>Ga0136625_1000241_pt1 | contig 15555 bp, 21 predicted proteins | sample AntDrymUQ4832306_2_FD_104672 | JGI IMG/M metagenome (GOLD analysis project Ga0136625, IMG submission 104672) | Polar desert sand microbial communities from Dry Valleys, Antarctica - metaG UQ483 (23.06) | ecosystem: Environmental > Terrestrial > Soil > Desert | place: Antarctica: Dry Valley...
ACCCCGGCGCGTATCTACTACAAGTACGAGGGCGTCTCGCCCGCGGGCTCGCACAAGCCAAATACCGCTGTTCCCCAGGCCTTCTACTCGAAGCGGGAGGGCATCACCCGCTTGACCACCGAGACTGGCGCGGGTCAGTGGGGATCGGCGCTCGCGTTCGCGGGCGCGGTCTTCGGTCTCGAGGTGGAGGTCTACATGGTCAAGGTGTCCTATGACCAGAAGCCATACCGGCGCGGGCTGATCGAGGCGTACGGCGCCCGTGTGGTGGCCAGTCCTTCGAATGAGACGAGCTCGGGGCGCGCGATCCTCGCTGAGCATCCCGACTCGTCCGGCAGCCTCGGAATGGCGATCTCCGAGGCTGTCGAGGCCGCAGCGACGAGAGAGGACACGAAGTACTCGCTCGGCTCGGTCCTGAACCACGTCCTCATGCACCAGACCGTCATCGGTGAGGAGGCGAGCGCGCAGATGGAGCTCGCCGAGGACTACCCGGACGTCCTGATCGGCTGCACCGGCGGAGGCTCGAACTTCTCCGGGCTCTCGTTCCCCTTCATCGGCCGCGCGCTGCGCGACGGCAGCGAGATCCGCGTGATCGCCGTCGAGCCGACTGCGTGCCCGAGCCTGACGAAGGGCCTCTACGCGTTCGACTTCGGGGACACCGGGCATCTGACGCCGCTCGTGAAGATGCACACGCTCGGCTCCACGTTCGTTCCTCCACCGTTCCACTCGGGCGGCCTCCGCTACCACGGAATGGCTCCTCTGGTGAGCCATCTGAAGGAATTGGGCCTGATCGAGGCTCGTGCCTACACGCAGACGGAGGTGTTCGCGGCGGGTGTCGAGTTCGCGCGCGTCGAGGGAATCCTGCCTGCGCCCGAGGCGAATCATGCGGTCAAGGCCGCGATGGACGAGGCGATCCGCTGCCGCGAGGAGGGAAAATCGCAGGCGATCCTCTTCAATCTCTGCGGCCACGGCCACTTCGACATGCAGGCCTACATCGACTTCGCCGCCGGCAAGCTCGTCGACCACGAGTACTCGGAGGACGAGGTTGCGATGGCGCTCGCCGGCCTTCCGGCAGTTGCGGTCTGATGCACGTCGCCGGACAGCGGGAGCTTGCGATGGCGACCTTCAATCGCGTGTGGGAGCTTCTCGAGCTCCCCGAGCGCACGTCCGAGGAGACCGACGAGATGATCCACGCGGCTCACGTCTCCTGCTACGTGTGGAGCCAGGTCGGCCAACCCGCGAACGTCGCCCGGGGCGAATGGCAGTGCGCGCGCGTGTACGCAACCCTCGGTCGCCCGGAGCCCGCGCTCTGGCATGCGAAACGCTGTCTCGAGCTCAACGAGGCAGGAGGCGAGAGCTTCGAGGACTGGGATCTGCCGAGCGCCGAGCAGGGGATGGCGCACGCGCACCTGGCAGCGGGCGACGCTGAGAAGGCTCGCCGCTGGGCCGAGCTCGCGCGCGAGAAGCTCGCACGCGTCGAGGATCCCGAGGACCGAAAGCTGATCGAGAGTCAGATCAGCGAGCTCGGGCTCTAGCGCCAGCGGCGACGCGTCTCCGTTTCTCGACCGGTCGCGCCGGGTACGCGGTCTTGCGAAGAATACGAACCCGAGGAGGCGAGCTCGATGGATGCATGGATCTGGATCGTGATCGCGGCCGTTGCGATCGCCGCCGTGGTGCTCATCGCGATGATGAGCATGAGGAAGCGACAGACGTCTCACCTGCAGGAGCGCTTCGGCTCCGAGTACGACCGTACGGTCGACGATGCCGGAGATCAACGCGACGCAGAGCGTGAGCTCCGTGACCGCGAGAAGCGGCACGACGACCTCGATATCAGACCGCTCTCCGAGGAAACGCGTGCACGCTACGCCGACGAGTGGCAGGGTGTCCAGGCGCGCTTCGTCGACGAGCCGCAGGAGGCGGTACGAGACGCCGACCGTCTCGTCCAGCAGGTCATGGGCGAGCGTGGCTATCCGACGGACGACGACTTCGAGAATCGCGCGGCAGACGTCTCGGTGGATCATCCCGAGGTTGTCGAGAACTACCGTGAGGGCCACGCGCTCTGGCGTCGCTACGACGAAGCCAACGGTGACGGGCAGACAGAGGATCTGCGCCAGGCGATGGTGCACTTCCGCGCGCTGTTCGAGGAGCTTCTGGAAAACGACCGCGTCGGAGAGGTGAGTTGAGATGGCAGACGACGAGCGCGCCACCATGGCCGAAGACGAGAGCACCAGCCGCAACGACGAGGAGCGAGCTCCGATGCCAGACGATGGCGGCGCTACGGCGGCAGACGACGAACCGCTGAGCACCGCCGACCTCGTCCGAGATGCCGATGGCGCGGACGACGTGGAGGATCGCGCGGATGAGCCGGTCGAGCGCGAGCCGCTCTTCGCCGGCGATGACGCCGAGCGCTTCCGCTCACGCTGGCAGGAGGTGCAAGCCGGCTTTGTCGACGAGCCCCAGCGAGCCGTGAAGGATGCCGACTCCCTCGTGGCGGAGCTCATGCAGCGACTCGCCGAGACGTTCTCGCAGGAGCGCACGAATCTCGAGTCGCAGTGGGACTCGGGCGACGACGCCTCCACGGAGGACCTGCGCGTGGCGCTTCAGCGCTACCGCTCGTTCTTCGACCGACTGCTCTCCGCGTAGACCGGAGCGAAGACGTGCCTCGTCCTCGTTCGCCGGTGGCGCATCGAGGGCGAGGCAAGCCTCGCCCCTCGCGAGCTCATCCGATGAAGCCCGCTCGCGAAAAGCTTGAGCTGCGTTGAAGCGACCGCCTCGGTCGCAGCCGGCAAGCGCCCCGTGTCCTCACACGAAGGATGATCTCATCCGAGGGCACGCGTCACCCGCGCGTTCGAACCGAGCAGTCTCCGCAGATGACCCGCAGGGTTTCGACGTCACGCGCTCGGGTACGCCGGAGGAGTCAAACGAGTCCGAGGAGGAATCATGCAGCAGGTTGACCAGGAGAAGCTCCGCGACAAGCTCGCCGACTACGTCGAGGACGCGCACGCGTTCGAGTCGAGCGTTGTCGACAACCTGGACACGATGATCGGCACGATCGACGATCCGAAGCTCAAGGAGGTGCTGCAGCGGAACCGGCAGGTGAGCAGGCAGCACGTCGAGCGCCTCAAGCAACGGCTCGAGCATCTCGATCGCGGAACCCCGGTCCGCAAGCGCATCGAGGGAGTGGCGCTCGCGCTGATGAAGGGTGTCAGCGACGTCCTCCGCACCGACGCTCCAGGCAAGGTGGGCCGCGACGCGTATCTGCTCGCGCACACAAAAGTGGCCGCCTACGAGCTGCTTGGACGATTGGCCGACAGCGCGGGGGACGCGCAGACCGCCGAGCTCGCCCGTGAGCACCTCGCCGAGGAGAAGAAGTGCGCTGACGAGGTGGCAGAGCAGTGGGACGGGTTCTTCGAGCTGACGCTCGCCGGCTGGCGCGACCGCGCCACGGAGAAGACGACAACGACTGTCTAGGCCGAAGCGGGGTCAGAACCCACGGGTCTGACCCCGCTTCGCCGATGACACGCCAGGTTTCCGGTCCTGCCGGCAGGGGAAGACGTCGTCTGACAAAGGAGGTTCGGATGGAGACTTGGGAAGTGATCACGTTGGTAATCGTCGTAGCAGTCGTGATCGTGCTTGCGTTCGCCGTTGTGGCCGTCGTCTCGAAGAGAAGGCGGCGCGCGCACCTGCAGGAGCGCTTCGGGCCGGAGTACGATCGAGCGGTGTCGACGTCCGGGCGGCGCGACGGCGAGAGTCGCCTGAGCGAGGTCGAGAAAGAGCACGAGGAACTCGCGATACGCGACCTACCGGTCGCGGCGCGCGAGCGCTACCTCGAGGACTGGCGGCAGGCTGAGGCCCGCTTCGTAAACGACCCCGCCGAAGCTGCCCGTGCAGCGGAGCAGCTGGTCGCCCGCCTGCTCGGGGATCGCGGATATCCCGTGAATGGGGACACGGAGGCGAGCGTCGCGCACGTCGCGGTCGATCACCCCGACGTCGCCGAGCGCTATCGGCATGGCCAGGCGATGATCGAGAACGACGCCGACGACAACACCGAGAACCTGAGGAAGGCGATGATCGACTTCCGGTCGGTCCTCGACGAGCTCGTCGGCAGCGGGGAGTCAACTCCGGCGTAAGTTCGCAAGGGATGGGGTCTGGCAATCGCCAGACCCCATCTCACGATCGCGTGGTCGGTTCAGCCAAGACCCAGAAAGTCCATACGTTCGAGGGCTGTGCCAAGCTGACCTCCATGTCGACCTTCGCCAGCGGCAACACGGTTTTTTGCCACCCACTTGACCCGGGTATCGACCGACGCGGACTTCGAGAGATGAGCGCCCCCTATCCAAGTTGGCTCGGCGCTGCAGCGGCAGCCGTGACGATGCTCGACCTGGGGATGCGGACGCGAATGCTCGCGAGACCGGAGCTGAACACACGCTGCGCTGCCTGCGGTCGCCTCTTCTTCCGCAGGCGCATTTGCCCTTGTAGTCGCGACAACTAGCTATGGCTAGCCGGTCGGTGGCGAGAATCGCCGCAGCGGGCGGGTCCCCCACCACCCGCTGCAGCTCCTGCGTGCTCCGGTCATGTACGGAGCTATCCGAGGCGCTCACCAGTGCGCCGGGGTATCTCCCCCTGCGATTCCCCGAGCCGTGGGTCCCCAAACCCGTCGACGGAGCCACCCCGAGGTGGCTGGCCCCAAGAGTCGCTCCGATCGGGCGTAGTTCCCGCAGGGAGCGTTCGATGAACGCCGAAACGGGGTACGACACACCGTCCATGTCTTCACCGACGGAGAGACATAGAGGAGAGCTGGTCGCGTCGATGCCCGTGAAGAGCTCATGAATGTCGAACGCGCCCCATCGGTCGCTGCATGACGATCCTGCCAGGAAGTCCCGCGGAGGCCCCGGAGCGACAGCTTGTGGTGAGACCCGAGTCGCGCGTCGTCACGATCCGTCCCGCGACCGTTCTCGCCGTGCTCGGGGTCGCGGTCCTCGTCGGACTGGTCTTGATCCTTCTCTACCTCGCCTGGCAGGTGCTCACGTGGATCCTCGTCGCGATCATCCTCGCCTGCGCGCTCAACCCTGCTGTCGAAGCCTTCGAACGCCGGGGGATGCGCCGCGGCTATGCGGCGGGCATCGTCTTCGGCCTTGCGCTCCTCGTCATGTCCGGGGTCGGCTTCCTCATCATCCCGCCCCTCGTCGCCCAGGTGTCCGACTTCGTCGTCGCCCTGCCCGACTTCATCGACGATCTCACGAGGGGAATCGGCCCGCTCGGTTGGCTGCAGGACGACTACCAGATCGTCGATCGGATACGTGAGGCGATCGACGCCCAGGGACCGGGTGGAGTTCTCGGGCTCAGCCTGCCCGTGCTCGACCTCGTCCGGAGCGTGGTGACGGCGGTCGTTGCGGCTATCACGATCATCTTCCTCACGTTCTTCATGCTCCTCGAGGGCCCGCGGACGATCCAGGGCGCCCTTCGCTTGCTCGCTCCTCAGACGCGCATCCGCTACGAGCGCGTTGGGTACGAGATCTACAAGACGATCAGCGGGTACGTGACGGGGAACCTCCTGATCAGCTTGATCGCCGGAGTTGTCTCGACAGCCGTGCTGTTCGGGGTGGGGAGCGACTTCGCGATCGCGCTCGGGCTGCTCGTGGCGATCCTCGACCTCATCCCGCTCGCGGGCGCCACGCTGGCCGCGATCATCGTCTCGACGGTCGTGCTGATCGAGACGAATTGGGTGCGGGGCCTCATCGTCGTCGGGTTCTTCCTCGCCTACCAACAGTTCGAGAATCACGTTCTGCAACCGCTCGTCTACGGCAGGACGGTGCAACTCTCGCCTCTTGCGGTCCTGCTCGCCGTGCTGATCGGCGCGCAACTTGCAGGCGTCATCGGCGCGCTGATGGCGATACCCGTCGCGGGCACGCTGCTCGCCATCGGACGGGAGCTCCTGCACTACCGCCGAGAGGCCGCGATCGAGACGCCGCCCGGCGTCGACCTGAACATCGACAGGCCGGTTGGGGAAGAGTCATAAGAGCGGGACCGGGGCCTGGCTTCAGCCAGACCCCGGTCGACCGCCAGCCCGCGATCGTCTCTAGCGTTTTTCGCCTAGACGGTGTCGTCCCAGTCGCGATGCGCCTGGCCGCCGGGGCCGTAGTACGAGCCCAGCTGTCCGCGGTACGAGTCATCGCTGACCATCGAGTCATCGAACTCGGGTGAGGCCTTGATCTCGTCCTTCGTGCGGTTGACGAAGAGCTTCTCCTCGGCCTCGTCGATCGACTTGATGACGCCTGCCGGAAGCATGACCTTCTTGCCGAAGATCCAGGGACCTGTGTCGACAACGACGTAGCTCGAGCCGATCTCGTAGGTAGCCTCGTCGATCTTGCCGATACCTCCGTCGAGCGCCTCCACCTCGAAGCCGGTGATGTCGACGTTCTCGATGTTCGTGCCGAGGCTCGACGTGTCGCGGTAGGACCAAACGTCTGTGTGCATGTCAACCTCCTCGTTGGGTCTGAACAGTGGGTTCGACCGAGCCGTACCCGCGCTTCGAGAGGCGGAAACGTTCAAGTCAGCCCAACAAGCGCTCGATACCGTGAACGATGGATTGGAACGCAGTTGACGCCGAGCGGCTCTTCGCTGTCATCCGCGAGCGCGGCCCGTTGTCGGACGCCGAGCGCAGCGTGTGGGCGTTCGAGCGGGCGCTCGTCGCGGCCCGCATCGACGGAACGCTCTTGAGGCACCTGCTCGTCGCCTGCGTCTGCCTCGTCGCGCACGAGGAGGGCGAGACTCCGCGCACGATCCTCGAGCGGCTGTTTCGTCGAGCGGTGAGCGACGGCGAGTGGCGCGAGCAGTACGCGCCCTTGTTCGAGTCGTAGGGGCGAGGCAAGCCTCGCCCCTACGAGTTTGACCATCTTCAGGGCGGGTACCTTGCAGAGATGAGCCGTCCCGCTGACAGCGCAGGCGAATCCGCAATCCCGGATGCCGAGCGTCCGGATGCCCGCAGTGAGGAGCAAGAGGTTGCGGCCGGACGAACGACCGCGACTCCGTTCCTCGCGCTCGGAGGTGTCGCCTTTGTGATCGCGTGCGTCGTGGCGGTGTTGATCGCTGTGGTCGTGCTCGCGATGTACCTCGCCTGACATTTCTCGGTCGAGAGGTCTGGCGCGCTTCGGAGTCCTCGCTGGACGTAACCTCTGCCCTCGGATGCACCTGTTGAGGCGACTCGATCTTCACCGATGACGGGCGACAGGCTCACCGCCGCATACGCGTACGTGCACAGGTCGTGGTTCCTGCGATATGGGTTCGCGATCGTCCTGGCGGCCCTCGGCGTTCTGGCCTCCGAGGCCCTGACGCCAGACGGCGCGGAGCTCTATACCGTCCTCGTCGGTGTCGTGGCGGTCACCGTGTGGCTCGGTGGGATCGGGCCCGCGCTCGTGGCCATGGCCGCGGGATGGACGTTCGAGCTCCTGGATCAGGTCGCGGCCGACACGTTTCAGGGCATCGAAGTGACGCGGTGGCTGGCGACGATGGCAATCGCGCTCGGTGTCGTCTTGGTGAGCGAGTTGCTTCGCCGCGGTCGCGAGCAGGCAACTGCAGCTGCCTCCGCCGCCGAGGCGTCGTTCCGCGACATGGCCGGCCTCCAAGAGCTTTCGGCGACCCTTCTCGACGCCGTAACGCCCTCCGCTGTCGCTCGAGCGTTGGTCGAACGCACACCCGCGCTCGTCGGAGCACGCGCGGCCGCTGTCGGCATGATCGACGGCTCAGATCTCGTCATCGCTGATCCGCGAATCGCAAGCTCGCACCATGAACCTGGCTTTCGAATGCGGCTCGGAACGTCGACGCCGATCGCACAGGCCGCGAGCGAGAGGACGACCATCCGGGTCGACGATCGCAAAGCGTTCGAACGCGACTTTCCCGACGCAGCGGCGTTGGCGCCGTACGCGCACCGTGCGATCGCCGTGCCGTTGTGGGTCGCCGGCGACGCGGTAGGGGCTGTGAGCTTGCTCTTCGACGAATCGGGATCTGCGCACCCGGAGGCCGAGGCGATCGCGACGCTCGCCGCAGGTCTCGGGGGGCAGGCTCTCGAACGCGCTCGCCTGTACGCGCGGGAGCAGGAGTCTCGACAGGCGCTGGACCGGATTCTTCGCGTGGCTCCTCGGTTCCATGCCGACAGTGTCGAAGGCGCGGCCGCGGCGATCTGCAGCGAGGCAGCCGCGACCTTCGACGCGGATATGGCCATTCTCTGGCGCCTCCGAGAAGGCAGGCTCGAGCTCCTTTGCACCGCGCCGTCCGAAAGCTTGCCGTCCGGTCTCGATGCGGCTCTCGAGGACTTTCCGACCCTGCGCGACGCCGTCGAGACACTCCGCGTCTCGTTTGTCTCCGACGTGCAGGAGGAGGCTCGCGGGGAGGGGCTCGAGCGAGTACGCAAGCTTGGACTTCGCTCGTCCTTCCGTGTGCCGATCGCCATCGGCGGGGGAGACGTCGAGCTCGTTCTCATCGTCTCGTGGAAGAAGGTCATCTCCGATCCGGACCCGGCCATGGTCGCCCTCATCCGACGCTTCGCCGACCAGGCCGGGTTCGCGCTCGAGCAGATAGAGCGCAGGCGGGCTCAGACTGAGGCGGCGGAGCGCTCCGAGGAGATACGCCGGCTGCAGGAGGTCACCGCCGCGCTCTCGCTCGTGTCGACGCCGACCGAGGTCAGCGACACGTGCCTCACTCATGCCCTCGAGGCGGTCGGAGCGGAGGCAGGGTTCGTGGTGCTCTCGAGGCCCGAGGGTGTGATCGTCGACTTCGTCTCGAGCGCGGGTTACTCCGATCACGAGCTCGAGCATTGGGGCACCTTCGCGCTCGATTCGAACGTGCCGTTCGCACGCGCGATCGCGGGTGGAGAGCCCGTGTGGGCGCTCACGCTCGCCGAGATGGCCGGCTTCGCGGTCGGAGCGGATCTTGGAGACCAGGGCTGGGTCGCGCTACCGCTGCGCACCGCCGCGGGTGTACGGGGCGCGCTCCACCTCACGTTTCGGCGGCCACGGGAGCTGCGGGAGGAAGAGCGCAGGTGGCTCCAGGCGGCCGTCTCGCAATGTGCGCAGGCGCTCGAGCGCAGTCGGCTCTTCGACGCGGAGCAGCGCCTGCGCCAACGCTCGGACCGCCTCCAGCAGATGACCGCCGCGCTCTCGAACGCTCTCACGCGCACGGACGTGGCGAAGGTCGTCGTCGACGAGATCGGCCCGGCGCTAGGGGTGTCTGCGACTGCGCTCGGGATCGTTCTCGAGGATCGCCGCCTCGTGCAGCTCTTGGCGTGGGTCGGGTACTCGGATGAGAGCGTCGAGTCCCGGCGCGAAGTCTCGCTCGACGAGCCGACGCCCGGCAACCGGGCGGTGAAGCGTCGGGTGTCGGCCTTCTACGAGTCGCTCGAGGATGTGCGAGCCGTCTTCCCCGACGTCTCCCAGCTCATGGAGCTCGCCGAGCACGAGTCCTTCCTCTACGTCCCGCTGGTTGCCGGCCGGCGGTCGAACGGGCTCCTTGTCATGTCGTGGGCAGAGCGTTCCTCGCTGTCCTCGGAGGACCGCAGGTTCGTGGAGGCGTTGGCCGGCCAGGCGGCTCAGGCGCTCGATCGCGCGAGCGCGTATGAGACCGAGCAGTCGATCGCCGAGACCCTGCAGCGGAGCGTTCTCCCGGCTTCGTTGCCCCGGGTCGAGGGCATGCAGCTCGCTGCTCGCTATCTGCCCGGCACGGCCGGCGTCGCGGTGGGCGGCGACTGGTTCGATGCGATCAGACTCCACGACGGGCAACTCGGTCTCGTCGTCGGAGACGTCGTGGGCAAAGGCGTCCAGGCGGCTGCGACCATGGGGCAGCTTCGGAACGGCCTGAGGGCCTTCTCGCTGGATCGGATGAAGCCGTCGTCGACCCTCACCCGCCTGAACCGCCTCGCCGAGGAGGTGATGGACATGGCTTTCGCGACCGTGGTCTACGTCGTCATCGATGGGGACGCTCGCCTCTGCCGGTACTCATCCGCTGGTCACCCACCGCCGCTGGTCGCCTTCCCGGACGGCCGCGTGGAGTTCATGGAGGGAGGCCGCGGGTTGCCTCTCGGTGCCGGGACCGACACGCGGTACACGCAGGAGATCGTCGAGCTTCCCGTCGGGACGACTCTCGTCCTGTACACCGATGGTCTCGTCGAGCGACGCGGCGAATCGATCGATGTAGGCCTCGAGCGACTTCGAGTCGCCGTCTCCGAAGGACCAGGGGAGCCCGAGCAGCTCGTCGAGCACTTGATCCGGCAATTGGTCGGGACCGGAGAGCGCGGCGACGATATCGCGCTCCTGGCCGTGCGCCTGCTCGCGGTGGCGCCCCAGCCTCTGCATCTGCATCTGCCGAGCGACACGGGCTCGCTGGATCTCGTTCGTGACGCGATGCGGACTTGGCTTGCCGGTGCGCCGCTCAGCCGGTCCGATGCACACGATGTCGTCCTGGCCGTATGGGAAGCCTGTGCGAACTCGATCGAGCACGCCGTCGAGCCGCGCGACAACACCTTGCAGGTACGAGCGGACCTGAGCGACTCGCGGTTGCGGATCTCTGTCGAAGACACCGGCGCCTGGTTGCCTCCGACCGAAAGGCCGGATCGCGGATTCGGGCTCCGGCTCATGCATGCCGCGATGACCTCGGTCGAGATCACGCCTGCAAGCACGGGGACACGGGTCACGCTGGAGAAGTCCCTGGCCGGAGCCGGCGAATCCGATAGGTAGAAGCTCTTAGAAGATCCAGATCAGCAACAGGACGATGATGATCAATGCGAGCAAACCGCCACCGATATACACGGTTCCCCTCCTTCGTTGTTGACGTAGCGCTGAATACCCAAAGTTGGCCTCGACTCAAACGTGGCGTTTGCGAGAAAACGCCACGGGTACGTGGGAAGACGGCAGCGCTATTCTCGAAGGAGGTCGTCATGCCGCCCCGTGGAGTCAAGACGGGCACTAAGCGAGCGAGACAGTACGAGCACATCAAGGACTCGCTGCGCTCGCAGGGCAAGTCGGAAGGCACGGCCGAGGAGATCGCCGCGCGGACGGTCAACAAGGAGCGCGCGCGCAGCGGTGAGGCCAGCGCACCTTCCAAGCTCTCCAAGGAAGACATCTCCTCGGGGCGTCGTGGCGGGCTCAGGAGCCATCGCCAGGGGCCGCGCGGACGCACGCGCGACCAGCTCTACGAGGAGGCGCGCAAGCGCAACATCCGCGGCCGTTCGAAGATGACCAAGATCGAGCTCGAGCGGGCACTCGGCGGTCGCTCGTGAGGAACGCGGCGCCGCTCGAGGCGCTTCCCCGTTTCGGGGATGCCCGACGCGGGTACCTCAGGCGAGCGACAGCGGCCTCGCCAGAGACGCGCGCGACGATACCGTGCCCGATATCTGTCCCTCGGCCCTAGGCGATCGAGCTCTCTGATGCAGCGGAACGTCGATGCGCTTCTCCGCGCCTACCACCGTGAGGGTGATCAGGCGGCACGCGATCAGGCGCTCCTCGAGCTCATGCCCCTGGTCCGGGCCCTCGCCAACCGGTATTCGGGTCGTGGCGAGCCGTTGGAGGATCTCGTGCAGGTCGGCTCTCTGGGATTGATCAAGGCCGTCGACCGGTTCGATGTCGATCGCGGCGTCGAGTTCTCGAGCTATGCGGTGCCGACGATCGTCGGCGAAATTCGGCGCCACTTCCGGGACAAGGCCTGGGCGATGCACGTCCCGCGGCGCTTGAAGGAGCTGAGCGTCCGCCTCTCGCGCGTCCTTGACGAGCTCACGAACGAGCTCGGACGCTCCCCCACGATTCCCGAGCTCGCCAAGGCGACCGGGGCGGAGGAGGAAGAGGTGATCGACGCGCTCGACTCTGCCCACGCGTACTCGACCCGATCTCTCCATGCGCCGTTCGAGGACGGGGGAGACGACTCACTCGCCGAGAAGCTGGGCGTCGAGGACAGCGGATTCGAGGAGATCGAGGACGGGTCGCTGATCGCGGCCGGCCTCGACGTGCTCGACGAGCGCGAGCGACGGATCGTCGAGCTCCGTTTCTTCGACGAGCTGACCCAGTCCCAGATCGCCGCGGAGGTGGGGATCTCGCAGATGCACGTCTCCCGGCTTCTCCGCCGCGCTCTCATCATCATGCGGGGAAGGATCGAGGAGATGGCCCCACGCAATGAATGATGCGACCATTCGACTGACCTTCCCGGCGAAGGCCGACTACCTTCTGCTCGCGCGGCTTGCCCTGGGAGGGGTGGTGCGCGAGATGCCCGTCGGACCGGAGCTGCTCGCTGATCTGAGGCTCGCCGTAACGGAGGCCTGCGGTAATGCTGTGCGACACGCGTACGGTGATGGTGGCGGCTCGGTCGAGGTCGCGTTCCTGGTCTCAGACGACCGCCTCGAGATGGTCGTCGAGGACACCGGCTCCGGTCTCGAGCTTCCGCTGATCGAGCAGCTCCTCGAGCCGGAGCCGCCCGCCGCGACGGTCGAACCCGCGGACGGAGGAATGGGAATCGCGATCATCCGCGCGATCGTCGACGAGCTGGATGTCAGAAGCGGCGCAGACGGCCGCGGCACGGTCGTGCACATGACCAAGTACCTATCCGACGCGGTGTAGCGACTGGGTGATGACTGTCACCGAAGGTGACTGTCACCAGGCGTTTCGCGTTGTCCGAGCCAGCTCTAGTCCATGGCTTCGCCCAACGAGGGCGATATCGGCAGCACTACGTCCAGTGCCGTGATCTCGAAGATCCTGCGGGCGGCGCCTCGGGGCAGGACGATGCGTGTCTCGTCACCGCGCTCATCCCGCTCGCGAACCGTCCTGACGAGAAGCCCCAACGCGGTCGAGTCCATGAACGAGACCGCGGTCAGGTTGAAGATCAGCCGCCTGCCCGTATCTGCTTGTGCGAGCGCGGCAGCCAGGTCGAGGGCGACATAGGCGTCCAGCTCACCCGACGCCGTTACGACGTTGGCGCGCGGGGAGTTGTCCACGGTGATGCTGTGCATGCTGCGAGGAAAGCAAAAATCGTCCGGGGCCGCAGCGCTGCCGGCCCCGGACGGTCTCTACGCGGTCCGCCGGTTGCTGATCGCGTTCCAGGCGAACAGGACGATCAGCGCGCCGATGATGGCCGCGATCCAGGTGCTGATGTCGAAGAACTCGTCGATCGGATCGCCGAACCCGAGCGCCGTCGCTAGGAAACCTCCCAGGATGGCGCCCACGATGCCGAGAAGCGTGGTGAGGATGAGCCCGATTCGCTCCGCTCCGGGCATGATCTTCTTCGCAATGAGCCCCGCGAGAAGCCCTAGGACAATCCAGGCAATGATGCTCATGCTCGTTACGGGTTGCGATCGCGCTCGACGATGGTCGTGTTCTGACCGCCGCTGTCGCGCGCACCGCCGAACCCGCCCCAGCTCGACCAGAAGATGAGCGAGGTGACGAGTCCGATGATTACTACGATCAGCAGAATCACGCTGACGAGGGTGATGTCGAGACCGGAGACCTCTGCGTCGACAGCCCACGCGAGGACGGCACCGGCGGCGATGAGAAGAATACTCAGACTAATGCCCATGTCACTCCTTTCGCTGGATGCCGGCCGACCCGCTCCGGCGTCGGGGAAATTACCCTTAGAACGACCTGGGGAAACCTATCCTGGCGACCGGACGCGTCAGCCGGAGGAGAGCGTGGCCATGACGTCGTGGACCGATCCACCAACCGTTGCCACCGCGTCGAGGCCGACGATCTCGAAGGTTCGCGAGATCGCGGAAGCAGGCTCGATGACGAGTCCGAAGCGCTCCTTGCTCAGCCCTCGTGCACCGCGGAAGAGAACGTGCAAGGCCGCGCTGTCGATGAACGCCACGCGCGTCAGATCGAGCACGAGAGAGGAGCTGCCAGTGGAGACCACGCTCTCGAGCCTCTCCCCGAGCTCTTGGGCGTTGGTGAGATCGAGCTCTCCCGTGAGAGCGAGGACGACGACCTGCGGATCGTCGGCGCTGTGCTCCTCGAACTCGAACTGAATCACCTGTCTAGAAGACACGACTGGGCGGGCATCGTCAAGTCACGATGTCTGATGTGGCGACACGAGTCCTGTGACGCCTTCGCGAGCCGCTGTGGTGTTTAGAAGCCCGCCGGATGGTGGTATCTCTGCTAATCAGCGCTATGAGTGAGTCCGAGAAACTGCATGAGCTGCCGACCGAATTTCGCATCGATGAGACGGAGCACGTTCTCGGAACCCGAACGATCGTGATTGCGGTTCACGGGGACACGGACATGCACGTCGTCGATGACCTCGGGGCTCGGCTCTCGGAGGTGATCGACGGGGCGCCGATTGCGCTGATCCTCGATCTGTCGGGCGTGACGTTCCTCGACTCGATGGCGCTCGGAGTGCTCCTTGGCGGTCTGAGACGGCTCGGCGAGACGGGTGGTCAGCTACGTGTCGTGACTCCCCGTCCCGAGATCCGGAGGATCTTCGAGGTCACCCTGCTCGACCGGCTCTTCGACATCGACTCGAGCCGGGATGAAGCTCTGGCCGCGACTACGGCTCCTGCTTCTGCGTGATGCCGGCGGACTCGACCGTCTCGTGCACCTGGAGCATGGTGTCGAGGGAGGCGATCTCGAGAACTCGGAGGATCCCCGGATCTTTCGTGACAAGCAAGACGTCGCCGCCGGCGGACTCGGCGGCGCGTGCCGTCGCAATCAGCACTCGCACGGCCGAGGAGTCGAGGAACGTGCATCCTGAGAGATCGATGACGGTGCGCTTGCCGGCGTCGGCGCCTTCGAGCGCCTCCTCGAACTCAGGGCAGGTCGCCATATCCAGGTCGCCGTCGACTCGAACGACGGCCGCGTTACCGTCGGACGAGGCTTCGACTTTCACCTCGAAGTCGCCAGGCCTTGCCACAGGCGCGAGTGTAAGGGAAGGTGCACAGCGCGGGCACAGCAGCAGATGAGCGATCTGATCTCCCTCACGATCCCGGCGCGGACCCAGTACACGGGAGTCGCGACCTTGGTTCTCGGCGGCATCGGCAGCCGACTTGATCTGTCCTACGAGCGAATGGACGACCTCCAGCTCGCGGTGCTGAGCGTGCTCGAAGCCGGCGGGGACGGCGAGGTCACGCTCGAGGTGGACGCGGCCGACGAGCGGGTGTCTGTCTCGTTAGGCCCGCTGGCGGCGGGAAGCGGGTCGGACGAGTCTCTGGCTCGCGTTCTCGACCCGCTTGTCGACTCGTTCGAGAGCGTGCAGCGCGACGGCCGCGAGTGGCTCGAGCTGCAACTCTCCCGGTAGGCTGAGTCGGCCAGACGCCGCGAACCGGGGCCCCTCCCGCTCTCCGGTTCACGGCACGGCTGCGTCGTGCTAAGAGCTCGAATCAGAATGAAGCCTTGAGCCGCCGGAACGACCGTGCGGCGCGCTGCGGCGTCCTCAGTCGCCCCGATATGCCTGCAGTGGGCTATGCATTTGACGCCCCTTTGTGTGAACAAGCACGAGCCGGTGTCCAACGCAGCTCTCGCCAGCCTGTCGCAACGAGACCAACCACTCCCGTACGGCAGGACAATCCCATGCTGCGAAGCCGCTTTGCCGGCCGGC
>Ga0136625_1000243_pt1 | contig 15549 bp, 16 predicted proteins | sample AntDrymUQ4832306_2_FD_104672 | JGI IMG/M metagenome (GOLD analysis project Ga0136625, IMG submission 104672) | Polar desert sand microbial communities from Dry Valleys, Antarctica - metaG UQ483 (23.06) | ecosystem: Environmental > Terrestrial > Soil > Desert | place: Antarctica: Dry Valley...
AGACGGAGGAGTTCGGTCTGGTGCGGTTCGGCGGAGACGAGGCAAGACGCGACGCGGTGTATGCCGGCATACCAGATCCGTTGGCCGCCGAGGACATCGCGGACGCAGTGGTCTGGGTCGCCACCCGCCCCTCGCACGTCAACATCGACCTCCTGGTCGTGCGTTCCCGCGCGCAGGCGGCCCAGCACAAGGTCCACCGTCAGAGCTGACCGACTTGTCAGGGTCCAGTGGACACGTCGCCGCTGCCGCCGCCCTGACAAGTCGGTCGCAGGACTGAACCTCGCGGCGTCCTCGAGGCATCGACAAGGTGACGAGATAGCCCAGCGCGGTAGGGAGCTGACGTGGACGAGCAGGCACGGGCCGACTTCACGTCCTTCGTCAACGCCCATTGGGCCTCGATGTTTCGGACGGCATACCTGCTCACCGGCGACCACCATCTCGCCGAGGACCTGACCCAGGGCGCGTTCACGAAGGCGATGCTGTCGTGGTCGCGGGTGCGGAAGGCACGAGAGCCGGCGGCGTACGTCCGCAAGATCGTCGTCAACCAGACCTTCGCGTGGAGGCGGCGGCGATCCTCGGGTGAGGTGCCGACCGACGATCTGTACGACGCCACGGTGTCCGGGCACGACGACCGCGTCGCCTCGGCGCACGACGTGTGGGCGGCCCTGTTGCGCCTGCCGCCGCGACAGCGCGCCGTGATGGTGCTGCGGTACTACCACGACCTGTCCGAGGCCGAGATCGCCGAGACGCTCGGGATGGCACGCGGCACGGTCAAGAGCCATGTCAGCGCGGCGTCGAAGACACTCGCCACGCTGATGAGCGACGACACAACCAGCCAGGAGAACGCCAATGAACCTCGATGAGCTGATCCGCAGCTCGGTCCGCGACGTGGCAGATCACGCGCCTTTCTCGGCTCCGGACATGGCGGCGATCGAGCGGCGCAGCCGCAGAACCCGGCACGTGCAGGCGGCGTCAGCGGCCGCAGCCGTCGTCGCACTGGCGGTCGTGGGTGGGCTGCTCGGCCAGTCGTTCCTCGGCAGAACACATCCCTCCCCAGCGGACCCCCATCCGTCACCTGGCGTCAACCAGACGGACATCGTGTGGAGTGACGGACGCGCGTTGCACTTCGCCGATGAGAAGGTCCCCGCCGAGGGACGGGTCTTCGGGATCGGTCGGGTCGACTCGGGTCTCGTCTACACGACCGATGCGCAGGATGCTCAGGTCTACTTCCAAGACAGCGCCGGATCCGCGGCAGAGCTGATCGGCCGGCACGCGGTCCTGGCTCCGAGCGGGGATCCGATGTCGGGCATCGCCTCGTGGGTGGAGCAAGACGGCAGTCTGACCGAGCTGGTGGTCTACAACACGCAGACTAGCCGGGAGGTGGGGCGAGTGCCCGTGCCACGGGTCCTCGGTCCGAACGACAACATCCTCATCCCCGGCTTTGGGCCGATCCTGGCGATCACCGGGGGCGAGGTGTTCTTCTCCGGGAAGCGCAACGAGGTATGGGTCTACTCGTGGGAGACGGAGGCCCCAGCCGCCCCCACCGGTTACCGGACCGCCCGATGGCTCGACACGGCTGGTGATGTCACCGCGACCAGGTCCTCGGCTGGGGTGGTGAGCTTTCTTCACGCCGATGGGAGAAGCGTCGCGACCCGTCGCTTCGAGCAGGGGCTGCTGAGTCCCGACGGCCGAGCTTTTGTCGCAACGACCTTGCCCACCGAGACCAGTCCCGGCGAGGTCTTCGTCGTCGACACTGCAACCGGCAGGGCTCAGCCGCTCACAACCGGCCAAGGCAGCGCGCCGATGTTCCCGCCTGTCTTCACGAGCGACGAGACGCTCCTGCTGAAGGTCGAGACATACGACATGTCGACTCCGGACGGGCTACCGGCCAAAGTCATCGCGTGTGATGCCAGCGCCCAGGCCTGTGAGACCGTCGCGTCCCTCAAGGACGGCTTCTTGGCGACGTTGCCGTCGCGCTGACCTGTCTGCTCTCCGGTCACGGCCCGGTACGGATGCGACAGGCGGTCAGATGGAAGCACGGCGGCGCTGCAGGAAACGGCGCTCCGTCTCGTTGGCGGTGAGCAGGATCGCCTCGTCGTATGCCGCCCGGGCCTCGTCGCGACGACCCAGCCGGGCAAGCACGTGGGCGCGGGTGGCGGGCAGGTAGGCGTAGTCGTCGAGGGCGTGGTCGCCCGCCAGCCTGTCGAGCTCGCCGAGCACGACGCCGAGATCGGCTCCCGGCACGAGGCTGGTCGCGGCGACGCGGTTCAGGGCCACCACCGGGTTGGGCCAGCGCCTCAGCAACCCGTCATACATCCGCACCACCTGGCGCCAGTCGGTCGCCTCCCACGACGGGGCCGCGGCGTGCAGTCCGGCGATCGCCGCCTGGAGCGCGAACCGTCCGTCGCCGTGCCTGAGCGCAGTGGTCGCCCGCCCCAGCCCCTCGGCGATGAGTCGTCGGTCCCACGTTGCCCGGTCCTGGTCAGCCAGGAGCACGAGCTCTCCTGTCGGCCCGACGCGCGCCTCTCCGCGGGCTTCGGCGAGCAGGAGCAGAGCGAGCAGGCCTTGCGCCTCAGGCTCACCCGGGAGCTGCCTCACCAGTAGCCGGGCAAGCTCGATCGCGCGCCCGGTGAGGTCGGGGCGGGTGAGGCTGTCACCTGACGCGGTGTGCCCTGCGGTGTAGGCGAGGTGGACCACGGTGAGCACGGTGTCGAGCCGCGCCGGCAGCTCGGTGTCGTCGGGCAGCCGGAACGGCACACCTGCCGCGGCGATCTTCTGCTTCGCCCGGGTGATCCGCGCTGCCACTGCGGTCTCTTTGATGAGCAGCACTCGGGCGATCTCAGCCGTCGTCAGGCCACACATGAGCCGCAGCGTGAGCGGCAGCTGCGCTTCGCGCGACAACGCCGGGTGGCAACAGGTGAAGACGAGCCGCAGCGGGTCGCTCGCCGACGGCTCGTCGTCCGCCTGGACCGGCTCGACTTGCAGCAACGGCAGCTTCCGTCGCAGCGTGGCCTCCCTGCGGAGCCGGTCCAGCGCCGTCCGCCGGGCCACCGTGGTGAGCCACGCCACCGTGCTCTCCGGAACCCCATCCGGCCAGGACCGCAGCGCCTGCACGTACGCGTCCTGTGCACAGTCCTCAGCCAGATCCAGGTCGCGCGTCACGCGCGCCGTCGCCGCGACGACGGTGGCCCAGTGCCGCCGATGCGCCTCGTCGACGAGGCGGGTCACCGCGCGTGCGTCAAGCATGGGCAGCACTCATCCCGCCACCCTGCCAGCCCTCAGCCGGGTGAGCCGCTGGTGTCCATGACCGGGCGGACCTCGATGAACCCTGCGGGACACTGCGCGGCCAGCTCCATCGCCTGGTCGAGGTCACGTGCCTCAACCACGTAGTAGCCGCCAAGAGCCTCCTTAGTCTCGATGAAGGGTCCGTCGGTGACCACTGGCTCAGCGGCCATGTCGTCCCAGTTCCTGCGGACGGTCGTGGCCGTCGACGACCGCTCGAGGGCGGCCCCGTCGACGATTCGTGCCCCGGCGGCCTCGACCGCCTTGGCGAACTCGCCGTGGATCTTCATGGCGAACTCCCACTTGTCGGGTGTCAGGTCGTCATGCCAGCTCTCGTCGTCGAAGAGCAGGAACATGTACTGCGCCATCATGACCTCCTTGGGTCGTCGAGTGTTCAGTCTGCCTATCTGACGAACGGCACGGCGCCCATTCGACACACCTATCTCACCTATCTCACCGACTTGTCAGGCTCCACTGGACACGTCGCCGCTGCTGCCACCCTGACAAGTCGGTCGGGGTCGGCGATTCGGTGCGGTGTCGATGCGCCGATAGACTCGACTGGTTGCCGCCCGGCGGCACCGCGGCCGCCACCTCTCACGGCATACCCTCACTGACAGGACCTCGGCTCCACCATGTCCAACCTGATCGCCACCACCGCGCTGCACACCAGTGTGCGCAACGATCTGCGCAACGTCGCGATCGTTGCGCACGTCGACCACGGCAAGACCACGCTGGTGGACGCGATGCTGTGGCAGTCCGGGGCGTTCGGTGAGCACCAGCACGTCGATGTGCGGGCGATGGACTCCGGCGATCTGGAGCGCGAGAAGGGCATCACGATCCTCGCCAAGAACACCGCAGTGAGGTATGCCGGTCCCGCCGCCACGGACGGGCCGGTCACGATCAACATCATCGACACGCCAGGCCACGCCGACTTCGGTGGAGAGGTGGAGCGGGGCCTGTCGATGGTCGACGGCGTCGTGCTGTTGGTCGACGCATCCGAGGGACCGCTGCCGCAGACCCGCTTCGTGCTGCGCAAGGCACTCGCCCTGATGCTTCCCGTCGTACTCGTCGTCAACAAGGTCGACCGGCCCGATGCTCGGATCGTCGAGGTCGTCGAGGAGACGTACGAGCTCTTCATGGACGTGCTCGACGACACGCACGACCAAGACGCCCTCGACTTCCCCGTCGTCTACGCCTCGGCGAAGGTCGGCCGCGCTTCGCTCGAGCAGCCGGCCGATGGCGGCCTGCCCGAGGGCGAGACCCTCGAGGCGCTCTTCCGCACCATCATCGAGACAGTGCCCGCTCCGACGTACGTCGACGGCGCGTCCCTGCAAGCGCAGGTCACGAACCTCGACGCGTCGCCGTTCCTCGGTCGCCTGGCCCTTTGCCGCATCTACCAGGGCACCCTGAAGAAGGGTCAGCAGGTCGCGTGGCTGCGCCGCGACGGCTCACGTCGCAACGTCAAGATCACCGAGCTTCTCGTCACGGAGGCACTCGAGCGCGTTCCGGGCACGCATGCCGGCCCTGGCGACATCATCGCGGTTGCCGGGATCCCGGAGATCACCATCGGCGAGACCCTCGCCGACCCCGACAACGCCGTCGCGCTGCCGCTGATCACCGTCGACGAGCCGGCCATCTCGATGACGATGGGGACCAACACGGCGCCGCTGGCAGGCCGGGCCAAGGGCACGAAGGTCACGGCGCGGCTCGTCAAGGACCGCCTCGACCGCGAGCTCGTCGGGAACGTGTCCATCCGGGTCCTGACGACCGAGCGTCCGGACACCTGGGAGGTGCAGGGCCGCGGTGAGCTCGCGCTTGCCATCCTCGTGGAGCAGATGCGGCGCGAAGGCTTCGAGCTGACGGTCGGCAAGCCGCAGGTCGTGACCCGCGAGACCGACGGCTTGGTGCACGAGCCCGTCGAGCGCCTCACGATCGACGCCCCGGAGGAGTATCTCGGCGCCATCACCCAGCTGCTGGCGGTCCGCAAGGGCCGGATGGAGCAGATGATCAACCACGGCACGGGCTGGGTGCGGATGGAGTTCCTCGTCCCGGCCCGCGGCCTGATCGGGTTCCGAACCGAGTTCCTCACCGACACTCGTGGCACCGGCATCGCCCATCACGTCTTCGAGGGATACGAGCCGTGGGTGGGCGAGCTACGCACCCGCTCCAGCGGGTCCCTCGTCTCCGACCGGTCGGGCGCCGCGACGTCGTACGCGATGACCAACCTGCAGGAGCGCGGGACGCTCTTCGTCGAGCCGTCGACCGAGGTCTACGAGGGCATGATCATCGGCGAGAACTCGCGAGCCGACGACATGGACGTCAACATCACCAAAGAGAAGAAGATGACGAACGTCAGGTCGAACGCCGACGAGTTCGAGAAGCTCGTGCCGCCGCGCAAGCTGTCGCTCGAGCAGTCGTTGGAGTTCTGCCGAGAGGACGAGTGCGTGGAGGTGACGCCGGGGGCCGTGCGCATCCGCAAGGTGGTGCTCGACCAGACGGTTCGCGGCCGCTCCGCCGCCCGCGCGCGGCGCGGCTGACCTTTCCTGCTCTTCGGCGGGGGTTCGCCATTCCTGCTCTTCGGCGGGGGTTCGCCATGTCGACAGACAGGTGCCACGCCTGTCCCTTCCCTGACCCGGCCCTCGGCTTGCGATGTAAACGGTCCAAAGAGACGGTCAACACGGCAGATCTGCTAAGCAGACTGGGTGTCTGCGTTGTCGACCTCTACCCCAGGGCGCGGTGCAAGGCGTCGTACGCCGCTTGGCCGAAGGCCACGATACGGGCCTCCTGGACCCGCGTCGACGCGTTCCGCAGCGTGTCCGTGGCCGCCTCTGCCGCGTCGTCGAGCGGCCATCCGTAGACCCCGGCCGAGATGAGCGGAAACGCGATCGTCCGTACCCCGAGCCGGTCGGCCACCTTCAAGGTGCGGTCGTAGCAGGACGTCAACAGGGCCCGGTCGCGTTGCCCGGCGACGTAGTTGGGGCCGACGACGTGGATCACCCAGCGAGCGAAGAGGCCACCGCCGGTCGACCAGCCGGCCTGTCCCGTCGCGAGCCCGTCGGGAAACCGGGCAATGCAGTCCTCCAGGATCGCAGGGCCACCGGCCCGGTGGATGGCACCGTCGACGCCCCCACCGCCACGCATCGCGTTGTTGGCGGCGTTGACGACGGCATCGACCTCCTGAGCGGTGATGTCGCCCATTACCAGCGTGAGCTCCATGCCCCATTGTCGTGCGTCAGGTCCAGCGGACGACACCCGGCCAGTCATTCCCGCGTCCTCGCTGCAGTCAGCACCTCAGATGCACTGTCTACATCGCAGATTGGCGATGTAGACCGTCCCCTTGGCTTGTCTACATCGCAAACCCCGGACGCGGGTCAGGTGGTGGAGGGCACAAGCAAGAGACTCAGCGTTGCTGCATCGACTGCAAGGTGGGACGCACGTCGACGAGGTAGACGATGGCCGCCACCGTCCCGATCATGTTGAAGAGCACGGACTCCCGGAAGATCACGTGCAACAAGAGGAAGATCCCGAGAAGGAGCAGCCAGAAGACCTTGTTCTGCTTGTCCGCGGCGACGAAGAACTCATCCTTGCGGATGACCGCGTCACCCAGCGCGAACCCCTTGACCACGAGCAAGATCATCCACAGGCCGAGGTTGATGTTGCTCTCGATCTCGAGAGCAAGACCGAGGTCTACCAGAGCAAGCACGCGGTCCAGACTAGCCAGGCTTCTCAAACCTCGCGGCCCCCCGCAGCCAACCGCTCAGGAGAACTGTCGGGTTCTCCGTCACCGGGTCCGGCCACGAGCCTCAGGTGCCCACTTTCGAGGCGGTGGCCGCCGTCGTCCTCTGGGCCGCCGCGGCGGTCTTCCTCGCGCTCGTGGTCGTTGCCTTTGCCGACGACTTCGCCCTGCCAGCCGACTTCCTTGCTGTCCCGGTCTCGGCGGCCGACCTCTTGGCAGTGCTCGCCGACGTGCTTGCCGACTTCTTGGTCGCTGCCGTCTGCTTCTTGACCGTCGTGGTGGTCGACTTCGCGCGGGCCACGGTGCTCTTGGCCTGGCCAGTCAGGTCAGCGGTCGACTGCTGACGGCGCACCCGGGTCACCAGGTTCTTGCCCCTGCCGGCGAGGACGTCGTACGCCGTGAGCGCGGTCGTGATGGCGTCCTCGACGGCGGTCTGGGCCTTGACTGGCAGGGCCCTGACCTGGGCCGGTGCCGACCTCACGTCCGTTTGCACGGTCTCGACCCGGGCGCGGGCGATGCGGATCTTCTCGACAGCGAGGTCGGTGACACCGACGACGGCGTACAGCGGGGTCTTGTCGAGGTCGGCGAGGGTGCGCTCGATGTCCTTACGGGTCTTGTCCAGCGTGGCGTTGATGGTCATGGGGGTCCTTTCGGGAAACGTCTCGGTCAGGGTGCCGCCGGGCGGTCGGTCTCCCGGCGGAAGGAGTCATAGATGTCGAGCAGTACTTGCTTCTGCCGTTCGGACAGGCCCGGGTCGGCTTGCACCGCCACCTGCACGGAGCGCTCCAGGTCGTCCTCGGGGTCAAGGAACCCCGCCCGGACGTACATCGTCTCTGCGGAGATGCGCAACGACTTGGCGAGCCGTTGGAGCACCTCGGCGGAGGGTCTGCGCAAGCCTCGTTCGATCTGGCTGAGGTACGGGTTGGAGACCCCGGCCTGGTCAGCCAGCTGTCGAAGGGACAGCCGCGCCCCACGGCGCTGCTCGTGCAAGAAGTCGCCAAGCGTCTGCGCCCCGTGACCTACCTTTGCGGTGCCGGCTTTGGCTGTCGCGGCGGCCTTGGCGGCAGCCTTGGGCGCCCCGTCAGTGAGTGGCCTGGTGACCTTGAGCTTCGCCATACCGACAGTGTGCTTGCGGTAGTTAGCAGATGCAAGCTAGCGGCACGTGGCCCCGCTCATTCCAGACACCACGTCGGCACACACCCCCGCTTACGGCGTGCTGGACCGACTCCTGCGGTCGCCCCGAGCGTGGCGCGTGGCGCACTCAGGCGACCAGGACCACCGGCTGTCGGTCAGGCGGACACCCGCTCCGCAAGCTCGAGCGCCCGGCGAATCTCAGCCAACCGAGGCGCAACGACGGCGTACCAGACCCAGGTGCCACGTCGGGTGCCCTCGACCAGACCGGCCTCGCGGAGCACCTTGAGGTGGTGGCTGACCGTCGGCTGGCTCTTGCCTGCGACAGTGACGAAGTCGCACGCACAGATCTGCCCCTCAGCCGCGATCAGCGCCGACAGGATCCGCAGCCGGGCTGGGTCGGCCAGCGCCTTGAACACCGTCGCCAGGTCGACGGCCTCCGCCGGCGAGATCGCACCGTCGGCAAGCGGAGGGCAGCACCGGGACTCAGCCATGCAACCAGCCTAGCGCATTTATTGACGTATCTCGATACAGCCGGTAAATTGACACTGATCGATTCAACACACCCGGAGGTAGCCATGACCACCCTGTCCACCGAGCCCCTCGTGGGGTCGCGCATCCAGCTCGCGCTCAACGTCGAAGACATCGACGCAGCGGTCGCGTTCTACGCCATGCTCTTCGACGCCGAGCCACACAAGCGCCGAGCGGGGTACGCGAACTTCGCCCTCACCGAGCCGCCGCTCAAGCTGGTGCTGATCGAGAACCCTGGTCACGGAGGGACGCTCAACCACCTCGGCGTCGAGGTTGGTACGACGGACGAGGTGGCGACCGCTGCCGCGCGTCTCACCGGCACGGGGCTCGAGACGCTGGTCGAGGACGCGACCACCTGCTGCCACGCCCTCCAGGACAAGGTCTGGGTCACCGGTCCAGACGCCGAGCGGTGGGAGGTCTACACGGTCCTCGACGACGCTCCTCAGACCGACGACTCCACCGGTGCCCCATGCAGTCCCGAGGGCACCTGCTCCTGCTCGGCGTGATCGCGCGGCATACCGACCCGTCAGCGCGGCATACCCGACCCTCAGCGCGGCATACCCGACCCACCTCAGAACGTGGGACGGAGCTCTCCGACGGGCCGGCCGCCGCCAAGCACTGCCACCTCACCGATGCGGTGCATGGCCTCGGCGTCCACTCCGCTCTCACTGTCGACGTCCAGCCGACGCAGTGCCTGGACCATCACCACGGGGCAGGCCCGGCGTCCACCGTCGTCGATCTTCAGCGCCACGGCGCGACCATCGGGCAGCGCGACGGCGTAGCACGCCTCCGCCCCCGCCTTGCCGATGGCTCCGGGGACGGCTCTCAGCAGCGCAGCCTCGTCGCGCCGTGATCCCGACGCGAACTCCGGGGCCGCCACGATCGCGTCTGCCACCCGGCGCTCCGCGGTTCCTGCCGCTGCCAGCACCAGCGCGGAGAAGGCCCGGGCCAGCCCGGTCAGCGACGCGGAGAAGAGCGGTGCACCGCATCCGTCGACGCCGACCGAGACGACCGGCTCGGACGTCAGCTCCGAGAAGGCCGCCTTGAGGCCGCGCTGCAGGGGGTGATCGGGCTCGAGGTACGTCGCGATCGGCCACCCGTTGACGACACACGTCGCCAGCATCGCCGCGTGCTTGCCCGAGCAGTTCATCGCGATGGCGGAGCGGTCGAAACCGGCGCTGACGTACTCGGTCCGCGCGATCTCGTCGAGCGGGAAGTCTGGCGGCGTCTGCAGCGCCTGCTGATCCAGGCCGACGGAGGCCAGTATTCGCCGAGCACCTTCGAGGTGGAAGGGCTCACCTGAGTGGCTTGCCGAGGCCAGCGCCAGCAGCTCGCCTTCGATGTCGAGACCCATCCGAACCATCGCGGCCGACTGCACAGGCTTGTTGCAGGAGCGCGGGAAGATCGGCGCGCTGACCTCCCCCACCGACCAGTCCACACTCCCGTCGGGGCTGATCGCCACCACCGCGCCGCGATGGTGGCCCTCGACGAAACCCGACCTGACTACTTCGACGAGGATCTCTGCTTCAGCCACGAGGGGTGAGCGTACCGGTCACGCTCGACGCGGCCGACTTCACCGGGGAGTGGCACAATCGCCACCGTGCCAGACCCTCACGTGGCGATCCCCCAGTGGACACCGACACAGCGCGAGATCGACGATCTCGACCTCATGCTCAACGACTGCCTGCGCGACAACCCCGGCGGGTTCGTCGACCCCGCCGCCGCCGGTGACACGTCGCCGCTCACTCTGGTCGTCGGTTCGGCGACGGCCGAGGTCGCGGGAGGTGTCGGCGCCCTGGACCTTGTCGACCCCGAAGGTGCTCCTCTCGCCCGCGTGACGATCGAGAGGACGTGGGTTGCGGCTGAAGGACGCGTCGGGCTCGTCGGTGCGGTCGAGCGGCTGTCGCACAACGAGTTCGGTCCGTTTCGGCGCCTACGCCTCTCCCCTGCCCGGGTCCACCAGTCGCAGCCCGTCGGGCCGGTTCTCGCCGTACCAGTCCACCGGCCGCTGACGAGTGCCGACCTCGCCGCGATCCGGAATCGCGCCGACGAGGTCGGAGCCCTGGTGCTGCTGCTCGCCTGTGTCGGTGACGGTATGCCGTCCGGCGTGTCGGGGCCGGCTCTCGTCCGCGCGACCCTGCAGGGCGCCTCCCTGCTAGGTGACGCGCGGGTGGTCGCTGTGCCGGTCGCTGACCACGGGTGGGAGGAGGCACACGGGCAGTGGAGCTCGCCCAACGACTGGCTGCTCCGCTCCGTGGCGGCCGCCTACGGCTCTCACGTGCTTATCCTCGATCGCGAGCTAAACGGCACCCTGCCCGCCGCGATCTTGTCCCTCGTCGAGCGCGACCGGCCACCACGGGACCGGCAGGGTGTCGTCATCTTCTTCACCGGCCTGTCGGGGTCGGGCAAGTCGACCCTTGCTCGTGCCCTCATCGACCATGTGCTCGAGCAGGGTGACCGGACCGTCACCTCCCTCGACGGAGACGTGGTGAGGCACCACCTGTCGAAGGGCCTCGGCTTCAGTCGCGAGGACCGCGAGACGAACGTCGTGCGCATCGGCTTCGTCGCCGCCGAGGTCTCGCGGCACGGCGGCGTCGCGGTGTGCTCCCCTATCGCGCCGTTCGAGTCCACGCGCGCGGAGGTCCGACGCCTCGTCGAGCGGGCCGGCGGCGGGTTTGCGCTCGTCCACGTCGCGACGCCCCTTGCCGAGTGTGAGCGCCGCGACCGCAAGGGCCTCTACGCCCGAGCCCGGGCAGGGGATATCCCTGACTTCACTGGCATCTCGTCGCCGTACGAACCGCCTACCAATGCCATCAAGATCGACACAACTAATCGACTTATAGTAGAATGCTTGGCGGAATTACTCGACGCGCTCTCCACCGAGGGCTGGCTCCCTGACTGACCCCACCGACGGAGGGCGCATGCAGCTGCACGAGATGGGACGGCAACTCCTCGCCGACGGCGTCCTCACCGACTACGGCCTCGAGATCAAGACGGTGATCGCCGCGTTCGTCGTCGGCGTGGTCGTCGGCATCACCGGGATGGGCGGCGGCGCCCTGATGACGCCGGCACTGATCTTCCTCGGCGTCGGCAACGCTTCGACCGTCGTGACTGCCGACCTGACGGCGGCGGCCGTCTACAAGAGCGGCGGGGCCGTCATCCACTGGCGAGAAGGCTCACCCAACCTCCGGCTGGCGGGCTGGCTCATCCTCGGGTCTGTGCCGATGGCGCTCGTCGGGCCGCATCTGGTGGGGTGGATCAGCCCTGACGCCGACCTCGACAACTTCCTCACGCTGTGCATCGGTTTCGCACTGCTCCTCGCGGCGACCACGTACGCGCTGCGCCTCTACATCCAGCTGAGACGAGTGACGGGCGGTCGCCACCCGGGCGAGAGCGACCCGGTGATCCGCCCCCTCCCCACGGTTCTCGTCGGCGCGCTCGGCGGTCTCCTCGTCGGCATCACGTCGGTCGGCTCCGGCTCCGTCATCATGATCGCGCTGCTCATGCTCTACCCCACCCTGTCTGCGGTGAAGCTCGTCGGCACCGACCTCGTCCAGGCCGTGCCGCTCGTGCTGGCGGCCGCCGTGTCGAACATCATCGCCCACGGGCTCAACTGGGGGATCACGATCCCGCTGATCATCGGGTCGGTCCCGGGCACCATCATCGGGGCGAAGATCGCGCCTCGGGTCCCGGCATCCTTCATCCGTCGCGGCATCGTCATCGTCCTCACGGTCTCGGGCCTCGCACTGCTCGACAAGGCAGGTTGGGCCCCGCTTGGCAGCGGTGAGGACGAGACGTATCCCGAGCTCATCGGCCTCGTCGGGATCGCGCTGCTGGTCCTCGTTCCACTCGTCTGGGGTGTGCTGCGTCGCAGGTCTGGGCTCACGATGTTCGGCACGCCGACAGTCGCGGAGATGGAGAAGCCCGGCGGCCCGCCGACCCGGCAGTCGAGCACGCGTTCGGGTGGGTGACCGGCGTACGCCGATCGGCGCGTCACCTGGTGAGGTGTGCGGCGCGCGGGCGGCGGGGTGTCCGATGAACCGTCGGGTCATGAGTAGGATTGCCCGGAATCCCAGGCAGAGGAGACGTCTCACCCTATGACCGTCCACGCTGACTACCGTCTCAGCCAGCTCGATGAGCTGGAGGCGGAGTCGATCCACATCTTCCGCGAGGTCGCGGCGGAGTTCGAGAAGCCGGTGCTGATGTTCTCCGGCGGCAAGGACTCCATCGTGATGATGCGCCTCGCCGAGAAGGCATTCTTCCCGGCGAAGATTCCCTTCCCCGTCCTGCAGGTCGACACCGGCTACGACTTCCCTGAGGTGCTGTCCTGCCGCGACTCGTGGGTGAGTCGACTCGGCGTGCGACTGGTCGTCGCCTCAGTCGAGGACGCCATCGCGAGCGGAGTGGTCGTCGACGACGGCAAGACAAGCCGCAACCGGTTGCAGATCGGCACCCTGCTCAACGCCATCGAGGAGGGTGGCTTCACGGCCCTCTTCGGTGGTGGCCGGCGCGACGAGGAGAAGGCACGCGCCAAGGAGCGGGTCTACTCACACCGCGACGAGTTCGGCCAGTGGGATCCGAAGATGCAGCGTCCGGAGCTGTGGTCGCTCTACAACGGTCGCATCCACGCCGGTGAGCATATGCGGATCTTCCCGCTCTCGAACTGGACGGAGCTCGACATCTGGCACTACCTCGGCCAAGAGGAGGTCGAGATCCCAGGCATCTACTTCTCGCACCAGCGCCGAGTGTTCGAGCGGGACGGGATGCTGCTCACCGAGAGCGAGCACAACCCGATGCGCGGCGACGAGACCGCGCAGGAGCGCACCGTGCGGTTCAGGACCGTCGGCGACCTGACCCTCACCGGCTGCGTCGAGTCCGGCGCCGACACGATCCCAGCGATCATCGACGAGATCTCCATCGCCCGCCTGACAGAGCGCGGTGCGACCCGTGGCGACGACCGCTTCAGCGAGGCCGCCATGGAAGACCGCAAGCGAGAGGGTTACTTCTGATGCCTGCCCCTTCGATGGACCTGCTTCGGTTCGCGACCGCAGGCTCGGTCGACGACGGCAAGTCGACACTGATCGGCCGGCTGCTGCTCGACTCGAAGGCGATCTTCGAGGACCAGCTCGAGGCCGTCGAGGCGACCTCGCTGTCGCGCGGCTACGACTACACCGACCTCGCCCTGCTCACCGACGGTCTGCGCTCCGAGCGCGAGCAGGGCATCACGATCGACGTCGCCTACCGCTACTTCGCCACCCCCAACCGCAAGTTCATCATCGCCGACACACCCGGCCACGTGCAGTACACGCGCAACATGGTCACCGGGGCCTCGACGGCCGACCTGGGGCTGGTGCTCGTGGACGCCCGGCAGGGGCTCACCGAGCAGTCGCGCCGCCACGCCGTGATCTTGTCATTGCTACGGGTGCCGCACCTGGTGCTGTGCGTCAACAAGATGGATCTTGTCGACTACTCGCAGGAGAGGTTCGACGAGATCCACAAGGAGTTCACGTCGTTCGCGACCAAGCTCGTCATCCCTGACCTGACGATCGTCCCCATCTCGGCGCTCAAGGGCGACAACGTCGTCACCCGCTCCGCCCACATGGACTGGTACGACGGTCCGTCCCTGCTGCACCACCTCGAGAACATCCACGTGGCGTCCGACCGCGACCTCGTCGACACCCGCTTCCCGGTCCAGTACGTCATCCGCCCGAAGTCCGACCAGTACCACGACTACCGCGGGTATGCCGGTCGGGTTGCCGGTGGCATCCTCAAGCCCGGTGACGACGTGCTCGTCCTCCCGTCGGGGATGACGTCGAAGATCTCCGAGATCGACCTGTTCGGCCAGGCCCTCACGGAGGCGTTCCCGCCCATGTCGGTGACCGTGCGGCTCGAGGACGACGTCGACGTGTCGCGGGGCGACATGATCTGCCGTCCACAGAACGCACCGTCCCCGAGCCAGGACATCGACGCCATGGTCTGCTGGATGGCGACGACCCCGCTTCAGCCTCGGCAGAAGCTCGCCATCAAGCACACCACCCGGATGGCGCGGGCACTGGTCAAGGACGTGCAGTACCGGCTCGACGTCAACTCGCTGCACCGCGACCTCGAGACCAAGGAGCTGGGGCTCAACGAGATCGGACGCGTGCAGCTGCGCACCACGATCCCGCTACTGTGCGACCCGTACGAGAAGAACCGCACCACTGGGTCCTTCATCCTCCTCGACGAGGCGACGGGCGTGACCGTCGGCGCGGGGATGATCAACTCCTCCAGCTGATCGATGCCTCAGCTGCGTTCGACGTCGACCATGTCGGCCCAGACGATGACGTTGTCGAGGTAGCGATTGGCCACCTCGTCATAGCCGCCGCCGCAGGTGATCAGCCGCAGGGAGGCATTGCCGACAGGTCTGTAGACGGCCTCCGTGGGGAACTGCTCCTTCGGGAACCGCCCCAGCCTGGTCACCTCGAAGATCGCCGTGACACCATCCGCGCGCTCCACCTCGACGCGGTCGCCGGGGCGGAGTGCATCGAGGTCGAAGAAGACGGATTGTTCGCCGTCCCAGGTCACGTGCCCGGCGATGACAGCGACACCGATCAGACCCGGTGGCGGCGCTGGCGTGAACCAGCCCGCCCGCTCGTGGTCCTGCGGCGTCGTCATCACCCCTGCTGAGTCCAGGCCGAGGTCCTCGAGGCTGGATCGGACGTCGATGCGCGGGATAGCCACCGTGACCGGCTCGGACCAGCCCAGCTCCGGGAGCTTGCCGCCGTCGGGCCTTGGCTGACCGTCAGGTGCCCGAACCGATGGGGCCCGCTCCTGCCGCGAAGTCGACCCGCCGGCGAGGCCCTGGCCCGGACCTGCCGACTGCTCCGACT
>Ga0136625_1000244_pt1 | contig 15530 bp, 14 predicted proteins | sample AntDrymUQ4832306_2_FD_104672 | JGI IMG/M metagenome (GOLD analysis project Ga0136625, IMG submission 104672) | Polar desert sand microbial communities from Dry Valleys, Antarctica - metaG UQ483 (23.06) | ecosystem: Environmental > Terrestrial > Soil > Desert | place: Antarctica: Dry Valley...
GCCGATGCTGAGGACGTGCGGCGCCAGGAACCATGCGACCCGCAGTATCGTCCAACCGGCATGGCCAGCATGCTTGACCGAGGCCGATTCGGCGGTGCCGTGCTCGGCCTCACGTTCATCGTCGTTGTCGCTGGTTGCACCTCTGACGATCAAGCGCCGACCGCGACGCAGCCCAGCGAGACGGATGGGGTCACGCAACCCAGCACGGCACCAGGCTCGTCGCTGGCGTCCGAGACCACGGCGACGGCTACTCCGTCCGTCGAGATCGTCGGTGTGTACGAGGCGATCGGGTTCTATCCGGCGTGCGGCAACGAGACGCTCGACCACGAGGGCGTGACCTGGTACCCGCTCGCTCACGCCGGCTTCGACCCCATGGACCCGGCTCTCCAGGACCGAGCCGACGAGGTACTCGCCGTCGAACGTGAGGATTCACCGGTCGCGGGTGTTCACGGCTTCGCAAGAGTGCCGTCGCCGGGCCCAAGCGACGACATCGGGACACTCGTCGTGTGGGCCGACGGTGTTGCCCGCTGGGTGTCCAAGAGCCGAGACCTCGACGTGTGGCTGATCGACGACGAGATCGTCTACACGTGGGTCTGCTAGGCGGTGGCTGCGCCGAGTGTCGTGGTCTGGCCCAATGGCACCCATTGCGACCGGGTCGGGAGTCTTCGCCAACGCAACGTTGGTGCCGTCAGTCGACGCCGTCGGGCCGTGCGGGTTGGCCCGCCGCTACCTCTCCGAGGCCCCGTGGCCGAGCTCCACCCCACATGCGATACTGAACCCGCTCAACCTGACGGCCTACCAACCGGTGGCTGAGCCGCGCGGGCTTGCTTGCGTGGGCGCTCGACAAGGAGAAGTCATGACCACCTTCACTCGGTCGGACGACCTGCAGGGAGCGCAGTTCGTCGACGCGAACCTGCGTGGCGCCCGGTTCGTCAGGGCTGAACTCTCCGGCGTCGTGATGCGCGCGGTCGACGTGCAGGGGGCGGACATCGACGCACCGTGGCTCTTCGATGGCGAGAGCTACTTGCGCGTCAACGGTGTCGACGTGATCCCACTCGTCGAGGCCGAGCTCAACCGCCGCTTTCCCGGCCGCGCCGACCGGCGTGCCGCAGATCCGGATGCCCTGCGCGCGGCATGGGCGACGCTCGAGCGCACCTGGGCGGCCACGCACGAGCGCGTTGCGGCGATGCCGGCTGGCACGGTCAATGTCTCGGTGGACGGCGAGTGGTCGTTCGCGCAGACGGTGCGGCACCTGGTCATGGCCACGGACACGTGGTTGGGCCGGGCGATCCTGGAGATCGAACAGCCATTCCACCCCATCGGGCAACCGAACGTCGAGTACGCGACGGACGGCAACGACATGTCGATCTTCACGACGGTCACACCCCCGTACGCCGACGTGCTCGAGGTCCGTGCGGGCCGCGTCGCGATGATGCGCGACTTCCTCGCCGCCGTCACACCGGACGACCTGGCCGAAACGCGCAAGAACCCCTGGGCCCCCGAATACCCGGAGACCACCCTCTCCTGCCTGCACACGATTCTCGGGGAAGAGTGGGAGCACCACCGCTATGCGGTCCGCGACCTCGACGCGATCGAGGCGACCTCCGACGCATGAGCGGTGACCCCAGCTCACCGTCGGTCAGTTCACCGTCGGACAGCTCGCCCCTACTGAACGGCTCCACGCGGATCACTCGCAGCGCTCGAGGTGACGAGGGCTGGACCCGATCAACAGCCGATCAGCGCTTCGCGAGCCGGCGTTCCCGGACGCAGGGTGGCCTGGCGTTATCGGGCGATCTTCTCGGACGGGTGCCTCAACGTTGTTGCCGGCACTGTGTGGAGACACGCCGCGACCCCTACCGTGACTTGCCAACCGGCCGCCGCTTCACCTAGGAGTAAGACATGGCGATCGAGGGTGACTACGAACCGAGCGCGCTTCAATGGGTGCGCGATCAGGTCGAGGCGTACGAGGCTTCCGGGGGTACGAAGGCGAACACGCTCCGTGACACCGGCATCCCCGTAATCATCGTGACGATGAAGGGCGTGAAGAGCGGCAAGGTCCGCAAGATCGCCCTGATGCGCGTGGAGCACGAGGACGAGTACGCGCTTGTTGCGTCGTACGGTGGCGCTCCCAAGCACCCGGTCTGGTATCACAACCTGACGGCCGACCCCGGCGCCGTGCAGGTGCAGGACGGCCCGAAACCGTTCGATGTCACGGTCCGCGAGGTCGGCGGTGACGAACGCGCCGCCTGGTGGGAGCGGGCGGTCGCCGTGTTCCCCAACTACGCCGAGTACCAGGGCAAGACCGACCGAGAGATCCCGGTGCTCATCGCCAGCCCACGTTGAACGGGCCGGCGCAAGGTGCCGACCGGTGTCTTGCCGTGGCGCTGAGGATCCGGCGGTCAGCCGAGCTCGTTGCGCCACGAATGGCGCGGCGCAAATCCGACGAGGCGTTTCGCTTTATCGTTGGCGTAGAACGTCTCATAGCGACCCATGTCGCGTCGACGTGAGACGCCAGCGTAGAACTGCTCGTAGACCGCATCGCTTGGAATCCCGACCGACGTGTCATCGTTTGAGACGTTGAAGACCTCGTAGCCGAGGCCGTCGGTGCGGAGGCAGCAATCGACCATGTGGCCGAGGTCGCGGGCATCGATGTAGGCAAAGATGTTGCGACGCCGCAGACCGGGATCGGCGACGAACGCGGGGAACTTGGTCTCGTACTCGTGCGGCTCGATCACGTTGTTGATGCGCAACCCGTAAATGTCGATGCCGCTACGTGCCTGAAACGACCGTGCCGTCGCCTCGTTGACAACCTTCGACATCGCGTAGCTGTCGTGGGGAACCGTTGGATGCTCCTCGTCGATCGGCACGTATTCGGGCCTGACCTCGCCGTCGGCGAAACAAATCCCGTAGGTCGTCTCGGAGCTCGCAAAGATCACCTTCCGAATCCCCAACTTCACAGCGGCGTCGATGAGGTTGTACGTGCTGAGTGCATTGATACCGAACGTCTCGTTGTCGGGGCGGACGAGGATCGCCGGGATCGCCGCGAAGTGAACGACGGCGTCATACCTCGGAACACCTGTGCCACGCTCCAGCTCATCAAGACCGGCGTACGCCGAGAGAGCGTTGAAGACCTGCCCGGCGACTGTCAGATCGATGTGAAGGTCCGCGACCCCCGACTCACCGAGCGGCACCATGTCACCGTTCACTACCCGGTGCCCCTGTTCGACGAGATGTCGGATCGCATGCCGACCCGCCTTACCGCTCCCACCGGTGAAGAACACTCGCACCTCTGCGATCGTACGCACCGATTGTCGGCGACGGCGCTCAGGTCCACCGCGACGGAACCAACTCACTTCACGGTAGGCGGTGAGAAGCGCCCCTCACCGGCGGTCACGACGCGCCAGATCTCCCGCTCGGCGCTCACGTATGCCTGCTCGATGACGACCTGATTGTGCCGCGACTCGGCGATCGGTCGCGCTGCCTCCGCCAGTGCTCAGACGACCCGGGCTGCCACCCTGATGGCCGACCTCGCCAGACTGGAGCACCGAAGGTCCCCACTTGACGTTCGGTAGCGCCATCCATCCGGGGTTCACGGACGCGTGCGGTCGGCATTGTCCGTCGGTATCGGATACCTCGCCGTCGTTCGGTGTGAATCGTTCACGGCCCCGGAAGCGCACAGGCGCATTCGCCGCGCACCATCGCTGCCCGTCGACAAGTTGGTTGAGTTTGCGCCCGAGCCGTGGTTATGGCGTGCGAACGAGAGTGGACGGCCGTCCTGCCGCTCGCGATCGCCTCCAACGGCACCTTCGGGGCACGGGCCGCGGTGCCCAAGCCAACCAGCCATGTGATCAAGGGGCTGGGCGAACTGTCAGTTCGACCGGGGGCTGGACCCTCCGGCGCGGACGCCGGGCCACTTGGCGAGATCACAGGCGATGATCGCGTCGACAACGGCGACGGCAGCAGGACGGTCGCCCGCAGCCAGCAACGACGTGGCGAGCGCCATCCGCAGCCCCGCACGCACCGTGGCCGTCAACTGTTCGTCGGGTGTGCCGGCCGTGAGTGGCGGCGTCAGCAACTCGACGGCTCTGTGATGTTCGGCAGCGTGAGCGGCAAGCAGGCCATCGATGTAGGCACCACGCGGGTGCGAACCGAGACGTCGTCAGCGCCCGGTCCAGCGGAGGCGCGTACGAGCTCGCCGATCAGGCGGGTCTTGCCGATGCCGGGCTCACCTGACACCAGGCCCACCACCGGCTCGTCATCGGACGCCACCTCGGCGACCTCGACGAGACCGGTCAGACGGACCAGTGGGCCGACCCGGCCGACCATCGCCGGGCTCACACCGGCTCGAGCCGTCACCGCGAGGAGGATCCGCTGCGAAGCGGGGCGGTGCGGCTCGCCGGCATGGCCCGTCACGGTATCGGCCGGGTCTGCCCACGTTCTTGGAGTATGGGAGAAGGACTCAGGCATTCTCAGGACGGTTGTGGGAACGCACGAGCCGCACCAGACGACGACGACCAGCGGCGGCCATCAGGTCCTCCCGATGCTCACGGGCCAGATCGGTGTACTGGAGTGGATGCATCGCTTCATCATCGCGATCTAAGGCATCTGGACACATCGGTATATGTACCTATTTCGGGTCGGGGTGCCCATCGGCACACGTGGCTCGGTGTCGCTGGGCTCGGCGGGCTCTGCCACACTGACTCGGTGGCCCACCCCATCGACGTCGACGACTTCCGCACCGAAGTCACTGCATTCCTCGACGCCAACGCCGAGCGCAAACCCGCCGAGCGTCAGTTCGAATGGGGCAAGGGCTCCGACCAAGTTGCAGTGTTCGAGGAGCGCGACCCGGCCGTCGAACGAGAGTTGCTGGCGGCGGCGTCTGCGTGGCGGGCGAAGCGCTACGACGCCGGCCTGGGCTGGATCACGGGGCCGAGCGAGTTCGGCGGACGAGATCTCGCCGCCGCCCATCAGCGCGCTTATGACACCGCCGAAGCCGGCTATCGGGTGCCCAGCCAGAGCGTCTTCACCATCGGGCTCGGCATGGTGGCGCCGACGGTCCTGGCCCATGGCACGGATGCCGCCAAGAACCGCCTGCTGGCAGCGATGTACCGCGCCGACATCGTCGCCTGCCAGCTGTTCTCCGAGCCCGGCTCCGGCAGCGATCTGGCCAGCGTGCAGACACGGGCCGATCGCGACGGTGACGAGTGGCTGATCTCGGGTCAGAAGGTGTGGACGACCGGCGCCCAGTTCAGCGACATCGGTGAGGTCATCGCCCGCACCGACCCCGACCTGCCAAAGCACCAAGGCCTGACCGGCTTCATCGTCGACATGAAGGCGCCCGGCGTGGAGGTACGCCCGCTGCGCCAGATGACCGGTGGGGCGAGCTTCAACGAGGTGTTCTTCAACGAGGTGCGGGTGCCCGACGAGGACCGCCTCGGCGACGTGAACCAGGGTTGGACGGTCGCCCTCACGACGCTGATGAACGAGCGCGCCGCCATCGGCGGTGGCGGGATGGGCGGCGGCGACATCATGACCAGGCTGCTCGCCATGCCAAGGGCATTCGGCTGCGAGGACGATCCGCTCGTTCGCCAGCGCCTTGCTGACCTCGTCATCCACACCCGCGTGCACCGCTACACGATCCAGCGGGCCATGGACCGCATCCGCGCCGGCCAACTGCCGGGTCCCGAGTTGAGCATCGCCAAGCTTGCAGGCACGAACAACATGCTGCGCATGGGCGAGTTCGTGGCCGCCGTGCTCGGGCCCCGCATGACTGCCGACACCGGAGAGTGGGGCACGTTCGCCTGGAACCAGCTCGTGCTCGGCACGCCCGGCCTCCGTGTAGCCGGTGGCACCGACGAGGTGATGCGCAACATCGTCGGCGAGCGGGTGCTGGGGCTTCCCAAGGAGCCAGGGATCGACACCACGTCGCCGTTCCGCGAGCTGCGGGTCGGCACCCAGCGGCAGAACTGACTGCGCTAGCAACCGATGGGTCACCAGCACGAACGGCTGTACCACATCGGTTTCGGTCGCTCGGACCTGCCGGCCGACACGACGCTGGCGCTGCTCTCGGGTGATCCCGACCGCTCGGAGCTGATCGCCACGGAGCACCTCGACGACATGGCGGTCCTGTCGCGGCACCGTGGGCTCGACTCGTTCATCGCCCACCTCGGCGGCGGACAGCCCGTGGTGTGCGCCACGAGCGGCATGGGCGCTCCCTCGATGAGCATCGTCGTCAACGAGCTCGTGCAGGCCGGCATCGGCACGATCATCCGCATCGGCACCAGCGGATCGATCCAGGAACGCGTCAAGTCGGGCTCGGTCGTCATCGGGTCGGGTGCGCTCACGCTGCAGGGAGCCGCCGCCGACATCGCCCCGCCGGAGTTCCCTGCGGTCGCCGACCCGTTCCTGACCGTCACGCTGGCGCACGCCGCCGACGAGTTGGGCCTGGATCGCCACGTTGGCGTGATGGCGTCGACGGACACGTTCTTCGAGGGCCAGGAGCGCTCGACGTCGTCGGCCAACCCCCACCTGCTACGGCGGCTGCGCGGCGCCATCGACGAGTACGCCGCGCTCAACGTGCTCAACTTCGAGATGGAGGCAGGGACGCTGTTCAAGATGGGCGCCGTGTACGGGTTCGCCGCCGCCTGCGTGTGCGGGATCATCGCCGAGCGCATCGAGGACGAACGCCCGGACCTGGAGGAGAAGGACGCGGCCGTCGACAGGGCCATCCGCGTCGCCGTTGCCGGCGCCGAAGCCTGGCTCAGCTCAGTGCCGTGACCGCCTGGCGGGGGTCCCGTCCCTCCAGCGCCGCCGACAGCATGTCGGGGAACTGATCGGGCGTGCAGCCGAACACGACGGCTCCCCTGGCCTCCAGCTCGGCGGCGTTCACGTGGTCGAACGCCGGCGTTCCGTCGTCGGACAGGCTGAGCACCACGACCACCGTGACGCCCTGGGCGACGAGCGCGGCGACATGGGAGACCATCGCCACCGCGTCGCCCCCCTCGAACAGGTCGCTGATCAGCACCAGCACCGTCTCGGCCGGGCGGGTCACGAGCGACCGGCAGTACGTCAAGGCGGCTGCGATGTCGGTACCGCCGCCGAGTTGCACGCCGAACAGCACGTCGACAGGATCGTCCAGCAGCTCGGTGAGATCCGCCACGGCCGTGTCGAACGCCACGAGCTGGGTGCGCAGCGACGGGATCCGCGCCAGCACCGATCCGAACAGCGCCGCGTAGACCACACTGTCGGCCATCGAAGCACTCTGATCGACGGCGATGACCACGTCGCGCGCCAGGCTTGGAGCCCTCCGGCCGTGGCCGACGAGCCGCTCCGGCACGACGGTGTGTTGCTCGGGCAGCCAGTGGCGCATGTTGGCGTGGATCGTGCGCGGCCAGTCGATGTCGGACGGCCGCGGCCGCCGGGTGCGGTCGCCCCTGGCCAGCGCCCCAGCCACGGCAGCACGGATGCGATCTTCGAAGCGGATCCGCAGCTCGTCGAGCACCTTCGCCACCACCTGGCGAGCCGTGTCGCGGGTGGCATCGGGGAGCAGTTGGTTGAGCTCGATGAGCATCGCCACGAGCTGCAAGTCGGCCTCCACCGTGGACAGCAGCTCTGGCTCCAGCAACAGCTGCCGGAGCTCGAGACGTTCGATGGCGTCGTGCTGCAGCACCCGCACCACCGGCGTGGAGAAGTAGCGGCGGATGTCGCCGAGCCACCGGGTGACCGACGGCGCCGATCGACCCAGCCCACCTCGGCCTCGCCGGCCGCCGAGCCGATTGCTCGACGTGTTGCGCAGGTCGTACACGGCGCCAAGCGCGGCGTCCATGCGGGCATCGTCGGTGTGGAGGGACACGCCCGTCCCGTCGGCATCGTCACCTCCGATCACCAACCTCCAGCGGCGCAGCCGTTCGGCATCGGACACAGTGGTGGTCATGGCGGTGCTCCCGGCAGCCCGAGCAACCGGCCGACGAGTGTGGCGGCTTGCGCCAGGCGTTCGGGGTCGAGGCCACCGACGGCGGCAACATCTACCTGGCGATCGGTGAGCACCCAACCGATTTGGCGGCGCTCGGCCGGCTCGAAGCCTCCGAACGTGCGACGCAGCAGCGGCACCACCTGCTCGAACGACTCACCGTTGAGGCCGCACAGCCAGGTGTCGATGATGGCCAGCAGCTCGGCGTCGTGGATCAGCACGGTGCCACTGCCGGCGAGGAAGCCCTCGACGAACGTGGCGCCGCATTCTGGCGGCGTGCCCACCGACAGAGCCCGGCTGAGCCGCTTCTCCACTTGTGCGGCCGACCACCATCCGGCGTCGTGCAGCACGCGCGCGGCCCGCCCGGCGACGAGCCCGCCCCTGTCGGCGTCGGCGAGCTGGGCAACGACAGCTCGCCATCGGCCGTCGCGCTGCGGGTGCTCGCACAGGGCGAGGGCAGCGTGCACGGCCGCCACCCGCCGAGCCGCCACTGGCGCGGCGTCGGCCGACGGGCGGGCGAACGCCGCCACCATCCCGGCCAGCACCCTGTCGACGAACCCGTCGAACACCTGCCGCACAGAGGCCTGATCGGTGTCGCGGACGTCGCCGTATCGGATCGTGTCGGCCAACGGACCGAGCGTGTCGATCAGCTCCCCGAGATCCGGATCGCGTGCGCCCCGGTCGCTCAGGCCCCGCAGGCACGGCCCGACGGCGTCGGGAAGGTCGGCCCGCAGCGCCCCGTGAAGCGTCGCCTCCAGCTCCGTGAGCGAATCGGCGGTGCGGGCGCGGTCGATGCAGCGCGACGTCGCGGCACGCAAGAGCGTGGTGCCGAGCGCCGACGACTCGACGACGCGAAGCGCGTCCTCGGGCTGGGGCACCAGCTCCCACGTCTCGCGGAACGTGCCCGACGAACCCCGACCGTCCACGAGCCTGGCGCCACGCAAACCCAGCACTGCGCTGCGGTGCAACAGCTGCGAGCGGGCCCTGCCGGACGGTGTACGAAGGTCGAGCTCGACCCTTCGCGGTGTCGATGACGGACGCAGGCGGCAGCGCCGTTGCTGGGCTGCGAGGTCGCGGGCCAGCGGCACCTGGGGAGCATCGTCGGGCACCTCACCGATGGCGTCGCCGATGACGAGCCGCCGGCGCAACATGACGCCGCCTGGCAACGTGCCCCGGCGATGGTCGGCGAATACGCTGTCGGCGGCGTCGAGCACCTCTGCCAGCCCCGGCCGGGGCCGGCCCCGCATCACGGCGAGCGCCTCGGCCAGGCGGCTGGCCCCGATGAGGTGGTCGGGCGAGGCGTCGAATCCCTCGGTCCGCAGGAACCGGGCGGCGTCGACCAGGAAGCGGTTGACGCCATCGGCGCCAGGGTGCTCGAACACGTGGGCGTACCAGCCAGGGCTCTCGATGCCGGCCCGGTATCCGCTCGCGGCGTCGAGTCGCTGGTGGGTCCACGGGATCCAGCTCATGGCCACCTTGGCCCTCGGATGCGCCCGGAGCGTGGATCGATCCGCCGTGGACGTGTGCTCGCCAATGTCGAGGGCGGGAACGTGCCAGGCGCCGCACACGACGCCGAGGCGCTCGAACCCGTCCGCAAGAGCAGATCGCATGGCCTCACGCATGTGCGCCTCCCGTCGGGCCTCGAACGCATCGCTGCTCGCCGGCGCCGCCCGGCGCAGCTCACCCATCGCCTCGGCGACGGCCTCGAACGCCGGGGCGCCATCGCCCCGGTGTTCGATCACGTCCTCCCACCAGCGCTCGGGCTCTGCGTCACCGGCAGCCGCCGCCAACTCGGCGATCGGATCGAACCCAGCCATCTTCTGCTCGTCGCCGGTCGGGCCGGCGCCGGTGCGAGATGCCAGCGTGGCCGCCAATGGCAGGTCGATGGCGCGCAGCTCGACGCCGTGGGCGAGCGCCCACCGGAAGGCTTGCCACTCGGGGCTGAACGACGCCAACGGCCAGAACGCCGCCACGTCTGGCTGGTCGACGACGTGGCCGAGCAGCGCCACCGGCGGCACGAGGCCACGCGCCACCCACGGCAACAAGAGCTGGGCATCAGCCGGGAACTCCACCAGCACGGCGTCTGGCTGCAACTCGTCGAGAGCCTTGACGACCGAGCGGGCCGAGCCCGGGCCGTGGTGCCGAATGCCCATCAGCGCCACCGACGTGGCCACGGCGCTGGCGGCGCTCACGGCTCGGCGGGTCCTTCGATGTCGTCACGAGCGGCGTCGTAGAACGACGCCCAACCGGCGCGGTCGCGCACGACGGTCTCGAGGTACTCACGCCACACGACGGTGTCGCGGGCGGGATCGCGAACCACGGCGCCCAACGTCCCCGACGCCACATCGCCAGGGCGCAACGTGCCGTCGCCGAAATGGGCGGCCAGGGCGAGGCCGTTCATGATCACCGAGATGGCCTCGGCCGTGGACAACGTGGAGGACGGCGACTTGAGGCTCGTTCGCCCGTCTTCGGTGACGCCAGAGCGCAGTTCGCGGAAGATCGTTACCACGCGGCGGATCTCTTCGTCGGCTCCCGACAGCGTGGGCAGGGCGAGCGGGGCCCCGAGCTCGCCGACGCGTTGGGCGACGATGCGTGCCTCTGTCTCGGCGTCGGCGGGCAGCGGGAGCAGCACGGTGTTGAACCGTCGGCGTAGGGCACTCGACAGCTCGTTGACGCCGCGGTCGCGGTTGTTGGCGGTGGCGATGACGTTGAAACCCTGAACGGCCTGCAGTTCAACGTCGAGCTCGGGGATCGGCAACGTCTTCTCCGACAGCACCGTCACGAGCGCGTCCTGCACCTCCGACGTGATGCGCGTCAGCTCCTCCACCCGGGCGATGGCGCCCCTGGCCATGGCTCGGTAGATCGGGCTCGGCACGAGGGCAGCTTCGCTCGGACCCTCTGCCAGCAGGCGGGCGTAGTTCCACCCGTAGCGCAGCGTCTCCTCGGTGGTGCCGGCTGTGCCCTGCACGAGCAGCGTGGAGTCGTCGCTGATGGCGGCGGCGAGGTGCTCGCTCACCCAAGTCTTGGCCGTGCCCGGCACGCCGAGCAGCAGTAGCGCCCTGTCGGTGGCGAGCGTCGCCACGGCGATCTCCATGAGTCGCCGGGAGCCGATGTACTTTGGGGTGATCGAGGTGATCCCGGAGCCGTCGGCCAGCGTCCCACCCAACAGGTACGTCACGACTGCCTGAGGTGAGAGGTGCCAATTGGGTGGCCGTGGCCGATCGTCGGCGGCAGCCAGCGCAGCCAACTCGTCGGCATACGTGTCCTCGGGATGCGGGCGCAGCACCGAGGCGGTCCCTGGCTGATCGCTCACCGATCCTCCTCGAAGCTGGCCAGCATCGCAAGACGGCGCCGAGCCAAGTCGGCGATGATGGCTGCTGCGGCACCGATGCGCTGGTCGGCAGCCATGGAATCGAGCATTGGGACGACGGCGGGCAGCGATGCGCTGGGCATCCGCGCAACGACGTGCTCCACGAGCCGGCGGTCAGCTGCGGCGAACCCGGCACCAGCGAGCACCTGGCCGATGCGACTGGCGAGCTCGTTCGGATCACCGTTGACCAGCGGAGCCACATCGGGATGCAGCGGCAGCTCGGATAGGGCCGCCGGATCGACGCCAGGGCGCGGCGGCGGGGCCAACGGAACGTCGAGATGCTCGCTCATCCAGCGCACGACGGGTCCGCCGATCTGCTGCGCCAGCTGGCGGCGGCGCACATCGGTGCGGTGAAGCTCCAGCATGTCGACGAGCACATCGGCCGGCACCCGCTCGCCCCGCTGCCACACCGTCGCCATCCACTCGTCCTCGAGCACCGGCCACCCGTCGACGATCGACCGCCATTGCCGAGCTGCAGCCGGCGCGCACAGCGGGCGGGGATCATCAGCAGGCGGCGCGAGCAGGTGCGCCGGCCGACCTGGTTGCAACGCCACGCGCCGAGCGACGGTCATCACCGCGAGCTGGTTCAAGAAGACGGCGTCGGGAGCCGAGTCGCCGACGATCACGGCCAGGTCGGCGACCACGTCGGCGATCGGCCCTGGTGGTGCGGCGGGAGGCTGGCGCCGATCGGTGCCGAGCAGCGCCGTCGTCAACAATGCCCCCCACGCGTCGTCGAGCAGGTCGGTCATGCTGCGTCCACGAAGGACGGATCGGCCAGGGGGCCGACGTCGACGACTCGATCGTCGAGGTGCACGGTAAGGGGGATCAATCCGGCGGGCGTCCACTCCACGGTCATGTCGGCGGGCCGGCCACCGCTCTCGCACAGCACGGCGGCCAGTGCCCTCGGGCCTGCGCAGCAGCCGAGCGCTCCGTGTTCGTCGGCCAACACCCAGCGACCACCAGACCTCGTGAGGGCGGCGCGCACAGTGAGCGCAACGTGCTCTGCCCACGGCTCGGCCGCGAGTACGTCGCCGAGCTGGTGGCAGGCGGTGGCGAGGTTGCCACCTGGCGGAGCCGGACGCTGCGCCACAACCGTGTCGGGACGGCGCTCACCGACGAGCACCCGTAGGCTCGGCCCGGGATAGCGGTGCACGTCGGCGTCGAACGACGAGCCAACGGGCATCGACACGTCGAGCGACTGACGGTAGGCGGCGAAGCAGAGCGCCATGGCCAGCCGACCCGACGTGCGGCCCCGCAACCACGTGCGGCGCACGACGATGCGGTCCTCTCGGGTGTCGCTGCGCCCGACGACGTCCCACACGTCGGACTCGGGCACCCCGCCCAGCACATCGGCCTGGCGCACTTGCCAGCCGACGGCCATGGCGAGCGTGTCGGCCAGCGGATCGGGGAGCGTGGCGAGCGTCCGACCCCCTCGCGCCAGCAGGTGCAGCATCGCCATCTCGGCCAACAGCTCGCCGTGCCAGTCCGGCGAGGCGCCGACGAGACCGGCCATGCGCCGCACCCGGTTGGCGAGCGCCCCGGCCTGAGCGTCGACGAGCCTGGCAGCGAGATGGTCCCACGTGGCGTACTTGGCGAGCGCCGGGTCGGACAGCCCGGACCGAACGCGATCGTGCAGCCATCGATCGAGCTCACCGAGCCCGGAGGCCATCCGCTCCACGCGATCGTCGCGCCCGTTCGTGCCGGGGGGCTCGACGGGCGGCGGGTCGGGTGATGATCCGACCTGGCTGTCGCCACCGATGTCGACGTCGGTGGCGGTGCCGGGTCCGGCGGGCAACCGAGCAGGATCGGTGATCGGCTCGGCAGCTACGGCGCCGCGGTGGCGGCTGGACCAGGCACTGACTGCGACGGGGATGTCGGCGTCGAGGCCCTCGGCGAGCTGGTGCCGCACCCACAGCAGCAACAGAGCCAGGGAATGCTTGCATGGCACCTTGCGGCTCGGGCACGAGCATCGGCTCTTCGGTTCGGCGCCGTCGCGGTGCACGGGCCCGATGTCGACCCAGGTGTCGTAGGGCTCGGCCTGGCCGCCTCGGTAGGTCCCCCACAGCAGGTCGCCGGCGTGGCCGGCGCCGGCCCATCGACGAACGTCGGACGCCTCGTCGCCGGCGGCGAACTGATTGGGGCTCGGCGCGACCGCGGCCACGTGCTCCACCGTCCACCGCACAGGCGGGCGCTCACCAAGTGTTGCGCGGTCCCCTGCGGCCATCGAGGCGACTGTACCGAGCCCGTGTGACAGCGGTGATGCGATCGGATCACGTCGCGGGGCGGTCCAACAGGTCGGACAGCGACTTGCGACACCCATCGAGGAGAAGCACCTGGTTTTCGCGAGTGACAACGGAGTTGTCACTCGGCGAAACGGACACACCGCGCCGTCAGGCGCCGGCGCAGTCGGCGCAGGCGCCGTAGATGTCGATGGCGTGGTGGCGGGGAGTGAACCCACGTGCTACCAGCAGGTCGCCAAGGGCGCCGTCGATGGCCCGCTCCACGCGCTCACCGAACGTCACGTCAGTCACCGATCCGCAGTGCTCGCACACGAGATGGTGATGGTGCTCGGTGAGGTCCTCGGCCAGTTCGTAGCGGGCGTACTCGATGCCGTGCACGAGCCGGCGTACGATTCCGGCGGCCTCCAGGTGCGCCAGGTTGCGGTACGCCGAGCTCTGCGAGAGTGCACGGTCTCGGCCCAGCACCTCTGGCAGGGTCAGCGGTGTGCCGCCGCCGGACAGCACGTCGACGAGTGCCCTGCGCACCGCCGTGTAGCGCTGGCCGGCCCGCTCCAACCGGGATTCGACCTCGCCGTGCAAGTCGTCCCGCTGCGGACCGTCGATCCGGTGCGCGGCGCCGATCTGTCGCGCTGCACTCACGGTGCCTCCACGTCGACGCCGGGAGCGCACTCGGCCCCGTGGTCGTGCTGGTGACCGTGGTCGTCGAGCACGACCCGGTCGCCGAGTACGATCATCCGGCCTCCGAACGCCAGTGACAGCACGTCTGGACGCAAGGTCTCGTCGGGCGGACCGGCGGCCAGCACCCGCCCACCGAGCACCAGCACTTTGTCGGCGATGGCGGCCTCGTCGAGGTGATGGGTGGAGAAGACGACGGTGGTTCCGTGCCGGCGTTCCGCTCGCATCGTGTCGAGGATGCGGCGCTGGCTCGGGGGATCGAGACCCGTGATCGGCTCGTCGAGCAGCAGGACGGCCGGTTCGCCGGCGAGCGCCTGGGCGATCCGCACGCGCTGTTGTTGGCCTCCCGACAGCTCGCCGAACGGGGCCGTCATCAGACCGCTGACCTCGGCGCGCTCGGCGGCGTCGGTCACGGCGGCTCGGTCGTCAGGACCGAACCGGCCGAGCAGCCCCAAGCGTCGATAGCGACCCATGCGGACCACCTCGGCCACCGTCAATGGCATCCAACGGTGATGATGGTGCTGCTGGGACACGAGCGCCGAGGCGACGCCGACGTTGCCCTCGATGGATCCTCCTGCCGGCTCCACGACGCCGGCGAGGGCGTGAAGCAACGTCGTCTTGCCACTGCCGTTTGCCCCGATCAGCGCCGTGATCGTGCCCGGCCGCAGGGCGAACGTGGAGGCCCCGAGCGCCACCGTTGTGCCGTAGCGCACGACGAGCCCGTCGACTCGGACGTTCGAGGAGGGAATCATGCGTTCCTCAGTGTAATGTCTTGGGAATGGTTCTCAGTCTCTCTGCCGTTCGCCTCGGTCGAGCACTACCGGTGGCGATCGCCGCATCGCTGAGCCTCACCGCCTCGTGCGGCGATGAGGGTGCCGGCAGTGGTGGTCCTGACGCCGGATCCCCCGTCGTGCTGGCGACGACGAGTATCTGGGCGGACGTGATCGGTGAGCTCACATGCGACGGTGAGGCCGGCGTCACGGTCGAGACGTTGATGCCCCCCGGCGTCGACCCGCACCAGTACGAGCCGTCGCTGCAGGATCGCCAACGACTCGAAGGAGCCCGGCTCGTCGTGGCCAACGGGGCAGGGCTGGAGGCCGGCGCCACACCCCTGCTCGACAGCGTCGACGCCGACCTCCTCGTCACGATCACCGAGCTGCCAGGATTGCAGCTCCTCGCCGGTAGTCACGAGGACGAGGCGGGCCACGAGGAGGCGGGGCACGAGGAGGACGTGGACCCCCACGTGTGGCTCGATCCGACGATCGTGGCCGCCAGC
>Ga0136625_1000245_pt1 | contig 15530 bp, 14 predicted proteins | sample AntDrymUQ4832306_2_FD_104672 | JGI IMG/M metagenome (GOLD analysis project Ga0136625, IMG submission 104672) | Polar desert sand microbial communities from Dry Valleys, Antarctica - metaG UQ483 (23.06) | ecosystem: Environmental > Terrestrial > Soil > Desert | place: Antarctica: Dry Valley...
GGAAGAGCCCGACGATCTGGAAGGCCACGATGACGGCTATCGCCAGAAGGACGTACCGGCGGACGTCGCGGCGCGGCGGCGAAGCTACCTCACCGGCCGCCATCACAGCGTCGCTGGCCATCTCCGGTCCCAGGGCGGAACGCATCCGCTCCTCGGCCGTGGCAGACTCGTATTGGGCATCGGGCCCGCGCTCCGGGCGGGGGGTCTCGTCAGTCAACCGTGCTCCACGCTGCGCACGACCATCGGGCCGCGCCATGATCCGTCGTATCGATCGGGTGTTCAGTCGAAGCTCGCCAGGAACCGGGTGATCAGTCTCTTCACGGCAAGGCCGCCTGCTCCGAAGCCGAGCAGCAACCCGGCGACCACGAAGATGGGCAGCGTGTTCACTCGTTCGTCGATCCAGTACCCGAGCAGCACCCCGAAGAGGGTCGTGACGAGCAGGACGATGGCGATCTCAGAGAATAGGGCGAGATAGGCGCCCGCCCGCCCGAGATCGTTCACGAACGACCTGGCAACGCGCGCGAAGTATAGCAGAGGGTCCTCATGCCTCTGGCCGATGGGCGCGGGAATCAGTGCCCGTTGCCAGTGCCTCCCGTTCGCGCTCCGCCTCGGCCGCCTCCACGGTAAGCGCTTCGGTCGGCTCCTGGGCCTCGTACGTGCGCGCGTCCAGCGCCTCTCGGGCTCGCCGTGTCATGAGGTAGAGCACCAGGCCGCCGCCCACAACGACGCCCATGAAGGCGTACAGCGAGCCCGTCCCGGAAAGCACCAGGCTGAGTAGCGCGAGCAGACCACAGATGCCGTAGATCACCAGCACTGCCCCGCGATGAGTCAGCCCCAGGTCCAGAAGCCGGTGGTGGAAGTGCCCCCGATCAGGCGTGAATGGCGAACGGCGCGATGAGAGCCGGCGGATGATGATCCAGAACGTATCGATGATGGGCACGCCCAGCACGAGCATGGCCACGGCCACCTTGCCCACGCCCAGGATGGACAAGACGGCCAGCGAGTAGCCCACCGCATACACGCCGGTGGTGCCGATGAAGACGCGGGCGCGGTGGAAGTTCCAGGGCAGGAACCCAGCCAGCGCGCCCGCCAGCACGGCGCAGAGCACCGCCACGTCCGTGAGCTGCAGCGTCAGCGCCACGATGCCCAGCGTGACCGCCGCGATGAGCGAGATGCCGGTGGACAGGCCGTCCAATCCGTCGATGAAGTTGATGCTGTTGATCATGCCCACGATCCAGAGCACCGTGACCACGATGGCCAGTTCCGCCCCGAATTCGATGAGCCGGAAGTCGAAGGGGCCGCCCAGGAACTGGAAGGGGTTGTCGATGAAGCCGATGCTGATGCCGGCCCTCACGGCCACTCCTGCCAGGACCAGCTGGATGAGCAGCTGCCAGCGTGCACGCAATTGATACCGGTCGTCCAGGAAGCCGAGAGCCGCGGCCAGCGCGGCGCCGCCGAACAGCGCGGCCAGCTGTGCCGGTGGGATGACGCGAACCTGGGGCACTGCTCGCACCATCTCGTTGATGACCAGGGCGCCCACGCCTACGCCGACGAAGGAGGCCACCACGGCCAGGCCACCACCGCGCGGTACGGGCAGACGATGCACCCGGCGCGTGGAGTCGGGCCGATCGATGGCCCCCAGCTGTCGCGCGAAGCGGATGGCGAACGGGCTGAGCACGAAACTCAAGGCCGTCGCGGCGACCATCACAGCGATGATGAAGGGGATGGCCCCCGGAGCGGCCGCGATCACGCCGGAGGCAGGCCCGGCACCGGGAACGACGCGCAGATGCTCCGCACCTGGGCGCGGATGTCCCTCAGGACGGCCGGATCATCGCGTCCCGTCAGGGCCTTCACGATCAGTCCACCAACGCGCCGCATCTCTTCAGGTCCGAAGCCGCGCGTCGTGGTGGCCGGCGTGCCGAGGCGGATGCCCGAAGCGACATTGGGCTTGAGCGGGTCGAAGGGGATGGCGTTCTTGTTGACCGTGATACCGACCTCGTCCAGCAGCTTCTCGGCTTCCGTGCCGTTCACGCCGAGCGGCGTCACGTCCACCAGCAGCAGGTGATTGTCGGTGCCCCCTGAGACGACTCGCGCGCCATGCTGCATGACCGTCTCGGACAGGACGCGGGCGTTCTCGACGGTTCGTTCCTGGTCCCTCCGGAACTCGTCGCTGGCGGCCAGCCGGAGCGCCACTGCCTTGGCCGCGATGACATGCATCAAGGGTCCGCCCTGGATCCCCGGGAAGACGGACTTGTCGACCTGCTTGGCCAGTTCGGCGCGGCTGAAGGTGAGGCCGCCGCGAGGACCGCGCAGGGTCTTGTGCGTGGTGGTCGTGACGAGGTCCGCGTGCGGGAAGGGACTGGGGTGCTGGCCGGCCGCCACCAAGCCTGCGATGTGCGCCATGTCCACGAAGAACAGGGCCCCCACGCCGCGGGCGATGGCCGCCATGCGCTCGAAGTCGATGATGCGGGGGTAGGCGCTGGCGCCCGCCACCAGGAGCTTGGGGCGGACCTCCGCTGCCTGTCGCTCCAAGGCGTCGTAGTCGATGCGCTGGTCATCCCGGCTGACGCCGTAGGCGTGCATCTCGAACCATTTGCCGCTGAAGTTGACCGGCGAGCCGTGCGTCAGATGACCGCCATGAGCCAGGTCCATGCCCAGGACCCGGTCGCCGATGTCGAGCACCGAGAGGTAGGCCGCCATGTTCGCCTGGGCCCCGGAATGCGGTTGGACGTTGACATGCTCGGCTCCTGGAAAGAGCGCCAGAGCTCGTTCCTCGGCCAGCGTCTCGACCACGTCGACGTGTTCGCAGCCGCCGTAGTAGCGGCGTCCCGGCTGGCCCTCGGCGTACTTGTTGGTGAGCCACGAACCCTGCGCCTCCATGACCGCCGCGAAGACGTAGTTCTCGCTCGCGATGAGTTCGATCTTGTCGCGCTGCCGGTCGCGCTCGTCGCACATGGAGCGCCAGATCTCCGGGTCCACCTCCGCCAATGTCGACCAGCCGGTCGCTGTCGGCGCGGTCACGGTCATCATGGCTTCTCCTGCGGCGTCTCGATCCCGCGCAAGTGTACCCGCGCCCCGTTCAGGTCCGTGCCGCCAGCACCTCGGCGGCATCAAGGGCGCCGGCCCGCAGCACCGTCACGCCCCCCGCGGCATCGACGGCCACCACGGTCGAGGCCACGCCGCCCAGCACCGGACCACCGTCCAGCACGAGCGAGAGCGCGTCACCCAGAGCGGCCACCAGGTCGTCGACCGTCCGCGCGTCCTGGCCACCGCTGACGTTGGCCGAGGTCAGGGCGATCGGTCCCAGGCAGGCAGCCAGCTGTCGCGGGACCGGATGATCAGCCAGGCGGAACCCAAGGGTCCCGCTCGGGCCGAGCAACGGTTGGGGCAACTCATGAGCGAGATCCCTTCGAGGTGCCAGCACCAGCGTCAGGGGCCCGGGCCAGAAGCGCTCGGCCAGGCGCCTGGCCACCGCCGGAAACACGGCCAGCCCCTCGACCTGAGCGATCGAATCGACCGCCAGGGCGATGCCCTTCTCACGGGGACGCCGCTTGGCGGCAAGCAGCGTGGCGAGGGGTCCCGCGCGCGGCAGCACGGCCAGGCCATAGACGGTCTCGGTGGGCAGCGCCACGATGGCCCCCGCCCGCAGGACCTCGATTGCCGAATCGATGGAACCCGCTGCACCGGCGGGCAGGACCAGCGGCGCGGCACCCATCAGGGTCGCCGCACGATCAGCACGCGCGGCCGGCCGCCCAGGTCGGACTCGATGGACGCCGGCCAGCCCGGTAACTCCGCGGCCACGGCCGCCCGTGCCGCCTCGGCTTGCTGGGAGCCGATCTCCAGGAGCGCCACGCCTGCCACCGTCAAGGCGAATGGCAGCTGGGCCAGGAGCCGCCGGATGAGGGTCATGCCATCCGGCCCGCCGTCGAGCGCTTCGACGGGCTCGAAACCGGCGGCCAGGGGGAGAGTGGCCACATCGGCTGTGGGGATGTAGGGCAGGTTGGCCAGCACCAGATCGGTCGGCACCGGCGCGGCCTCCAGGCCCAGCAGATCACCCTTGGCGAAGCCCACGGTGTCGGCCACGCCGTGTGCGACGGCGTTCTCCAGCGCCAGAGCCAGCGCTTCGGCGGATCGGTCGGTGGCCAGGATGGTGACCGCCTGGGCGTAGCCGCGTCGCGCAAGGCTGACCGCGAGGGCGATGGCGATGGCGCCGCTGCCGGTGCCCACGTCCCGGATCCGCAGAGGCGCGGCATCGGCGTCGCGCGGCGCCCCGGTGAGCACCCCGCGCACATGTTCCAGGGCGAGCTCCACCAGCCGCTCCGTCTCCGGCCGCGGGATGAGCGCTCGGCGATCGACCGAGAGGGCCAGCCCATAGAACTCCTTGATGCCTCGCAGATAGGCCACCGGCTCCCCTCGCGAACGCCTCTCGACGAGCGCGTCGAAGGCAGCCCGCCGGACATTCGTGACCGCGACCTCGGGGTGCGCCATGACCGTCGTGCGTTCCACGTCCAGCGCGTGCCCCAACAGGAGCTCGGCATCCAGCCGGGCACTTTCAGAACCGGCGGCGCGCAGCGTCTCGGTAGCACGGCGGAGCAGGTGCCCGACCGTGGCCTCGGTCGCGGGCGCGCGAATCACAGCCGCACGACGACCGAGAGGTCACCCGTTCGGCGCAGCACCTCCACGCCGGCCGAGTCATCGCTGCGCCGCACCAGCAGGTCGACCACGGAATCGCCCACGCGCAGGTTCTCCAGCCTCACCTCGGGCAGCCAGTCCGGCAGGGTGGGAGCGTGGAGGACCAGCTCGCCGGCCGTCGCGTTCGGCTCCAGGCCAAGCATCGAGCCGAGCAGATGGAAGAGCGACCCGGCGGCCCAGGCCTGCGGTGAGCAGGCCACCGGATAGGGCACGGGATACGAGGAACGCGCTCGATCGAAGCCGCAGAACAGCTCGGGCAGTCGCGCGTCACGAAAGTAGGCCGTGGCCTGCAGCATCGCGCTGGCCACCTGTGCCGCTTCGGCGTTCAGGCCATAGCGGAAGAGCCCCGCCGCGGCGATGGCGTTGTCGTGCGGCCAGACCGTGCCCAGGTGGTAGCCGATGGGGTTGTAGCCGGCCATCTCCGCAGAGAGCGTGCGGATGCCCCAGCCGCTCCATAGTCCGGGCCCCAGCAGTGAGGCAGCCACGCGCCGGGCACGCTCGGGCGTGGCCGCGCCGCACCACAGCACGTGGCCCGCGTTCGAGGCCACCGCGTCGACCTGCTCCTTGTCGGCGTCAAGGGCCATGGCATAGGTGCCCACATCCTCCATCCAGAAGCTGGCCTCGATGGCCGCCGCCAGGTCCGTGGCGGCTCGATCCTGCCGAGCGGCCAGGTCCGAGTCGCCGCGTGAGCGAGCCAGGCGAGCCAGCTCCCGCCGCGCGCGGTAGACGTAGGCCTGGACCTCGACGAGTGCCAGTGGAGCCTTGGCCAGCGTGCCGTCGCGATGGCGATTGGCATCAGCCGAGTCCTTCCAGCCCTGATTGATGAGTCCGCGGCTGGAGTGCCGCTGGTACTCCACCAGCCCGTCGCCGTCCACGTCACCGTAGGTCTCGATCCATTCCATGGCGGCCAGTGCCTTGGGCCACAGTCGCTCGACCAGGGCATCGTCACCGGTCCAGCGCTGGTATTCCCCGAGCAGCACCAGCCAGAGGGGGGTGGCGTCCACAGAACCGTAGTAGGGCGTATGCGGGATCTCGCCCGCCGCAGCCAGCTCGCCGGTGCGCAACTCGTGCAGGATCTTGCCCGGCTGCGCATCTCGCCAGTCGTCGATCGCCGTGGCCTGCAGCCGGGCCAGGACAAGCAAGGCATCGCGCGCTACCTGTGGGCGGACCGGCAGCAGCTGGAGTGCCGTGATGATGGCGTCTCGCCCGAAGAGGCAGCTGAACCAGGGAACCCCGGCCGCCACGTACCGCTCGCCCGGTGCCGGGCCGCTGTTGACGAGCAGGCGCAGATCGGAGAGGGCGCGGTTGAAGGCCCGCTCGGCGGACGCGTCCGATGTGCTGATCGCGGCGGACCCGATGGACCACGATCGGTGCGCCGCCTCCGCCGCCTCGCCGAGGACGGGCCGCGGGCCGTCGTCGGAGGCGCTTGCGCCAAGGTCGCCCGCCTCCTCCGACTCGGCCCTGACCGTGATATCGAGGACGCGGTGCCCGCCCGGCGGCAGCGTCCAGTCGAAGGCGAGCAGGATCTGGCCGGTCACCTCGGCCTGGGCCATCGCGTCCGGCCAGGGAGCACCCCTGCGGACGCACCCGTCGACCTCTTCCACGCTCATCGCAGCGGGCACCAATCGGATCGGCTCGGAGAAGCGCAGCCGTGTACGACGGCGGTGTCCGTCCAGCCCGACGTAGCTGAAGTTCAGCGCATCGTCATGGGCCACGTCGGGCAGGCGCCGGCCTCGTTCCGGTCGGATGACGCCGCGGACCTCGAAGATGTCGGCGAAGTCAGCATCCAGGCGGAGCGTCAGGCTGCAGCGCTCGGGGTGCGTCGTGAAGTTGTCGATGCGGATGCGCTCACCGAAACCCTCGGAGATGAGGCGCTCGCGCACGACCCCCAGCGACTGGCGTCGGAGCACGACCTCAGGGTCGAGCTTGTCCCGCGGATCGCGCAGGAAGTCAGGATTGGTCAGCTGGATGGTGCTGCCGTAGGAGGCTGCGCTGCCGGCCCGCAGCACGACCGGCCGCGCCCCGTTGATCCTCAGCTCGTAATGAGAGAGCACGCGTGTATCGCCGGCATAGAGTCCCAGGCCGCGGCTGTCGCGATGGACATCGCCGAACGAATCGGTGAGCAGGAACAGCGAGTCGTGCTTCAGCACGAGAACGCCCGTCAGGTCCGTGGCGCGCGCGATGACCGGGCTGCCCGGGGCCCCGAGATCGAACGGATCCCGCGCGTCGACGGCGGCGTCGGTCATCCGGGAGGCCCGTCCTCGTCCATGTTCGCCAGACGCTCGGCCTGGTCCGTCTGGATGAGCGCGTCCAGGAGCCGATCCAGGTCACCGTCGAGGACCTGCGGCAGGTTGTGCAGATCCATCCCGATGCGGTGATCGGTGACCCGGTCCTGCGGGAAGTTGTAAGTGCGGATCTTCTCCGAGCGCTCGCCCGACCCGACCATGCCCAGCCGGACGGCCGCCTCCGCGTCGTGGACCTTGCGCTGCCCCAGCTCCAGCAGCCGGGAGCGCAGCACGGCCATCGCCTTGGCCTTGTTCTTGTGTTGGCTCTTCTCGTCCTGGATGGCCACCACCAGGCCGCTGGGCAGGTGGGTGATGCGCACCGCCGAGTCGGTGGTGTTCACGCTCTGGCCGCCCGGCCCCGACGAGCGGTAGACGTCGATACGCAGATCCTTCTCGTCGATCTTCACATCGACCTCGTCAGCCTCGGGCAAGACCGCGACCGTGGCTGTCGAGGTGTGGATGCGGCCGCTCGACTCGGTCTCGGGCACGCGCTGCACGCGGTGGACACCGCCTTCGTACTTGAGCCGGCTGTAGGCCCCGCCGCCCTGGATCTCCAGGATGACCTCGCGCATGCCCCCCGAGTCGGTCTCGTGAGCGGACAGGAGCTGCCATTTCCAGGCACGACGGTCAGCGTAGCGCCCATACATGCGGAAGAGCTCCGCGGCGAAGAGTGCCGCCTCCTCGCCGCCGGTCCCCGCCCGCAGCTCGATGATGACGTTGCGGTCGTCGTTGGGATCGCGCGGCAGGAGCGCAAGGCGCAGCTCCTCGGTCAAGCGCGTCTCCTCCGCCTCCAGCTCATCGACGACCTGGCGGGCCATCTCCCTGGTCTCGGCGTCCGCCTCGGCGTCGCGGTCGCGCCGGGCCCCCTCCAGCTGCGCCCGTGCCTCCCGCAAGAGGCGCGCGTTGTCGACGACCGGCGCGAGGCGCGACTGTTCGCGGCCCAGGTACTTGCTCCGTTCCGGATCGGAAGCGACCTCCGGCCGCGACCACTCCGCCTCGATCTCCGCCAGGCGCCGCTCCAACTCCTCGAGCCGCGCGTCCAGGCTCATCGCTGGGCCTGGTCCCTCGTCGCGGCGTGGCCCTCGGCGCGGGCCTGGTCGTCCGCGAAGGTCTTGAGGTCCGGGACCGGCTCGCGCGGCGGGTCCATCGAACCGGGCGGCGGATCCTCGCCGTTGGCCGCGATGGCTTCGCGCACGGAGGCCACGGCGACCTCGATCATGGAGTCATCGGGCTGCTTCGTGGTGATGCCCTGGAGCCAGATGCCGGGCAGGAACAGCCAGCGAGTCCACCAGCTATCCCGTCTCCGTGCCCCCCAGCGAAGGATCTCATAGGAGACCGAGGCGATGACCGGGATGAGCACGAGGCGCGAGGCGATGGTGACCAGCAGATCGTGGCCGGCCAGCAGGCTGAAGAGGATGATGGACACGATGATGAAGACCACCAGGAACTCCGTGCCGCAGCGCGGATGGGCGGTCGGGTAGCGGCGGATGCGCTCGATGGTGAGCGGATCCTCGTGCTCCAACGCATGGATGGTCATGTGCTCTGCGCCGTGGTACTGGAACACGCGTCGGATATCCGGTGAGCGGCTCACGAGGAGCAGGTAGCCCACGAAGATGGCCGTCTGGATGAGTCCCTCCAGCAGGTGCTGGATGACCACCTGCCCGCCCGGGATCACGGCTTCCGTCCCGAAACGCGAGAGGAGCAGTGGCAGGATCGTGAACAGGCCGACGGCGATGCCGACGGTGAACAAGACCGTGAGGGCCACCGCGGCCCGGCCCATGGCCACACCTTCCCCGGCGGCCGCGATGGAGCCCGACTTCATCAACCACTTGGTGCCTACCACGAGCGTCTCGTAGAGCACGATGAGCCCGCGGAAGAACGGCGCTCGGGCGAAGCGATTACGATGGAGCAGGCTGTTCAGCGGCTCCCGCGCCACGAAGATGCGTCCGTCCGGACCACGCACAGCGACCCCGATGGCATCGCGGCCACGCATCAGCACACCCTCCATGAGGGCTTGACCGCCGTATGGGAATCGAGCCATGCGAGCTGCTCCTCAGGCCGTCATCAAGAAATGGCCGGAAGGCCCGCCCTGGACGACCGCGCGATCAGAGTCGCGTCGAGCGTTCGAGACGCTTCTGGAAGCGCTCGACCTGACCCGCCGTATCGACGATCGTCTGCTTGCCGGTGAAGAAGGGGTGGCAATTCGAGCACACGTCGACGCGCAGCTCGGGCCGCGTGGACCCGACGGTGAAGGTGATGTGGCACGACCCGCAGACGACCTGCGCCTGATGGTAGGTGGGGTGGATATCCGGCTTCATGGTTCCCTCAGGCGCCGACGACGGCCGCATCAGCGGCCTCCGGCTCGACGCGGATGCGCTTCTTGTCTCGACGGGCGTGCTCGAACTTGACGCGACCGGTGACGGTGGCGAAGACGGTGTAATCCCGACCCAGGCCGGTGCCCTGCCCGGCCAGGAAGGTCATCCCGCGCTGGCGCACGATGATCGATCCGGCACTCACCAGCTGTCCGTCGCCGCACTTCACCCCGAGCCGTTGGCCGACGCTGTCGCGGCCGTTCTTGGAACTGGAGCCTGCCTTCTTGTGTGCCACGGCGTTACTCGTCCTTCCTGGCTGCGTCGGGAGTCTCGGGGGCGTCGTCCGTGACCAGATCGGTCTTGCCGTTGGCCAGGTCGGTCGCGCTTTCAGCGGCCTCGGTCGAGGCCGTCTCGGCGGGGGCCGGTTCCGCGACGACCGGCTCGACGAGGGTGGGGACTGTCTCGGTCGACTGGGCGGCAGCGGGCCCCTCGGCTGCATCGGACGCCTCTGCGCTGGATCCCTCGATGGCCGGTGCCTTGGCAGAGCTGCCGGTCGTGGACCGCGAGCGCCCCTTCCTGGCCGGCTTGGCCGCCTCCGCGTCAGCCTGCGCCTGCGCCTCGGCCTCGGCCGCCAGCCTGGCGGCCAGCGCCTGATCAGCGGCCGCCTGACGAGCGGCTTCCTGCTCGCGCTGCTCGCGTTCGTGTCGTTCTTCCGCCTTGGCCTTTTCGGCGTCCTCGGCCGCACTTCGGCCATCGAGGCTGATCTCCGAGATGCGCAGGACGGTCAGTTCCTGGCGATGACCCTTCTTGACGCGGCGGCGCGCCTTGGGCTTGTACTTGAAGACGATGAGCTTCTCGCCACGGTCCTGCCGCACCACATCGGCGCGCACCAGCGCCCCGTCGACCAGCGGGCTGCCGATGGTGGCTCGTTCGCCGTCAGCGACCAGCAGGATGCGATCGAGGTCGATCGTCTGGCCGGCGTCGACGTCGAGGTGTTCGACCTCGATCTCCGTGCCGAATTCGACGCGGTACTGCTTCCCGCCGGTTTCGATGACTGCGTACATGGTTCCCCGAGGATGTCGTTGATTGGGCATGCCAGAGGGCTGACAGGGCGCGACGCCATGCGGATGCCTATCGGGCGCGAAAGAGGATAGTAGCCGCTCAGCCAGTCGAGCGTCAACGATGGGCCGGACCGGCGTGAGAGTCCGGACGTTCGGACGGCCTCACAACGCGCTGAGGGCGGTGGTCCGACTGGCGCTGAGGCCGGGAAGATGACGACTTGTCACCATGACCGAATAGGCCAAGGCGTAAAGGAACCCTCCCGGGTCCCTGGCGGCGCCAGCCCATCTCAGCCACAGCGCTCCGGGCTGCGGAATCCCTGTTTCGCATCTCGACGAGCGCTGGATCCTGGCGTCCGGCGGCGCTGGGAGCGGCCATCAGTTCCCGCAGCGTGCCCTACCGTGGCGGCTTGGCCTCCGTGTTCTGTCATCGTGACGGATCGACCGGGTACGGAGATGAGAGGGCAGCAGCGTCCCGTCACAGACGCCGCGCGCCGCCTCCCGTCCGCGCTCTCCCCCTCTGATACGCTCGCGCCGATGAGCATGACCCCGGCCATCCCCGGCGCTCAGCCGGTGCCCGCCGTGCCTGCCCCGATCGATCCCTCGCGGGCGGCCGAACCCACGCCGCGCCTGCGTCCGCCCACGCCGCGAGCTGCTCTCGTCATCCTGACGGTCATCCTGCTGGCGGTCATCTTCTACATGGCCCGTGGCGCGCTCGGTCCCTTCATCCTGGGACTGATCCTCATCTACATCATGGATCCCGCCGTGGACCGCTTGGCGCGCGTTCGGCTGGGGCGCTTCCGGATGCCCCGCGCGCTCGCCGTGCTTGTCATCTACGTCCTGACCATCGGGGTCCTCATCCAGGCCATGTCTTTCCTGTTGGGACCGCTGTTCCGCCAGATCGCAGAGTTCGTCTCCGGTGCGCCGACCTTCATCGCGGCGCTCCAGGAGTGGTACCGCACGGCAGACCTGCCGGCCTTCGTACGGTCGGCCGTGGATGGCCTCCTGGCCGGTGCCGGTCAAGCCTCCGAGGGCCTCGATCCGGGCACGCTCCTGCCCCTGGCGCAGGGAGTGGCCGGGTTCCTGGGCTCCCTCTTCGGCTTCTTGATCATCCCGGTCTGGGCCTTCTTCCTGCTCAAGGACCGCCCCAGCCTGACGGCTTCCATCAACCAGGCCATCCCCGCCACGTGGCGTCGCGACGTATGGGCATCGGTGGGCATCGTCAACCGCATCTTTGGGCGCTGGCTGCGAGCGCAGGTGCTGCTTGGTGTGGTCATCGGTGTGGCCACCTTCGTAGGCCTCGAGATCCTGTCGTTCACCGTCGATCGGCGCTTCGGCGACTTCGCCATCCTGCTGGCGGTGATAGCCGGCCTGGCCGAGCTGTTGCCCATCATCGGGCCTATCCTCTCGATGATCCCCACTCTGATCATCGCCCTGACGGTCCGTGACCCGGTGCAGGGCATCATCGCCGTGGTAGTGCTGTACCTGATCGTGCAGCAGGTCGAGAACAACATCCTCGTGCCCATCGTGCAATCCGATGCCATAGCACTGCACCCCTCGGCGGTCATCCTGTCACTCATCGTGGGTGGCTCCATCGCGGGGCTCCTGGGCGCCATCTTCGCGCTGCCCCTTGCCGCCGCCGGCCGTGACCTGTACCGCTACTTCTTCCGACGCCTGAGCGAGCACGACCCCACCGTCCCACCACCCGACGACCCGGACCTGCTGCCCTTCCGTGATCGGCTACCCGACGCGCAGGGACGCCTCCACGGGAGCGAGCCGCCTCCACCCATCACGGTCGACGCGCCTGCGGAGGAGCCACCCGCCGTGGACGGGGCCGACGAGGCAGAAGAGGCGCGCGAGGGAGTCCCGCGCGACGGCCCGTCAGGCGGCTCGTCGACGCGATAAGGGCCGGAACTCTATCTCGGGTCGATTCACCACGCTGGTCGACCCTGGCGCATGGCGACGCTTTGCAAGATCCCCAGGCCGATGGCGTAGCTGGTCAGCGATGCACCGCCGTGCGTCACGAACGGCAGCGGGATACCGGTCACCGGCATCATCCCCAGGACCATCCCAAAGTTGACCATCAGCTGGAAGAGCAACATCGAGGCGATGGCCGCCGCGAAGGCCAGCCCGAAGGCGTCGCGCGAGCGCCAGCCCACCACCAGGATCCGCCATAGCAGGGCACCGAACAGCAGTAGCAGCACCACGCCGCCAACGAAGCCCAGCTCCTCGGCCAAGGTGGCGCCCACGAAGTCGGTCGCGGAGACGGGCAGATAGTCGAGCTGCGTCTGCGACCCGTTGGTGAGGCCCTTGCCGAACACGCCACCCGAACCGACCGCGATCTGTGACTGGATGAGCTGATATCCGCTGCCCTGCGGATCGGCCGAGGGATCCAGGAACGAGATGAGCCGCCGCTTCTGATAATCCTCCAGGATGTATGTCCAGGCCACCGGCACCATGGCCAGCACGCCGGCCGCAGCGATCAGCAGCCAGCGCAGCCCCGCGCCGGAGAGGAACAGACTGCCGAAGAGGATCGCGCCGAACACGAGGGACGTCCCCAGGTCCGGCTGGATGAGCACCAGGGCGAGGGCGGGCATCACCAGCAGGAACGCCCCCAACGTCGTGGCCAGGCTCTTGAGCTGGCCCTGTCGGCCGGCCAGGTAATTGGCCAGTACCACCGCCATCAGGATCTTGGCCAGCTCCGAGAACTGGAACTGCAGCGGGCCGATGGTCACCCAGCGGGAGACACCGCCCACGCCGCTGCCCACGACCAACGTGAGCACCAGTAGGGCAAGGTTGACGAGGTAGACCGGCCAGGCCAGTGTCTTCAGCCAGCGATAGTCGACGGCGGCCGCGACCGTGAACATGACGATGGCGATGGCCAGCCACATCAGGCCGCGCGTGAAGAGGGAGCCCGCCTCGAGTGGGCTGTCCCCACTGCTGGTATAGGCCATGAGCAGACCGACCACGGCCAAGGCCAGAGCGAAGAAGGCGAGCTGCAGGTCGAAGCTGTTCCAGGTTCCGTTGGACGGGCGACCGCCCAGGGATCCCAGCCGGGCCGGATGAACGTGCATCGTGCCCATCAGGTCATCGTCGGCGCGTCACTGGCCATAGAAGTTGTCCCGCTCCAGGATCCAGTCCTGGCGCAAGTCCACGTCCAGGTCGTAGTGCAGCTGCAGGAAGTACTTGACGATCTCCGTGGCCGCATTGCCGGTCGTACGGGAGTCGTAGGCGAAGGCCAGGACGGCCAGCTCCGAGTCGGTGCCCGAGACGGCTTCGACACCGTCGGGGTCTCTGCGTGTCTTCCAGGGATCCTTGGGCACGAAGCCGACGAACCAGGAGTGGTGCGGCAGGCGCCCCTTGGCGTCGCGCACACCGAACTGGGCCGTGCCGGTCTTGCCCGCGACCACGATGGGCAGGTCGACCAAGTTGTAGGTCTGCCCGATGGTCACCACCCGCCGTGCCGCCCTGCGCATGATGCGCAGCGTACTGTCATCTACGTCCAGCTCGCGGATCAGCTCCGGCTCGATCTCTTCCACCACCTCACCGACCGGGCTCAGGATACGCCGGACGATCTGTGGCTTGAACAGCTTGCCGCCATTGGCCAGCGCGGCGTAGGCGTTCAAGGTCTGGATGGGCGGGAAGGAGTCGTAGCCCTGGCCTATCCCGGCCTGGTAGACCTCGCCGGGGTAGACGGGCTCGTTCATGAGGCGCATCTTCCACTCGTTGGTGGGCAGCATCCCGCGCACTTCGCCGGGCAGATCGATGCCGGTCCGCTCGCCGAAGCCGAACTGGCTGCCCCAGTACGCCAAGCGGTCGATGCCGAGCCGGCGCGCGACCTGGAAGAAGAAGGTATTGCTGGAGCGACCAAACCCATCGTAGATGTCCAGCGGCCCGAACCCCTGCCGGTTCCAGTCCCAGTACCTGGTGGATCCGATGCTCAGGTATGCCCTCGTCTGGAGGATGGTGCGATCCGTGAGCACGCCGTCCTGCAAGCCACCGGTGCCGGTGACGAGCTTGTAGGTCGAGCCTGGCGGCGCGTGGTCCGCGATCGCGTGGTTTCGTAGCGGAGCGCCCGGTGCGTTGAGGAGCTCCTGGTAGTCGGCCGTCGAGATGCCGCGGGAGAACAGGTTGTTGTCATAGCTCGGCAGCGAGACCATGGCCAGGATCTCGCCGGTCTGCGGGTTCATGGCCATCACCACGCCTCGCTCAAGGCCGATGAGATCCATCGCCCAGCGCATGGCCGTCTCGGCATCTCGTTGGACGTCGACATCTATGGTGAGCTCGAGGGAGTCGCCCGGCTCGGCCGGCTGGAGGGTCCTCAGAAGCCGGATGGCCTCACCGCGCGCGTCGACCTCGACCTGCTCCACGCCGTACTCGCCGCGCAGCGTCTCTTCGAAGGTGGCTTCCACTCCCTGCTTGCCGATGGTGTCGTCCTGCAGGTAGCCGAGACTGCCCACGCGGGCGAGGTCATCGGCGGTGACGGCCCCGGTGAAGCCGAGCACGTGGGCCACCAGATCGCCGTAGGGATACTGCCGCCGCGGCTCCACCGTGACCTCGATGCCAGGCAACTGGAGGTGCTCCTCCCGGATGATCAAAGCGACCTCCTCAGGAACATCCCGGGCCACGTTGGCCAGCTCGAATCGGTTGGCCGCAGCGCGGTCCAGCGCCTCGGTGATGTCGGCCGGCCTCATGTCCAGGAGCGTGGCCAGCCGATCGACCACTGCCGGCCGCTCACTGAAGGGCAGGTCAGCGGGACGCGCCTTGATCGCGAAAGTAGCCACGTTGTCGACCAACTGGCGGCCCGCACGGTCGAAGATGAGTCCCCGCGGCGCGCGCACCGGCTGGAGGCGTACCCGGTTCTCGCGAGCCAGGCCGGCGTAGTAGCCGCCGCTCACGATCTGGAGTGTGAACAAGCGCAAGCCGAGCGCGGTCACGACGAGGGCGATGATCAACGCGAAGACGACGAAGCGCGGCCAGAGTCTGGGCTGGCGTGCCGGTTCGCCCAGCGATCCACCGATCATGGCGTCACCATTCCGCGCGCTCCGCTGCGCCGAACCGACGATGGGCAACGCGCAGGGCGAGCACGGCGAGGATCGCGAGAACGCCGTTCATCACCGAGATGACGAGGAACAGCTGCACGGGGATGGACGCCAGGGCGATGCCTGCCGTCACGCTCAGGA
>Ga0136625_1000248_pt1 | contig 15493 bp, 13 predicted proteins | sample AntDrymUQ4832306_2_FD_104672 | JGI IMG/M metagenome (GOLD analysis project Ga0136625, IMG submission 104672) | Polar desert sand microbial communities from Dry Valleys, Antarctica - metaG UQ483 (23.06) | ecosystem: Environmental > Terrestrial > Soil > Desert | place: Antarctica: Dry Valley...
AGGCATCGGCGGATCCTTTCGCGGCGAGCTGCACGAGCGTGTCGCTGAAGGCAACACCCCCGCCCCACTCGGTGAGCGTGTCGTTGGTCAGCGAGTTGGCCACCTTGCCGTCGGGGTGGTGGTTCATCCACCATCCGAACGGGATGGCCACGACGCCAGGACGCAGTCGTGCGCTGACCCGAACCGGCAGGTCGAGCGACGACCGATCGTTCCACACCCGGGCCGTGTCGCCGTCGGCCAGTCCTCTGGCGTCGGCGTCGGCGACGTCGATCTCGACGAACGGTCCACCCTCGGCCGGCCCGTGCTTGGGGAGCTGGGCGTACCCGCTGTTGAGGAAGCGCGTGTGGTGCTTCGGGGTGAGCAGCTGCAGCGGGTACTTGGCCCGCAGATCGTCGTCGCCGTGTGGGCCTTCGCGAGGCGGCACGAACGTTGGCAGCGCCGGTTGGCCCATGGCGGCCAGCGTCTCGCTGACGAGCTCGACCTTGCCAGACGGGGTCGGGAACTCGCCAGAGCCCCAAGGACGGCCGTCGTCCGGGTATGGCACGCGCGCCCAGCCGACCTGGCGCAGCTCGGCCAGATCGACCTGGCCGCCGAGGGCGTCGGCGAGCAGCTGCTCGTCGGAGGCGAACAACGCCGGCTCCTCGTAGCCCATCGCTGCGGCCAGCCGACGGAACAGCTCGGTGTTGCTGCACGATTCACCGACCGGAGCGATGGCGGCCTCGTTCCATCCCATCCACAGGTGGCCCCACGGCGCCACCACGTCCGTCGTCTCGATCTGCGTCGTGGCCGGCAGCACGATGTCGGCGTAGCGGGCCGTGTCGGTGAGGAACTGCTCGTGCACCACGGTGAACAGGTCGTCGCGGGCGAGCCCGGCACGCACCATCTCGGCGTTCGGCACGATGACGAGCGGGTTGCAGTTCCATACGACGAGCGCCCCGACGGGCGGTTCCATCGCCGGGTCGGTGAGCACCTCACCGAGCCGGCTCATGTTGATCATGCGGGGACGGCGCCCTGCAAGTAGGTCGGGACGGCTGAGCGCCTGCCCATCGACGAGGGCGTCGTGGTAGGCGCCGACGCTGCGCGACAGCCCACCGCCGCGATCGCCCCAGGCGCCGACGAGAGCCGGCAGCACGGCCATCGTCCGGTACAACATGGCCCCGTTCTCGTGGTGCTCGCCGCCGATCAGCGTGCGGATCGCCGCCGGGCGGATGGTGCCGTACTCGTGGGCGAGGTGCTCGACGACGTCCACATCGAGCCCACACACGGCGGCGGCTCGATCCGGTGTCCACTCGCTGACATGGGCCGCCAGGTCGTTATGGCCGATGGTGTGGCGATCCACCCACTGCCGGTCGATCAGCCCGTCGCGGATGAGCACGTGCATCATCGCCAGCATCAGGGCGATGTCCGTGCCCGGCAGCGGCTGGACGAACTCATCGGCAGCCTCGGCAGTCAGCGTGCGGATCGGATCGATCACCACGAGCCGGGCTCCATCGCGCCGCGCCGCCTCGATGGTCGGCCACAGGTGACGGTTCGTCAGCCGGGTGTTCGTGGCCCACAGGATGATCAGCTTGCTGTGGATGAGCTCCAGTGCGTCGAGGCCCATGCCGCTGCCGTTCGTCATCCGCACGCCATGCCCGGCCGTGGGGCCGCAGATGGCGCGCTCCAGCAGGCTCGCCCCCATGTGGTGGAAGAAGCGACCATCCATGCCCATCATCGACAGCAAGCTCTGGTTACCGGCGTCGCTGAACGGCAGCACGCTCTCGGATCCGTGGGCGTCGATGGCGGCGTGCAACCTGCCGGCGATCTCCGCGAGCGCCTCACTCCACGAAACTGGCTCGAAAAGTCCCTCGCCCTTGGCGCCGATCCGGCGCATCGGAGTCAGAACCCGGTCGGGGCTGTACACCCGATCCAGGAACCGGTTCACCTTGGGGCACAACTCGCCGTAGCTGTACGGGTGGTCGGCCCGACCCCGCAGCTTTACGGCCACCCCTTCCTCGACGGTGACCACCCAGCCGCACGAATCGGGGCAGTCGTGGTGGCACGTGCCGTGGACGGTCGCCGTCATCTCGTCAGGAACCGTCATCACCGGGTGGCGGCGAGGATGCGAACGGGCAGCGACCGCGGTCCGCGGATCTGACCGACGCTCCACGTCACGGCCTCGGGATCGGACAACTCGAACTCCTCGAACCGGGTCAGGAACTCCTCCAGCGCAACGCGCAACTCGAGGCGAGCGAGGTTGGAGCCGAGGCAGCGGTGGATGCCGAGGCCGAAGGCGGCATGCCGGTTCTCCTGCCGGTCGAGCACCACCTCGTCGGCCTGCTCGAAGAACTCAGGGTCGCGGTTCGCCGCCGGGAACGGCAAGAGCACCCACTCTTCGGTTTTCATCGGGCAGCCGTGAAACTCCACGTCGTCGGCGACGAGGCGGGCCATGGTCACGGGGGCGTAGGCCCGCAACAGCTCCTCCACGGCAAACGTCCACACGTCGGGGTCCTCGCGCAGGCGCCGGCGATGGTCGGGATGACCGGCCAGGTGCCAGATCGACGAACCGATGGCGCTCCACGTGGTGTCGATGCCCGCCAGCAGCAGCAGCACGATGGTGCCGCGCACATGATCGGCACTCAGCGGGTTGCCGCCGATCTCGGCGCTCAGCAGGTAGCTGGTGAGGTCATCGCGGGGATGCTCGATGTGCTCGCGCACCTGGTTGTCGACGTAGTCGTCCAGGCGATCGAACGCCCACTGGCGCGCCTCGACAGGCCGGTTCACACCCTCGAGCTGATCGTGCACGAACTCTCGGAACAGGTCGTCGTCTTCCAGCGGGAACCCGAGCATGCGCGAGATCACATTGACAGGGATGTGCTGGGCGTACTGCAGGGCGGCGTCGATCACGGTCGTGCCGGGTTCGATCTCTCCCATGGCGTCGAGGCGCTGCCGGCACACCAGGCGGATCTCGTCCTCCCATGGTTCGATCTGCTTGGGGGCGAATGGCGGCAGCAACAGGCGACGAGCGATCTGGTGGAACGGAGGATCGCTGGTGATCGGTGGCGCCGGGCCGATGGGCGCCGCGATGTCGGGCCGGCCGGTGCTGGCCACCACGCCGCGACTGGAGAAGTGCTCCGTGTCGTAAGCGATCTCGCGCACCAGTTCGTGTGTCACGGGTAGCCACGCCCCGCCGTAGCGCTCGGTACGGGCGATCGGGCACGAACCTCGCAGCTGTTCCCACACAGCGTGCGCCTGACGGTTGTACGACGGATCGGCGTGGTCGAAGTCGCGCTCCCAGCTCTCGACCGGACCGTACACGGCGTCGTGATCGGAGTCCTGATTCGGTACGCCGGCGCCTCCAGGCGCTTCGGCGGCCGCCTCATGAACGGTCACAGGGTCGCGTCGTTCAGAGGCAGAGTCCTGATTCGGTACGCCGGCGCCTCCAGGCGCTTCGGCGGCCGCCTCATGAACGGTCACAGCTCCTCCTCTTCTAGCGAGATGGCGTACTCCGGGCAGTTGGCGACGGCCAACCGGGCCTTGTCGCCGAGCTCGGCGGCGACCGTCCCGTCTCCGATCACCACGGCCTGGCCGTAGTCGTCCACGTCGAACAGCTCGGGCGCCAGCGCGTAGCACCGGTTGTGACCCTCGCAGGCATCCGCATCCAGGCGCACACGCATTGGCCGACTGTAGGCCGCTGGACGATCGACGATCCGACCCGGCCGCAGAAATCGCGTTCCCGATACATGCTGCAGCGCGGCGAGCGGTCAGGATGACCTGATGGGGGCGCGCCTGTGGACGTCGATCGACCTCGGTCCGGTCACGGTGCCCAACCGCGTCGTCTTCTCCGCCCACCTCACGAACTACGCCCGCCACGGGCTGCCCACCGAGCAGCACGCCGCGTACTACGCCGAACGGGCGGCCGGGGGCACGGGGCTCATCATCACCGAGGAGCACTCCACCCATCCCACCGACTGGCCGTACGAGAAGTTGATCCACGGCTTCCACCGAGACGTCATCCCGGGTTACCAGCGCATCACCGAGGCGGTCCATCGCCACCGGGTGCCGATCTTCGCCCAGATCAATCACAACGGGGGTCAGGCGTCGTCGATGTACTCGCGACTCCCGGTGTGGGCTCCGTCGCCGGTGGCTGATCCGCTGTTCCGTGAGGTCCCGAAGGCCGTTACTCACGACGAGATCGCAGAGATCGTGCACGGGTACGCCGTGGTCGCCGAGCACTGCGCAGAAGGCGGCTTCGACGGGATCGAGCTGCAATGCTCGCACTCCTCGATCGTCAGGGGCTTCCTGTCACCAGTCACGAACCACCGCGCGGACAACTATGGCGGTGCGCTCCCCAACCGCGCCCGGCTGCTGTTCGAGATCGTGGCCGCAGTTCGCCACGTCATCGGTGACCGGCTGGCCCTGGGCGTGCGCATCTGCGGTGACGAGCTGATCGAGGGCGGGACGACGATCGACGACGCCGTGGCGATCGCCACCATGGTCGAGGCCGGCGGCCAGGTCGACTACATCAACACGTCGATCGGGGTGGCCACCGCAAGCCTGTTCATGATCGAGGCGAGCATGCACGTCCCACCGGGTTACGCGATGTTCATCCCGTCCGCCATCCGCGATGTCATCGCCCTGCCCGTCATCGGTGTCGGTCGCTTCAAGGATCCGCTGCAGGCCGAGCGGGCGCTGGCCGACGGGCTGTGCGATCTGGTCGGGGTCGTCAGGGGGCAGATCGCCGACGCCCAGTTCGCGGCGAAGTCACGGGCAGGCGCAGTTGACGAGGTGCGGCTGTGCCTGTCGTGCAACCAGGAGTGCGTGGGGCGGATGGGCCTGAACCGCTGGCTCGGCTGCATCGAGAACCCACGTACCGGACGGGAGGCCGAACGCCAGCGAGCCGAGGTGGGTTTCACCCATCGTCGCCACCGCTCCCAGCGGCGGGGATCGGTCCTGATCGCCGGCGCCGGACCCGCAGGACTCCAGGCGGCGATCGCCGCCCACCGCGCCGGCTGGCTGCCCCGGGTGCTGGAACGCACCGAGCACGCCGGCGGGCTCGTACGGCTCGCCGCCTCTGTCCCGAACCGCGCCGAGTTGGGCGATCTCGTCCGTAACCAGCTCGCCGAGTGCCGCCGTCTGGGTATCGCCATCGAGTACGGCACCGACGTCGACGCACGCCGGCTCGTCGCCGAGCGGCCCGACCACGTGATCGTCGCCACCGGTTCGGTGCCCCACCGGCCCTGGTGGGTCGGCGATCGCGCCACGAACGTCTGTGACATCACCGAAGTGCTCGACGGCTCGGCCCTCCCCACTGGACGCGTCGTCGTCATCGACGAGATCGGGTTCCACCACGCTACGTCCGTAGCGGAACTGCTCGCCGATCGAGGCCTCGAGGTCGAGATCATCACGAACGCCATGGTCGTCGGACAGGATCTCGGGATCACGCTCGACATGGAACTGTGGTGGATCCGGGCGAATCGCAAGGGCATCGTCCAGACGACAGACCTGGTCCCGATGGGCTTCCACGAAGAACAGCTCACACTGCTGCACCACCCGACGGGCACCGAAACCCACCGCACCCCTGATTGGCTCGTACTCGCCGTGCCGGGCCAGCCACACGACGGGCTGTACCACGAGGCCAAGGGCTTCGGGCTTCCCGTCACACGAGTCGGCGACTGCGTGGCCCCGCGGCGGGCTCACAGCGCAGTCATCGAAGGAGAGCGCGCCGGCAGCCAGCTGACGCACAAGCACCTATCGGCGCGATTGTCAGACCGCTACAGTGACATACGTGCGTGATCAATCAATTGATAGAAGGGCGAAAGCTTGCGAATGACCACGATTCAGCGTATGACCCCCGTCGGGCGTGGACGAGTCGTCGAGCGTGGAGGCGCTCGATGATCAAGTACTCGCCGATCGACGTTTCCCCCGACCAGTTCCCACCGGTCACGACCCGGCGCGACGACGCCACTCGCGATTCCCTGCTCCGCGCCGCCGACCGGCTGCTCGTCGAACAGGGCCCGAGCGCACTCACCGTTCGGGCAATCGCCAACGAAGCTCAGATGAGCACCATGAACGTGTACTCGCGCTACGGCAGCAAGGAGGGCATCGTCGATGAGCTCTATCGGCGCGGCTTCGCCAGCTTGAACAACGCCATGAACGATGTTCCGAGGACCGACGACCCACTCGACGACCTCCGGGAGATCGGAGCGATCTACCGGGAGTTCGCGCTGGAGAACTCGGCGTACTACAGCTTGATGTTCGACCGACCGGTGCGGTATTTCGAACCGTCGGGCGAGTCGCTTTCGATGGCGGTCGACGCCCTGCACCTCCTCGCCCAGCGGGTGCGACGTTGCATGGATGCCGGCCAGCTCGCCGAAGGCGACGAGACGGAGGTGGCCTCGTCGCTGTGGGCCACGGTGCACGGCGTCGTGTGCATCGAGCGGTTCAAGGACTTCACACCCATTCCAGACTGGGAGCGGCTGTACAGCACGACGGTCTCCGCCGTCATCCGCGGCTTGAGCACCACACCATCATGATGCGGCCGCCGAACCTGAACGACGCGACCCGGTAGCGTTCGGCGGGTGCCATCCGTCTTGTTCGCCAGCATCTTCACGACGTTGGGCGGATGGATCGAGGATCTCACCGGTTGGCTCGAGGATGCGTCGGCTCAGTGGTGGTTCCTCCTCGTCATCCTCGCCATCGCCCTGCTCGATTCGGTGATCCCCATCGTTCCGAGCGAGACGGCAGTGATCCTCGGCGGTGTTGCCGCCGGCCAGGGTGAGCAGCCGTTGCTGCTCGTGATCGCCGCCGGTGCGGTGGGCGCATTCCTCGGCGACAACCTGGCTTACGAGATCGGACATCGGTTCAGCGACAGGATCGCCAAGAGGGCGGAGCACAGGGAGAAGACCCGCAAACGCATGGACTGGGCGCGCCAATCGATCGCCGAGCGCGGGGGCATGCTGCTCATCACGGCCCGCTTCATCCCCGGCGGCCGAACGGCACTGACGATCACGTCGGGACTCACGAGTCAGCCGCGCCTCTGGTTCGTCAAGTGGATCGGCGTCGCTGCGATCCTCTGGGCGTCGTATGCCGCCATCCTCGGCAACATCTTCGGGCAGCAGTTCGCCGACAACCACACGCTCGCCTTCGTGCTGGCCTTCTTGGCGGCGCTCTCGATCACGATCCTGATCGAGGTCGTCCGCCACGCGCGCAAGTCCCGGGCCGACCGCGACGACGAGGCGGCCGACCGTGTTGGCGCTGCTGATCGTTCGTGACGGGGTGCTCCCGGCTGGCGCCGCGGAGACCGTCGAGGAGTGCCACGGCGACGTGATCGTCGCCACCGACGACGACGAACTCGACGATGCCCTCGAAGCGCTGACGGGGCTGGTCGGTTCGGTGACGTGCGTCGACGTCGGCCCGTTCCACCCTGCGGCGTGGGCGAAGGCCCTCGCCCCGCTCGTGGCGCACGCCGACGTCGTCGTGCTCCCGGCGTCGCCCGATGGCCGCGACGTGGCGCCACATCTGGCTCATCGTCTTGAGCGCACACTCCATGCCAACGCCGTGCGTGTCACGGCGGACGGGGCCGACGTCGTGGCCGACGCAGGACTGGCGTTGCGAGCAGTGGCGTTCACGGATCCGTGCGTCGTCACGCTGCAGCCTGGTGTGCGTTCCGTCGAACGCCGGCGGCCATCGGTCGCGGCCCGCTGGATCAGCGTCGTCCCCGCCGATGTAGTGGAGGCGGCGGAGCATGGCGGCGGCTGTGACGGCGTGCACACCGTGGCGCTCCTGGCCGCCGACGCCGCCAGCATCGACCTTGCCGAAGCGCCTCGCATCGTCGCCGGCGGGGCGGGGTTGGACTCGCCAGAACGCTTCGACCAACTGGCCGACGTTGCGGCAGCGCTCGGCGCCTCCATCGGCACCACCCGTGTGGTCACCGACCGGGGCTGGCTCCCCCACCAGCGCCAGATCGGCACCACGGGCGTGGTCGTCGACCCGGAGCTGTACATGGCGTTCGGGATCAGCGGCGCTGTCCAGCACACGACCGGACTCGGCGACCCCGACCACATCATCAGCGTCAACATCGATCCTCATTGCCCGATGATGCAAGTGGCCGACGTGGCGATCGTGGCCGACGCCAACGAGGTGATCGCCGAGCTGGCCCGCCTGCTCGCCGCCGGCGGCGAGCGCGCACCGTGAACACCGTCGATGCCGTCGTCGTCGGTGCAGGTCCTGGCGGGTCATGCGCCGCTGCCGTGATCGCCAGGGCCGGGTACCGCGTTGCCCTGCTGGAGCGGGGACCGTCGCCTGGCAGCAAGAACATGTACGGCGGCGTCGTCTACCCGCGCATGCTCGACGCCCTGTACCCCCGATGGTGGGAGGAGGCGCCCGTACAGCGCTGGGTCACCCGCCGCTCGACGATGGTGCTCACGGACACCCAGGCGGTGACACTCGACATGCGCACCAGCAATTGGGGCCGGCCGCCGTACAACGGTGCCACTGCGTACCGGCCTGACTTCGACGCCTGGCTGGCCGGCAAGGCGGAGGCCGACGGCGCCGAGTTGCTGTGCGCAACGACGGCCACCGGCCTGTTGCGCCACGGCAGCCGCATCGTCGGCGTCACCACGGACCGCCCCGACGGCGAGCTGCTGGCGCCGGTCGTCGTCGCCTGCGACGGCGTGAACAGCTTCTTGGCCAAGGAAGCAGGACTGCACTCGCCGGTCGACGCCTCCAACTACACGCTCGGTGTGAAAGAGACACTGCGGCTCGGGCGGGACGTGATCGACGAACGATTCGGTGTGCGAGACCGCGAGGGTGTCGACATCGAGATCCTGGGCGTCACCGGCGGCGTCAACGGTGGCGGTTTCCTGTACACGAACCTCGACACCGTCTCCGTCGGCGTCGTGTTGAAACTGACGCATCTGGCGGCCCAACAGCAGCGGCCAGAGGAGCTCATCGCACACCTCAAATCGCACCCGGCCATCGCCCCGCTCGTCGAGGGCGGTGAGCTGGAGGAGTACTCCGCCCATCTGATCCCCGAGGCCGGCGTCTCGATGATGCCACAGCTCGCCACGGACGGGATGCTCGTCGTCGGTGACGCCGCCGCCATGTGCCTGGCCGCAGGGATCTGGTTGGAGGGTGTCAACTTTGCGATGGCCAGCGGCATGTATGCAGGCGAAGCGATCGTCGAGGCGCTCACCGCCGGCGACATGAGCGCCGTTGGGCTGGCCGGCTACGAGCGACGTCTCGAGCGCAGCTTCGTGCTGCAGGACCATCGCAAGCTGCGCAACGTGCCGGGACTCGTGCTGTCGGACCGCGTCCAGCATCAGTATCCGCAGATGATCGCGAATACCGTTGAGCGCATGTTCCGCGTCGACAACCCGCTGCCCAAGCCGGGGCTGCGTCGGATCTTCACCGAGGAGCGACGCCGGGCCGGCGTGAAGGTGCGTGACCTCGCTCGAGACGCCTGGACGGGGTTGCGAGGGCTCGGCTGATGCCGGATCCCGACGCCTCCCGGCCCGAGCGCTGGCCGGACATCTCGTTCGAGGATCGCATGGCCACCACCGTGTTCGACGTGCACGAGCGGGCCCACATCGACGTCGACTCCTCCGTGTGCGACGGCTGCTCGACGCAACGATGCGTCGTCGTTTGCCCGGCGAACCTCTTCGTCCCAACAGCCGAGGGCGGCATCGTCTTCAACTACGAGCAGTGCTTCGAGTGCGGGGCGTGCTACTTGGTGTGCAACGAGGAGGGCGCCATCACCTGGACCTATCCAGAAGGAGGCCATGGGGTCGTGTTCCGCCGGTCGTGAAGGACGTCGTGGTCTGCTGGAAGTGGCTCGGCGAGCGCGCTCCGACGCAGGTCGGGGTGTCGCACGCCGACGAGGCCGCCCTGGCGCTGGCCCGCCACCTCACCGGCGATACCGGTTCGGTGACCGTGCTGCTGAGCGGCCCGCCGGGAGCGGACGCAGCGGCCCGAGAGGCGCTTGCCCGAGGCGCCACGTCGGCCGGGCGACTCGATGGAGCAGGCGACGAGCCGAGCCGCGACGTTGCCGGAGCGCTCGCCCGTGCGATCGCCGAGGACCACGACGTGGACCTCATCGTGTGCGGTGACGCCTCGTTCGACCGCGGCAGCGGATCAGTGCCGGCGTTCGTGGCTGCGCAACTCGATTGGCCCCAGGCGCTCGGCCTGCTCGAACTGGCGCCCACCCCCGACGGCGCCCTGACTGCGACGCGCCGGCTCGACCAGGGCCGTCGCGAGCAACTCGTGATCCGGGGCAGGGCGGTCGTGTCGGTGGAGCCCGGCGTGGCGCGCCCGCAGCGCGCGAGCTTGGTGGCGCTGAGGGCGGCTCGTACGGCCTCGATCCAGGTGCGGCCGGGACCTCCGCCGCTGGCCGAGCCGCCAGGAGAGCGTGTGCCCTTCCGGCCCCGCGCCCGCGTCGTGGCCGCCCCGTCCGGCGAAGATGCTCTGACCCGGGTGCGCGACCTGGCCGACAGCGACACGGCCGCCCACGCCACCGACACCGCGGAGCTCGATCCGTCCAGCGCCGCCGCCCGCATCGTGGAGCTGCTGACGCAGTGGGGGTACCGGAAGGGCGGGCGGCGAGGACCTTGATACTTTCGTGCATGACGTGGCCCGAGATCGAGAGCCGCGCTCGGCGGCCGGTGCTGATCGTTCCTCTCGGCTCGTGCGAGCAGCACGGACCACACCTGCCGTTGCACACTGACACGGTGATCGCCACCGCCCTGGCTGAACGTCTGGCCAAGACCGACGATTCGTTTCTCGTCGCCCCGGCCGTCGCAGCGACGGCCAGCGGCGAGCACCAGGCCTTCCCCGGCACGCTCTCCATCGGCACCGCAGCGATGACCCAAGTCGTCGTCGAGCTGGTCCGGTCCGCCGACTGGACCGGAGGTGTTGTGCTCGTCAACGGCCACGGCGGCAATCGCTGCGCCGTCGACGCAGCCGTGGCCACGCTGCACGGCGAGGGGCGGCGAGTGCTGTCGTGGTGGCCACGGGTAGCAGGCGGCGATGCCCATGCCGGGCACACCGAGACGTCGCTGATGCTGGCCATCGCCCCCGGCTCGGTGCGCTTGGCAGCGGCAACCGCCGGCGACACCTCACCCCTGAGCGCGTTGGCGGACCGCCTCGTAGCCGAGGGAGTGCGCGCCGTGAGCCCTAGTGGCGTGCTCGGTGATCCGACATCGGCCTCCGCGTCGGACGGCCACGTGCTGCTGACGACGTTGACGGACGACCTGCTCACTTCGGTGGAGCTCTGGCGGAGTGAGGTGGTGCACCAGTGACCCTCATTGCGTTCCCCGGCCACGCCACCTGCAGCCTGCGCCGTGTCTGGCCGCTCCTTCGCTGGCGCTCAGTCGCTCGCATCAGTGACATGGTGCACCAGTGACGTGCTTCGTGCTCGACGCCGGGACGCGCCGGCTCGGCGAATCCCGCGTCGTGCTCGGAGGATCACCCCGTCGTCTGTTCCGGCTCTCGCCAGCCGGCATCACCCGTTTCGGCACCATCGCCGCCGGGGGCAACGTGAACACGAACCCGCTCGCCGAGCGCCTGCTGGCCGCCGGCGCCATCCATCCCGTGACGCGCCAAGCGCCCGAGCGGCTCGCTGCCACCACGGTGGTGATCCCGATCCACGATGCCGACCCAGCGGCCCTCGCCAAACTGGTCGCCTCACTGCCCGCCGTGGCCGGTGTGGTCGTCGTCGACGACGCCTCGAGGCCGCCCGTCCGTACGGTCGCCGGTGCCGATGTCATGCGCCGGGAACGCAACGGTGGACCGGCTGCCGCCCGCAACACCGGCCGCGTGTGCGTGGCCACGGAGTTCGTGGCGTTCGTCGACGCCGACGTGCTGACGGGCGTCGACCCGTCGTGGCTGGTGAAGCTGCTCGGCCACTTCGACGACGACCGCGTCGGTCTCGTCGCACCTCGTGTTGCCGGATTGCCGGGCGCCGGACTGCTCGGCGCCTACGAGGCGGGCCACGGTGCGCTCGATCTGGGCGACCGACCGGGCCTCGTCGGTATCGGTTCGAACGTCAGCTACGTTCCTGCGGCGGCCATCGTCGTGCGCCGCAGCGCCCTCGACGACATCGACGGGTTTGACGAACGCATGCGCGTGGGTGAGGACGTGGACATGCTGTGGCGCCTGGTCGCCGCCGGATCGTGCTGTCGCTACGAGCCTGCAGCGACCGTGCACCATCGGTCGCGCGGGACGTGGCGGGCATGGGCGCGCCAGCGCTTCGCCTACGGCCGCTCGGCCGCCCAGCTGGCTGCTCGCCATCGCCACGCCCTTCCGGCCATCCGCATCAGCCCATGGAGCGCTGGCGTACTGGCACTGACCGCGATGGGCGCCCTGCGGACCGCGACGTGTGTGGTGTTCACGACATCGGCGCTGCTGGCGTGGCGCATCCACCGGGCCGGCGTGCCGATGTCGTCCGCCGCCCTGGCAGCGGCGCAGCTGTCGGGCGGGGGCCACCTGCAAGCGGCGCGCCAGGTCGCCTCGGCGCTGCGACGTCCGTGGTGGCCGGCGGCGCTCGCCGCCAGCATGGTCTCCCGGCGGGCCCGCCTGATCACGACCGCCGCGCTGACAGCATCGGTGCTCGACAGCCGCCAGCGGCGATGGGCACCTGTCCGGGTGCTCGACGACCTCTTCTACGGAGCCGGCGTGTGGTTTGGCGTCGTGCGGCACCGACAGGTCGCGCCGTTGCTGCCCAGCTACCGTCAGGCCTCGTGACCCTGAGGCTGAGCGTCTACCGGGCGCCGTGGCGGGCCCACATCGCCGAGGTTGCGACGCAGACCCCAGGACTGCTGCCGGTGGTCAAGGGGAACGGGTACGGATTGGGGCAAGCGACGTTGATGCCCATCGCCGCGGAGCTGAGTGGCACCATCGCCATCGGGTCCGTCCACGAGCTGGCAGGTGTGCCGGGCGACGTGACGCCGCTCGTGCTCACACCGGCGCTCCTGGCACCGGGGCGCCAGGACGCGATCATGACGGTCGGCACCGTCGACCACGTCCGCGCCCTGCACGGGTGGTCGGGTCGCGTCGTCGTCAAGTTGCGGTCCTCGATGCATCGCTACGGCACAAATCCCGGCGACCTCGACGAGCTCTTCGCCTCTGTGACCGCTGCCGGGCTGGACGCCGTCGGCTACAGCCTGCACAGCGCGACGGCGGCCACCGATGACGAACGGCTCGACGAGGCCACCACGTGGGCTGAGCGGCTCGACGGACCTCGGTCGATCTCGGTCAGCCATCTCGGCGCCGCTTCGTACAGGCGGCTTGCCGAAGCCCATCCCGACGTCGAGTGGCGACTGCGGGCCGGCACCGCGCTGTGGCACGGAGACAAGTCGGCGCTGCGGCTGGAGGCCGACGTGCTCGACCAGCATCCGGTCTCGGCCGGCGACCGCGTCGGATACCACCAGGTTCACGTGCCCGGCGACGGCGTCCTCGTCATGATCGGGGCCGGTGCCGCCCATGGGGTCGCCCCGCTGGTCGGACAGGACGGACAGTTCCGAAGCCCGTTCCACTTCTCGCGGCGCCGCCTGCACCTCATCGAACCGCCACACATGCACACCTCGATGGTGTTCATCCCCACCCGCTCGCCAACGCCCTCCACCGGCGACTGGGTCGACGTGCAGCGCCCACTCATCGGTACAGCCATCGACCAGCTCGACTGGCGATGAGAGTGGTGGAGGTGCGATGACCGAGCATGATGCGGCCGCCGAAGCGCCTGGAGGCGCCGGCGCGCCGAGCCGGGCCTTCACTTCTGAACCACGCGACCCGATGACCGAGCATGATGCGGCCGCCGAAGCGCCCGTTCATCACGAGGTACCGTCGCCCGAGCCGCCGGCGCAGCGTCGCCTCCCCGGTCCCGACGTCGTGCGAGCCGCCGCCCTGATCGGCGTCGTCGTGATGAACTACCACGGCTACCTCGTCATTCGCGGCGGTCAGCAGGGCGACGACCGCGTCGACCGCTTCTTCGATCCGTGGGACGGTCCACTGTCGACGAGGTTTGCGGCCACGTTCGTGCTCGTCGCCGGCGTCGGTGTCACGTTGCTCACCCGGGCGCGTGCCGCCGACCGGGCGGCGATCACGTCGATGCGGTGGCGTCTGGCCAGGCGCGGGCTGCTGCTGTACGTCACCGGCCTCGTCTTCGACACCGTGTGGGCCGGGACGATCCTGCCGTTCTACGGCGCCATGTTCGCCGTCGCCGCCGTCATCGTCACCTGGTCGAGCCGGTGGGTGCTCACGCTCGGCGGGATGACCGCTGTCGCCGGCGCCGCCATCGCCTGGTGGCGCTTCGAGCAGGAGCTCAGCGGCCACAGCACGGCGTGGCTGGCCGACGGCCAGCGCTCACCGCGGGCGCTGTTGCTCGACGTGTTCGTCAATGGCACGCACCCGCTGCTGCCCTGGCTGGCCTTCTTCACCGCTGGCATCGTGCTCGGTCGCCTGCTCGGCTCGACCCTGCACGGCTCGAACCTGCTCGGCTCGATCCTGCTCGGGTCGCCACGGTGGCGGCCGGCGGCGCTCGGGGTCGGGACGACGCTTTGGGTGGCAGCGACACTCGTGTCGGGAATCGTCTCCTCATCGGACACCGGCAGCGGCGTGGCGACGTTGCTGGCCAGCGCCGACCCGTTCGACCGGGGCGTCGTGTACACCGCAAGCGCGCTCGGCACGGCCCTCGTTGCCTTCGCCGCCATCTCCTGGATCGCCGACCGGCATGCCGGCCGACCGGCCGTGGAGGTGCTGCGCGTCGCCGGTCAGATGAGCCTGACGCTCTACGTGCTGCACGCGCTGTTGTTCAACCTGCTCGTCGACTGGTGGGGTTGGGTGCGGCCGACGGGTCTCGACACCGCGCTGGCGTTCGCCGTGGCCTACTGGACCGTCGGGCTCATCACAGCATGGCTCTGGTCCCGGCGCTTCGACCGCGGCCCGCTGGAGATCGTCTACCGCCGCCTGACCGCTTGAAACCGCTGCGAAGTGTGAGCTGTCAAGGTCAACATCGACCGCTTGACTCACAGTTCGCCGATGTGACGATCTAGAGCACCTCGGCGAACGTGTCGCACTGGGCCGCCGAGCCTGAGCTGTATCCCCGCCGGAACCACGTGGCGCGCTGCTCCGACGTGCCGTGGGTGAACGACTCCGGGTCGATCCTGCCCTGGGTCTGCTGCTGGATGCGGTCGTCGCCCACCGCTTCGGCGGCGTTGATCGCCTCCTCGATCTCACCCTCGCCGAGCTGCACCCGACGGTCGGCGTCGTTGGCCCACACACCGGCCAGGCAGTCGGCCTGCAGCTCGAGCGCCACCGAGTACTGGTTGGCGTTGTCGGGATCCTGCTGCTGGGCCTGTTGCATCTCGGCGTTGATGCCGAGGATGTTCTGGATGTGATGGCCGTACTCGTGGGCGACGATGTACTGAGCGGCGAGGTCGCCCTCTGCGTTGAACTGGTCCTGCAACTGGGCCAGGAAGTCCAAGTCGAAGTACACCAACTCGTCGTTCGGGCAGTAGAA
>Ga0136625_1000252_pt1 | contig 15477 bp, 11 predicted proteins | sample AntDrymUQ4832306_2_FD_104672 | JGI IMG/M metagenome (GOLD analysis project Ga0136625, IMG submission 104672) | Polar desert sand microbial communities from Dry Valleys, Antarctica - metaG UQ483 (23.06) | ecosystem: Environmental > Terrestrial > Soil > Desert | place: Antarctica: Dry Valley...
ATGTACGGCAGCGGGGCCAACGAGGAGCTCGTCGGACTGGCACTGCGACACCGACGCGACGAGGCGATCCTCTGCACGAAGTTCGGTGTCGTGTGGGGCTCCGACGGCACCTGGTCGACGCGGACGGATGCGGCGTACGCGCGCGCCGCCCGCGACGCGAGCGTCCATCGCCTCGGCACCGACGTCATCGACCTCTACTACCTGCATCACCGCGACGACGAGGTGCCCATCGAGGAGACTGTTGGCGCGATGGCGGAGCTGGTTGCGGCAGGCAAGGTGCGCCACCTCGGGTTGTCGAATGTGACCGTTGACGACGTGCGCGCTGCCCAGGCGGTCCATCCGATCGCGGCGCTGCAGTCCGAGTGGTCGATCGTCAACCGTGATGTCGAGGCGATCCTCCCGGTGTGCGTCGAGCTCGGTGTGGGAGTCGTGCCGTACTGCCCGCAGGGAGCCGGTCGCCTCGCCAGGGCAGACGAGCGGACGTCGTCGAAACCCGGCGCCGCCGACCCCGACTACGTCACCGTGCTGCGACAGGTGGCGCACGGCCACAGCGTGAGGCCCGGTCAGGTCGCCTTGGCCTGGGTGCAGCAGCGAGCCGACGTCTGGGGACTCCCGGTCACGCCGATCCCCGGCACCACGCGTGTCGACCACCTCGAGGAGAACGTCGCCGCCCTCGACGTCATACTCACCGCGGAGGATCTCGCCCGAATCGATGCGCTGGCCTAGCTCCGACGGCGGCGAGTCACCGTAACGACTGGAAGGGTCACTCGGATAGCAGTGGGCGGCGTCCGCGGGCTAGCGTGGAGGACATGCTCGTCGCTTTCAGCATCAGCCCCGCCAACGGAGACGACGCCGGTGGCGTCAGCGAGGCGGTCGCAGCCGCTGTCCGCGTTGTCCGGGAGTCCGGTCTCCCATCGGAGACCAACGCGATGTTCACCAACGTCGAGGGGGAGTGGGATGAGGTGATGGCGGTGGTCAAGCGGGCTGTCGACGTGGTCGCCGCCAGCTCTCCCCGTGTCGGCCTGGTGCTCAAGGCCGACATCCGGCCCGGCCGCACCGACCAGCTCACAGCCAAGGTCGCGAGCATCGAGGAACGGCTGGCCGAGCCGCCGTGAGGGTGACGTCGACCGCACCCGCTGGGGCCGGACCGGCTTTCGGGTGACGGCCTTCGGCGTGCTCGAACCGGCACGACTGGGTAGTGTCCCAGAGGTCAGACTCTGCGTGGCCCCGAGCGGTTGAGAACCGGATCGTGGCGCGACGGCCCGGGCTGGGCGTCTGCTCTCTAGGATGACGCGGTGACGGTCCCCGGAACCACCCGCCTCAGCGTGCCGGCGCCCCGCCAGTCCGTGGCTCAGGTGCAGGCATGACAGGCGAGGAGCGCAGGGCAATGATCGCCGAGGCCGAGCGCTGGTTCGAGCAGCACGGCCTGCCCTACTTCGTGGCGGGTAACGAGCGACGCGTGCTGGCCACCCTGCGACGTACGCGGCTTGCTCCGGTCATCGTGGTCGGGCTGGTCGTCGGGGTCGCGGCCGGTGTGGGCACCGGTCTGCTCACGACTGACCTGTCGACGGGCGTGCTCGTCGGGGCGGTCGCGGTCGCGGGGCTCGGGTTCGTCTACGCGCTCGTCTCGTTGCACCTGCAGCCGATTGTGCGCTGGGCCGTGCGGCAGACATTCGGCAGCCTCGGCTGGCTGTTCCCGCTCATCACCCGGGCGCTGCCGCTGCTGCTGCTCTTCATGACGTTCCTGTTCATCAACACCGAGGTCTGGCAGGTGAGCAGCGCGCTCGACCGCGGGTTGCTCTGGCTGAGCGTCCTCCTGTTCGCGACGGTGGCCGTCGCCTTCCTGCTGGTGCGTCTGCCCGAGGAGGTGCGACGCGTCAGCGACGAGGCGGACGACGACGGCCTCGTCCGGATCTGCCGAGGGACGCCCGTCGAAGCCGCGTCGTCGGAGGTGACGGAGAAGGCTGCGGTGACGTTGTCGCCCTTGCAGCGGGCCAACCTGGTGCTGGTGCTGCTGTTCTCGCAGGCCCTTCAGGTCCTGTTGTTGGCGGTCTCGGTGTTCTGCTTCTTCCTCGTCTTCGGCAAGGTCGCGATCAGCGACTCGGTGATCCAGTCCTGGGTCGGCAACCCGCCGAAGCCGCTGCCCTCGCTGGACTGGCTGCCGATCAGCAACGAGCTCTTCCAGGTCTCGGTCTTCCTCGCGGCGTTCTCCGGGCTCTACTTCACCGTGTACGCCGTGACCGACGAGAACTATCGCAGCCAGTTCTTCACCTCGATCTCTGAGGAGCTCGAGCGTGCCGTCGGCGTCCAGACGGTCTACCGGGCACTCATCGGCGCAGCCGCGTGATCCCTGGATGCACCGGTCTCGAGAACGGGTCCGTTCGTGGCAAGATCCGAGCTGTGCGTGCGCGAGATCTCGACATCGTCGTCGGAACCGGACAGCCAGGTCGTACCAACTCGATCACGGACGTCGGTGGGGTCAGCGTCGGTCACTGCACCCTTGTCGCAGGCGAAGGTCAGCTGATCCGCGGTGCCGGCCCGGTGCGCACCGGAGTCACTGTCGTCTTGCCGTCGGCAGATCATCGTGGCTGGGTCCGACCCGTCTTCGCGGCCGCTCATGTGCTCAACGGAAACGGCGAGATGACCGGGCTGGCCTGGGTGGGTGAGTCCGGTCTGCTCACGTCGCCCATCGGTCTCACGAACACCCACAGTGTCGGTGTCGTGCGCGACGAGCTGGTAGCGCTGGAGGTCGGGCGACGCCCCACAACCGAGGACTTCTGGGGACTGCCGGTGGTGGGTGAGACGTGGGACGGTCGGCTCAATGACTGCAACGGGTTCCATGTCCGCCCCGAGCACGTTCGTGTCGCCCTCGAGAACGCGACCGACGGCCCTGTCGTGGAAGGGAATGTGGGTGGCGGCACTGGCATGGTGTGTCACGGCTTCAAGGGCGGCATCGGGACGGCGTCGCGTGTCACCGCGGCTGGTGACACTGTCGGAGTCTTGGTGCAGGCCAACCACGGGTGGCGTCGCAGGCTCAGCGTCAACGGCGCACCCGTCGGCCTGGCCCTCGACGAGCGACGGGTGCCCGTACCGCAGGCGCGCGACTCCGCCTTGCACCAGGGAGCCGGCTCGATCATCGGCCTGGTCGCCACCGACGCGCCACTGTTGCCGCACCAGTGCCGACGGCTGGCGCAGCGGTCAAGCCTTGGAGTCGCCCGACTCGGAGGTCTGGGGGAGCACTCGAGCGGCGACCTCTTCCTGGCGTTCGCCACGGGCAACGAGCTCTCGGTCGGCTTCGGCGAGCCGCAGCGTCGCACCCAGCACCTCCAGATGCTGGTCGATGAGCATCTTGACGCGATCTTCGAGGCAACGGTGGAGGCAACCGAGGAGGCGATCCTCAACGCCCTCGTCGCCGCCGAGACCATGACTGGGCGGGATGGAATCACGGCATATGCGCTGCCACACGACATGCTCGTCGACGTACTCGACCGGCACGGTCTCCGAAGGACCAGGTGAGCGTCCGAGCAGCACCCACCCGTCGCCGACCGAGCTCGGGTGTCACCTTCCCGCCAGCTTCGACGGTCGTGCCGCGAGAGGAGCCGCGAGCGGGCGCTGATCGACCTCGGGTCACAGGTCGTGCGTTGGGACACCGACGAGATCCAGCACGACGCTGACGAGGTCGCACGGCGGGTCCATGCTGCCCGTCGCATCGGCGACATCGCCCGGTTCCGAGGCCACCTCCGCGTCGACGGGGCAATGGCTCGACCTGTCCGGACACCGGTTGTCGCGCGAATCACGGTCGAACCGCGGCCGATTCGCGGGGTAGCGGGTGTCTGGACGTGGGGGTCGGCACGATTGGGAGGCTGCAGGTGTCCGCTGCTACCCTGGCAGACGCCGTATGACGGCCGCGGAGCCAGAGTGCCCGGGTGGACAGGCCCCGGCGCGCCGCGCAACGAAAGCCCCGAAGGAGATCGCGTGCCACTTGATGCTGCGACCAAGAAACAGATCATCGACAAGTACGCCACGGGGGACGGCGACACGGGTTCGCCCGAGGTGCAGGTGGCCCTGCTCACCAAGCGCATCTCCGACCTGACCGAGCATCTCAAAGAGCACAAGCACGACCACCACAGCCGTCGCGGGCTGCTGCTCCTGGTCGGCCAGCGCCGCCGACTCCTCAGCTATCTGCAGAAGATCGAGATCGCCCGCTACCGCAGCATCATCGAGCGTCTCGGACTTCGACGCTAGTCTCCATCGGAGCGGTGCTCCCACTCAGGATGGCTGCCGCGTCGCATGTGTGGCGGCCCGCCCCTTCCACAACTGAATAGAGCTCAACACAAGGACCAGCTGCAGCTGCGCCATCCAGAACCGGTCGTCGCAGCAGCACTGCACCACCAGCTGGGTGCTCCCACACGGGGAGCACCAACCACCCACAGTGACGTCACCCGCTGACGCTCGCACCCGAGGACGCCGGTCCTCGGTAGTGGCTCTCGGGACTGCGGACACACGACGTGCCCGCCGAGCCCCGCAAGCCTCGATCGAAGACCGGGACTACGGGAGAGAGACGCGACGCCGTCGACGCTCGGCCGCCAGCCCCCGGATCGACACAGACCCGTGACTGACGCCGCGTGCGACCGGCTGACAGCCCGCACAGGCCGCATCCGGGCCAGCGACACACAGACCCCGGCGGCCCACCGGCGTTCAACGTATGACGTCACCCGTTCGAGAAAGGACTCCCATGACGGGATCCGAACCCCAATCCGTAGAGACCGTGATCGACAACGGTGCCCATGGCACCCGCACCATCCGCTTCGAGACCGGGCAGCTCGCCCGACAGGCCGCCGGCTCCGCCGCCGCCTACCTCGACGACGAGACGATGCTGCTGTCGGCGACGACCGCCGGCAAGCACCCCAAGGACAACCTCGACTTCTTCCCGTTGACCGTCGACGTCGAGGAGCGGATGTATGCCGCCGGACGCATCCCCGGCTCGTTCTTCCGCCGCGAGGGCCGTCCCTCCGAGGACGCCATCCTCACCTGCCGCCTCATCGACCGACCGTTGCGACCGACGTTCGTGTCCGGTCTCCGCAACGAGGTGCAGGTAGTCATCACCGTGCTGGCGCTGCACCCGGATACGCCGTACGACGTGCTGGCCATCAACGCTGCCTCGCTGTCGACGCAGCTGTCCGGCCTGCCGTTCAACGGCCCCGTCGGTGCCGTCCGAGTGGCGCTCATCGACGGGCAGTGGGTGGCCTTCCCCAACCACAGCCAGACCGCCGAGGCCGTCTTCGACATGGTCGTGGCCGGCCGGGTCACCGACACCGGCGACGTCGCGATCATGATGGTCGAGGCCGAGTCCACGGACGCGACCTGGGAGAAGGTCCGGGCCGGCACCCAGGCTCCGACCGAGGAGATCGTTGCCAAGGGCCTCGAGGCATCGAAGGCATTCATCAAGCAGCTGTGCGAGGCGCAGCAGCAGATCGCGGCCGCGGCTGCCAAGCCGGTCAGGGAGTTCCCACGCTTCCTCGACTACCAGGACGACGCGTTCGCCGCGGTCGAGCAGGCAGCACAGGCAGACCTTGCCTCGGCGTTGACGATCGAGGGAAAGCAGGAGCGCGAGGGGCGCCTCGACGAGACCAAGTCAGCCGTCCTCGAGAAGCTCGGTGCTGACTTCGAGGGCCGTGAGAAGGAGATCGGTGCGGCATTCAGGTCGCTGACAAAGAAGCTCGTCCGCGAGCGGGTGCTGCGCGACCAGGTCCGGATCGACGGTCGCGGCCTCACCGACATCCGCACGCTCTCGGCCGAGGTGGGCGTCGTACCCCGCGTCCATGGCTCGGCGCTTTTCGAGCGCGGCGAGACCCAGATCCTTGGCATCACCACGCTCAACATGCTGTCGTTGGAGCAGAAGCTCGACACTCTCTCCCCGGAGAAGAGCCGTCGCTACATGCACAACTACAACTTCCCGCCGTACTCCACCGGCGAGACCGGCCGCGTCGGTTCGCCGAAGCGGCGCGAGGTCGGCCACGGAGCGCTCGCCGGCCGGGCTCTCATGCCGGTGCTGCCGCCGCGCGAGGAGTTCCCTTACGCCATCCGTCAGGTGTCGGAGGCTCTCAGCTCCAACGGCTCCACGTCGATGGGCTCGGTCTGTGCATCGACCATGGCGCTGCTCAACGCGGGTGTGCCGCTGCGCGCTCCCGTCGGCGGCATCGCGATGGGCCTCATCTCCGGTGAGATCGACGGCGAGCAGAAGTACGTCACGCTCACTGACATCCTCGGTGCCGAGGACGCCTTCGGCGACATGGACTTCAAGGTCGCCGGCACGCGCGACTTCGTCACGGCCCTGCAGCTGGACACCAAGCTCGACGGCATCCCTGCCGAGATCCTGGGGGCGGCGCTCGGCCAGGCCCGCGACGCGCGGATGACGATCCTCGACGTGATGGCCGAGGCCATCGACGCTCCCGACGAGATGGCGCCGACCGCGCCACGCATCCTCACGATGAAGGTGCCCGTCGACAAGATCGGCGAGGTGATCGGGCCCAAGGGCAAGGTCATCAACCAGATCCAGGACGACACCGGCGCCCAGATCAGCATCGAGGACGACGGCACGATCTACGTCGGTGCCGACAACGGCGAGGCCGCCGAGGCCGCGCGGGCGACGATCAACGCGATCGCCAACCCGCAGATGCCCGAGATCGGCGAGCGCTACCTCGGCACTGTCGTGAAGACGACGAACTTCGGTGCGTTCGTCTCACTGCTGCCCGGCAAGGACGGCCTGCTGCACATCTCGAAGCTGCGCGCCCTCGCCGGGGGCAACCGCGTCGAGAACGTCGACGACGTCGTCTCCGTCGGTCAGAAGATCCAGGTCGAGATCCGCGAGATCGACGACCGGGGCAAGCTCTCGCTCGCTCCCGTCGTCGAGGAGTCCGAGTCAGCTGCCGAGTCGCAGGCCGCCGAGTCCGTCGACGCCTGACCCGACGTGAGGACACTTGCGGCGACCGAGCAACCGCTCGGGTCGACCCGCACACTCCTCAAGGAGCACGGTGACGGCGGACGGACGGGGGCGCTTGGCTCCACCGTGCGCCGCACTGTGCTGCCTGGTGGGCTTCGGATCATCACCGAGGCCATGCCCGGTGCACGCTCGGCGTCGCTCGGGCTGTGGACCGGGGTCGGCTCGCGGGACGAGTCCCCTGCCCTCGACGGCGCCACTCACTTTCTCGAGCACCTGCTGTTCAAAGGCACCAGACGTCGTACGGCGCTCGACATCTCCGTGGAGCTCGACGCCGTCGGTGGGGAGCTCAACGCCTTCACCGGCAAGGAGTTCACCTGCTACCACGCTCGGGTGCTCGACGCCGACGTGCCGGTGGCCGTCGACGTGATCTGCGACATGGTCACGTCGTCGCTGATCCCGGCGCACGAGGTCGAGAGCGAGCGCAACGTGATCCTCGAAGAGATCGCGATGCACGATGACGACCCCGACGACGTCGTCAACGACGCCTTCGTGTCCGCGATGTACGGCGACGGCCCGCTCGGCCGACCGATCACCGGGAGCGTCTCGTCCATCCAGGGCCTCTCGCGGCGCCAGCTCGCGGGCTACTACCGGCGGCGCTACACCGCCGGCAACCTGGTCTTCTCTGCAGCGGGCAAGGTCGACCACACGGCGATCGTCCGCCTGGTGCGTGACGCGTTCGAAACTGCTGGCTCGCTCGGTGACCCGGCCCGGGGGCCGGCTGGCGTCCGCACCATCGACAAGCCGGCTCCCGTCTACCACGAGAGGGCCTTGGTCGAGCGGCCGACGGAGCTCGCGAGCTTCGTGCTCGGCACCCCGTCGTTGGTGCGCGACGACCCGAGGCGCTACGCACTCGGCGTACTCAACGGCATCGTCGGCGGAGGGACCTCGAGCCGCTTGTTCCAAGAGATCCGTGAGCGACGAGGGCTCGCCTACACGATCTACTCCTTCACGACCCAGTTCGTCGACACCGGCTACTTCGCCGTGGCGGGCGGTTGCATGCCCGACAGGATCGGCGACGTCCTCGGTATCTGTCACGACGAGTTCGCGAAGCTCGCCGCGGCCGGTATCTCCGTCGAGGAGCTCGAGCGCGGCAAGGGCCAGCTGAGAGGCTCACTCGTCATGGGGCTGGAGGACGCGGGCGCGCGGATGACCCGCATCGGCAGGGCCGAGCTGGTGCCGGGAGGACTGATCAGCATCGACGAGTCCCTCCGACGCATCGCGGCAGTGACGCTCGACGACGTCCATGAGGTGGCGCAGCGGCTTTTCACGCCAGCGACCACCCTTGCCGTCGTCGGGCCCTCCAAGGCCCTCTCCAAGCTCGGCTGAACCAGTGTCTCGGAAGGGAAGTCTCTTCATCCCCTTCCGCGCCCGGGCGGCGCCTCGCTCCGGGGTGCGGGGCCGCTCCGAACCAGGTCACAAGTGCGTGAGGAAGCTCTGGGTCCGTGAGTTCTCCTGCCCAGGCGACGTGCCCGTCGGGTCTGATCAACACGGCCGGAGGTGCCGTTACCTCCCCAAGGACCGGAAGGTCCCACGCGCCGGCACACTGGGCGTCGACGAGCTGAACTCGATTCGCCCAAGGAGCGGTGTCAAATCCGCCGGGCTCACCGAGGTTGAGGAGCATCGGCCGGGTTTCGTGCAGCCTGGCGAATACGCGCGAGGGACCGCTCGCGGTCTGTAGTTCGAGGTCGGGCATGCGCCGCCCGACCAGTGGATGTCCCTCGCCGAGGTCGTAGTGGATGTCGAGACCGGTGAGCATCGCGCCGATGTGCCTCCGCGGCTCGTCCATGGTCAGCATCTCGGCCATGGTGTCGCGAAGGGCGCGGTGACGGTCGTCCGGCTTGCTAAGCGCGACTTGCGCCATCGTGTTGTGCAACACCCGGGCGCCGACCGGATGCCGTTCAGCGTGGTAGGTGTCGAGGAGGCTCTCGGGGGAGGTCTTGTTGACCACCTGGGCCAGCTTCCATGCCAGGTTCACGGCGTCTTGGATGCCGGTCTGCATGCCCTGGCCGCCCTGTGGTGGATGCACGTGGGCAGCGTCTCCAGCCAGCAGGACACGGCCGCGCCTGTACGAGGCTGCCTGCCGCGTGGCGTCGGTGAACCTGGAGATCCAGCTGGCGCTGCGCAGACCGAAATCCGTTCCGTAGACGGCGACCAGCGCGTCATGCAGGTCGTCCATGCCGGGGGCAGCGGGGTGGTGGAGCTCGCGTTCGGTGAGGAGGACCCGGATCAGTTCCCCGTCCGCCGGGCGCCCGAGCGCATGGGTGCCGACGCTGTCGTGACGGAAGCCGAGCTCCGGCTCCTCTTCCATCGCCACCTCGGCGATCATCCAGCTCGTCGAGGGATCCAGACCGGCGAAGTCGATGCCGGCGGTCTTGCGGACCAGGCTGCGACCGCCGTCGCAGCCGACGAGGTAGCGCGCCCGGAGCCGCTTGTCGCCGGACACATCGACATCGACGCCGTGGTCGTCTTGGGCGAAGCCCTCCACCTCGCAGTCACGGAGGATCGGAACGCCGAGGTCACTGACCCAGTCCGCGAGGATGGGCTCGAACTGACTCTGCGGCAGTGCCAGGACGTAGTTGTGGCGCGTGGGGAGATCGGCGATGTCGAAGCGGATCCCGGCGTACCCGTGGGTCGGGACGACGTACCCCGCGTCGAGGAATCGTTCTGCGATGCCACGCTGATCGAGCACCTCGATGGTGCGGGAGAGGAGCCCCAGAGCTCGCGAGCCAGCGACATCCTGGGTGCTTCGTCGCTCCACAACGACGACGTCGACGCCCGCCAACGCGAGCTCGCCGGCCAACATCAGCCCAGTCGGGCCCCCGCCTGCAATCAGTACCGCGTGTTCGGTCATCGCCACCTCCGCCTATGCGTCGACCTGACCACCGCTTTCGATATCCAGCTCGCGTTGCGTGAATCCCGACCTGGAAGGCACGGGACCACCCCCTTCTGCACTCTTTACGCTTTGAACCGGGAATTCTGCCGTGCCATCGTGGCCTTGCCGCAAGCCCCCATCTGCGCTATAGGTTGGAACTAGAGGAGCAGTCGCACTGGGTGGCGGACCCCGAGTCCAGTTCAACCCGTCCCGAGCGTCGTAGAACCGAGCCTTGTAGATTCGAGGCGTGGCACGCATGAGCACTCCGAACTGCCTCCGCTGACCGGGAGAACTGTGCGGGCGACCGCCGACGGCGTCGCCCTCTGTAGGCACCGAGGACCACCTCAAAGCCCACCACCCCACGCGGCTCTGTCCCCGGCTACGCGATGTCCGCAACGGTATGACGATCCCGCCGACACTGACGCCCCGGACCGTCGTCAACGATCACGCGTCCGGTGTGGTGGTTCAACCTCCTCACGACCGAGCCGTTGACCTTCGCCTCCTTCGACTCGTGGGGAGGCACGGTCGCCGAGCTGCTCGACGCGACCGTCGGCCACGACGACCTGCACCGGCTCCGCAAGGAGTGGAAGGGAAGCTCGTCGTCAAGCTCGGACGATGCGGCTGCTCGGTGTGACCAGCCTTGACGAACTCAGACCCGATCACGTCGTGCAGCTCGAACGACTCGTGCCCCGCCGTCGTACCGGCCGCCTCCCCACTGCCGGTCCGGACACCTGGTAGCCCGCGAAACGGGTCGCGTTGTGGGTCGGTTCGGGGGTCAAGCGGTGTCTGGACGGTCGGTCGGGGCTCCGGCGCTGTCCAGACCGCGAACGGCAACGAGGCAAGCCCCACCACTACAGTCGTCGCCATGACCAAGGTGGGCGTCATCGGAGCGGCGGGAAGCATGGGCTCGCTTGCGTGTGGCTGGGTGCAGGAGGCCGATGGTCTGGAGCTTGCCGCTCAGGTCACCGAGGACAGCTCCATCGAGGAGCTCGCTGACACCGAGGTGGCAATCGACTTCACTCACCCAGGAGTGGTCATGGACCACGTGGCGTGGTGCATCGCACATGACGTGCATTTGGTGGTCGGCACGTCGGGGTTCACCGACGAGCGGCTTGCCACCATCGAGCGGGAGCTCGGCGCGGACCCGGTGGTCGGCGTGCTCGTGGTGCCGAACTTCTCGATCGGCGCTGTCTTGATGATGCGCTTCGCAGCGGAGGCGGCCCAGTTCTTCGAGTCGGTCGAGATCGTCGAGCTGCACCACCCCACCAAGCTCGACGCGCCGTCGGGTACGTCGATCCGGACCGCGCAGCTGGTGGCAGCCGCCCGTGCCTCGGCTGGGCTGGACGCCATGCCGGACGCGACCGCCGACGACCCGGTCGGGACCCGCGGCGGCACGGTCGAAGGTGTGCCGGTGCACAGCGTTCGCGTCCGCGGGCTGGTCGCGCATCAGGAGGTCATCCTCGGCAACGTCGGCGAGACGTTGACGATCCGCCACGATATGCCCGACCGGGTGGCTGCGATGACGGCGGTGGTCGAGTCGATCCGCTACGTGGTCGACAATCCCGGGCTCACGGTCGGCCTCGAGCCGGTCCTCGGCCTCACCTGACCAACTGCATCACCGCCTCACCCCCCTCACTACCACCCCCGGGCGTTTGCGATGTAAACATCGCGAACACCCGGTTTGCATCGCAGATCTGGGATGTAGACAGTCGATCAGGACTGTAAACATCGCAAACCTCGAGAGAGAGAGAGAGAGAGTCCGAGAGCAGCTGACGGCGCGCGTCAGTGGCGGGCTGACTCGGCGTCCGCATCGGCAGAGTCGTCCGTCACGGGCCGACGTCGGCCGACGTCAGATCGGTGTGGAGCCGGACCTGCTTGACGACGACCGAGCCGTCGCCGTGCAGGTCCAGCTCGCGGTGCGCCCCGTCGGCGTCCCAGCCCTGGTCGACGAGGAAGCCGCGGAGGTCGTCGGCCGATGCACCCACCCACCAGCTGGCGCGGGTGAACTTGTCGGAGCGCATCGTGTCGACGACCGCGTGAAGCAACCGCGACCCGTGACCTGCCCGACGTTGCCCGGGGTCGACGACGAACTCCGCCACCTCGGCGTCGACCGCTGGGTTGGCGTCCGGGTCGGACGATGGCGCGGTGGCCGCGAAGCCGCGCACGGTCACTCGCTGCAACGCCACGAGAACCCGCTGGCGGGCCTCCCGGGGTCGCGAGATCGAGCTCGCCCAAGCCTCGTGAAACCGCTCCTCCGGGAGCGCCTCGAGCACGTCGGGGGGGAGTACGTCGGCATACCGCTCACGCCAGGCCCGGACCTGGACGGCCGCGATCGCAGCGGCGTCGGCCGGCCAAGCAAGTCGGACGCTCACATCGGCGGTCGCGGTGGCCATGGCTGCGATTCTCCCAGCACTGGGTCGCGACTCGACGCCGGGTAGCGTGAGCCAATGCGCTTTGTTGTGTACGGAGCAGGTGCCGTCGGAGGGGTGGTCGGCGCCCTGCTCCACCAATCGGGCCACGAGGTCGTCCTCATCGCGCGAGGAGAGCATCTGGCTGCGATCCAGGGTCACGGGCTGCGGCTCGAGACACCCACCGGTGCGAGCGTCCAGCAGATCCCGGCCGTGGCGTCCCCAGCCGCCGTCGACTGGCGATCAGACGACGTGGTGCTGCTCGCAGTCAAGAGCGATTCGACTGGCCAGGCTGTCTCGTCCCTCGCGGCTGTCGCCCCCGCGAGCATCGCGCTCGTCTGTCTCCAGAACGGCGTGGCGAACGAGCCGACCGCGCTGCGCTGGTTCGAGCACGTGTACGGCGTCTGCGTCATGGCGCCGACGGGTCATCTGGAGCCAGGAGTCGTCGAGGCGAAGTGTTCTCCGACTCCGGCGATCCTCGACATCGGGCGCTATCCCGGCGGGGTGGACGCGACGGCAGAGGCGGTCGCGACCGCCTTCGCTGCCGCCGGGATCGTGTCGCAGCCCCGGCCCGACATCATGCGCTGGAAGTACCGCAAGCTGATGATGAACCTCGCCAACGCCGTGCAGGCGGTCTGCTCCCGCACCGGCGGTTTCGACGAGCTGCGCGAGGCCATCCTCGTCGAGGGGGAGGCGGCGCTGGCGGCGGCGGGCATCGAGCCGGTCAGCGAGGCCGAGGACACCGAGCGGCGAGGAGACATCCTGCAGGGCAGGGAGATCTCGGGCCGACCACGCTCGGGTGGGTCTTCCTGGCAGAGCCTTAAGCGGCGTACGGGCGTGATCGAGGCCGACTACCTCAACGGCGAGATCGTCTGGCTCGGACGTCGGTATGACGTCGCGACCCCGGCCAACGAGCTGATCCGCCTGGAGGCGACCCGCCTCGCCGCCGAGCGCGGTGGCCCCGGGTCGGCCGATCCACGAGACCTCCTCGACAGGCTGGACGGCATCAGACGATCCTCGCCCCGCTGACCGGTCGCCGGACCTGTCGTCTGGACGGCCGGTGCTCGACTGCCGTCAGGACAGTGGTGCGAGCTCGGTGACGAACCGCGCGATCAGGGAGGACACCTCGCTGGGGCGTTCGAGGCTCGGCAGGTGCGCTGCCCAGCCCAGGGACATGAGCTGGGCCTGAGGGATCTCCGCGGCCAGGTGGGCGGCGATGGCGCGGAAATGGTCCACGTCCAGGTCTCCGCTGACGATGAGGGTCGGAGCCGTGATCGCGGTCAGGTCGGGCGTGACGCGCTGCGGCTCGGGCGGCTCGGGCCAGGCGTCGGCCGGGAGCTGGATGTCGAAAGCGCGCCGCTGCATCTCGCGGACCAGGTCACGGGTCGCGTCGTCGGCCTCCGGTCCGAGCCAGGTCGCGACGTTGAGCTCCACTGCAGCGTCGACGTCACCCGCCTCGAGGAGCGCGTCCTCCTGCTCCTCGAAGTCCTCCGCAGCGGCTGTCGGATCGAGTCCCCTGTACGCCGGGCACAGCAGGACCAGCCCGGACACTCGGTCGGGGTACGACGACGACGTCTCCAAAGCGACCCTGCCGCCGAAGGACGACCCGACGAGCACGGTCTCAACGATGCCGAGTGTGTCGAGCAGCTCGATCACGTCATCGGCGTACGAGAATTCTCCAGGCAGCATGTGGGTCTCGCCGAACCCGCACAGGTCCGCCGCGATCACCCGGTGGGCGCCCATCAGGGACTCGACCTGCGGCCGCCACATGCGGCGGTCGCACGCTCCCGAGTGCAGTAGCAGGATCGGGGGGCCGCTGCCCAGCGCGTCGTAGCTCATCAGCATGTCGATGACCGTACGACTGAGGCGACTCCGAGCGCGAGGGGTTTACCCGCACCGAGGGTTCTCCCAAGACATCGGGTGGCGGGAGCCTAACCCGGGGTTGGGGAGGTTCGCGGGTGTCCGGTCGTGGGCGCGAGCCTTACGCTGGCGTGGGCTCCTTCTCCTTGCCTGGACTCGAGTCCGGTGTGTCTTCGGCCGTCAGCGGCTTGGCGATGTTCTCCAAGGTCTCTTGCTCGGCGTGGACGCCCAAGAAGATGGCAACGATCCCGCCGGCCACCATCAATGCTGCGCCCACGAAGTAGCCGGGCGCGATACCTGCGATGTCGCCGGATGCAGTGGCGTTCTCGATCAGCTTCCCGAAGTACAGCGGCCCGGCGATGCCTCCTGCGGCCGTGCCGACCGCGTAGAAGAACGCGATGCACAGTGCCCGGACCTCCATGGGGAAGATCTCACTCGCGGTGAGGTACGCCGCACTCGCTCCCGCGGACGCGAAGAAGAAGATGACCATCCCCATGGCAGTCAGGGTGAACGCCGTGAAGGAGCCGAGGTAGAACCCGGCGATCGCGAGCAACACGCCGGAGAGGATGTAGGTGCCGGCGATCATCTTCACCCGACCGACGGTGTCGAACAACGTCGACAGCAGCAGCGCGCCGGCGAAGTTGCTGGCGGCGAAGGCGGCGATGTAGTAGCCGGTCTGCGTGACGCCCAGGAACGTCTCCAAACTGCTGCCGTAGGTGAAGAAGAACGCGTTGTACAGGAACGCCTGTCCGATGAACATCGACAGGCAGAGCACCGTGCGTTTGGGGTACAGCTTGAAGACGGTCTTGGCGATCAGCGGAAGGCCGATGGTCTTGCGCTGCCGGATCGTGATCGTCTCGTTGACACTGCTCAGCTCGCGACCGATGTCGTCCTGCACCTTCTGCTCGATGTCGCGGACGATCTGGTCACCCTCCTCGTCCCGGCCGTGGATGTACAGCCAGCGCGGGCTCTCCGGGACGTACTTACGGACGAACAGCACGCCGACAGCCAGGATCGCGCCGAGGGCGAAGGCAAGCCGCCAGCCGAACTCCGGGGGGACCTTCGTGGGGTCGAGCAGCGGGATCGTCAGCAGCGCTCCGGCGCCGGCGCCGACCCAGAACGAGCCGTTGATCGCGATGTCGACGCGGCCCCGGTACTTGGCCGGGATGAGTTCGTCGATCGCCGAGTTGATGGCGGCGTACTCACCGCCGATACCGGCTCCGGTCAGGAACCGGCAGGCGAAGTACCACATCGGGTTCATGGAGAACGCAGTCAGTACGGTGGCGACGGTGTAGACGCCGAGCGTGATCATGAACAGCTTCTTGCGCCCGAAC
>Ga0136625_1000255_pt1 | contig 15466 bp, 14 predicted proteins | sample AntDrymUQ4832306_2_FD_104672 | JGI IMG/M metagenome (GOLD analysis project Ga0136625, IMG submission 104672) | Polar desert sand microbial communities from Dry Valleys, Antarctica - metaG UQ483 (23.06) | ecosystem: Environmental > Terrestrial > Soil > Desert | place: Antarctica: Dry Valley...
CGGCAAGCTCGAGCACGGCAGCCCCGTCGTCCCCTGCACCCGCGAGGCCACGCTGGTGCACATGATCGACAACCTGGGCGGGACGCTCGGGAGCTTCGACCGCATCGAGAAGACCCTGGCCGATGGCGAGCGCTGGTCGGGCTTCGACCGCGGCATCTCGGCCTCGGCCTACTTCGCCCCGCGCGAGAGCGAGAGCGAGAGCGAGCGCAGCGAAGCGGCTTAGCCTCTCCCGGCGGCCAGCGCCCTCGCCAGCGTGTCGGCCAGTCGGGTAGCCGCGAGGACCGTCCCGTAGTCGAGGTTCTCCGGCGTGTCGCTGGGGAGGTGGTAGTTGGCCAGCGCGCGCCATGCCGTGAGCGAGGTCAGCGCCGCCGTGGGGTAGCCAGCGCGGCTGGGGATGATCGAGTCCGTCGAGGCACGGGCGCGGAGGCCGCGCTCCAGCTCGACGCCCGCCTCGCGGGCGCAGGAGGCGATGAGGTCGCGGTATTCGGCGCCCGAGTAGTCCTCCATCCACATCGGCCCTTCCGCCTCGATCATCGCGAGGTTCGGCGAGCCGACCGTGTCGGGCACCAGGAAGAAGGTGCGCTCTGGCGGAAGCTCGAAGCCGTGGCGAGCCATGAAGCCGCGCACTCCGTCCTGCAGCGTCTCCTCGGCGCCGATGGACACCAGCCACACCGACAGGCCCTCGACAGGATGCTCGGCCAGCATCTCGGCCAGGGCAACGATCAGCGCGCACGCCGAGAGGTTGTCGTTGGCGCCCGGGACCGTGGCGCTGCGGGCGATGTCGGCCATCAGCGCCGTGCCGAGGGCGAACGCGCCCAGGCCGGCGACCTCTAGACCGCGGCGGCCGGTCACCCCGCCCGCCAGCGAGAGCAGATAGGCGCCGGGCGCCAGCCACCAATGGGGCGGTGAGGTCTTGCGGCCGTCGATCAGCCAAGGCGCGACCTCCCAGACGCGACGCTGGAGTGTCTGGTCGAACATGAAGCCGGTCTGGGCGGCATCGTGGTGGGCGAGCACGACCAGCGTCCGCTCCGCCCGCAGGTCGCCCGTCCGGGCCACCACGTTCACGGTCTTCCGGCGCCGGCGCACGGCCCGGCGGACGATGCGCGGGCCGTTCTGGGCCTCGTCGACAATGCCGGCCGTCGAGAGCAGCCCGAGCGTGGCCGCCAGGCGGCCCCGGCCGCTCAGCCCCAGCAACGAGGCGAACATGCTCACTGCGCCGAGCCCCGCCGAGGTAAGCGCGAACTTGCCCCAGCAGGGCTCCTCCTCGAGCGCCACCCGCTCGCAGCCCGCGCGTCCCAGGCGCTCGGCCAGCCATTCGGCGGCCTCGCGCTCACCCGGCGAGCAGGGGGTTCGGTCGAGCGGCGCGAGCCTCTCGACCACCTCCCGCAGGGTCTCCTCGGAAACCACTAACGCTTCAGGGTCAGCTTCTTCTTCTCCGCGCGCCCCGTGCCCCGCGGATCCACCGCGCCCACGCGCACCTCGAGTGCCGTCCCGCGCGTCAGGCGACGCAGCCTGCGAGCCACGCTGCGCTTGAACTTGAAACGCACCTTGCGGCTCGCGCCGCCCGTGCTGACGGCACCCCGCGTCCGGGACACAACCACCGTGCGCCCGCGCAGGCCGGCTCGGCGGGCCGATCGCCGGGGCAGTACGAGACTCGCGCGGAAGCTGCAGCTCACATCGCAGGAGATCCGGCCCGAGAGGCCGCGCCGCAGCACGCGGCGCAGGCTGGCCCGCCGCGGGAAGCCGCCGAAGCCGATGTCGGAGAGCAGCTTGGGCGGGGTGACCGCGGGCGTCTGGGGACCCGTGGGAGGAGTCGGGGGGGTGCCCGAACACCCGCCGGCAGGCGTGTTGACGCGAAAGTCGGCTGTGGGGGTGGTGTCGTTCCCGCCGTCGCTCGCAGCGCAGGCTCCCATCCCGCGCGCGGCAAAGACGTCGCGGATCAGCCCCGAGTCCGCACCGCCCTGAAGCGCCGAGTCCGCGGCGAGGATCGCATCGCGCATGTCCAGGAAGTCGGGCTCGCCGGGCGAGCGCCGCATGCCGCCCGTGACCAGGCGCCTGGCCCGGGTGATCCCATCGGGGCGGCCGTGAGCGGCTATCAGGCGCGTGCGCAGGTCCCACAGGGTCTGCATCCAGATCTCTCCGTCCGCGTGGACTTCGGGGCCGAAGCGGGAGATCCGACCGAAGTCGTCATAGGTGTAGCCACCGTTGGGACAGTTGGTCGAAGCTGAGCCGACGGGGCAGTCCGAGGCCTCCGACACGAAGTCGACGTTCTCGTAGCGGCCCTGGACGAGCTGGCCCGGCGCCGAGGTGTCGGCCTGGAACGCCGCCCCCTCGAGGTAGTCGAACATGTACCAGTCGCTCCAGGCCTCGCCCATCGCCCCGGACTGGTCGCTGCTGAGCTGGCCGAAGCCGCCGGCGTCGCAACACACAAGGCGGTTCGACAGGCCGTGGGTGTACTCGTGGAGGACCACCTGCGCGTCGTCGCCACCGTTGACGTCGTGCGCGCCACGGCCGCTGAACAGGAACATCTCCATGATCGGTGGCGACCCGTCGGGCGGTGTGAACATGCTCGCGTTGTTGGTGTGGGAGGGATCGGGGAAGCCGGCCGCGATGTTGGCGCCGTCGTCCACCTGAGCGTGCACCCGGTCGGCGCCTTCGAAGTTCCCCGAGGCGGCGTCGAAGGAGATCGGCGCGCCCAGCAGGTGATCGTGAAAGCGATTCACGAAGTAGTGGACCTGGGTGGCCACCTGGTTGCGGTTGAGCTGCCAGTTGTTTTCCAGCGTGAAGGCCGAGCCGGGCGCGAGCAGCGCCGGCCCGTTCCAAGTGCACCCGCTGGCCGGACAGCTGCGGCCAGGGTCGGCGGTGCCGGCGGGCTCGGTCACCGCGGTGTAGTCCCACTTCGCCGCCGCTGTCCCAGAATCGCTCGAAGGCGGTATCTGGGTGCCGGCGGAGGGGTTCGGCGTTGTCGCCGTGTCGTCGGCGCCGTTTTGGTCGGCGTAAGTCCAAGCGAAGTTACCGCGCAGGATGTTGTTGCCGCTATCGATGTAGGCCGCAAAGGGCTTCGGCACAGCCGTGCCGCCCGAGGGGACTCCAGGCTGGTAGTCGAGCGCCTTGCCGGTATCGGCCCGGCGCACCAGGTTCGCCCGGCGAAGGACTTCACCGCTCCGGGCGTCCACAACAGTGCGAAGCACTCGTTGGGAATCGACGGAGACCAGCAGCGACCAGGCCAGCCGGGCTCCGCCCGGCGATCCGAAGAGCACGAGGTCGGCGCGGTGACCACCCTGGAAGCGCACGCTTCGTGAGCCACTGCGCTCGGGCCTGACCGGTCGATCCGCGCCCACGTCTCGCAACGCGGCGCGCAGGGCTCGAGCCGCGCCCACGCGCGGCCTCACGGAGGGCACCTCGAGGTCAGGCTGGGGGGCGCCGGCCAGGCTGAGCAACCGGCCGTCCCTGACCGCCGCGGTGGTGGCGCCGTCCAGCGCCGGGACGCCCCGAAAGCGCTGGCGCAACCGCACATAGGTCACTCCTTCACGTGAGCGGTACTCATGCTCGGGCTCAAGGCCCTCCAAGTCAGACCGGTCCAGGGCGAACGCCTCGCGCTGCCGGCGGAGAAAGTCGAGGGCCAGCGTCGCGGGTCGCGCGCCGGGCCGGCGGCTGAGCGCTCCGTCGAGGTCGGCCACCAGGCGGGGGGTTGCGGTGGCCCGGTCGACTCTCATGACCGCGCCCCGCCCCAGGCGCCGGCGAAGGCGCCGCTGGGAGGCGCGCGTCGCGGCGGTGGCCGCGCCCCTCTGCCCCGTGCGCACGTCGAGCAGGCGATCGGCCTCGCGTTGGGCCGGCCTGGGCGCGCGGTCGGCCGCCGCGGCCAGGGCCGGAATCGACAGGAACAGCGCCAGGAGGGCGACGGTCTGGGCGCGGCGGTCGCGCAGGATGGGGCGAAGTTGGTCGCGCACGTTGACGAAATAAAAGCAGCGCCGAGGCAGGCACGGCCCCAATGGATGGCCGCGCCGCAAATAGCGGCCTGCCCAGGCTAGCCCACTGGCCGCGCCGACGCCTGTCCGTATGCTCGACCTCCATGGCCAAAGACACCGAGAAGCTCATCCGCCAGCTGTCGCTGATCTCGTTCCTGATGGCCGAGCGGCGCCCCGTCTCGGCCCTCGAGATCAAGCAGGACGTGGAGGGCTACTCGGAGATGAACGAGGAGGCCTTTGCGCGGCGCTTCTACGCCGATCGCGCCGAGCTCGACTCCCTCGGCATCGAGCTGAAGGTCGACAAGCCCTCGGAGGGCTTCTACGAGGCCGAGAACTACTCGCTGCCGCCCGAGAACTTCTACCTGCCGGCGATCGAGTTCACCGACCGCGAGCTGGGCGCGCTGCGCACCGCCCTATCGCTGCTCGACGGCGAGTTCGCCTACGCCGAGCCGCTGCGCCTGGCCCTCCAGCAGCTCTCCTGGGGCAAGCCCTCCCCCCTCAACGCGCCCGAGACCAGCTCCGTGGCGTTGGCCGTCACCGCCAGCCCCGGCGGCCGCGAGCTCTCCCATCGCCTGTCCAAGATCGAGACGGCGATCTTCCGCCGCAAGACGATCCTCTTCGACTACTACACGATCGGCCGCGACGCCGAGGAGGCCCGGAAGGTGAACCCCTACCACCTGCTCTTCCGTGGTGGTCAGTTCTACCTGATCGGCTACGCGCACGAGCGCAAGGACGTGCGGGTCTTCCGCATCTCACGCATCCGCGGGAAGGTCGGCTACTCGAGCAAGGCCGAGCACGACTTCTCGCGGCCCGAGGACTTCGACCCGCGCATCTACGCCACGCGCACGGACTGGCAGCTGGGCGACACCGTGGGCACGGCCCGCGTATGGATCTCCGAGCGGATCGACTGGCTGGTGCTGCGCCACTTCGGACACGCGGGCGAGGTCGAGCACAGCGATGACGGCGTGATCTTCTCGACCCCCTACGGCGACTCGCGGCAGCTGATCTCCTGGGTGCTCGGCCTCGGCGGCCGCGCCCGGGTGCTCGACCCGCCCGAGTTGGTCGAGGAGGCCGACGAGCGCCTGCGCTCGGTGGTCGAGGGACACGAAGAGCCGCCCGAGCTCGCGCCTGCGGTCAAGCGGGGCCCTGCGCCCGTGGCAGAGGAGGCCGCCGACCCCCGCGGCGAGTCCCACATCCGGCCCGAGCGCTTCGCGCGCCTGGTCACCCTGGCCGGGCTGCTGATCGAGGCCGCCCGCGCGGGGGAGAAGCTCGACCTGCGTGAGCTCTGCTCGAACCTCCAGCTCAGCGAGACCGAGCTCAAGCAGGACATCGACGTGCTGAACGTCGTGAACTTCGGCGGCGGCTCCTACGTGCTCTACGCCGAAGTGCAGGGCGGCGCCGTGGAGGTCGACCCCGAGCCCTACGGCGACAACTTCGCCCGGCCGGCCCGCCTGCTGCCGCTCGAGGCCAAGGCCCTGGTGGCCGCGATCGACCTGATCGGCGAGCACCTGCCCGAGGGCTCGCTGAACAGCGCGCGCCAGAAGGTGGTCGACGCGCTGGGCGAGGACCCGGCGGCCGAGGGCCTCCAGATCACCACCGCGCGCGGCGACGACTCCGAGGTGGCGCGCGTGATGAGCGCAGCGATCGTCGCAAAGCGCCTAGTCGAGATCGAGTACTACAAGGAGAACGAGGACGAGTTCACGGGGCGCACGATCGAGCCCTACTTCCTGATGAACGGCCAGGAGGGTTGGTACGTGCACTGCTACGACCTGGAGCGCGACGGCCCGCGCTCCTTCCGCCTGGACCGCATCCGCGAGGTCACCGCGCTGGAGGAGACCTTCGAGCCACGCGAGGGCATCGAGCCCGACGTGAGCGGCTGGCCGAGCACCGGCGAGGTGCCCGAGTCACGCCCCGCGCGCGTGTGGATCTCCCCGGAGCGCGCGCGGTGGGCCCGGGAGGACCGCCGGGTGGTGCAGGAGCTGGCCGACGGCGCGGTGGTGGTGGAGCTCCAGTTCGCCGGCGGCGAGTGGCTGGCCCGCGAGATCCTCAAGGAAGCGGGCGACGCTTTGGTGCTCGAGCCCGACGAGGCCCGCCAGGCCGTGCTGAATGCAGCCGAGGAGCTTGCCGGCGCCCGGCGCTGATGGCCGAGCTGAAGACTCCCCTCCACCCTGGTGAGACCGTGGTGAAGGAGGGCCGCGCGAACCTGCAGAGGGGGGCCGAGTCCGTCGGCGGCAAGCTGGCCCTCACCGAACGGCGGCTCATCTTCGAGTCGCACGAGTTCAACGTCCAAAGCGGTCCCGACGAGATACCGCTCGGCGAGATCGTGGGCGTGGAGAAGGTGTGGACCAAGTTCCTCGGCGTGCTGCCGCTCGCGCCGAACTCGCTCGCGGTGCGGACGCGCGAAGGAGCCGAGCACCGGCTGGTTCTCAGCGGGCGTGGCGCCTGGCGCGAAGCCATCGAGAGCCAACGCTCCTCCTAGGCAATCCCTGAGGAGCGGCCGGTCAGCCGAGCGGGTCGCGCACGGTGATGCCGTCGAAGCGCCTGAAGCCGCGATCGCGGGTTTAGATCGTCGCCACTCCGTGCTCGCGCATCAGCGCCACCAGTTGCGTATCCGCGACGGCCTTGCCACGCGCCTTGCCCCCCTCCGACCGGTAAAGGCTCCAGAACCGTTCGCCCTCCCCCGCCACACGGATGTGCGGGCGCGCGAGCAGCCGGGTCATGTTCTCGATCGCGGTGGCCGGCGCCAGAGGATGGTCGGGTGGGTCACGATTCGCAGGTAGCCCATCACGGCGGGCCAGAAGAGGTAGACGAGCCCCGGCCCGGCCGCCAGGCGCGCGAGAAGCGTCTGCGCAGAGGTATGGACCACGTCCCGCTCGTAGAGGCGTACACGAGCACGTTGACGTCGAGCGTGACGCTCACGAATCAGCGTCGAGCAGCGCCCAGACCGCGTCTTTGTCTTCGAGATCCACGCGAGCCTCCCCGAGGTCTGCGCTGTGCCAGACGAACGGCGGCGGCTCGGGCTCGGGCTCGCGGGCGAGTTCGCTGGCCATCAACTCCGAGGCCAGCTGGCCCATGCTCTTGCCTTCGCGCCGTCCCCGCGCGCGCAGGCACGAAGGACCGAAGGATCGATGTCGAGCGTCGTTCGAGACATGATGCGTGATGCTTATCTAGCACGCATCAGATGAGTCACCGCGATCGGATACGGATGACCGACGAGGAGGTGGCCGCCTTCCTCGCCGAGCAGAAGACCGTGATCTGCGCCACGCTCGGGCCCAACGGGCGACCGCACCTGATGCCGCTCTGGTACGTCAGCGACGGCCTCGTGCTCAGCGGCTGGACCTTCGCCAAGTCCCAGAAGGCCAAGAACCTGGAGCGTGACCCCCACGCCACCCTGCAGGTGGAGGATGGGACCGAATATCACGAGCTGCGCGGCGTGATGCTCGAGTGCGACGTCCACGTGGAGCGCGAGACCGAGCGGGTGGCCGAGTACGGCCTGGCGCTGGTCGAGAGCTACGCAGGCGGATCGCCGGAGGCCCGCGAGGCCTTCCGCGCGCAGGCCAAGAAGCGGATTGGCGTGCGCTTTACACCAACCCGCGTCGTCTCCTGGGACCATTCCAAGCTTGGCGACGACACCTACTGACCTGAAGGGCCTGATCTTGAGCGGCGGCAAGGGCACGCGCCTGCGCCCGCTCACCCACACCTCCGCCAAGCAGCTGGTGCCCGTGGCCAACAAGCCCGTGCTCTTCTATGGCCTGGAGGCGATGGCCGACGCGGGCATCCGCGAGGTGGGGGTGATCGTCGCGCCGGAGACCGGCGACGAGATCCGCGAGACCGCCGGCGACGGGAAGCGCTTCGGACTGGAGATCACCTACATCGATCAGGCCCAGCCGCTGGGCCTGGCCCACGCGGTGCTCACCGCCGAGAGCTTCCTCGGCGACTCGCCTTTCGTGATGTACCTGGGCGACAACCTGCTGCGCAACGGCATCACCGCGTTGGTGGACACCTTTCGCAGCGATGCCCCAGACGCTCTCATCCTGCTCACGCCGGTGCCCGACCCCGAGAACTACGGGGTGGCCCAGCTCAACGCAGACGGCGGCGTGGCGCGGCTGATGGAAAAGCCCCCGCAACCCGAGTCAGACCTGGCGTTGGTGGGCGTCTACATGTTCAACTCGAGCGTGTTCGAGGCCGCCAAGGCGATCAGGCCCTCGGGTCGGGGCGAGCTGGAGATCACCGACGCCATCCAGTGGCTGGTGGACTCCGGGCGGCGGATCGACCCCCACGTGGTGCACGGCTGGTGGAAGGACACCGGCCAGGTGCAGGACATGCTCGAGGCCAACCGGCTGATCCTCGACGACGTCGCCGAGCGCGTGGAGGGCGAGCTCACCGACTCGCGCGTGGAGGGGCGCGTGGTGATCGAGGCCGGGGCGACGCTCACCCGCAGCACAGTGCGCGGGCCGGCCATCATCGGCGCGGGCTCGCAGATCACCGACGCCTACATCGGCCCCTACACGGCCATAGGCGAGGAGGTGACGATCGAAGGCGCCGAGCTCGAGCACTCGATCGTGCTCTCGGGCTCGACGGTCCGCGACCTCGACTACCGCATCGAAGCCAGCCTGATCGGCAAGAACGTGCGCATCGTCCGCGGTCCCTCCCTGCCAAAGGCCCACCGCTTCGTGGTGGGCGACAACGCGGAGATACAGATCCTCTGAGCCGGCGAGCCCGCGCGACCGCGGACCGCTCGTGGTTGACGTAGACGCCGGGTCGTTCCTGGCCATCGTCGCGGTGGCCACGCTCGCCGCCGCCGCGGCGGGCCTCGTCGCCGGGCGCCTCGCCCTGCCGGTGGTGGTGCTCGAGTTGGTCGCAGGGATCGCGATCGGGCCCCAGGTGCTCGAGCTCGCCGAGCCCGACGCCTTCATCGAGTTCTTCTCGAGCCTGGGGCTGGGGATGCTGTTCTTCTTCGCGGGCTACGAGATCGACTTCGAGCGCATCCTCGGCGTGCCGCTGCGCCTCGCCCTGCTCGGTTGGGCCCTCTCGCTGGCGCTGGCCTACGCGCTCGGGGGACTGCTGGTGGCGACTGGCGTGGTGCTCTCCGCGCTGTTCGTGGGCACGGCGCTCGCCACCACCGCCATCGGCACGCTGATCCCCATCCTCAGCGACGCCGGCGAGCTGCGCTCGCGCTTCGGGACCTACCTGCTCGCCGCGGGCGCAGTGGGTGAGTTCGGCCCCATCGTGCTCACCACGCTGCTCTTCTCCACCAAGGGCGCGGGCTCGAACGCCGTGCTCCTACTCGCCTTTGTGGCGCTCGCGGTAGTCGCGGCGGTCATTGCGGTCCGGGGGGCCGGCACCGGCGGGGACCTCTTCGAGCGCGGCTTGGAGACGAGCGGGCAGCTGCCGGTGAGGGCCTCTGTGCTGGCGGTGTTCGCCCTGGGCACGTTGGCGGCCGGCCTCGGGCTCGAGCTCCTGCTCGGCGGCTTCGTGGCAGGCGTGATCACCCGTCTCGCGCTCAAGGGTCGCGAGGTCCCGGTGTTCGAGTCCAAGCTCAAGGGCGTGGCCTACGGTTTCTTCATCCCCTTCTTCTTCGTGGTGAGCGGGTTGCAGTTCGACCTGCGGGCGCTCACCGACCACCCGGCGAGCCTGCTCGAGCTGCCCCTCTTCCTCGCCCTGTTCTTCGTGGTGCGCGGGGCGCCGGCCTTCCTTCTCTACCGCCGGCGGCTGGAGCTGCGCGAGCGGGCGGCCCTGGCCTTCTTCTCGGCCACCGAGCTCCCGCTGGTGGTGGCGATCACCACCATCGCCGTGGGCGAAGGGCACATGCGCAGCTCCACCGCGGCCTCGCTCGTGGGGGCGGCCATCCTCTCCACCGCGATCTTCCCGCTCGTAGCGCTGCGCCTGCGCGCCGGCGACCAGGCTCTAGGCTCGCCGGCGTGAGGGTGCTCGTGCTCGGCGCCGGTGGGATGCTCGGCCGCGACCTGGTGGACGCCGCGGAGCGGTCGGGGCACGAGGTGACCGCCTTGGGACACGCAGAGCTCGACGTGACCGACGCCGCGGCCGTCGAGGCGGCGGTGCAGGCAAGCCGCCCACAGTGGGTGGCCAACTGCGCGGCCTACACACGCGTGGACGACGCCGAGCATGAGGCCGAAGAGGCCCTGCGCGTGAACGGGGAAGCCGCGGGGGTGGTGGCCCGCGCGGCGTGGGCGGCCGGCGCCACGGCGCTCTACCCCTCGACCGACTACGTCTTCGACGGTGAGCAGGAGAGCGACTACGTGGAGTCCGACCCCGTGGCGCCGCTGTCGAGCTACGGGCGCTCCAAGCTGGCGGGCGAGCGGGGCGGCGAGGGACATCTGGTGGTCCGCAGCTCGTGGCTCTTCGGCGTGGGCGGGCGCAACTTCGTGGAGACGATGCTCGGACTCGCCGCCCGCCGCGACGAGCTGCGGGTGGTGGAAGACCAGGTCGGCTCGCCCACCTTCACCCCGCACCTGGCCGAGGGCCTCGTCGGCCTGATGGAGGCCGACGCCCGCGGTGTCAGGCACCTCACCGCCGGCGGATCGTGTTCGTGGCGGGACTTCGCGCGTGAGATCTTCGCCCGCACCGGCGCGCCGGTCCGCGTCGCGGGCTGCACTACCGAGGACTTCGGCGCCCCCGCCCCACGCCCCCGACGCTCGGTGCTGGCCAGCGAGCACCCCGATACCCCGAAGCTCCCCCACTGGACCGAGGGCCTGGACGCTTACCTGGCCGCGAGGGTGCCGGCGTGAGGCTGCTCGTGACCGGCGGCTGCGGCTTCATCGGCTCGGCCTACGTCCGGCTGGCCCTGGCCGAGGGCCACGAGGTGCGCGTACTCGACAAGCTCACCTACGCCGGGCGCCCCGAGAACATCGAGGGCACCGGAGCCGAGCTGGTCGAGGGGGCGATCGAAGACCCAGCGATCGCAGGGGAGGCCATGGCGGGCTGCGAGGCGGTGGTGAACTTCGCCGCGGAGTCCCACGTGGACCGCTCCATCGCCGACCCTGAGGCCTTTGCCCGCACGCACGTGATCGGCACGTCGGTGCTCCTGGACGCGGTGCGCGAGCGAGGGGTGGCGCGCTATCTGCAGGTCTCGACCGACGAGGTCTATGGCTCGATCGAGTCGGGCTCGTTTGACGAGAGCTCGCCGATCCAGCCCTCCTCGCCCTACTCGGCCACCAAGGCCGCCGGCGACCTGCTGGTCTCAGCGCACGTGCACACCTACGGCACCGAGGCGGTCATCTGCCGCGGATCGAACAACTACGGCCCGCGCCAGTACCCCGAGAAGCTGATCCCGCTCATGGTGCTGAACGCCATGCACGGTGACTCCCTGCCCGTGTACGGCGACGGGCGTCAGGTGCGCAACTGGCTTTACATGGAGGACTTCGCCCGCGCGATCCACACCGTGCTCGAGCGAGGCAGACCCGGCGAGGCCTACAACGCGGGCGGACCCGACGAGATGGAGAACCTCGACGTCGTGGGGCGCATCCTCGCGCTCACCGGTCGAGACGAGTCGCTGATCGAGCACGTGACCGACCGCCCCGGCCACGACCGCCGCTACTCCCTGGGCTCGGAGAAGATCCGGTCCGAGCTGGGCTGGGAGGCGCGGGTGCGCTTTGCCGAGGGCCTCGAGCAAACGGTGAGCTGGTACCACGACAACGAGTCCTGGTGGGAGCCGGTCCGCAGCGGCGAGTACCGCGAGTACTACGAAAGGCAGTACGGGCGGACGCTGGGCTAGACCCGGAGTGGTGAGGGCCACCAACTCCCACAGCACGCATTGGGACAGGCGACCGGGGAGGCTTCGGGGGAGCAGCTCTCGCGCTGGGAGGCGCCGGGAAGGCTCCGGTCAGAGGCACCGGGGACGCTGCACGCGCGCCTACCAGTTCTCGTGCGCCCAGCGGATCGCGTTGGTCGGCGTCCGACCTCCGGCCGCCACGCTGTGCGTCGTCGTGTGAGTCACGTATTCACATCTTGGGTACGTGCTGGTATAGCGTTGGTTTCGGTATGGGGAATGAGCCGTGTACCGTCCCCTCGGAAAAGGGGCGGCGTGTCGCGACTGGCTTCGATAGCGTCGTGCCCAGCCTGCCGGGGCCCTCGCGCGGCGGACTTTCGCTGTCGTTGCTGAGTGGCTTCGAGCTGCGGGTGGACGGCCGCCCGCTGCGCGTCCCGCTCAGCGCCCAGCGCGTCGTCGCGTTCCTGGGGCTCAACCCAGGACGGGTTTCGCGGATCTTCGTCGGCGGCCACCTCTGGACGCTCGCCCGCGAGGAGCGCGCCGCGGGCGCGCTGCGGACGGCGCTGTGGCGGTTGGGTCGGCCGGCCAGCATGTTCGTGCGCTGCGAGGGACAGTGGCTGAGCCTGAGTCCGGACGTCGAGGTCGACGTCGCGGACGCCGCGCGGATCGCTCGCCAGCTGCTCGACGGCGCCGACGCGGCGACCTGTGAGACCGCCTTCACCGGACTGCGCGGTGCCGGAGAGTTGCTGCCCGACTGGTACGACGACTGGGTTCTGATCGAACGCGAGCGCTTCCGCCAGCTGCGCCTGCATGCGCTCGAGCGGCTGTGCCTGGATTTCAGTGGCGAAGGCCGCTACGCCGAGGCGACCGAGGCGGGGCTCGCCGCCGTCGCCAGCGAGCCGCTGCGCGAGAGCGCGCACCGCGCCCTGATCGAGGCGCATTTCGCCGCGGGCAATCCGTGCGAAGCGGTACGTCAGTACGAGATCTGCCGCCGGCTGCTGCGCCGCGATCTGGATCTTGCGCCGTCGGCCGTGCTGGAGGGGCTGATCGGGCATAGGCGCCGACGTGAGATGGCCAATCGTGTGACGACGCGGTGACGAGCACTCGATCGACGTCGGCGACATGGCACCGCTCCTCGGCCGTCTTGTCGGCATGGCGATGCTCAGCGTCGAGCTGGAGGAGGCGAACCGCCGACCGGATCCTGATTCGCGTTCGGACCGTGGACGATGTGCTCGCCCACGACCCGCCCGATGAGCAGCCATCTGGCGACGGGCGGGCCGCCGTGTCATACCTGGCGGCGTGGGCTTGAGAACTGGGCCGGGCGCGTGACGTCCCGGTGACGGCCGGGTGACGGCTCTGGCCCACTCTGTGGGGCCCGTGGGCGACTCAGCGCCATGACAGCCAAGCCCGTTCACAACCTCCCGTTTAGGTATCAACCCCCACGAAAGGGTGATCATATGTCGGATACACCACACACGCCCGAGTCCAGCGAATCTGTCTTAATCGGATATGACTCAGACGAGCCACTGTCCCCGCCCGATGAGGGCGACAAGCGAGCGAGCGCCGCCAGGCAGTTCGAAACCCTGAGCACCGGCGACGAAGGCGTTGAGGATGTCGAGGGCTACGTTGGTGTCCAGGGGGACGCGTCAGACCTGTGGACGCCGCCGTCGGCCGATCTCCCCAACGCAGGCGAGGCGTCGTACGGACCGCTCCCGCCCGCGGCCGAGACCGTGCACGGTCCCGACGACCGCGTTCAGATCGGGGACCCCAGCGTCTACCCCTGGCGAACGCAGTGCTCGCTGGCCATGACCGGGGCGGACGGCTCGGGTTGGAGCGGCAGCGGCACGTTCATCGGACCGCGCACGGTGCTGACTGCCGGACACTGCGTCTTCATTAAGAACAGCGGCGTGGCGGGCCGCGACGGCTGGATGCGGTCAATCACGGTCATGCCCGGGCGAAACGGCAACACGCTGCCCTATGGCTCAAAAGCGAGCTCGACCTTCTTCTCGGTCACCGGTTGGACGCAATCAGGCAATCAGGAGTACGACTACGGCGTGATCATCCTTCCGGCGACCTTCAATGTCGGATGGCTCGGATACGGGAACTTCGGTGACGCCGATCTGCTCGCTACGGTCGGAAACATCGCCGGCTACCCGGGCGACAAGCCCGGCACGTTGTGGTTCGCCGCACGGAAGATCGCGGCCATCAGTGCCCGCAAAGTGCATTACGACATCGACACGATGCCGGGCCAAAGCGGCAGCAGCGTCTATCGCTATCTCAACAACGAGCGCCACGTCATCGCCGTCCACGCCTATGGTGGAGCCACGACGAACTCCGGCACGCGACTCAACGGGGAGGTCGTAGGCAACATCGGCAGGTGGCGGGTCTGACGCGGGTGAGCCCAGTGCATCCGGGGCTGATCGCAGGGGTGATCCGTGACGAGCGCGGCGCGCCCGTGGAGGGCGCGCGGGTCTACTTCGCAGCCGCGCCGGCGCCAACCCCGGATGTCGCTGCCCTGACAGGTTCGGACGGCAGCTTCTCGCTCGCTGCACCCGTCGAGGGCACATACACGCTCGAGTGCAGCGCCGAGGGTTTCGCCGCGAGACGCACGACCGTCGCCTCGGCAAAGGACAGCGGCGTGGAGCTGACGCTTCGACCGCAGTAGCTGCCGGCCACCAACCAAGACAAATCTAGAGAAGGAAGGGCGATGACGATGGAGTTTGCGGCAAACGGAGGGACCGAGGAGTACCCGGCGGGCACAACGACGGGCAGGTACCTCGTCCTGTTTGAGCAGGGGGCTGCGGAGGCCGGCATTGCCGCGCTGAGTGACGCGACGGGGGCGCGCAGAGTCGCAGCCACCGATGACGTGGCCGACCCCGAGCCCAACGAGGCCCTGTTCTTCGAGGAGCTGGGTGTGGCGGTGGTCGACACCAACCCAGAGCAGATGCGCCAGGCCGGCGTGGAGGCTGCCTCGGCGGGCATCCTCGCGGTCGAGCCGGAGCGCGTCAACGAGGCCATCGAGTGGCTGCCGGGGGGTCAGGAGGACGTGACTGCGGGCGCCCGTTCGGCGGAGTACCTGCAGGGCTACCGCGAGGCGGTGCTTCACCTGACGGCGCCCGTCGCCGGTGAGCTGGTCGAGGCGGCAGCCAGCGCGGCCGCCGTCGACGAGTCGCAGGCCACCTGGGGGCTGCAGGCCGTCAGAGCCGTTCACTCATCCTTCGGCGGCGAGGGCATCGGCGTCGCGGTGCTCGACACCGGTTGCGATCTGAAGCATCCGGACTTCGCCGGACGAGCGATCACGAGCCGCTCGTTCGTGCCCGGAGAGGCCGTGCAGGACGGCAACGGCCACGGCACGCACTGCGTCGGCACGTCGATGGGACCGAAGAGCCCGCCCGCGGGGCCGCGCTACGGCGTCGCCTATGACGCCGAGATCTACGCCGGCAAGGTGCTGAGCAACGCCGGATCGGGCAGCGACTCGCAGATCCTCGGCGGCATCGAATGGGCCGTACGCAGCAAGTGCGCCGTGATCTCGATGTCGCTGGGCGCGCCGGCCGGGCCGGGGCAGAGCTTCTCGCGGGTGTTCGAGGCCGTCGCCGCGCGTGCGCAGAAAGCCGGAACGCTGATCATCGCCGCGGCCGGCAACGACAGCGACCGCCCGAGCGCCGCAAGGCCGGTCTCGCATCCGGCCAACTGCCCCTCGATCATGGCCGTGGCCGCGCTGGATTCGTCGTTGAAGGTGGCGCGTTTCTCCAACCGCGGCATCAACCCC
>Ga0136625_1000257_pt1 | contig 15397 bp, 16 predicted proteins | sample AntDrymUQ4832306_2_FD_104672 | JGI IMG/M metagenome (GOLD analysis project Ga0136625, IMG submission 104672) | Polar desert sand microbial communities from Dry Valleys, Antarctica - metaG UQ483 (23.06) | ecosystem: Environmental > Terrestrial > Soil > Desert | place: Antarctica: Dry Valley...
CTCGTCGGCGGCGACACGGTCGCCTAAACCGGTGCCGCACAAAACATCGTCCGGTCCACCGTCTGCGGCGTCCACGAAGTCGTTGCCGTTGCCACCAAAGAGGGTGTCGAGCTTGGAGCCGCCAACCAGATAGTCAGCGCCCTTGCCGCCGTTCAGTGAATCTTCGCCTTTGCCGCCGTACAGTTCGTCATCACCAGGCTTACCATTCAATGAATCGAAACCGCTAAGGCCGTAGATGCTATCCGTTGCTTCAGTTCCGATCAGCGTATCCGGTCCATTGGTCCCGACAAGCGTTGCGGCCCACGCCGCGCCTGCAAGGGCCGAGGCCATCAGTAGCGCCAGGGCCACCGCAACCACAGCCCGCCGTATCCTCGTCGCCATCTCCTTACCTCCTTGCCTCGAGTTTGTGCCGACCGCGGAGACCATCTCATAGGAGCTCGGCGGCAGCGAGTACCGACCCTCGACCAGGTTTACGGTTTGCCCTGCGGCGGCGTTCAAAGAAGCCCTGGCCCGAGTCGCCTGTCTTATGTACACAGGGGCTTTAGGGCACGGGTGCCTACATAAGAAAACCCCGGGGCATCTTGGAGGGGGGAAAGAGATGCTCGGCCCGGGGCGTAATACGCTGAGTCTACTGCCCGGTTAGCGAGGCTACGAGCCCCCTAGCAACAACGAAGCCCCGACCGCAAGGAGCCAGACAGAGCTTATCAGTAAACAGGCCCCTTCTAAGGGTCGTTGACGGTTTCGGTTTATAAGTTCCTGAAAACCCCAGTTATCAGGCTGGGGGATCTTTTTGTTTGTCTAGTCTGATAAATCGGGGTCTCACAGGGTCATCAACGTACTCAAAATGCTCATCAACAGGCAAGGCAAAAATCCGTTTGTCAATCCGCCGCACCTTATGGGTAAAGTGGTTGTAAAAGACCCTGAATGCGCCCTGTCCTATGTCAAAGACCACTGCGCCTATGTCTTGGTTTAAGTCCTGTCTCAGCTGGCGGTCTTTGTACCCAAAGCGATACCCAACAGTCTAGTATGAAAATAAGGTCGCCGCCTGGAGGAGCCTGACAATAGAGAATCTAGTATTCGTGCTCTAAGGCAACAGTTTGGGGTGCCCTCAAGGCTCCTGCGTCACACTGGTGTACGGGCTCTGCGGCACCAAGCAGCGCCGACGTCGGACCACGCGACGACCTCGTCCTTATTTTCATCCCTTCGGGGTGGCCCGGCAAGGGCCATGGGACACTGGTGTGAAAATAGCCTTGGCGGCACCTCATTTTCATAGCGTCGGTGTGGCCCGGCAAGGGCCATGGTGCACTGTTGAGGGTTAGCTCTTGGGTAGACGTACTCATGGTACTCCTGACCTCGCAATAACTCCTCGGGAGTTTGGGCAAAAACAAAGGAATGCAGATCATAAAAAACAACAGCCGTGTGGTGAGTCGGGTACTCCCTGAATTTCCGGCGGGCGGATCCTAAATCCTTTCCAAAACGCTCATGAAACGTAGGGTGCCAGTAACCGGCTGCCTGCCCCCCGCTTAGCTCTCTTGCTATTCTTTGCTCTTCCTCAATCTCACGCTTCTGAGGAGCAAAAGTCTTCACTTCAACAAGGGTGTGAAAATCTGGAAGCCACAGATCCGGGCGCTTTGTACCTGTTTCTCCAACGTGTTTCTCAAAGTCAATGCAGAATACACCCCGCTTTTTGAACTCAGCTATCGTTTGATCAACTAATTTTTGGTGTTCGTCTGAGGCACTCATGTCAACTGTTCTAGCGGGGGGATCAGGCGTTTCAAGGTTAGGGTCGAGAATGGCGAAGGCAACGTCCGCCCGATGACGCTGAGAAAGCTAGCCAGGGCGCTCGGTATGCCGGTCGATCAGCTGCTGGAGGACCACTAGCGAATTAGTAGGTTGTACCGACGCTAGCGTCAGGGCCGATCAGGCCCCGTTACAGATCCTCGTAATCTTCCTCCACCGCCACCCGCTCGAGGTAGGCAACAAGGGCCGGGGCTAGCTCGTCGGCCCGCTCGGTAGTCCCGTAAAGTACATGGGACAAAGCGGCGGCGGTAGGCTTGAACAGCTTGTTGGGGTTGGCCCGACATTGCACAAGCTGTTTTGCTAGCCAGTCAGGAGGATCCTCTAGCAACTCGGCGGCGTCCCGGTACTTGTGCCCCGCCTTGTCAGGGGCACCGAAACAGCCACTGGACGACCCCTCGGGGCCGGTTCCCTCGGGGCCGGTTGTTTTTTCGCCGTTCGGGTTACCGAAGTTACCGAAGTTGCCGTTAGTTGCCGTTTTTCCAGATCCTTCCACTCGTGACGCGGAATGGACAAAAGTTGCGGATTTGGGGTAACCCTCGGTAACCCCTTTTTCGGAATCCGGCGATTTGCGGGTGTTTTGTGGGTTACCGAAGTCTGGGGGATCGGTAACCGGGTTACCGTTGTTCTCCGTTTCCGTCCCATCTTCGGGCGCGGCAGGGCCGTTATTCGCCTCAGGATCGGTAACCCTGGCGGGGTCTGGGCCGCCGTCGTGGCGTAGCGCGATGCCCCGGCGAATCTTGACATTTCCCTTGCCGGTATCCTTCTCGAAGCCACGCTCGGTAAGGCTGTCGGCAAACCGGCGGCTACTCTCCGGGTGCTCGTGGGAGTCCTCGCACCACTTGCCGTAGGCGGCGTACAGATCGGCAAACTTGCACCATACGCTAGGCTCCACGATGCAACATTCCTCTATGAACGCCGCCAGGGCGTCCATCTCGGTCCTGTACCCCTGTGTAGCTTCGAGAATCTTGTCTGATTCGCCCAGGCCGTCCCGTTGCCAGTCCATACAGCCGCGCACCATCCAAGCTAGGACGCCCGGCAGCTCCTCGCGTAGCTTGCGCGGTAGGCTACGGTCGGCCTTAGCGCCCGTGAAGCGTTGGTCAAAGGGTATGAGCCTAATGCGGTCCCAGATAGCATCGTCGGTACCGTGGATCACCGGCTTGTTGTTGGTCGACAGCCACAGCTTGAACTCGGGCCGGAAATCGAAGGGCTCGGCAAACAAGAACCGGGCGGTCACCGTGTCCGTGCCAGTCAGGTTCTTGATCTTGCTTTCGGCCAGGGCACGCCCCTTTTCGACCTCGGCGGCGGAAACAAACCTCGCGCCCTTGAGCGCGGCAACGTCGTTGCCTATGCCGGTATGCCGCTTGCGTAGGACCGTCTCGGTGTCGGTGTTCCTGGCATAGTCCCCGAGTACATCGCGCAACAGTTCTACGAGCGTCGTCTTGCCGTTCTTGCCCGAGCCGTGGAGGATGGCGAAGGCTCGTTCCTCGGTGCTACCCGTTAGGGAATACCCCGCGAACCGTTGTACAAAGGCAATCCGGTCCTCGTCGCCCTCGAAAACCTCGTTGATGAACCGCATAAACCGCGGGGCCTCGGCCTCCGGATCGTACTCGACCAGGGCGACCTTGGTTATAAGGTCCTCGCGGCGATGCTCGCGTATCTCGCCGGTCTGTAGGTCTAGGGTGCCGCTCAAGGTATTGAACGCCCACACGTCGGCGTCTAGCTCGCCGGGTGAAACAGGGACGCCCGGCTCGGTACGGGCAAGGTATAGGGCGTCGGTAATGCGCGTTTTCGACTCGGAGCGCTTGGCATGATCGGCCAGGGCCTTACGGGCCTTGTCGTCATCCTCCGCGGCGGCCTCGACGTAGATCCTACGCACCGAGTCCTTCATCAGCCGCACGACCTCGCCGCTGTCGTCCACGCGCCACCGCTTGCCATCCCAGACCAGCCACTTGCCCCAGGGGTGGCAGTAATGCACGTTGTGGCCGTGGTCCCGCACGAACCGCTGTGCGTTGCCCCAGTCCGTAAGCCTGTATGCGGGCTCGTCTTGCTCGGCGGTACTACCCGAACCGCCGTCCTCCTGGGTGACGCTAGCGTGACCGCCGACGTGGGCGTTCCTGCCGCTGGCCTGTAGCTTCGCGTGGATGCGTTCGTACTCCCCGCGCCCGCCGTCCCTGTGACCTGTGTACTTCTCGTAGCCGAGCGTACGGTCCCGCTCGTCCAGGGCGTCAACTATCACGCGCCCGTTTGCGCCCGCGTTGTACAGAATGCGCCCGATCTTCATCAGCGTGGCCGACTTGTCTACCTCGCCGCCCTCTTTGCGCTTGGGCCGCTCCCCGCGCCAGACACTCATAGCCTCGGGGCCAAGCCTGACCGGTGGATCCTCGGCGTTACCGTCGCTTTGGGGTGGGGCGTTAGGCTCCTCTACCTCCGGCAGCCGTTCGTCCAGCTCTGCCGGGGTATAGGAGCAGCTACCGTCGATCTTACGAACCCTGACCAGCGCAGTCCCCTCGTGCTTGTGGTTCACCGTGCCCGGCACTCGTAGTAACTGCGAAAGGTCAAAGCCGGAAGTATCTGCGCCGCAAACGAAGGCCAGGCGCTTGTTAAGCTGCTCGGCTATCTCCGGCGGCAGGGGATCACTTAGCCGCCAGTAGACGTGGTAGCGCCCCGGCGAGGACTCAACCACCGCGGTGGGGCTTAGCTGCCCGTTGGGTACCTCCGCGCCGTCTAGGTCGCCCCACAAGGTACGTACCGGCGCAGCGTTTTCCTTTACCCGCCTTTTCGCGGACAGCAGGTGCGCACAGAAGTAAACCTCGCGCCCCTCTGTCGCCTTATCGTGCGCCCACTCGGCGGCTGCCCCTGCCTCCTGCGGGTAGGCGAAGTACTCGGACTCGATGCTTTCGCGGGGTATCTTCCCGCGCTCGTCGCGGAGCCCCGTGAACACCTGCAGCAAACCGCGCTCGCCGCCGAAGATGTGTTGCCAGAGTCGCGGGGCGTCGGCGGCCGCCTCTTCGGCGCTCATGCGGGGAACCCCGCGGCCCGTAAGGAGGTTATGCTGTATACTTCCATTCATATCTCCTTTGCCCCTTGGCTCGTAGACCGCAAAATCCGGAGCTGAGGGGCTTTCGCTTGCCCGCTGCTATCTTCCCCAGTATAAGGCCACAACCGCCTACAGCGCAAGCTAGTAGCCTTTTTATGTATACAAACGTCGACAAGGTTGTTATTCTACAGGAGCCGTAACAGAGGCTACGCGATAGGAGTTAGGTTTTGGAGCGGGAGTTTTCCCTAGCGAAGCGGTTGCAGGTTATCCGCCTGGAGCGTGGTTTGACGCTGCGACAGGCGGAAGAGATGACTGGGGTAGACAAAGATACGATCTCGAGGATAGAGCGTGCCAAGAGGCACCCGCACGGCCCCACGCTTGCGCGGCTTGCTAAGGGGTACGGGGTTCCGGTTGCAGATTTCATAGAGGAGCCTGCCCCTTTAGCTGAGGCCCCGGCTACGGGGCTGGCCACCCTCGATCCCTGGGCCATGCTTGCGGAGCGAGACGCCGACCGGCGGGCCGCGGTACTAAAGGCCGCTACGGACGAGGAGCGCGAGAGGTACGTGGCCGAGCTTGACGATGCTATAGCCCGCGTCGAAGTTGCCCTCTCCCAGGACGCCGCTAACCCGCCTGTCGCGGAGGACGAGAAGGCAGCGCATACCGTACGGCTTGGCAAGCTGTGGGAGCTCCATAACTCCTACGTCATCTTGCGTCACGAGGCCGAGCCTGTTGTGTTGTCCGAGCCACAGGTGGCCAGGGAGCTGGTCCCCGCCTAATGAACGCCGCGGCCCTGTTCCTACATTTGCAGGCGCGAGGCTTGAAGCTGGCGCTTGTGGACAGGCCCGAGTGTCCGGACAGCTACATGATCAGTATTCGGGGCCTTAAACACCTGGAGCCCGACGACAGCGAGCAGCCCACCACAGGCGGCTGGCCTGCACCTACCACGGCTTAGCCGCCGAGCATGCAGCTAAGGCCGAGCGGTTGCTAGGGGAGGGCGAGCACGAGGTAGGGCTGGATTGCTAAGGTGAGTAGGGAATCCGCAACGGACCTTAACAAGCGTCAGTACCGCTTTGTCTACGAGTACCTTAAGGACCAGAACGCCAAGGAGGCTTACATAAGGGCTGGTTACACGTCTAGGGGCAGCAGGGCCGAGGCTGCCTCGGCCCTGCTGGTAAGGAATAGTAGGGTGCAAGCAGCCCTCGTACGCGCACGCGAGCTCCTCGCGGAACGCACCCTTACGGACAAGGACTACGTAATGGACGAGCTGCGGCGGGTATACGAGCGGGCGATGCAGATAACGCCCGTACTTAATAAGAAGGGCGAGTTCTTGGGGGAGTTCCAGTTCCAGGGTCAGGTGGCCACAAAGGCCCTCGAGCTGATGGGCAAGCAGAACGGGATGTTCAAGGAGCAGCATGAGGTAAGCGGTGGTACGGAGCCGGTAAAGATGCTGACGATCGTAAAGACTGTGAGGGCGGACGAGTGACAGGAAGGAGATCGATGCTGTACAGCGATGCAGCGCGGGAGGCCCTTGAAAGGGAGGAGTGCGACCTTACCTACCGGCTTGAGGATGTGCGGCAGCGACTGGCCGAGCACCGCCGCTACCACGAAAGCCCGGGGCCTGATATGGAGGCGTATACGCGGGAGCGCCTGGCCGCGATCGAGCGTCGGCAGGAGGGGAAGCGTAGGTACGAGCAACAGCTAAAGCAACAGGCCGAGGGCCGGTACGCGGCAAAGGAGCAGGCGGGCATAGTACCTACCCGCGGCGCAACCTAGATACTTACAGCGGGGCAGCGGCGGGATTTCCTCCTCTCGAGGCCGCCGACCATCGGCCCCGCGCACCACCTCGTAGGGGCGTACTGTGATGGGGCCATCCGGTACGCCCTTTGCTTGTCGCCCAGGCCCGGCGGGGGTGGTAGGCAACCAGTCACCGACAATACTGATGACGACCGCGATCCTTACTGGGGGAGTAAATAGTAGCGATCCCTCCCTCCGGGTAGCGCCGGAGGAGTTAGCAAGTTTCGCACAGTAAGGAGGTCGGGAGCCCGGAGAGCGCGAGATGGCGCTCTCCGGGCTCCACTTTGTTGGAGGTTGCTCTGTCTCTCCTCCTGCGACCTCCCCTCTCACATTTATTCAGCCGAGTTCCTAGAAGGTGAACCCTAGCCTCATAGGACCACCCCGATGCGAACTTCGTGGAATCCCCAAAAGGCGAAGTTCGCAGAATTACTATTCCACGCACTTGGGTGAATAAGGGCAGAAAGAAGGGCCGGAGCCTCGTAGCGAACCCCGACCCAGTGCGCTCGTGATCTCTCAGCCCACTCGTTCGATGATCGCCTGCATCTGGTCGTGATCGTAGGCGCGAAGCGTACTCGTCCTGAGGTTACCCGCCGAGGTTAGCTCAAGTATCATGGCCGAGACGCTCTCGTCGTCGGGGGCCTCGACTATGGCCACGACATCGTAGTGACCCATCGTCCAATAGACTTGCTCTATCCTCGCTCCATGCTTCTCGGCCAGTGCATCGGCTTGCTCGCGTCGGTGGACGGTGTCCTTGTCGGTCCTGGCCCCTTGATCGGTCCAGTTCATCAAGACGACGTAGGTGGGCATATCCTGCTTCCTCCTTCCTCCCGCCTACAGCACTGATCATAAGTATTGACCCGTTGTGATCATAATTCTCTGAGCGCTGTGGCTACCGACCAGCAGGATGATTGCTACGAGAGGATCGTCGCCAGTATACTGGTCACCCTCCTAGAGAAAGGGGCAAACCAGACGTGAGGCTAAGACGCAAAGCTACGGGCCGCTCCTATGAGGAGGCAGCCGTGCCGCCGAAAGCAGAGTGCTAGTGAGATCATTTTATTCTTCTTACGCTAGGTCGGAGACTGGTCGCTCTGAAAAGGGGGTTCTAGGCGGGCTGCTGGTGGCAATGGTGGTCTGTGCACTGTTGGCCTCCGTCGTGGCTATTCTGGCGTTCTCCGCCAACTCTGCTCGAGGTGCCGCAACGCTCCCGCCCAACTTCGCCCGCTCGCAGGTCGTCGGTGGCCTGGCGAGTCCTACGGCCATGGAGTTCGCGCCAGACGGTCGGCTGTTCGTAGCCGAACAACGTGGCACGCTGCGAGTGCTAAAGGCGGGCGGGAAATTGGCGACGTTTTTGGATATCTCCGGCAGGGTTCACTCGGCGGGGGAACGCGGCCTCTTAGGGGTCGCCTTCGACCCCGGTTTCTCCAACAACCACTACGTCTATCTCTACTACACAAAGAGGGCGACCGGCACCACCCCGGCCCACAACCGGGTGATCCGCGTCACCGCCGATGGTGATAGGGCCGTCGCGGGCAGTAGGAAGCTCATCCTCCGGCTGGATAACCTGAGCAGTGCTACAAACCACAACGGAGGGGCTATACACTTTGGTGAGGATGGCAAGCTCTATGTGGCTGTGGGTGACAATGCCAAGGGCGACAACGCGCAATCCCTGCGCACCCTGAAGGGGAAGATGTTGCGCATCAACAAGGACGGCACGATTCCCCGGGATAATCCCTTCTATAAACGGGCTACAGACAGAAACCGCGCCATCTGGGCGCTCGGGCTTCGCAACCCCTTCAGCTTTGCCATTCAGCCCCGCACGGGCAAGGTGTTCATCAATGACGTCGGTGAACAAAGGTGGGAGGAGATCAACCGGGGGGCTGCGGGAGCGAACTACGGGTGGCCTCGATATGAAGGCCCCGAGTCGAACCCAAAGTACCGCAGTCCTGTCTTCGCCTACAGACAAGGCAGCACGAAGGCCACCGGTTGCGCCATAACTGGCGGTGCCTTCTACAATCCCACCACCAGGCAATTCCCGAAAGGTTATGTCGGCGACTACTTCTTTGCGGACTTCTGCAGCGGGTGGATAAGGAGGCTCGATTCTGCTACGGGAGACGTCTTTGGGTTCGCCACCGGGCTGAGCAGTCCCGTCGATCTCAAGGTGAGCAAGAGCGGTAGCCTCTACTACCTGAGCAGGGGCGGCGGCGCAGGCGCGGTTGGAAAGGTTCGCTACACAGGCACCTAGACGCTACAACGTTCGTCATAACGATTGAAGCGGCAGGCGGTACCCGCGATGGTAAGAACAGACGGCTGGCACCCGGTCCACGATCACATCCGGGCCAATGTTTTTGATGGTCGCTGTAGGGGATCCGGCGGGTAGTAACCCTTTCCACCTAGGAAGCATGATGTCACTTCCCGAAGCCCGGTGCAAACTTCTGAGAACGTGCCACAGGCGAAGTTCGCAGAATTCTCCTTCCACGCTCTCGGGTACACAAGGGCTCTCAGCTTCGGATAAAGCCTTCCTGGGTAGACCTAAGACATGGCGCGCCTGCTGAAAAAGACGAGCCTGCTCGGCATTCTGGATGTCGTCGAGCAAATCATTTACTACTTCGTGGCGCTTGCCTTGATCGTCCCCATCGTGATGCTCTTTGTCTCCGCAGCGATGAGCATGCTGCAGGTATCAGAGGTCGGAATCCTTCTGACGGTGCTTGCGATCCTCGACCGCGTGTTGTTGGTCTTCATCTTGGTCGAACTGCTCGACACGATCAGGATCATCAGGCGAGAGCACGGGATCATTATCGCCGAACCATTTTTGCTAGTCGGGCTGATCGCCGTCGTGCGGCGTATACTATTGATCACCGCCCAAATCGAGCAAGCTACAAGCATAAACGAGTTTCAAAGACTGCTCGCCGAATTGGGGGTAATGGGGGGTCTGGTAGTCGTCCTGACGATCGCCCTCTTCTTCGTCCGCCGCACGCATCGTTCCGAGCGGGAGACAGCAAGGAGTTCCTGAGTTCCGCCCGCCCCCCTTTCCCAGTGGAAATATTCCGGAACCGGATACGGTGGCGCACCGGAGCTATGCGGACCCCTCCCACCAGAAGAATTCTCGGAAGTTCTGCCCGTAGCGAGTTGCAACGGCTCGCAACGAATCCTCGCAACGAATCCTCGCAACGTATGTATCCGCCACCCCCAAACTGGGGCGAAGTGGGTGGCAGTGGCGGGCATCGGTGGGATAGGACGGAAAAACCGGCGGGGATTGTAACCACGAACTTCGGAGAATTTACCTTCCACGCACGAAACCTCGCCACGGTAGCACTACATATATCTGTACTCCCGCCGGTGGAAAGTACGCTGACCTAGAGCAAACCTCCCTATCATCTTTGATGGCGTCCGAGTGAGCATCCTGGACGGCGCCCAGCAGGGCTGGGGATGGCTTGCAAACCTCAGCCGCTCAAGATGGCTCTTGGCGAATCGAGCATAGACGAACAGAACTCGTCGAGGCTTGAAGCGGCCCTTCGAGGATCGGCTGTGCCGAGTACGGACTCGACGAGGAGCCTACCGCTGGTGCTAGTCTTGGTTCTCTCCGTTCCGGTCGTCGGTCTCTTGCCGGTTCAGCAGCGCGAGCGTCCGCACCCGGGCCACCTTGTCAAGAGCCCCCGCCTTCTCCAGGATGACGTTGGCCACCCCCTCGCCCTCGCGGATGATGCCGAGGAGCAAATGCTCCGTACCGACGTGGTCGTGCCCGAGGCGCCGGGACTCGTCGACCGCTAGCCCGATCACCTTGCGCACGCGTGGCGTGTAGGGCACCCACCCCGGTGGGGGAACCTCTCCTCCGGCCGGATACCCCGCGCCCCCCACGATGGTTTCGACGACCTCGCGTGTCTCGCGCAAGTCTACCCCGAGCGAGCCTAGCGCCCTCGCGGCGCCCCCCTCGCCTTCCCGGATCATGCCTAGGAGCACGTGCTCGGTGCCGATGTAGTTGTGGCCGTAGCCGTGAGCCTCCTCGTGTGCCAGGGTCAGCGCCCGGCGGGCGTGCCCGTCGAGCCTCGTGGCCAATTGCCTGTCCCGATCCCACGACGGGCAGTAGTTCGGCAGGGTCAAGGACAAGAGGTCAGTGACCACGCTCGTGACAGAACGCTCCTCCGAGACGGCTACCTGCTTGAGCCTGTCATAGAGCCGACGGGGCACCTCCAGCCGACGGCGATTCTCGCTCGATGGCACCTTACACTCCTTCCCGGACACGCTAACCCTCTCGCTAAAGAGTATACCACCGTATTACGGTGGTATACGAGACCGTTCGTGCGGCGAGAAGAATCTCCGGAAGTTCGGGCGTGTTCCGGCGTTCCTAAGACCGGCCAAGCACTTGGCGGCGTCCCAGTACAACACCCGGAGAGTCCGACGATGAGGTCCTTGAGTAGTGCGGTTGGGTAGGCACCTTTCCCGCCAGCCATGGTGGTCAGGCTATGCGTCACGCACTTCACGGCGCGGTTTGACCTGGGGTACTGTCTATGCGGTGTGGAGCTGAACTCAGCCTCGGGCATCACCACGGTGATCTCGGTGATTGGGATGCTTCAAGCTCCCGAGCATCTCGTAGCCGCTGTTCACGCTACCCAATCGCGGCAGAGAACAAGGAGCCCTGCAGAGCCTGCGGCCTGTTGTGGGCTCTGCGGGAAGCGTAATCCTTGAGCCTGAGCGCTTTGAGCCACCCGGCCTCCCCAAGAGTGTCCAACTCAAACAGCCTCAGTTGCGGTCGGCTTCTATGGTAGTTCGTCTCGAAGAGCCTGGGCTTCTTGACCTCCCTCAGACGCTTGGTGCTCATGGAGTATCGGACGTCGTAGCGGGCGAGAGTGTCCCCGGCGAACTCCACAGCAAGGCTCTCGGTACCCAACCACAGGGCTACTTCCCTGCGGGCCAGCCCTTCTTCAGCATAGATTTTCCAGTGCTTCAACCGAGCATACCCGGAGACATCCAGGATGCGAGTGAAGCGAGTGGAGAAGAACGCTCGCTGTAGATCCTCCGGCCTATGCCGTACTCCGGTGAGAAAACCCAGCACCTCTGCGGGGCAGCTTGCGCAGGAGGGCCAGACCAACATCTACCTAAGCTCGCAATGGGTACAGCTTGAGGCCACGATAGTTACCGCCCTGGACCCTTACCCCGATGCCGCTGCCGCCGTAGCCACGGCCCTTGAGGAGGTGCCTAATGGGCGACGCTAAAACAATCCTCGCCTGTGCCCTACGGGGCAAGCCCTGTAAGCGTATAAGCATAGAGGAGATGGCGAAGGTTGGTACCGGGGTCTGCCACTGGCCCCGGCCCGAGCGGCGCGAGGACGAGGTGTTTCTGGTCTTTTACGAGATCAAGTTGCGAGGCGAGCCGTATAAGCCCCTGTGCGATGCCTGTCCTTTACACGAGCTGGAGAGCAAACCCGCCAGGCATCTGACCGTTGTGGGTGCCTACACCTTTGTCGATGAGCCTCCGCCGCTCCCGCAGGAGCGGGGATCGCGCTTTCCCGTCCCTCTCGGCCAAACCAACCTTGAGCCTCCGCCTTGAACCTAGATGCTTACAGCGGGAGGGAGACAGCCCCTTGGTAGCCCACCCTAGCCTAGAAACGGTCCTGTACCACGAGGAGTACGAGGCCTTGGCCGAGCACTTGCTAAGCCTGGCCCCGCCCGAGGTCGATCCGCGCGGCAAGCACACAGCCGAGACCTGGTTCTACGGTGGCGTCTTTCCCGCGATGGTTGTCCGGAGCAACGGCTACAGCGACACGCCCACCGAAACGGGTAGCAACCAGGTGCCGGGCGAGCTTGACCTGGTTGTCGAGTTCAAGTACCCGAGCATCGGCACGATGGCCCAGCCGGACGGTGGGTCGTATGCCCAGCGCGAGACGCTTAGGCTACATAGCTTGTGGCGTAGCAACCTCTATGACCCGGCCACAACCGCCCGGACAATGGACGGCAAGTATCGGATGATCGCCATCCTGAGCATGGATGAGGGCGACCGGGACCAGTACGGCAACATCCTTGCTGCTGATAACGATAGCGACAACATCCTTTGGGTTTGCAGATGCAACGTACGGGCTTACCAGTAAGCAACGACAACGAACGGAGGCAAGATGAACGTGCACAACCCTGGCGGCCAGATCGTCTTGAGCCAGGAGGCTTTTGACATCATGGTTTCCCGCGTTAAGCGGACTACTGAGGGACATGTCGTTATAACCCAGGGGGTTTATTACGGGCTGTTGCTCAGTATCGAGCAGGCAGAGGCGGAGGATAGTTCGCCGGTTGAAGATCAGCCGCGACAGTCCTGGTGGCGCAGGTGGCGCTCGCAGCTCTAACCTAGATACTCACAGCGGGGCACGGCGGGTTTTTCTCCTTTCGGGACCGCCGACCATCTGCCCCGCCGTGGTGGGCGTGGCCGACAACCCACGGCCCACCTTTTAGGGGCGTACTGTGATGGGGCCATCCGGTACGCCCCTAACCTTGCCTGACAGCCGCGAGGATCGGTTCTAAGGGCCTGCTCGTGCCCTTAAAGGGGCATTGCCCCACCCGCATACCCATGAGATACTACGGGGCGTGGACAACGCACAGGACGCCGGAGGGTACGAGCGTATGACGGTAGCCGAGGCCGCCGAGATCCTTGGCATCTCCAAAGAAGCCATACGCAAGCGCATTACCCGAGGGACGCTGCGTAGCGACAAAGACCCGGACGGTACGGTGTACGTGTACCCTCCGCTGTCCGGTACGCCGTCCGGTACGGGCAGCGAGGACCGGGACCTCCTGTACCAGGAGCAGCGCGAGCGGATCGCTTACCTAGAGCGGCAAGTCGAGGAGGAACGGGAGGCCAGGCGTAGGGCCGATACCTTGCTGGCCCGGCTGATGGATCGGGTACCCGAGCTTCAAGCGGCTACAGACGGCCCCGTAGGCGCACGAGAACGCGACGAGGCGGGCGAGGAGCCGCCCGATAGGGGTACGGCACCCCACCGTCCCTGGTGGCGTTTCAGACGGTAGGCACCACCCCTAGTGGTGCAACACAACTACCCTCAACCCCTCAACTTGACGTCCCGCGTTCTGCGTGTAACAAACGCCTCTAGGTAATCGAGCAACAGGAGGTGTAGGCATGGCAAGGGGAAAGAACGACGTATCAGGTACAGGGCAAGGTGCCCTATTTGAGATGGAGCCGGAGGGCAACCTGCCGCCCAAGCTTCAGGAGCCGTTGAAAATACAGCCCTTTAGCATCCTGAACGCCCGCTCAGGTTATTGGCAGGCCCGCAAGCGGGCGTGGATAAGCCTGGGCATGCAAAGCGAGCTGGGCCGGGGACAAGACCTCGCCAAGCGTAGCGATCAGACCCGGGACAAATGATGGAAGTAGCAGTACAAAACGGGTCGGCTGTGGGGAAGCAGGAGAAGGCGGCGAAGCTGGAGGAGTTAGCCGCCCGGATTGACGAGAAGCACCGCGCCCACGATGCAACAGTCAAATCCGCCCTGCGGCAGATGAGCACCGCTCTAGACCACGCCCTGGACGCGGGCGACCTGTTGTTAGAGGCGAAGAAGCTGTGCCCGCACAAAACCTGGAAGCCCTGGGTCCGAGCCAACTGCGAGGTGTCGGTCAGGCGGGCGGAGGAGTACATGTACATGGCCGAGCGCCGCGACAAGATATTGGAAGAGTCAAAAGCGCGCAACGGCGCGTTTTCTAGTATCCGGGCAGCGTTGGATTTTCTTAGGAGGACGCGCTACACGGGCGGCGGTTGGTTCCAGCAGGAGTCGGAGCTGCCGACCCCGCAGGCCGAGAGGGAGCTAACCCCAGCGGAGATAAAGCGGCAAAGGGCAAAGGAACGGGCGGAGGCCCGAAAGGAGCAGGGGCTTCTACGGAAGGCCGAGTATGCGTTGCATACCGGAAACTACGACCCTCCCGACGACCTTACCGACTGGGAATTCAAGAACTGGCAAGGCGGGCTTCATGATGCCCTAACGGTGCGCGAGGAGAACACGCAAAACATACTCGAAACCTTTTCTCACGTGCTAGCAACCCTCGTAAAGCACGTCGAGCCGGAGGCGGTGGGCATGTACCTGGCAAACGAATGCCGTGGGGAGATCCCCAAGTTCGTGGAGGGCGAGGCCTGGCTACAGCGCGTGCTTGTGGAGGCCGAAGGGCATGTCCGACAGCGCGCGCGGTACGACGAGGCCCCGAAGCTGGGGGAGGAGCACGTGCTTGAGGGTGCCGAGCAGGAGCAGGGGCGATAGTGCCCACGAGGCTTGCGAGAATGCGCCGAGTCGGCCTGCGTGGGGCCGGGCAAGGGGTATATACCTCCCCACCGACAGGGCGGCGTACAGCGTTACAAGCAGGGTGCCCGATGCTCGATGAACTACCTATACTGATCGTTCTCGGAAGTACGCTGTGCCGTACGCGACAAGCGCCTGCATAAAGATACCCCTGGGCTGCATAAAGGGGCACGCTAGCGTGCTCGGCAGCGGCCCTTGCTACAGGGCTTGTGCCGCTTGCATAAGTATCGGGGTAGCTGTATAGCCCCTGTTCCCCGCAGTACGGTGCATAAAAAGGCGTCCCCCGAAAGGGACGCCCAGGGCGGCTGTTGTGGGTTACTTACTCGACCGGCTCGCCGTTGACGATCTCGCACCCCGTGATGTAGTCCTCCTCGTCGGCGGCGACACGGTCGCCTAAACCGGTGCCGCACAAAACATCGTCCGGTCCACCGTCTGCGGCGTCCACGAAGTCGTTGCCGTTGCCACCAAAGAGGGTGTCGAGCTTGGAGCCGCC
>Ga0136625_1000258_pt1 | contig 15274 bp, 17 predicted proteins | sample AntDrymUQ4832306_2_FD_104672 | JGI IMG/M metagenome (GOLD analysis project Ga0136625, IMG submission 104672) | Polar desert sand microbial communities from Dry Valleys, Antarctica - metaG UQ483 (23.06) | ecosystem: Environmental > Terrestrial > Soil > Desert | place: Antarctica: Dry Valley...
CGCTGTTTCGAAGATGCGGTAGTCATCGGGTGCGAGACTGGCACGGACTTGACCGATGCCGTCGCTGTCGGGCCCGATCGACACCATCGAGGCGGCCACGTGTGCGGTATCGGGTTCGGGTTCAGTGGGCGGTGTTGGGTCGCTGGGGTCGTTGGGGTTCATGCGACGGTTGATCTCTTCGTCTGTGGTGAACGGGTACTTGCGTATCACCATCGAGAGTTGTTTCACGGTGAGCAGCTTGCGATCCCCTGCCGTGCAACGAGCTGACGGGCTTCACTCCCGCGCTCTGCGGTACTCCGAGCGGACGCAGATCGAGCCGCGGACGTTGATCGTCGCCGGCGAGCACGACCTGTTCACCCCGCTGGAGTGGGCACAACGCCAGCTCAGACGAACCGTCGACGGTGAGCTGGTGGTGGTTCCAGACGGCGGTCATGGTGTCCAGGCCGGCGACGACCCCGTTGCTCGCGACGCAGTCACCGAGTTCTTGTTGCAGCGGCGCTCGGTGCCAGGGTCATAGCCACTTCCAGCTTCCTGCCGGCCAGAACACGACGAATGCCCTGCCCACGAGATCGTCGTCGTCAATGGCGCCGAGCACGCGGCTGTCCTGCGAACCGGCCCGGTTGTCACCCATCACGAACACGTGATCGTCGGGGACGACCACGGGCTGGAAGTCCGGGTCCGGGCCGCAGTTGCCGGGCGTGACCACCTCCGGGTCGAGGTAGGGCTCCTGCAGCTGGCGGCCGTCGATCACCACCTGGCAACTGCGCATCTCGACCGACTCCCCCGGCAGGCCGATCACCCGCTTGATCAGATCCCGCTGGGTGGCGCCCTCGAGCTGGTGCAGCACGACCACGTCACCTCGCCGAGGATCATGGAGCCGGTAGGAGAGCTTGTTGACGAAGACCCGATCGCCGTCCTCCAGCGTGCTGGCCATCGACGTGCCGTCGACCACGAAGTGTGCCAGCACGTACGTGCGGATGAGGAATGCCGCCAGCAACGCCACGCCGACGACCACCAGCCAGTCGACGAGCTGCCGCCGCCTCGGGTTCTCGTCCTCGTCCCTATCGCTCTCCTCTGCTTGGTCTCGCTCGCCTGTCGGCTCGCTCGACCGTGGCTCGTCGCGCTCTGGGGGTTCCTGGAGGGTCTTCATGAGGCCATCGTCGAGCGATTTCGCTTCGGCGCGGGAGGGGTGGAGGGAGGCTTTCCACTCGGTCAGCTCTTGGAGCGCCTTGCGCTGGTCCTCGTTCACGAAGCGGACACGGTAGCGGGGCTCAGAGCGACTCGATCAGTCGTTCGACGCGCTCGTCGCGGCTGCGGAAGGGGTCCTTGACCAGCACGGTGCGCTGCGCTTGGTCGTTGAGTTTGAGGTGCACCCAATCGACGGTGTAGTCGCGACGACGCTCCTTGGCCCTGCGCACGAACTCGCCACGCAGCCTCGCCCGCGTGGTCTGGGGTGGGACGTCGATCGCCGTCTCGATGTCGGCGTCGGTACACACCCGCTCGACCAGGCCCCGGTCCTGCAGCTTGTAGAACGGACTGCGATGCCGTGACACATCGTGGTACTGCAGGTCGAGGAGCTGCACCCGCGGGTGGCCGAGCGGCAGGTCGTGGCGCGCCCGGAACGCCTCGATGAGTCGGTGCTTGATGACCCAGTCGACCTCTCGATCGAGCTTCATCGGGTCGCTCTCCAATGCCGTCATGCAGTGCTCCCACATCTCGAGCGCCCGCTGTTCGAGCGGCGGGAAGCCCTTCGTGTCGGCGTAGCGCAGCGCCCGGTCGAGATACTCCCGCTGCACGTCGATGGCGCTCAGGTCGCGCCCGTTGAGCAGGCGGACGGTGCGCCGGCACGTGAGATCATGGCTGATGTCGCGGATGGCGCGGATCGGGTTCTCGAGTGTCATGTCCCGCAGCACGACCGAAGGATCCTCGAGCATCCGCAACATGCACGCCGTCGAGCCCACCTTGAGGAACGTGGAATGCTCGCTCATGTTGGAGTCACCGACGATCACGTGCAGGCGCCGGTACTTCTCGGCGTCGGCATGCGGCTCGTCGCGGGTGTTGATGATCGGCCGGCTGCGCGTGGTGGCCGAGCTGACCCCCTCCCAGATGTGCTCGGCCCGCTGCGAGATCGAGTACGTGGCGCCGCGGGCGGTGTGCAGCACCTTGCCGGCTCCTGCATAGATCTGGCGGGTGACGAGGAACGGGATCAGCACCTCGCTGTAGTGCCCGAGATCGTCGGCGCGTCGCGTCAGGTAGTTCTCATGGCAGCCGTAGCTGTTGCCCGCCGAGTCGGTGTTGTTCTTGAACAGGTAGATGGTGCCGCGGATGCTCTCCTCGGCCAGGCGCTGCTCGGCGGATGCCACGAGCCCCTCGACGATCCGCTCCCCTGCCTTGTCGTGCACGACGACGTCGTAGATCGAGTCACACTCGGGTGTCGCGTACTCGGGGTGCGAGCCAACGTCGAGGTACAGCCGGGCGCCGTTCTGCAGGAACACGTTGGAACTGCGCCCCCAGCTGACGACGCGGCGGAACAGGTAGCGGGCGACCTCGTCGGGGCTGAGCCGGCGCTGGCCCCGCAACGTGCACGTGACGCCGTACTCGTTCTCGAGCCCATAGATGCGCCTCGACATACCCGCACGCTATCCGTACGGTCCCCCGCCGTGGTGGCGTCAGGCGGAAGGCTCGGCCGCGAACTCGCGCTCGTGCTTGGCGATCATGTCGTCAACGACCTGCGCACGAGACCGCTCGATCTCTGCCACGTGCTCCATCGCCCAGCGACAGAGTGCCGCGAACGGTTCGGTGAGGGTCATCCCGAGGGGCGTAAGCGTGTACTCGACGTGCGGGGGGACACGGTCGATCAGGCGCGTCACTACCCGCCCGGAGTGCACGTGGAGCTGATCCCCTTCTCAGAGCGCGCGCTGCGCCACTTCCTGTTCCCGGAGCGACCCGAGGGTGTGGTGCTCGAGGATTCCGTCGGTGCCGAGGGTCTGCGCGAAGCGCTGGCCCATGCCCAGCCGGCCATGTCGCCGCGGGAGATCGTGCCGCGTGGGCAGCAGTTTGCCGCCGCGCGCCCAGGCGGGATCAGCCGACTTTCGCTGGAAGGGGCTGGCGAAGATCACCGACCTCGTAGTGCCAAAGCGGCGCTCGAGCTGATCATGGAGCAGGGAGAAGGGGCGCATGGTGATTGGCGCGCCGCGCACTTCGGGCGATTCCTCGAGGTGCTGCACGAGTACCTGGCGATGCGCGAAGCAGACCCCGATTTCGAGGCCCAATCTGGGTCCGCGGGCGCGTGACGATCGCGTCGGCCGATGGCTTTACTCAGCTCGATGTTCCCGACTCCGCACTACCCGGTTCGCTCGCGCACAACCTCGGCCGGCAATGGCCCAGCTATGCGGCCTACGTCGTCTCGTTCTTGACGATCGGAATCATCTGGATCAACCACCACGCCATGCTTCGGCGTCTCGCCGCTGTCGACCACTCGCTGCTCGTGCTCAACCTGCTCCTGCTGCTCACCGTCGGCCTCCTCCCCTTCTCGACCGCGCTCATGGCCGAGTACCTCAACGCCGACCACGGTAAGAACCTTGCCGCCGTCGTCTACGGCGGGTCCTACCTGGCTATGTCGCTGGCGTTCTTCGCCATGCAGTGGCACCTGCTGTTCGCCAGAAGGCATCTCCTGCACGAACACATGACCCCCGAGTTGTGTCGGTCCGTCATGCGCCGCAACGGGTTGGGAATAGCGCCGTACATCGTCGCAACACTCGGAGGCATCATCAGCCCCTATGTGACGCTGATCCTCTGCGGCGCAATTGCAGTGTTCTTCGCGCTGCCTACCACCACGTCCGATGCCGAGTCGGGTATCGATCTCAGCGCGGCGACGGCGCCAACTCGTCCCGCACGACACGACGAGACGCCAGGCTGAACCGCAACGTGCACGTCACGCAGAGGGCTTGGCTGCCAACTCGCGCTCGTGCTTGGCGATCATGTCGTCAACGGCCTGCATGTTGCGCGCCGCCAGCTCAGGGCGGTGGTCCCGGGCGCGCTGGCGAGCGTTGTTCGTGCTCCAGTCCTGACCCTGGAACTGGGGGAACACCCGCTGGGCGATCAGCTCGTAGCTACGGTGCGTGGCCTCGGGATTCGCCCACTCATGCGCCAGCGTCATGTAACAGCCGAAACCGCCGGATTGCTTCTGCAGCCGGTCGATCTGCTCGACGGCGTCGTCGGCCGTACCGATCGACCCGAGTCCCGATTCGTTGACGAACTCGATCAGCTCTTCGACCGTGGTCCCGTCCCCGACCGCCATCTGGGGGAACGCCGCCGTCTTCTGGAAGTAATCGAACCAGGTTCGGATGCCGAACTCGACGTCGCGACGCGCCTGCTCACGGGTCTCGGCGATGTGCATCAGCCCGACCAGCCGCCACTTGGCGCGATCCGCAACGGTGCTGAAGGTCTCAGCCCGTTCCTCCATCACGCCCCAGTGCAGACCGAGGGCGTCGAACCCGGCCGACTGGGTGGCGCCGATCGACAACAGGCCGAGGCCGTAGCGACCGGCGAGGCGCGGTCCAGAAGGGGACGCCACGGCAGGCACCGCCACTTCGAACAGCGGGTCCGAGTAGGGCCGCAGGTGCAGCCGGGCGTCGGTGATGGTCCATGCTTTCGTGTGGCTGGTCACGGGCTCGTCGCTCGTCAGCAGACGCATGATGACGTCGACGCCCTCTTCCAGCAGTGGTCGGGTCTCGGTGGGGTCGAGCCCCAGCATCAGGGCGTCGGTGGGCAACGAGCCCGGCCCGAGCCCGAGCATGAATCGACCTCTCGTCATGTGGTCGAGCTGCACTGCCCGCTCGGCGACCATGAAGGGGTTGTGGTACGCCACGCTGATCACGCCCGTACCAAGGTGGATGTGCTTCGTCCGTTCGGCGGCGGCGGCGATAAAGAGCTCGGGCGAGGCGATGATCTCGGTGCCGGCGGAGTGGTGTTCGCCGATCCAGGCCTCGTCCCAACCGAGGCGGTCCAGGTGATCGATCAACTGCAGGTCGCGCTCGATGGCGAGCGTGGGGTTCTCCCCAGCCGGATGGAACGGCGCCATGAAGATGCCGAAACGGAGACGGTCGGTCATGCGTACCCCCTGGTGCTGAGACGCCAACGTGTTCACGTGTGGCACCCGCCATCTTCACACGGACTGCCGGGGGGCGGTTGCAGAACTCAGTGAGTCCGATCCAAAATTGTCGACAAACGATCGTCGACAATATAGGCTGGCTGTCGACGGATCAGGAACTGGGGGTCATCATGGGACGTAGGACGCGAACGACGGGCGTTGCCGCATGCTGGTTGCTGCTTGCGGTGAGCTGCGGTGACGACGAGTCCAGTCGGGACTCGACCGAGGACACGCCGGAGGGGACGACTGCCGTCGTGCCGACTGATGGTGCCGATGGGTCTGTGTCGTCGGTCCCCACGTCCGACGGGGCGGCGGGCAGCGCTCCGAGCGAGGAAGCGCAGGTCGAAGCTGCGCAGGCGGCGGCACTCGAGGCGGCCGGAGGCGAGGAGATCGGCGGCAGCGTTTCGTTGTTGGGAGTGCTCGGGGGTGAGGAGCTCGACGACTTCCTCCAAGTGCTGGCGCCGTTCGAGGAGGCCACGGGAATCACCGTCGAATACGAGGGCACCCGCGATCTGGGCGCCATCCTGCAGACCAGGGTCGAAGGCGGCAACCCTCCCGATGTCGTCTCGACTCCCGGTCTTGGTCAGATGGCTGAGCTGGCCGACCAAGGCGAGGTGGTCGACCTGAACGAGCTGGTCGGCGCCGATGAGTTGGCCGCCAACTTCTCACCGAGCCTCATCGAGACGGCGTCCACCGACGACCAGGTCTACGGGATCTTCTCCACGGTCAACCTCGGCGGCCTGATCTGGTACGACCCGAACGCCTACGACGGACCGACCGATCCGGAATCGTGGGAAGCACTCATCCAATGGTCCCGCGAGAAGGCGGCCGCCGATGGGGTAACACCTTGGTGCATCGGGCTGGAGAGCGGTGCCGCGAGCGGATGGCCCGCCGCAGACTTCATCGACGACATCCTCCTGCGCCAGGCCGGCCCGGAGTTCCACGAGCAATGGTGGCGAGGTGAGGTGCCCTGGACAGCGCCCGAGGTCAAGCGTGCCTTCGAGACGTACGGCGAGTTCGCCACCGACGAGACGCTCACGTACGGGGGCGTCACGACGTCGTTGACGCTCAACTTCGCCAACGGCGCTGACGCCATGTACAGCGACCCGCCGCAGTGCTACTTGCACCAGCAGGCGACGTTCATGGGCGGCATCATCGCCTCCAACTTTCCCGATCTCGAGCCGGGTGTCGACCTCGACTTCTTCCCGGCGCCGACGTTCAATCCGGAGTTCGAGGGCATCCAGTCGGTGTCGGGCGAGATCATCTCGGTCCTGAACGAGACAGAGCAATCGACGGCGTTGGCGAGATACATGGCGACGCCGGAGGCCGGATCGCTCGTCGGGGCCACTGGCCGATGGCTCTCCCCGAACAGTCAGGTCGAGGCCGAGATCTACGCAGACCCGTTTCTCAGGCGGGCAAGTGAAGTGCTGCAGGAGGCATCGGGATCCCACTACCTCGGCAACGCCTTGATGCCCACAGCGCTGGTTGAGGCGTTCTGGCAGAGCGGGCTCGACTATGTCGAGAATCCCGACGAGCTCGACCAGATCCTGAGCGGGCTCGACGAGGTGCGAGTCGAGGCCTACGCTGACTGATCGCGATTCGAGCGTCTAGGTTCGCCCATGGTCACGACCCGCCTCGTCCAGACTGTCGTTGCTGTCGTCGCGCTGGCGGTGATCTCAGGGGTGTACCTGAAGGCTGGTGGCCGGCTCATCTCGGGCATGCCGACGAGGCTTCGTGGTGTCGCTGCCGCAACGGTCTGGGTCGGCCCTGCCGTGCTGATCGTCGCCATCGTCCTGGTCGGTCCGGCGCTCAGCACCCTGCGGTTGTCACTGTTTGACGGTGACGGCGACGAGTTCGTCGGTGCCGAGAACTACACCACGGCGGCCGGCAACGACGAGATCCTCATCTCGCTGCGCAACAGCGTGCTATGGGTCGTCTCCCTGCCGGTGTTGTCGGTCGCAGTGGGGTTGGCGATGGCCGTACTCGCCGATCGAGTCCGCTACGAGTCGGTGGTCAAATCGGTGCTGTTCCTGCCCGTCGCCATCTCGGCGGTCGCTGCTGGTGTGATCTGGCGGTTCATGCTTGACTACCGGCCCCCGGGCGCACCCCAGACGGGGACGCTGAACGCGATCGTCACGGCCATTCCTGGGGTGACTCCGGTGGCGTGGCTCGTCGATCGGACGACGAACAACGTCGCCTTGATCGGGGCCACGTTATGGACACAGGCGGGCTTTGCGATGGTGATCCTGTCGGCCGGTCTGCGCTCGATCCCTGGCGAACTCTCCGAGGCGGCGCGTCTCGACGGTGCCTCCGAGTGGCAGCTGTTCCGGCGCATCAAGCTCCCGCTCCTCGCTCCGACGATCGTCGTTGTCATGACGACGATGGCCGTGATCGCTCTTAAGGCTTTCGACATCGTCTACGTGATGACCAATGGCGCGTACGACACCGATGTGCTGGCTACGTCGATGTACAAGCAGTTGTTCTCCGACCGGCACCAGGGCCGAGCAAGTGCGATCGCCACGATCCTGATGCTGGCGGTCACACCGATCATGGTCTACAACGTGCGCGTCTACCGGCGCGAGGCGGTCGGCCGTTGATGACACGGCGGCTCTCGGTCCACGTCACGCTCGCCGTCGTGAGCGTGATCTGGTTGATCCCGGTGCTCGGCCTCGTGATCAGTTCGTTCCGGCCGGCCGCCGAGGTCTCGACGAGCGGCTGGTGGAACGCAGCGACATCGCCCGGCGAGCTCACGTGGTCGAACTACTCGAACGTGCTCGACCGCGGCGGCCTGTGGCAGAGCATGGCCAACAGTGTGCTCGTCAGCGTGCCGGCGACAGCGCTGACGGTCACCGTTGCCGCCATCGCCGCCTACGGATTCTCCCGGATTCGGTTCAGGTTTCGCGGCGGCCTGCTGATGCTCTTCGTCGCCCTGCTCATCATTCCTCAGCAGATCACGCTGGTCCCATTGCTGAGCCTGTACAACGACATAGGTCTCACCGGAACGTTCGTCGGGCTGTGGCTGGTGCACCTCGGCTACAGCCTGCCGTTCGCCGTTTACCTGCTGCACCGATTCTTCGCAGGGCTCCCGGGCGAGCTGTTCGAGGCGGCATCGCTCGACGGCGCTTCGCACCTCCAGACGTTCGTTCACATCGTCTTGCCGGTGTCCCGGCCTGCCCTCGCATCGTTGGCGATCTTCGAGTTCGTGTGGAACTGGAACGACTTGCTCACGGCGTTGGTGTTTCTCGGCGGCAACCGGCAGGTCGCCCCCCTCACCGTCGCCGTCAGCAACCTCGTCGCATCTCGCGGCGAAGGGTGGCAGGTGCTCACCGCTGCCGCTCTCGTCTCGATGGTCATCCCGATGATCGTGTTCGTCGCCATGCAGAAGCAGTTCATCCGAGGGATACTCGCCGGAGCCACGAAGGCATGAAGACTCCGTGGTGGCAGCGGGCGGTGATCTACGAGAACCACCTCCCCAGTTTCCGAGATGGCAACGGGGATGGGGTCGGCGACCTTGCCGGACTGAGGATGGCACTCGGCTATCTCTCCGACACGTTGGGGATCGACGCGCTGTGGGTCGGCCCATTCTACCGCTCACCCTTGCTCGACCAGGGCTACGACATCACCGATCACTGCGATGTGGAGTCCGTCTTCGGCACGATGGCCGACTTCGACCGGCTCCTCGAAGAGGCCCATCGACGACGCATCCGCGTCATCGTCGACTTCGTTCCCAACCACACCTCGGACCAGCACCCATGGTTCATCGAATCCCGATCGTCGCGCACCAACCCTCGCCGCGATTGGTACCTGTGGCGCGATCCCGCCGACGACGATGGACCGCCCAACAACTGGACCAGCGAGGCCGGTGGTTCGGTGTGGGAGCTCGACCCGTTGACCGCCCAGTACTTCCTGCACTCGCACCTCGTCGAGCAACCCGATCTGAACTGGCGGAATCCCGAGGTCAGAGGGGCGATGCTCGAGGTGCTGCGATTTTGGCTCGACCGGGGTGCCGACGGCGTGCGGATCGACGTGGCGCACATGCTCATGAAGGACCCAGAGCTCCGTGACAATCCCGTCTGGGACGTCCCGCAGGCCAACGAGTACGACCTGCAACACATCGACTTCGCCTCCCAGCACCACGTCCACGACCGGGGTCACCCGGACGTCTTCGATGCGCTGCGCGAGATCCGGCAAGTTGTAGACAGCTATCCGGATCGGATCTGCATCGGTGAGATCGAGGGGATGCCATGGACCGACTGGGCCAAGTACTTCGGCGAGCGACTCGACGTCCTGCACTTGCCGTTCGCGTTCCGCCTCATCGAGACTCCGTGGCGGGCTGGCGCTCTCGCCGACGAGGTTGACGCCATGCTCGACGCCGCGCCGCCAGGCGCCTGGCCGATCCTCGCTCTCGGCAACCACGACCGCTCGCGGCTCGCCACCCGCCTCGGGCCGGCCCAGGCCCGCGTCGCTGCGGTGATGCTGTTGACGTTGCCCGGCACCCCGACCCTGCTGTACGGCGACGAGCTCGGCCTGGAAGACCAAGTGGTGCCAGTCGAACGCCAACGTGACCGATTCGCCCGGATGGCCGGTGGGGCGTCTCGCGATCCGACCAGAACACCTATGCCGTGGACGACCGGGCGCAACGGCGGTTTCTCGGATGCGGATGAGCACCTGCTCTGGTTGCCGGTAGCGAATCGACTGTCCGAACGAGCGGTGACCACACAGCTCGGCGACGATTCCTCGAGCCTGGCGCTCTACCGACGCGTGCTCACGCTCCGTCGTCGCAGCGCGGCGTTGCACGCCGGGGCCTACTGCCGGTTTGTCCCTGCCACGCCGAACGGCGAGGTATGGGTCTACGAGCGAAGCGCCGGTGACGATCGCAAGGTTGTGGCACTCAACCTCGCACCGCAGTGGCAACGGGTCGAGATCGAAACGGTGGGTCGCGTGGTGGTGTCGACTGCCCCCGATCGTGAAGGCCGCACGGTCGCCGGCTGCGTTGACCTCGCGCCGGATGAGGCAGTGGTCATCGATATCGAGGCGCCACGGCAGCGGGAGGAGCCGAGATGAAGATCACGGACATCAAGTGCTGCGGCTTGACCGGAGCGACGCCACCCGGAGGCTGGATCGAAGAGCTCCACCGAGACGACGTCGCCCACAGCATCATCGCCGTGCACACGGAGGACGGATTGGTCGGGATCGGCAGCGTGTTCTCGAGTGCGGCGCTGGTCGAGGGCGCGTTGGCGACGCTGGCGCCCCTGTACCTGGGCGAGAACGCCCTTGAGCCCGACCGGGTCAGTGAGAAGCTCCACCAGCACACGTTCTGGTTCGGCCGTGGCGGCACCATCACCCACACCATCAGCGGAATCAACATCGCCCTGTGGGACCTGCTCGGGCAGGCCACCGGGCAGCCGGTCGGTCGTCTTCTGGGTGGTCGGTATCGGGACCGCGTTCAGCCGTACGCCTCGATCCTGGCGGACGATCCTGCCCCGATGCGCGACGAGCTGGAACGATGGCGGTCACTCGGGTTCCGCGCGTTCAAGATCGGCTGGGGGCCATTCGGGCGGCACAGCGCCCAGATGGATGACACCATCGTGCGTTCGGCCCGCGAAGCCGTCGGGCCCGATGCCATACTCGCCGTCGACACCGGCGCCTCCGACGCGCACTGGCCACACGGCTACAAGTGGGCGCTGCGAACCTCGCAAATGCTGGCCGACTACGACGTCGCCTGGTTCGAAGAAGCACTCCCCCCTGATGACCTGCATGGCTACACGGAACTGCGCCGATTCGCGCCCGTGCCGATCGCCGGCGGCGAGGTACTGACCCGCCGCCAGGAGTTCGCTCGTTACCTGCAGGCGGGGGCATTCGACATCGTGCAGCCAGACACCACAAAGGGTGGCGGGCTCAGCGAGTCCCGGCGGATCGGCTGGACCGCCGATCAGTTCGGCGCCCGCCTCATCCCTCACGGATGGAACACAGCGGTTGGGCTCGTTGCCGACCTGCACCTCGCCTCAGCCCTTCCGTTGACCGACCTGGTCGAGTACAAGACCGGGTCGCCGTACATCGACGAGCTCACCGTTCCCGGCTTCCGCCTCGATGCCGACGGCATGCTCGAGATCCCCGACGCTCCTGGCCTGGGAGTCTGCCTCGACCTCGACGCCGTCGCTCGGTGGGGCACGAGCGACCTGGGGATCCATGGCGTCTGAACCGCGCTTCGACGTGGCAACCATCGGTGAGCTGCTCGGCGTGCTCACTCCCATGACGGTCGGACCGATCGAGAATGTCACGCACTTCGAAAAGAGCGTCGGTGGGGCCGAGGTCAACGTGGCGATCGGGCTGGCGCGCCTCGGATGCAACGTCGCCTGGGCAGGTCATGTCGGTGCCGATCCACTCGGGCGCGAGGGGCTGCGAACATTGCGGCGCCACGGCGTCGACACGTCAGGCGCCAAGATCGACGACGATGCCCCGACCGGGCTCTACATCAAGGAGCTCTCCGACTCCGAGGACGCCACAGCGTTCTATTACCGGGGCGGATCAGCGGCGAGCCGCATGACCTATGCGGATCTCGACGTCGACCTCCTGCTGTCGTGCCGCATCCTTCACTTGACCGGCATCACGGCGATGATCTCGCCTGCGTGCGAGGACCTTGTGAACCGCCTTGCCGCTCACGCCGTTGCGCACGGCGTGCCGATCTCGTTCGATGCCAACATTCGACCGGGATTGCTCGGGGATCGGTCACCGGGTGCCGTGCTCGGACCGCTGATCGATGCTGCCCATCTGATCTTCACCTCCAAGGCGGAGGCGTGCGCGTTGTTCGGGACCGCAGACCCCCCGGAATTGGCACGCCGGCTGCCGCCGCGCCGGACGGCGACCGTGATCGTCCACGAGAGCTCCACCGCCGCCGTTGTACGGCCCGACGGGGTTGTGGTGCAGCAGGCGGCGCATCGGCGTCTCGTCATCGATCCCGTAGGAGCTGGCGACGCCTTCGTGAGCGCCTACCTGTTCTCTTGGCTGCGCCATCTGCCCCACGAGCGAGCGTTGGACCTGGCACACGAGTGCGCTGCCGAGGTGATCGGTGTCCGCGGCGATCACGTCGGCACAGAGGCAACCCATGGATAGCAGTGACGACCCGACGGCCGGGCTGATCGATCGTCTGCGATGCGAACGACTCGTTGCCGTGATTCGTCGTGAAACCGAGGACCAGGCGTTGCGAGCGGCGATGGTGCTCATCGAGCATGGGGTCCGCATCGTCGAGATCACGTTCACTACGCCCGGCGCGGCAGCAGTGATCGGGCGCTTACGCCGGGATCACGACCGGGAGATCCTCGTCGGCGCCGGCACTGTCACCGACGGCGAACAGCTGCGAGCGGCACACGCCGCCGGTGCGAACTTCGCCGTCTCCCCAGGCTGGTCGTACGACGTGGTTCGCGCCGCCGCCGATATCGGGATGCCCTATGTGCCGGGCGTGCTGACTCCGACCGAGATGCAACAGGCAGTCACCTCCCGAGTGCGGCTCACCAAGCTGTTTCCTGCCGATCTGGTCGGACCCGGCTACTTGCGTGGGGTCGCCGCCGTGTTCCCGGGGCTCGAACTGATGCCAACCGGCGGCATCGATGCGAGCAACGCAGCCGCCTGGATCTCGGCCGGAGCAATCGCCGTAGGCATCGGCGGCGGGCTCGGCGCCGCATCGTCGACCGGCGAAGACAGTGCCGATCTTCGACGACGGGTGTCAGCGCTCCAGGCCGTGATCAGATAAGGAGGTCCTATGAGCGCCACCCAATTGCCACGCTTACCGAGCGAGTCCCGACGCGACCGTGTCGCCAACGCTCTCCGAGACGCCATCACACGCGGCCAGCTCAGACCGGGGCATCGTCTGATCGAGATGGATGTGGCCGCACAGCTCGGCACCAGTCGCGCTCCCATCCGTGAGGCGTTGCGCCAGCTCGAGCAGGAGGGGCTCGTCGTGTCGTCCCCCTATCGCGGGACAGAGGTCCTCGGCGTCTCTCAGGACGAGATCGAGCAGGTGCTGGTTCCCATCCGGCTCACCATCGAGCGCTTCGCCTTCGAACGAGCGCTCCCGATGCTCGACGAGAACGATCTGATCTTCCTGCAGGGACTCGTCGACGACATGCACATCGCCGCCGATCAGGAGAATCCCGAGCGCCTGGCCGACGCCGACGTACGATTCCACGAACACGTCATCATCCGCTCCGGACAGCCCCACTGCCTGCAGATGTGGCGTGCCATCCAACCGCGAGTCCGGGCGTACTTCCGTCGCGACGCACCGGTGTACGGCAAGCAGCACGCCCTCGCCGCCCAACACCAGGAACTGCTCGACGCCCTGCGAAGCCGAGACCCGGACGCCGTGCGGGCTGCGATCGAGAAGCACATCACCACGCACCAAGCGTTCGACGAATGACCGTCACGGCTCTCGTCACTGGCGCCGGTTCCGGTATCGGAAGGGCCGTGTCATTCGCCCTGGCCGCAGACGGCCACAAGCTCGGGCTCGTCGACATCGACGGCGACAGAGTCGAGGCAGTCGCCACCGAATCGATCGGTCGCGGCGCGAACGGAGTCGTCCCGATCGCCGCCGACGTTTCCTCGGAGGAGGACGTCAGGCGATGCGTCGCCAAGATCACCGACCACCTGGGCCCACCGACAGCGACGTTCGCCAACGCCGGGATCGAGGTCAACGGTCCGGCCCACGAGTTCCCGCTCGCCACGTGGCAGCAGATCCTCGGCGTCAACCTCACGGGTGTGTTCCTCACCGCCAAGCACGTGCTGCGCGCGCTGATCGATGCCGGCGTCGGCGGATCGATCGTGTGCACCGGATCTCCCTCGGCCTTCGTCGGTTTCGCAGGGGGAGGCAACGCCGCCTACAGCGCCTCCAAAGGCGGCATCATCGCTCTCGTCAAGTCACTCGCCGTCGACTACGCCCGCCACGGAGTCCGCGTCAACGCCGTCGTACCCGGATCGATCGACACTCCCCATCTCTCGATCGGTATCCCCGACGCCGAACGGGCGGCGCATCTCGAGGGGCTGGAGCGCAGCGCCGGCACCCAGATCCCGCTCGGACGGCTCGGACGGCCCGAAGAAGTCGCAGAGGCCGTCACCTGGTTGTTGTCGACCAGAGCCTCGTATGTGACCGGAAGCACTGTCGTGTGCGATGGCGGGCTCACAGCCCGAAGCGCCAACGACTTCTGACAGGAGCGGACAACAGATGAGCCAACCGGGCACTCCCATCGGAGCCACCACGTGGGTGATCGCAGACGGTTACATCCCGCCAACCAGTACCGGCCCGGAACCGGCTATGACCAGCCACGACAGCGTGTGCATGCTCAACGCCGGGGACGTCGACGCCAACATCGAGCTTCACATCTACCTCACCGATGCGGAGCCCCTCGGCCCCTACCGGCTGCAGATCGGCGCACGCCGTGCCTTCCACCAGCGCTTCAACGACCTCGATGATCCGGAACCGATTCCAATCGATACGGACTACTGCTGCGTCATCCGCAGCTCGGTTCCGATCGTCGCTCAGCACACCCGATTGGATTCCCGTCAGGCAGCCAACGGCCTGATGACGACGATCGCCCATCCGGTACCGGACCACTAGCGTCCACGTCCATGCCCTCGAGTGGAGACCGTGCCCCGGAGTTCTCACTCCTCGATCAACGTGGCGACAGGACGAAGCTCACCGACCTTGCCGGTCGCAAAGTGCTCCTGTACTTCTACCCGAAGGCAGACACGCCGGGATGCACGACGCAGGCCTGCGGCCTACGCGACATCGCTGCCGAGATCGGCGACACCGTCGTGCTCGGCATCAGCCCCGACAAACCCGCACGGCTGGCCAAGTTCGACGACAAGTACTCCCTCGGGTTCACGCTGCTGTCCGACCCCGACCACGAGATGGCCGAGCAGTACGGGGTGTGGACGGAGAAGTCGATGTACGCGCGCACGTACATGGGCATCCAGCGCTCGGCATTCCTGATCGACGAACGTGGCCGCATCGAACAGGCCTGGCCCAAGATCTCGCCGAAGGACACGCCGACCAACCTGCTGACGGCGCTCGCGGCTGATCGTTAGCCAGTATCTTTCGTCGGCTCCGTCGGCTCCGTCGGCTCCGTCGGC
>Ga0136625_1000262_pt1 | contig 15214 bp, 13 predicted proteins | sample AntDrymUQ4832306_2_FD_104672 | JGI IMG/M metagenome (GOLD analysis project Ga0136625, IMG submission 104672) | Polar desert sand microbial communities from Dry Valleys, Antarctica - metaG UQ483 (23.06) | ecosystem: Environmental > Terrestrial > Soil > Desert | place: Antarctica: Dry Valley...
CCGCGGGCCCGCGGCATGCTGGGGCCGATGGTCGTGCAGACGGCTGCGGTGGCGGGAGCGAGCATGGTCGCCGGCGCGACGGCCGTCGCGCTCGCGCGGCGGGGCCGGACGCGCAGGTCACGGCGGCGGCGAGCCAAGAGCCTTCCACCGGTGCTCGCGAGCCGCTCGTTTCTCATCGACGTCCACATCCTCGGGGATCGCCGGTAGCCGACCCGGCTCACCCGCTGGGCGGGCCGCCCAGCAGCAGCGTGTCGAGCAGCAGAAAGACGCCGAGCAGCCCGACGACGATCGCGAAGCCACGGCCGAGCACGGCCTGCGGGACGCGCTGGGCGAGCATCGAGCCGATCAGCGCGCCGACCGCGGTCGCGGCAGCCAGGGCGACGGTCACCGAGACGTTGATCGAGGCGCCGATCGCGAGGTGGCTGGCCAGCGCGACGAGCCCGGTGAGCGTGATGATCACCAGCGACGTGGCGACGGCGCGGCGGAAGCTGAAGCCCAGCCAGAGCGTCAGGACGGGAACGATCATGAAGCCGCCACCGACGCCGAAGAAGCCGGTGAGCGCGCCGACGCCGACACCGGCGACGAGGATTTGCGGCGCGCTTGCGTCCGGGCAGTCGCCGGTCTCGTCGCCGACGGTGTGGCTCGCGCGCCGCCACGTCGCGGTCGCGGCGGCGAGCATGACGGGGACGAAGGCGAGGATCAGCGCCTTCCCGCTGACGGCGTTGTTGCCGAGCGTGCCCAGGATCGAGCCGACCGCGGCGGGTGCAAAGAACGTCAGCGCGATGCGCCAGCAGACGTGCCCGCGCAATGCGAGCGTCCCCGCGCCGATGCTCGCGGCGATCGCGACGACGATCAGCGACGCGGTGGAAGCGGGGCCGACCTGCTCGCCGAGGACGTAGACGAGGACGGGCAGCGCGAGGATCGCGCCGCCGCCGCCGACGGCGCCGACGATCAGCCCGATGACGATCCCCAGCGGGATCGCGAGGACGACCGGGTCCATGGCGGCGCTCGGTCAGCTCTCGCTGTCGACGAGCTCGACCCCGAGGCGGCCGAGCTTGGGCACGCCGCCGTCGACGACGTGCAGGACCCGCTCGGCGCCGTGGCGGCGCACGAGGCTCGCGCCGGTCGCCGCGCGCTGCCCAGACGCGCACATGACCGCGACCGGCCTGCTCGGGTCAAGGCCGGCGGGCAGGCGCTTGAGGTCATGCCAGGTCGTCAGCGTCGAGCCGGGCAGATGCCCCTCGTCCCACTCGTGTGAGTCGCGCACGTCGAGAACCTGCAGCTCGTCGTCGGCCGCCATCCGCGCCGGCAGGTCGGCGGCGTCGATGCGCTCCGTGACGTCGGTGTCGCGGCGCTCCTGGCGCCAGCTCGTCATGCCACCGCCGAGGAAGCCGGCAAGGCGGCGCATGCCGATCGCCACGGCGAGCCGTCCGGCGTGGCGGCCCTCCTCGTCGTCGCGGCCGACGAGCACGATCTCGTTGCGATGGTCGGCGATCCAGGCGAGCTTGGAGCCGAACCCGGCATGATGGATCGGGATGCAGACCGATCCCGGGATGTGCGCCTCGTCGAACTGCAGGTCGGTGCGGACGTCCACCACGAGGGCGCCCTCCGAGCGCTTCTGCTCGACCTGGCGCGGGGAGAGCGGCAGCAGCTCGACCCCGCTGGTCAGCAGCGGCCCGGTGTTGAGGTCGACGATCGCCTGGAAGTTCGGCGGCTGCGGCCCGAGCTTCGCCAGCGCCTGCTCGACGAACGCGTCCTCGTCGTCGATCTGAAGCACCGGGTTGGAGGCGCGCTCGTAGCCGATCGTCGAGGAGACCTTCATGTCCATCCCGGGCCCGCCGCACATCGATCCGCCGAGGTGCCCCGGCCACACCTCGCAGCTGTCGGGCAGGGTGAGCAGCTGCCCGTGCAGGGAGCGGAAGATGCCGCGCGCGCCCTCGGACTTCTCGATCGCCAGGTCGGGCCGCGCGACGTCGCCGACGAACAGCGTGTCGCCGGTCAGCACCGCCCATGGCTCGTCGCTGCGGGCGGTGTCGATCAGCGCGAAGGACGTGTGCTCCGGACGGTGGCCTGGTGTGTGCAGCGCGCGGACGCGCACGCTGCCGAGCTGTAGCTCCCAGCCGCCGTCGAAGGGCTCGTGCTCGTACTGCGCCGCCGCGTTGCGGTGAATGTGGATCGTCGCGCCGGTGGCGGCCGCCAGGCGACCGTGACCGGAGACGTGGTCGGCATGGTTGTGGGTCTCCAGGACGTGCTCAATCCGCACGCCCATGTAGCGCGCCAGCTCGAGGTACTCGTCGATCTCGAAGCGAGGATCGACGACCGCGGCGACCCCGGCGTGCTCGTCGCCGATCAGGTACGACGCGCATCCGAGGTCGTCGTGGGTGAGCTGGCGGAAGATCATCGGCGCTCCTTGGGTCGCGGACGCATCGTTGGCGGCCGCGCACGCTGCATGGCGGACGCGAGCACTCCGGCGAGCTCGTCGTGCTGGCGTCGCAGCCCGCCGCAGACCTGCTCGCAGAGGTCGAAGACGCTCTCGTCGGCGATCTCGTAGCGCACGAACGTTCCCTCCTTGCGACGGCGCACGAGCCCGGCGTCATGCAGCACGCCGAGATGTTTGGAGACGTTCTGCTGCGAGGAGGCCGTCGCGGCCCGAAGCTCGCCGACGGAGGCCGGTCCGCCGCGTAGGTGGTCGAGCAGCTTGATGCGCATCGGCTCGGACAGGACGCGAAAGCGGCGCGCGACCATGTCGATCAGGTCGTCGGGCAGCTGCTGCGGGGCGGTCGGGGGAGCGTCCATGCCGACCACCTTACCCAACTACACAGTTGTTTAGCGGTGGGCGAGGTCGACCGCGCCGCCGTCGCGTTCGTAGGCGCGCATCCCGCCGCGCAGCGAGCGCGCGTCGATGCCGCGCCTGCGCAACGCGATCGCGGCGGCCAGCGAGCGACCTCCGTGCGAGCAGACGGCGAGCACCTCCCCGTGCTCTTCAGGCAGCTCGGGCCGGCGCCAGGACGTCGCGACGGCGCCGGGGATCATGCCGCCGGCGCGCTCGCGATCGGTGCGTACGTCGAGCACGACCAGGCGGCCCGCGTCGAGCGCGGATCGTGCCTCGTCCGCGGGCAGCTTGATGGCATGCAAGCGTGCCGCGATCGTCGGTGCCCTGGCGATCAGCGCGGCGATGGCGCCCGCCGCCGCCAGTGTCAGGCCGCGACGGGCGATCGCAGTCGTGGCGCATCGGGACCGGGTCATGTCACGACGGTACGCGACGAGCGTCCTGTGAGCGGCGTAGGGTCGCGGTCGTGTCAGAGCCGCTCAGCGAGCTTCGCGTCGAGGTCGTCCCGCGCTGGGTGTTCCGGCTGCCCGCGCGCGGCGGGCGCGATGGCGTGCTGCGCTGCCGGGGCCGGGTGCTCGAGCGCCTGCTGCACGTCGAGGGGCGACCGGCGATCGTCCGCGTGGCGCAGCTCGCCGAGCGCCGCGTGCTGTTCGGCGCCTGGGCGCAGGATCGCGACGACGCCCGCACGGCGATCAGGCGTATGCGCTTCGCGCTCGCCGTCGACGACGACCTCGGCCCCTTCTACGAGCGCTATCGCGACGACCCGCTGATCGGCGCGTCGCTGCGCCGGCGCCCGTGGATCCGCATCGCGCGGCGCCCCGTCGCCTTCGAAGCGCTGGCGTGGGCGGTCTGCGAGCAGCTCATCGAGTCCTCGCGCGCCGCGGCGATCGAGCGGCGGATCGTGCGGACGATGGGTCCGTGCTGTCCGGTCAGCGGGCTGCGCGACGTGCCCTCCGCGGCGACGCTCGCGGCCTGCGCACCCGCGCGCCTTGAGTCCTTCGACCTCGCCGCCCGGCGGGCCGTGGCGCTCGTGCAGGCCGCGCGCGAGGTCGCCCGCGGTCGGGTGGACCTCGACGGCCCCGATCATCAGCAGGCCTGGCGGCGGCTGCTGGCGATCCCGACGATCGGCCGCTGGACCGTCGAGGTGCTCGCGGCGCAGGGGCAGGGGCGCTACGACGTGCTGCCCGCAGGGGACCTGGCCTACCTCAAACTGCTGGGCAGCTGGCGCTCGGGCGGGGATCCCGCCGCCCGCGCCGAGGAGTGGGAGGTCCGCGACATCTTCGAGCGCTTCGGGGCCTGGCGCGGTCTCGCGGCCAAGCACGCGCTGGGCTCACCCGCGCCGGCGCATCGGGAGCTGATCGCGGCGTGAAGCCTGCGCGCGCCGCGATCACCGCGGCGGGCGCCGCCGCCGGCGGGGCGGCGGCCTGGGCCGCTCGCGGGACGCTGCGCTGTCGCGACACGCGATCGACGATCTCCGGAGGCGACGGGTCGATCGTGATCGAGCGCGACGCGGCCGGCGTGCCCCACGTCCGCGCCAGCTCCTACGCCGACACCCTGCACGGCCTCGGCTATTGCCACGGCCGCGACCGCCAGATGCAGATCGTCCTCACGCGGCTGATCGGCCAGGGCCGCGTTGCCGAGGCGACCGGCAAGCAGGAGCTCGTCGAGGTCGACACGCTGTTTCGCCGGCTGGATTTCGGCCGCGGCGCGCAGGAGCAGGTCGAGCTCCTGGCGCCCGAGCGCCGGCGCCAGCTGGAGGCCTACTGCTCCGGCGTGAGCTCCGCGCTGGAGCGCGGCCGCCCCTGGGAGCTCGCGCTGATCCGCCACCGGCCGGAGCCGTGGCGTCCCGTCGATGCGATCCTGCTGGCGCGCCTGATCGGCTACGTCGGCCTCGCGCAGATGCAGGGCGACACCGAGCGCATGATCATCGAGCTGCTGCAAGCCGGGATCGACGAGGCGCTGCTGCGCGAGCTGCTGCCGGTCGGGATGGAGGGCCTGGACGCAGAGCTCGTGCGCGGCGTGCGGCTCGGCACGCCCGTCCTGCCGGCGGCCGCGGCGCCCGGCGCGCCGTCGCTGGCCGCGTCCAACGCGTGGGCGATCGCGCCGCAGCGCACGCGCGACGGCTCGGCGCTGCTGGCCGGCGATCCGCACCTGGAGATCAATCGCCTGCCGGCCGTCTGGTATGAGGCGGTGCTCGACCACGGCGAGCGCTGGTGCGCCGGCGCGACGATGCCCGGCCTGCCGGCGATGATGATCGGGCGCAGCGACGACGTCGCCTGGAGTATCACCTATGGCTGCGGCGACGCGATCGACTCGTGGGTGCAGGAGTGCCGCGACGGGTGCTTCGCGCGCGACGTCGATGGCGAGCGCCGCTGGATCGCCTTCGACCGGCGTGAGGAGGTCATCCTGCGTCGCGGCGCCGAGCCGGTGACCGTGACGGTCTTCGAGAACGAGCACGGGGTGCTCGACGGCGACCCTCACGAGGAGGGCCACCACCTCAGCACCCGCTGGGCGTCGGGGGACGCGACGGGCGGCGCGTCGCTCGCGGCGATCCTGCAGCTGCCCGAGGTGTGCAACGCCGAGGCCGCGGCGGGCCTGCTGCGCGAGGTCGAGTTCTCCTTCAACTGGGTGCTGGCCGACCGCGAGGGAGCGGTCGCGCACCAGATGTCCGGGCGGATCCCGCGCCGGCGGCGCGACAGCGGCCTCGTCGCGCTTGCGGGGTGCGATCCGGACAACGACTGGCTGGGGTTCGTGGCGCCCGAGGACCTCCCGCGCCAGGTGAGCCCGGCGGGCGGCTTCGTGGCATCCGCCAACGAGGACGTCAATCACTTCGGCAACGTGCCGGTCATCACGTTGCCGACCGCCGGCTACCGCGCCGCGCGCATCGCCGAGCTGCTCGGCGCGCGCGCCGACTGGACCGTCGCCGACGTCGAGCGCATGCAGATGGATCTCCTCTCGCTGCAGGCCCGTCGCTACGTCGACGTGCTCCGCCCGCTGCTCGCCGGGGACGCGCGCTTTGAGCCGATCGCCGCCTGGGACTGCGTCTACGACGGCGACTCGGAGGAGGCGGCGTGGTTCGAGCGCTTCTACGTGGCGCTCGTCGAGCAGGCGTTCGTCGCGGCGTGCGGTGAGGCCGGCCTTTTCATCGTGGCGGAGACGGGCATGATCGCGGGGTGCTTCGGCCTGCTCGACGAGGTGCTGCTGCGTCCGGATAGCGCCTGGCACGGCGCGGAAGGTCGCGACGCGCGGCTGCTGCGCGCCGCCGAGCACGCCTTCACCGCGCCCGCATCGACGCTCGCCGAGCTGCAGCCGTTGCTGCTGGGACACCTGGTCATGAGCGGCACGCTGCCGCCATGGCTGGGCTTCGACCGCCGGCCGGGGGCGATGCGCGGCGGCCGCGCCACGATCCACCAGGGCCAGCAGCTGCGCATCGGCGGGCGCGACGTCACCGCCGGGCCTTCCTACCGAATGGTCACCGATCTCGCCTCGTCCGCGCTGCGCACGGCGCTGCCCGGCGGCCCGTCGGACCGCCGCTTCTCGCGCTGGTATGCCAGCGGCGTAGCCGACTGGTTGACCGGGCGCAGCAAGACCCTGGCTCGCTGAGCCGGTGCTGCCGCCGTCATAACGGCGCGTCAGCGTTAGCGAGATAGCTCGTGGACGCGCCGCGGGCTGCGGCTGACGCGATGCTCGATGTTGCTGTCGGCGCCACCGTTGAGTCCGAGCCGGCTCGCAGCACGGCCCACGTGATCAGCGCGTCCCGCGCGGCTGCTGCCGCGAGGGATCTGCCGGTCGACCTGAACGATTGACCGTGCGTCACCGGCCGCGGCGACAGCTCCCCGTCTGCCATGAGATACGTGAACGATCGACACCCCGCACCCGATCGGCGATCGAGGTGTCATCCGTTCATGTGTGCAGCGGCCGGCGAGGAACCCGGCGTCGGTTGGCGATGCTCTTCGATGCCGAGCAGCAGGTGCTATCACGCGTGCTAGCAGGGGCTGCTCATGCCGGCGCGAGGATGGGGCGACGCTGTTGCTTCGCGCGAAGAGGGGCAGCGTTGTCGGCGGCGACCTTGGCCTCCCGTCTTTGTACAAGGCCGCCCTCGCAGCGCGCGTGCTTGCTGGCGATGGCCGTTGTTTCTTGGCGTCTTCAGGTCCATTGGGAGTCCCGGCGTCGACTTGTGTCTTACGCGGGTACATGAGCCGTGATCCAGGTGAAGCCCTGGACGAACCACAGTTTCCATCAGGGCCGCCGTACTGACGTCGGTCCTCGCGCCGCCGTTAGTCTCAGCGACAACCACTGGTAGTCGCCGGCGCATCCGCTGCCCGGGTAGTCGTCGAACGGGCACTCCACCCTTGCGGTCCTGCAGGCGCGCAGGCCTCGGGGAACAGCGAAGTCCGACGCACCCTCAAGCGACGTCGACAGATCACCGCCATCGATCGTCGTGCACAGCGTGCGCGGGCTCACGAACGCGATAGCGTCCGTAGTGTTCTCCGCGCGGCGGGCGAAGGGTAGGTCCGCCACGGCCGGGACAACCGCCGGGAGGTCAACGACGTTGGATCGCGATGGCGAGTCGGACTCGCTGCAGGAGCAGCTTGAGGACTCCGCGAGCGGCGACCGCGACGGCGTGCGCACGTCCCACCCCGAGGCCACGACCGCCGACCCAGCCGCGCTGCTCGAGCACCTCGACGTCAGCGGTCACTTCCACCGCGACGGGCGCATGGGTCGCGCCTTTCACCGCGGCCAGGTCTCGCTGCGCGAGGACGTCGCGGAGGGCAGCCTGCACGTTTCCGTCGACGGCAACCGCGTCCTGGCGCACGTCGACGAGGTCTCGCCGCTGCGCATGAGGTCTGAGGGCTCGTCGGGGTACTCGGTCCGCCGGGCGCTCGTCCACAACCTCGCCGGCATGGCCCGGGACCTCATGTCGCTGCTGCGCGGCCGCCAGGGCGACCATCGCGCGGTGCTCAACTGCGAGTGGTTCGAGCGCGAGCCGCAGCGCCAGGAGCTTGATCGCGGGCGCAACACGACGCCGACGGGGTGGAACGTCCAGCTGGAGGCGCGCGTCAGCGGTTCGCTGGACCCGTCGCGGCTGCGCGCCGCGCTCGGTGCCGCGCTGGGCTCCGTGATGGAGCGCGATCCGCTCGAGGTCGTCGGCTGCCGCGACGAGGAGGCCGTCGCCGCCGCCCGCCGCCGGCTGCAGGACGTCGCGGTGGCGGTCGAGGAACGCCCGCCGATGCGCGTCCTGCTCGCCCGTGGCCTCGGCGGCGACACCCTCATGTTCAACGTCAACTACGCCGTCAGCGACGGCTTCGGCGCGCTGCAGGTCGTGCGTGCGGTCGCGCGGGCGTACGCCGGCGAGGCGGATCCCGACGCCGCGCTCGACTTCCTCGCGCTGCGCGACCTTCCGGTTCGGCCCGTGCCGCCGTCGACGTCCGCGCCGATCGTGCGGGCCTACGAGCGCACGCTCGAGAAGCTCGGCGACCTGCGTGCCCGGCCCGCCCGCATCGCCGCGGACGGCGCCGGCGAGCAGCTCGGCCACGGCTTTCACATGGTCGGGATGTCGGCGCAGGAGACGCGTGCCATCGTCGACGTCGCGCACCCAGGCAACGCCGGCGACCTGCTCATGGCGGCACTGCACCTGACGATCGGCGACTGGAACCGCCGCCACCACGAGGGCGGGCGCAGCATCGGGGTGCTGGCTTCGGCCGACGTGCGCTCCCCGCGCTGGCCGGACCGCCGGATCGGCAACTTCTCGATCACCTCGCGCGTCTCCACGAGCCCTGGCGACAGGTCGAGTCCGGCCGCGGCGCTGGAGGCCGTCACCGCACAGGGGTCGCGCAACAAGCGCAACCGGACGGGGATCGCCCTCATCGCCGGACTCGAGCGTGCCGGGATGCTGGCGCTGTGGGCGAAGCAGTCGAGTGTCGTGCTTGCGCCGCTCACCGCCCACGACCAGGTCGACTGCGCAATGTTCGGCAACCTCGGGCCGATCGGCCGGGCGTCGTTCGGCCCCGCCGGCGGCGAGATCGTCGAGCTGTGGTTCTCCCCGCCGGCCCGGTCGCCGAGGATCCTATGCGTCGGCGCGCTCGTCTTCGACAAGCGCCTGCAGCTGACGTTCCGCTATCCGCTGCGCGTGCTGAGCGCGGACGCCGCGCGCGGCTTCGCGGACGCCTACGTCGAGCAGTTGCGCGCGGTCGCCCGGTCGTCGTCGGAGGCGCCCCCGCACCGCCTGCGTTCCGTCATCGACCGCGTGCAGCGTCGGCTGCGAGGCAGGGCGTAGGCCAGGGCGTGCACGCCTGAAGGGGCGCGACCGCGGCGCGGGAAGGACGAGCCGCCTGCGGAAGGGAGGGGCGAGGGCGTTCGCTGTCGCCGGCGCCGCGCCAACATCGCTACCCGCGAAAACGACACGTCGCCACGCTGTCAGCGCTTAGCGCGCTCCTACGAGCCATCACACAAACGCGCGTGGAGTCGCGCTACACCGGACCGGCCTTGTCGCGCCACCAATATGCACGAACTCGCGAGTGCTCCTATTCGAACGCGACAGTGGTGTTTTCCGTCGCGCCGGGGCCAGAGCAAGCCATCGTTCTCACGCGGATCGCGTTGACAATCGGCCCGACCGGTCCTGCTGTGATGGGCACGTAGTCGAGGTCTTCTCTGTGGCGCAGCGCCGTTGGGAGTGAGGTGCAGCCTGGGAGGTATGTGCCGCCGCGGAATGCGAGGGTGGTCAGCAGCAGGACTCGCGCTCCGGTGCGCGAAGGCCGGGAAGTGCGTGTCCAACACCACCTTGCCGCACGATGCCGTCGGGTCCCGATCTGCTCGGGCCGGCGTCACGGCTCCTCCAGGCTGACCCCGCTCGCCCCGCGCCAGGCGGCCAGCCGCTCCAGCGCGCGCATGACGGCGCGGTCCAGCGCGGGCGTGCGGCGCACGCCGGGCTCGCGATGCAGGGCGTGGATGCGCAGCACGCCGGCGCGGGCATCGAGCGCTGCATCGGCGCGCGCGACGATCCGCTCGCGATGCAGGATCGGCAGCACGTAGTAGCCCCAGCGCCGCTTGGCGGCCGGCACGTAGATCTCCAGGCGGTGCTCGAAGCCGAACAGCTCCGCCGCCCGCGCGCGGTCGCAGAGCAGGTTGTCAAACGGCGACAGCGCGGTTGTGCGCGAGCCCTGCGCCAGGTCGGCGAGGGCGTCGAGATCCGCGGGCGCCGCGAACCACATCTCCGCCAGGCCGGCCACCGTCACCGGCTCCAACCGACCGTCCGCCACGAGCGCCGATAGCGTCCGCGCCGGCGAGCGGTAGCGGCGGCGCAGGAAGTGCACGCGCACGTGGGCGGCCCGTGCGACGCCGAGCATCCGCACCGCGCGCAGCACGGCCTCGCGCTCGGCCTGCGCGTCGGTCAGCTCCTCGGGCGGCGCATCCGCCGGCAGGCAGCGCTCCATGACGTCCCACAGCCGCTCGCCGCCCTCGCGCCGGCTCACGCCGACGCGCCCGCTGAGCCACAGCAGGTGCAGCAGCCGCGCGATCGTCTGGCGCCCGGAGACCTCGGCGGTCCACCAGCCGTGACGCCACGGCTCGGCCGAGCGGTCCTCCAGCTCGCGGGCGCGCAGCGGGCCGCGCCGGCGAAGCTCGCCGACGAGCTCCTCGCAGAACTCCGCGTTGGCGCTCAGGAAGGTACGGGCGCGGACCGCACGGGCGTCATCTCCGGCGAGCACCGTTCGCATCGCCCAGCGATGCAGGGGCAGGTCCGCCGTCGCCACGAGCGACGCCTCGTGCGCCCAGGAATCGAAGAGCACGCGATCCTCGTAGGCGGCGTGCTCCAGCGAGGCCTTGCGCACCGTGCCCAGGCGGGCGAACAGGACGAGCAGCGGGCTGCGTGCCACCGCGCTGACGGGATCGGACTGCAGGCAGCCGATCCGCCGGACCACGGCGGCGATCGCCTCGGGCCCGCGGTCGCCGCGCGGGGGCGCGGCCGCGAGCCCCTGCGCGTGCAGGGCCAGGCGACGCGCCTGGCGCAGCGTCAGCGTGCGAGCGCTCAGATCCCCTCGCCGGGCAGAAACTCGTTGGTCAGCGCGCGGTTGGCGCCGGCGGGGCTCGCGAGCAGGTCGTTGTCGATCATCCACTGCGTGTAGCGCTTCCACGCCACCGGATCCTGGTAGCCGAACGGCTTGTCGCGCTGCTGCGGGAAGAAGACCGGCAGCGTCGCCATGACCTGCTCGCGCTGGAGCTTGGCGTCGAGGTCGGGGTTGGCCTTGACCAGCGCTGCCACCCCCGCCTCCATGTCCTCGCGCAGCGCCCGGTGGCCGACGGCCAGCGAGCGCATGAAGCGCCGCAGCAGCGGCCCGCGCCGGCGCACGTCCTGCTCGCGCGCGACGATCACGAGCTCGTTATAGGTCGGCACGCCGATCTGGTCCATGCGCAGGATCCGCGGGTTGCGGCCGCGACGCCGCAGCTCAACGCCCTCGATGTTCCAGAACGCGCCGAGCGTCGCGTCGACGCGCTTGGTCAGCAGCGCGGGCACGAGGTTGAAGCCGACGTTGATCGAGCGCACGCTCGCCGGATCCAGTCCCGCCCGGTCGACGATCGTCTTCAGATAGGCGTCCTGGTAGGGGATTCCGGCGGTCCCGACCTTCTTGTTCGCCAGCTGACCGGGCTCTGCGATCGCCTTGTCGCCGATCGAGATGATCGACGTCAGCGGCTTCTGCACGAGCGCCCCGATCGCGACGAGCTTGGCCCCCTTCGCGCGTGCCAGCAGCAGCTCGGGCTCATAGGAGATCGCGAGATCCGCGCGTCCCGCGCTGAGCAGCTTCAGCGGCGCGGAGGGGTCTGAGGGCGTGCGCAGGCGCACGTCGAGGCCGGCCTGCTCGAACCCGCCGCCGGCCTTCGCCATGTAGATGCCGGCGTGGTCGGCGTTGGGGAAGTAGTCCAGCACGAGCTCGACGCGCTCGCTGCCCGTGGCGCCGGCGGGCTCCTCGCGCTCGCCGCAGGCGGCGAGCGTGGTGGCGAGCAGCACGGCGAGGATGGCTGGCAGGGCGCGGCGGAGCGTCACGGGTGGATCCTCTCGGTTGGGTGGCCTGCGCGCATCACGAGGCGATCCTCGCCCATGGCAGCAGTCGGCGCTCGGCGAGCGTGAGCGCGCCGAAGAGCGCGACGGAGAACGCGGCGAGGATCAGCACCGCCGCGTAGGCCCGCGCGGTCTCGAACTGCGGCAGCGCCTGCAGCACGAGGTGGCCGAGCCCGCTCTCCGAGCCCGCCCACTCGGCGAGAATCGCGGCGATGCCGCCGAACGCGAGGCTGAGCTTCGCGCCGGTGACCAGGCCGGGCAGCGCGGCGGGGGCATCGACGAAGCGCAGCGTCTGCCAGCGTGACGCGCCGAAGGAGCGCATGAGCTTGCGTCGCTGCGGGTCGCTGCGGTCCAGCGCGTCGAGCGTCGGCACGACGATGGGAAAGAAGCAGACGAGCGCGACGATCGCGATCTTCGGCGTCAGGTCATAGCCGAACCAGACGACCAGCAGCGGAGCGATCACCGGGATCGGGATCGTCTGGCTCGTGACGAGCAGCGGATACAGCGAGCGGCGCACGGGCTTTGACAGGTGGATCGCGACCGCGCCGGCGAGGCCGAGCACCAGCGCCACGGCGATGCCCAGGCCGATCTCGCGCGCGGTGACCGTGAAGTTGCTCCACAGCAGCGCGCGGTCGTCGACGAGCGCTGCCGCGATCGCGCTCGGCGCGGGCAGCAGCAGCTCGTCGACGCCGCCGAGGCCGACGTAGGCCTCCCAGCCGCCGAGCAGCACGATCACGACGAGCAGCGCCCTCATGTCCGCAGCTCCGCCAGCGCGCGGGCGCGCAGCGCGACGAGCTCCGGCGACGTGCGCTCGCGGGGGCGGGAGATGTCGACCTCGAGCGTCGCGACCACACGGCCCGGGCGCGGCGACAGCACGGCGACGCGGTCGGCGAGGACGATCGCCTCCTCGACGTCGTGCGTGACGAGTACGACGGTGCGCGGATCGGCGCTCAGCGCGGCGGCGAGCCAGTCCTGCATCTGCAGCCGGGTCAGCGCATCGAGGGAGGCGAACGGCTCGTCGAGGCACAGCACGGGGCGCCCGGCGAGCAGGGTGCGCGCGAAGGCCACGCGCTGGCGCATCCCGCCCGACAGCTCGTGCGGTCGCGCCCGCTCGAAGCCCTGCAGGCCGAAGTCCGCGAGCAACGCGCCGGCGCGACGGCGCGCCTCGGCGCGATCCAGGCCGGCGACACGCAGCGCGAGCGCCGCGTTGTCGACGGCATCGGCCCACGGCAGCAGCAGGTCGCGCTGGGCCATCAGCGCCGCGGCCTGCGCGTCGATCGTTCCGCCGTCGGGTTCGATCAGGCCGCAGATGAGCTCCAGCAGGGTGGTCTTGCCACAGCCGCTCGGCCCGACGACCGCGAGGATCTCGCCCTCGCGCACGCTCAGCGTGAGGTCGTCCAGCGCGGTGACGACGGCCGCGCGCCGGCGCTCGGCTCCGAAGGCCTTGCGCACGCGATCCAGTCGCACGGCATCGACCTTGATGCTCGTCGCCGCGACGGGCGCTGTTGTCTGCGTCTGCATCGTTCCCTCCACGGGCTTGACCCCACAGAGTCAGGCCAAGAGCCTAACGCCTGCCCGCCGGCATGAGCCGCGGGTCCGCGGATGCTTGCGTCATCCGACCGGGGGGTACCCGGGTTGGCGTGCTGACTGGCGCAGAGCCCCGCGGCGAGGTCACCGAGCGCCTGCTGCGGGCGCTCGCGCGTCCTGTGCACCGACTCGGCGCTCCGCCGATCACGGCGCCGGCCGATCCGTTGAGCGACGAGGATCTGCAGCTCGCGCTCTACCTCTGCTACGAGCTGCACTACCGCGGCCTGCCGGGCGTCGCCGACGCATGGGAGTGGGAGCCGAGCCTGCTGGCGCTGCGGCGCGAGCTGGAGTCCTGCTTCGAAGCGGCGCTGTTGGGCGCGGTGGCGTGTCCGCCGGCGCCGGAGCGCCCGCAGGACATGGACCTCGCACTGCGCGCCGTCGCGGATGCCGGCGACGGTCCGTCGCTGTCGCGCCATCTCGAGCGCAAGGCGACGTTCGAGCAGGTGCTCGAGTTCCTCGCCCATCGCTCGGCCTACCAGCTCAAGGAGGCCGATCCGCACTCGTGGGCGATCCCGCGCCTGCATGGCCAGCCGAAGGCGGCGCTGATCCAGATTCAGAGCGACGAGTACGGAGGCGGCGTCGCCGAGCGCATCCACGCCCATCTGTTCGCCGAAACGATGGACGACCTCGGGCTCGACGCGCGCTATGGCGCCTACGTCGACCATCTGCCGGGCGTGACGCTCGCGACCGTCAACCTCATGTCGATGTTCGGCCTGCACCGCCGCTGGCTGGGCGCGATCGTCGGGCATCTCGCGCTGTTCGAGATGCAGTCGTCGGTTCCCAACCGCCGCTACGCGACCGGGCTGCGGCGGCTTGGCTGCGGCGAGCGAGCGACGGCGTTCTTCGACGAGCACGTGCTGGCCGACGCCGTTCACGAGTCGATCGCCGCCGTCGACCTCGCGGGTGGGCTGGCCCGCCAGCAGCCACAGCTGGCCGGCGACATCCTCTGGGGCGCCGCGACGCTCGCCGAGCTCGATGCGCGCTTTGACCGCCATCTGCTCGCATGCTGGGGCGACGGGGTGAGCTCGCTGCGGATCGCGTTGCCCGAGCCGCTCGTCGCCTGACGCGGTCGCGGGTCGCACGCGCCCGACGGCGAGGCTCGAGATCGCGGCGGCGGGTCAGCTTCGCAACGGGTCGTGGTCGCCGGGCGCTTCGGCGGCGCTCGGCGCGCGAAAGCGTACGACCCGGTGGGTGCCGTCGCAGAACGGCTTGGATCGCGACCGGCCGCAGCGGCAGAGGGCGATCGTCTCGCGCCCGGGGTCGATCGCGTTGCCGTCCTGGTCCTCGAGGCGAAAGGGCCCGCGCACGAGCAGCGGGCCGTCTCGGTAGGGGACGATGCGGGCGCCGGTCACGCGGAGCGTCATGCCCGCCCTCCCGTCCGCGCACACCCGCGGCTTCGCATCACCCTGCCCGCACCGGCTGCGTCAGCGCCTTGACGAACTCCTCGAGTTGGCTCGTCGTCCAGCACTCGAACGCCTGGCAGTGCTGCTCGTAGGTGGCGATGACCGAGTCGCCGTAGTTCCAGTACAGCCGTGGCTCGGGGTTCAGCCAGAAGGTTCGCCCCGCGCGGGCCGTGAGCCGGGCGAAGATGTCGGCGCGAGGGTCGCGTCCGTTCGTGCGCGCGTCGCCGAGCACGATGACCGTCGCGCGCGGGTGCAGGTCGTCTTCGACGAGCGCGCGGAACTCCGACCAGACCCGCCCGTAGTCCGTGTATCCGCTGACGTCGGCGACGCCGGCGTCGC
>Ga0136625_1000265_pt1 | contig 15191 bp, 14 predicted proteins | sample AntDrymUQ4832306_2_FD_104672 | JGI IMG/M metagenome (GOLD analysis project Ga0136625, IMG submission 104672) | Polar desert sand microbial communities from Dry Valleys, Antarctica - metaG UQ483 (23.06) | ecosystem: Environmental > Terrestrial > Soil > Desert | place: Antarctica: Dry Valley...
CCACCGTTGTCGCAGACGACGACGATCATTCTGTGTCCCGACAGGATGGAGCTGTAGAGATCGCTGTTCATCATCAGGTAGGAGCCGTCGCCGACGAACACGATCGTTTCTCCGTTCGGCGCCAGCCGGGTCCTGGCCATCGCTGCTCCCCACCCGCCGCTGATCTCGTAGCCCATGCACGAGAACCCGTACTCACAGTCGAATGTGGCGACTTGGCGTGAACGCCAGCCGTTGTTGAGCTCGCCGGGAAAGCCACCCGCTGCTGTCAGCGCGTAGTCGTCTGGCTCGGCCAGCCGGGACACGGCGCCGACGACCTGGGCGTACGTCGGTGTTGCGTTCGACTCCGTGGCTGGCCGCGCCAGGCCGTCGATGTAGCTCCAGTACGTCTCCACCTCGGTAGCGATTCGATCCGTCCACGAAGCTGGGGCGGCCCACTCGCCGAGTACGGCGTCGAGCTCGGCGAGCGACTCCCTGGCGTCGCCCAGCACGGGCAGGGCCAGGTGCTTGCCGGCGTCGAATCGAGCGGTGTTGACGCCGATCAGCCGCAGCTCATCGTTCTGAAACACGGTCCACGATCCGGTGGTGAAGTCCGCCAGGCGGGTGCCGACGGCCAGCACCGCGTCCGCTTCGCCGGCCAGCCGGTTGGCGGAGTTACAACCGATCACGCCGATCGGTCCTGCAAAGCACGGATGGTCGTATCGCAACGACGACTTGCCGGCCACGGTCTCCACGACGGGGATGCCGTGGCGCTCGGCGAAGGCGGCCAGCTCGTCCTCGGCGAGCGAGTAGTGAACACCTCCACCGGCGATGATCAACGGGTTGCTCGCCGCACGCAACGCTTCAACGGCCGCGGCCACCTGGCCCTGATCAGGCCGGGGGCGGGCGATCTCGTGCAGCCGCGGCTCGAAGAAACGGACCGGGAAGTCGAACGCCTCCGCCTGGACGTCCTGGGGCAGCGCCAGAAACGCCGGGCCGCAATCGGCAGGATCGAGCAGCGTGGCGATGGCTTGGGGCAGTGAGGCGAGGAGCTGTTCGGGACGGGTGATGCGATCCCAGTACCGAACGACCGGCCGGAAGGCGTCGTTGGCGGTCGCCGACGGGTCGCCGTAGCGCTCGATCTGCTGAAGCACAGGATCGGGCAGCCGGCTCTGGAACGTGTCACCGGCCAACAGCAGCACCGGCAGGCGGTTGGCCATCGCCACCCCAGCGGCCGTCACCATGTTGAGCGCACCAGGCCCGATCGAGCTCGTCACCAACATGAACTGGCGGCGGCGCATCGCCTTCGCGTACGCGATGGCAGCCAGCGCCATGCCCTGCTCGTTCTGGCCACGCCACGTCGGCAACTCGTCGCCGGCGGCGTGGAGGGCGGGGCCGAGACAGGTGACGTTGCCATGCCCGAAGATGGCGAAGGCACCAGGCACCAAGGGCGCTTCAACGCCGTCGATGACGGTGCGTTGGGCGACCACGAAGCGGACGACGGCCTCGGCAGTCGTGACCCGGACAGTCTTCATTCAGTCGATCCTCAGGTCGCACACGCGCTCCCACCGGCGGCTCTCCCACGAGCGCAGCAAGGCGTCCTGTACCGACACGTACCGCACGGCAGCGTCCAGGCCGGGGTCGAATGGTCGATCCTCGGCGACGGCGGTGGCGAAGTGATGGTCCTCGATGGTGACGAGATCCTCGAAACCGATGCCGTTGGCCCGCCCCGGCACGAAGGCGCCGTGATCTGGGAAACGGTCGCCGCCGAACACGGTGCGATAGCCACTCTCGGGGTCGTCACCGGCCAAGTACAGGTGTAGCTCGTTCATCCGCTCGAGGTTCCACGACATCGAGCCGGTCGTGCCGTACACCTCGAAGGCGTGTTGGCTCTCGGGTCCGGTCATCGAGCGAGAGGCCTCGAACGTGCCGACAGCACCGTTCTCGAAGCGCACCATGGCCCCGAACCAGTCCTCGTTCGTGACGTTGCCGGTGGGATCGTCGGTAGAGCCGTGGTCGTAATGCGTGGCCGCTCCCGGCTGGGGGAGCGGCCGCTGGGCGATGAACGTCTCGCCGAAGCCCACGACCTCGGTGATCGGCGCCACCAGGTGCATGGCGAGATCGATGGCGTGGCTGAGTAGGTCGGTGCTGACACCGTGGCCTGCCTCATCGGAGAGGAATCGCCACGACAGCACGCCAAGTGGGTCGTTGCCGTAGCACGATAGGAACCGGCCCCGGTAGTTCGTGATCTGACCGATGCCTCCGTTGCCGATAACCGATCGAGCGTGCTGCACGAGCGGCGCCCACCGGTAGTTGTAGCCGACCCCCGACACGACATGACGGGCGGCGTGCTCCGCTGCGACGGTCTGTGCCGGGGTGCCGCCGACGGGTTTCTCGCAGAAGACCGCCTTGCCTGCGGCTGCGGCGGCGGTCACGATCTCGACGTGCAACATGTTCGGAGCCGTCACGACGACGGCGTCGACGTCGGGGTGTTCGACGACCTTGCGCCAGTCGTCGGTGGTCTCGGCGAACCCGAACCCACCGACGGCCTCTGCCCTGCGGGCCTCGACAGCATCAGCACAGATCACGAGCAACGGCTCGACGGTGCGTTCGGGGTACAAGGCGGGGATGCGACGGTACGAGCGACTATGGGCCTTGCCCATCCAGCCGAAGCCGACGACGCCGATGCCGAGATTCCGACGGCGGACGATCATGCCTTCCGCTCTCGGGACACACCGTTGGCGGTCGTCATCGGGCAGCGCCGGTCGACGTCCATCGACTCCCAGGTCTCACGAACCCAGTGGTGCGACGGGTCATCGCAGAACGCCATCGATCGCTCGCCGCCGGGTCCTGCCAGCACGTTGAGGTAGTACATCGGGTAGCCTGGGGCGGCGACGCATGGACCGTGGTAGCCGCGGGGGATCAGGAACACGTCGCCGTCACCGACGCGGACGTTGATGTCGACCTCGCCGTCGGGCGTGTACGTGCGGTGCAGGCCGAACCCCTCTGCGGCGTACTCCGTCGTGCCGGCTCGCCCGATGCGGAAGTAGTAGATCTCCTCGTTGTTCACCGGGCACTCCGGGCTGTCGTCGTGACGGTGCGGCGGGTAGCTCGACCAGTTGCCGTCGGGCGTCAGCAGTTCGACGCACATCAGTTTGTCGGCATCGGCGAAACGCTCCGGCGACATGAAGTTGGTCACCTGTCGCGTCGCAGGTCCTGCCCCCCTCACCTCGACGGCAACGTCGCCAGCAGCCACGTAGGCCGGCTCGAATCGCGTGGTGGCGACGGCTGAGGGCAGGGCAACCTCGGCGGCGCCAGGCGCAGTCAGCCGCACCTCAGCGTCGATCGGGACGTACGCCCAGTCGCTGACCCGCTCGAACACCGACGCCCGGCCGGCCAGGTCGAAACGGTGAGATTCCACCTCCACCCGCAGCGCTCCAGCAAGCGGGATCACGGCCATCTCCGTGGTGCCAGTCGAGAACTCGACCCGCTCGCCGGCGGCCAGCGAGCGCACGAGCAGCCCGCTGTAGGCCCAACCGGCATCGACCGGGGTCACATCGACCGATACGCCGTCGACTCCGGTTGCCGATCCGGCGCGCCGATGCCAGGGATGTGCAGCCGTGGTCGTCAACTCGGTCGCCCAGAGGCGGCGTGCGACAACAGGTCGGCGGCGCGGTCGACAGACGCGGACACGTCACCGTCGGGCGGGTAGAGCAGCGCTCGGCCGACGACGAGACCCCGTACGGTCGGCTCGGACAGTGCCCGCTCCCACGAGGCGAACGTCGCCTCCGGATCGGGTCCTGGTGCGCCGCCGAGCAGCAGCAGCGGTTGGCTCGTCATGGCAGCCACGGCGGCGATGTCGGCGGTCGCCTGGATCTTGAGCCAGGTGTACGCCGACGATCCGCCGAGCGCCGCGCAGACGCCGACAGCCTGCAGCAAGCGCTCGGGATCGTCGTCCCACACGGCGGCGCCGGACGGATCCTTCGTGTAGGGGATCGGCTCGACCATCGCCATCATCTGGCGGTCGTTGAGCGCTCGGACCGCCTCGCTGCAGGCGTGCAGGGTGGGGACGGTGCGGTCGTCGGCGCCGTCGATGCGCAGCAGCATCTTGCCGGCGTCGAGGTTGGCGGTCACGAGATGGTCGGTGTCGTACGCCGTGAATCGATCGTCGAGCTCCCAGGTGGCGCCGGCCAAGCCGCCGCGGTTCATGGTGCCGACGGCCACCCGATCCTCGAGGGCGCCGAGCAACACGAGGTCCTCCATGATGTCGGCGCTCGCCAGCACCCCATCGACACGTGGGTTCTCCAGCGCGGTCAGCAAACGGTCGAGCATCGAACGGCGGTCCGCCATCGCCCGGGGATCCGAACGCAGGCCCACCATGCCACGCGCCGTGTGATCGGCGGCGACGATGAACAACGCGCCGTCGCGTGTGAGTTGCTCGCGGCGTCGGCGCCCCGCCATCGCCTTGGCGATCGAGGCCGGCTCGTGCACCCGGACATCGGTCAAGTGCCGGTACTGCCGGTCCGAGATGGTCACTGATCGATCATCCCCTCGTGAGCACTCGTGCCGAGGGAAGCGCCAGCGACGAGGCACACGCGGCGCCGAGGAGGCGCCGCCACCAGAACGGTCACTGCACCGCTTCCAGCAATGCGCCGATCTCGGCTTCGGTGGGCATGGCATCGGCGCACATCAGCCGTGATGCCACCAACGCGCCGGCTGCGTTGGCGTACGTGACGATCGTCTCGGGTGACCATCCCGACAGCAGCCCGTGCACGAGCGCCCCGCCGAAGGCATCCCCGGCACCGAGACCGCACACGACATCGATGCGCATCGGCGGGACGACCGTCGAGACGTCAGCGGTCGCCACCAGCACTCCGTCGGCGCCCATCTTTACGATTGCCAACTCGACACCCCGGTCGAGCAGGCGCCTCGCCGCCCCGTCGGCATCACCCGTGCCGACAGCCACCTCGCACTCTGCGCGGTTGCCAACGGCCACGGTCGCGGCGCCGACCGCAGCGCCGATCACATCGACAGCGTCAGCGGGTGAGTTCCAGAACGCAGGCCGGTAATCGAGGTCGAGCACCGTGTGGCGCGCTCGCCGCCGCGTCGCCAGCATGGCTTGGATCGTCGAGCGGGCAGGCTCCTGCGCCATCGACGAAGCAGCCACCCACAGCACGTCGACGCCACGCACCAGCTCGTCGTCAACATCGTCGGGCGTCAGCTGCATGTCGGGCGCCGCCGGGTTGCGGTAGAACACCAGCAGCGGGTCGTCCGGAGGTGTGAGCGCGGCGAACGCCAGCGGTGTCGCCAACTGGGCGTGGCGTCCGACGTTCGCGGTGTCCACACCGAGCGAGGCGAGCTTGGCCAGCACGTAGTTGCCGAACGGATCAGTACCGACCTTGGTCAGCACCGCCGCACGACGGCCGAGGCGGGCGGCGGCGACGGCCACGTTGGTTGGGCTGCCGCCGATCGACTTCACGAACCGCTGCTCGTCCTCGTAGCCGGCGCCCGCAGTGTCGGCATAGAGATCGACCGAGACCCGCCCGACGGTCAAGAGCTCGGGCGCGCGGCTCATATGAGGACGTCGGCGACGATGCGAACGACCGAGCGCCAGCGAGGGAGTGGCCACATACTGCGCAGGCTGCAGGTGGCGTGGCCGGGGAACGCCATGACGGTCACTGGCTCGCGGTGACCTCCTCGGTGCGCACCACCGATTCGATCTCATGCGCCAGCGCTTCCAGCTCGGCTCCGCCGGCCATCATTCGGGTCAGCTCCTCGCGCGTGATCTCGCTCTTGGCGAAGTTTCCGAGGCTCTGGCCGCGCTTGAGGATCAGGAAGCGGTCGCCCACCGGGTAGGCGTGATGCGGGTTGTGGGTGATGAAGATCACGCCGAGGCCGCGATCGCGGGCGGCGATGATGTACTTCAGCACGACGCCCGACTGCTTGACACCGAGCGCCGCCGTTGGCTCGTCGAGGATCAGTATCTTCGCTCCGAAGTAGACGGCGCGGGCGATGGCGACCGACTGCCGCTCGCCGCCAGAGAGCGTGCCGACCGGCTGTTCGGGGTCGCGGACATCGATGCCCATCTTCGCCATCTCGTCGACGGCCGTCCGCTTGGCGGCGGCGATATCGAGGCGGCGCAGCGGCCCCCAGCCCGTTGTCGGTTCCGAGCCGAGGAAGAAGTTCCGCCAGATCGACATCAGCGGTGGCATCGCCAGGTCCTGGTAGACCGTGGCGATCCCCGCCGCCTTCGCAGCCCGCGGTGAGGCGAACGAGACGTCGTGGCCCTCGATCAGGAAATGGCCTTCGTCGTGCTTGTGGACGCCTGACAGGATCTTGATCAGCGTCGACTTGCCGGCGCCGTTGTCGCCGAGTACGCATGTCACCTCGCCGGCGCGGACGCTCGTGGTGATCTGGTGTAGGGCGATGACGTTGCCGAAGTACTTGGACAGCCGCTGCATCTCGAGCAGCTCAGCCATGTCACCCACCTCCCGTCGCACCGGTCGAGCCGGTCTCGGCGACATCGGGGACCTTCACGGTGGGTCTCGACGCCGTGCGAGCCCAGCGGCGGATCCACTCGTTGGAGAACGCGGCGAGCAGCAGGATCACACCGAGAAACAGGAAGTACAGGTTGTTGTCCCATCCCGCCAACGAGATGCCCCGCGCCGTCATGCCGAGGATCAGGCAGCCAAGTCCGGCGCCGACGATCGAGCCGAAGCCTCCCGTCAGCAGGCATCCGCCGAGCACGGCGGCGATGATGAAGAAGAACTCTTGACCGACGCCTTCGATCACGTTCGACCGGTTGGTCTGCATCAACACGACCATGCCGTGCACCCAGCCACACAGGGCGACGGTCATGAACAGCCCGATCTTCGTGGCGTTGGCGGGCACGCCACTCATCCGGGCGGCGTCGCGGTTGCCGCCGACGGCGAAGATCCAGTTGCCGACCCTCGTTCGCAGCAGCACCCAGGCGCCGATTGCGACCATGCCGAGGAACCACAGGATCGAGACCCTGAACCCGACGCCACCGATCCTGACGATGTCGGCGGCGAACACCTTGCGGGCGAAGTCGTAGCCAGATGCCTCGCTGATTCCCGTTACCTGAGTCTGGTTCGTCACTTGCTGGGTCAGCCAGAGGTTGAAGCCGCGCAGCGCGAAGAACGTGCCGAGCGTGACGATGAAGCTCGGCAGTCCCGACTTGACCACCATCGCGCCGTTGAGGAACCCGATGAACAGGGCGATGATGAGCGACAGACCCATCGCCGGCCACAGGTTCAACCCGCTGTGCACTGCGAACAGGGCGGCGAACATTCCTGTCGTGCCAGTCATGACACCCGCAGACAGGTCGAACTCGCCGCCGATCATCAACAAGGCGACTGCCACGGCCGTCAAGCCGTAGGCCGCCGAGGTGTCGAGGTAGGTGGCGGTGCCCTGCCAGCTCAACCACACGCTCTTTGCCTGCCAGGCGAACAGCAGCCACACCACGACCGCCCCCGCCAGCGCACCGAACTCGGGTCGCACCAGCAGGCGCTTCCACGGTGACAGCCTGGCCAGCCGTTCGTCGGTGGTGTGCACCTCATCGGCGACCGTTGGTGTCGGCGCCGTTGCCGTCGTCATGTCGGCATCCCCATGTCGTTACCCCCATCTCGCCGGTCCGGGGAGGGCGAGCCCTCCCCGAACAGCAGCGGTTCGATGTCGTCTCGTGGTTCTACCTGGTCCCTGCTGCGGCCAGCTCCTTGATCTGCTCGGCGTTGTCGGCAGTGACGAAACCCGGGCCTGTCAGTATCGGCTGACCACCACCGACGGTGTTGAGGTTCTGCTTGTTGAGCGTCAGGAACACGATCGGCAGGTACCCCTGCAGGTACTGCTGCTGGTCGATGGCGAACGACATGTCGCCGGCGGCGATGGCATCGATCACCTCGGTGTTGATGTCGAACGTCGCCAGCTGCACGTCACCGGCCTTGTTGAGCCCCTGCAGCGCGGCGAGAGCCGGTCCGGCACCGGTCGGGCCGAGGGCCAGCACACCGTCGATCTCGGCGTCGGCCTGCAGCGTCGACTCGATTGTGCTCTGAGCGCCGGCGGCGTCGTTCAGGTCGACCTGGACGACTTCGAGGGAACCACCGGCTTCCTCGATGGCCTCTTTGGCGCCGTTGCAGCGGGCGTCGAGACCTGCGTTGCCGACCTCCTGGTTGATGCAGATCACCTTCGTGGCGCCATCCTCGGCCATCCTGGCGCCAGCACCCCGCCCGGCGACCGTTTCGTCCTGGCCGACGTGGGTCAGGGCGCCGATCTCCTGGTAGTTGTCCGATCCCGAGTTCACGGTGATGATCGGGATCCCGGCTTCGTTGGCTGCGGCGAGCGAGTCCTGCAGCGCCGGGAAGTCGGGCACCGAGACCACCAGGCCGTCGGGGTTCTTGGCTACGGCGGCATCGATGAGCTGGGCCATGGCGACCATGTCGAAGGTATCGGGTGCGCTGTAGTTGGCCGTGGCGCCCATCTTCTCGGCCGCGGCGTCGACGCCGTTCTTGAACACCGACCAGAACGGATCGGAGGCCTGGCCGTGGGTCACGACCTCGATCGTGACGTCGCCGGCCTGGGTGAGGTCGACGGTGTCGTCACCACCGGTGCCGCCACTGCCGGCACTGGTGCCGGCGTTGGTGTCGTCCACTGCGGTGTCGCCACCACCCTCGTCGTCCCCGCATGCTGTCAGCATGAGCGCGCCGACGGCGATGATCGCGCCGGCTACACGGAGCCTTGTCTTCATGGTTTCCCCCTATGGGTTGTGCGGCGCACGCGCCGCGGTATCGATCGTCATCATCAGTCGGCTCGCTGGCCGGCCAACACCTTGCGCAGGAACGTCACGCTCTGTCGAGCGTCGAGAATTGGCCCTTCCCCCTGTGGTGGTACGTCACCACCGAGATCGATGTCCTGCTCGAGCACGTACCACCCCCGATACTGATCTCGCTCGAGTTGCTCGACGGTAGCCGCCACAGGAGCGTCACCCCGCCCCAGAGGACAGAACAGGCCACGGCGTACGGCGTCGATGAGCGCAACGTCGCCGCGACCGACCTGCTCGGCGAGATCGAGGCGGACGTCTTTGAGATGGGTGTGGACGACACGCCCAGCGGCGTCGGCTGCGAACGTCGCAGGGTCGTATCCGCCGATGAGCAGGTGCCCGGTGTCGAGGCACCACTCGACAGAAGATCGATCCAGCACCGTGCGCACATCACCGCCTGTCTCGATGAGCGTGCCGACGTGCGGGTGAAGGGCGTGAAGCAGACCGTGGTCAGCGCACAGTTCTGTGAGCTCGTCGAGCATTCCCAGTAGGTGGTCCCACTGCGTCGATGACAGCGCCAGGCGTCTGGACCAGCTCAGATCGACGACAGCTGCCGAGACCAACACCGATGCTCCGGCGGCTGCGAGTAGCTCGGCGTTCGACCGGGCGTCGGCGAGTGTCGCTGCCCGGTGCTCACGATTGTGCAGCACGAGCGGGACGAAGCCACCGATCAAGCGGATGCCGTGACGATCGAGCACTGATCGCAGCTCATCGGGCCGGCGCGGAAGGAAACCCGGCGCGCCCAGCTCCGTGGCAGTGATGTCCAGCGCCGCCATCTCCGCCAGCACCCGTTCGGCGGGAAGCATGGCACCCCAGCCGGGAACCTCGCAGACCCCCCATGAGATGGGGCCAGCACCGATCCGGGCATCGAACGCAGTCATAACCGGTTCGTCCATCATTTTGGAGCGCTCCATGTCATCTTCATCGTGCTCGCACTCTCGGGATCTGTCAAGCTCCTGCCACGATTGTTGGAGCGCTCTATTGTTCGTACGTGCCGCACGTGCTTCACTGATTCATCAGTGGCACATACCACGATGGAGGATGTCGCCCGGCGTGCCGGCGTCTCGCGGTCACTCGTCTCGCTCGTGATGCGGGGCAGCCCGCATGTGAGCGCCGAACGTCGTTCCCGTGTGCTCGGTGCCGCGGCCGAGCTCGGCTACTCGCCAAACGCCATGGCGCGAGGGCTGGCGAGCCGGCAATCGGGCGTAGTGGCAGTGTTGATCAACGATCTGCACAACCCGTTCTTCGCCGAAGCGTTCGACGGCTTGGCCAGCGAGGCGGAGTCGATGGGTTACCTGCTCTTGTTGGGTGCAGGCAGCAACCAGCACGGCTCCGAGCAAGTGGCCTTGGATGGGTTCCTCGAGTACCGTCCCGATGGCATCGTCTTGCTCAGTCCCCGGCTGCCATCGAGTGCGATCGTCGCAGTGGGGGCGAGGGTTCCGGTCGTGGTCGTCGGTCGCGCCGTGAGGGCCGACGGTGTGGACTGTGTGATGACCGACGAGCGCAGAGGTGCCCAGCTCGCCGTCGACCACCTCGCTGCTCTCGGCCACCGCCGCATCGTCCATATCGATGGCGGCAGGGGAGCGGGAGCCGGTCCCCGCCGGCACGGGTATCGCAGGGCGATGACGAGGTCGGGTCTCGAACGATTCGTCGAGGTGTTGGCAGGAGACTTCACCGAGCGCGCCGGAACGCAGGCAGTCGACGCCTTGGTGGGCAGACGAGCGATGCCGACTGCTGTGTTCGCAGCCAACGACCTCGTGGCGGTCGGCGCCATCGATGCGCTCGAACGGGCCGGCCACGACGTGCCTGAGAGCGTGTCGGTGGTCGGCTATGACAACACCTTCTTTGCCCATCTCGGCCACATCTCGCTCACTACCGTCGATCAGCCTCGCGAGGAGATGGGGCGTAAAGCGCTCGGTCTCCTGGCGGACCGCATCGATGGGAAACGGGGCGCGACGGAGCTGATCCTCACCACGCCGCACCTCATCGAGCGCAGCACCACGGCGCCGCCGAGGCGGCGGTGACACCGGCACTCCTCGCCTTCGGCCTGGCGCTCACGGTGGTCGCCGGATGCGGCGACGATGGTGCTCGTCTGCCGCCTCGCTCAGTCTCGGTGCGGGCGTCGGGATGCTCGCTGGCCGATGAGCTGGCCACCGGACTCGTCGTCGGTGACGGGCTGGTGCTCACCGTCGCCCACGTGCTGCGCAGGACGTCGGCGGTGTCGGTCGACGGAGTTCCAGGCAAGGTCGTGGCCATCGACCATCGCATCGATGCCGCCTTGATCGCCGTCGAGGTGCCCGGTCCCGCCGTGCGTTTCGCCGATGAACCAGCCACCGGTCCGGCGACCGTTGCCGGGCGGCCGGCCGTCGTGAGCAATATCGTCGACGCCGCCATCGAGGAGCCGCGCGACGATACGACCTATCGGCGTCGCGCCTTGGTGCTCGCCGCCGGCGTGGGGCGAGGTGACAGTGGCGCCCCGGTGGTCGGTCCTGATGGGGCGCTGCTCGGCATGGTGTTCGCAGCCTCGACGGCCATCGACTCGAGGGCCTATGCCGTCACCGCCGACGAGTTGCGCCCCTTCGTCGGGAGCGCCGGCGTCGGTCAGCCACCCACCACTGGATGTTGAGAGCCGAGCACTGATACGTCGGTCAAGATGGCGGGATGGCTCGCATCCCGTATCCCGATCCCGCCACGCTGACACCCGATACCCAGGAAGTGCTTTCGCGGCTGCCGCCACTGAACATCTTCTCGATGCTGGCAGGTGGTGAGGGACTGCTCGCCGCGTTCACCCGCTTCGGCGCGTACCTGCTCTACAAGTCGTCGCTCGACCCGGTGTTGCGCGAGATCGCCATCATCCGCGTCGGGGCACTGTCCGACGCCGGCTACGAGGTGCACCAGCACACGGCCATCGCCAACGGGCTCGGGATGAGCGACGAGCTGATCGACGCCATCCATGCCGGACCACAGGACCCGGCGTTCGACGAACAGCAACGGCTGGTGATGCGGTTCACCGACGACGTCGTCGCCAACGTGCGGGCCGGTGACGAGACCTTCGGCCCGCTGCACGAGCATCTGTCGCTGCAGCAACTGCAGGAGTTGACGATGACCGTCGGCTACTACATGGCTGTCTGCCGGTTCTTGGAGACCTTCGGGGTCGAGATCGAGGAACCAGACGCAGCGGAGGCCGGCAGGAATGGGTGAGCCGGCCGAGGGTGCGGACGTCGACGGCGCACGGACACTGGCCGCCGAGTCGGTCGGTGCGGCGCCAGGCCGAGGGCGCCTCGAAGGCCGACACCTCCTCGTCGTCGGCGCCGGCCAGGACAGCCATTCCCTGCCCGACCCGCCGATCGGCAACGGTCGGGCGATCTCGATCCTGTGCGCCCGGGAGGGAGCGGCCATCGCCGCAGCCGACCGCGACCGGGAATCGGTGTCCGGCACGGTCGCGACGATCACTGAGGACGGTGGCCGCGCCACGATCCTGATGGCGGATGTCGCCGTGCCGGACGAGATCGAGGCGATGGTTGTCGCCGCCCGGGAAGCGCTCGGCGGGCTCGATGGAGTCGTCTACAACGTTGGGATCGGCGCCGGAGCCGGGCTCGAGCAGTCGACTGCGGATGTGTGGGACCAGGTGCTGAGCGTCAACCTGCGCGGCGCCATGCTCACCGCCCGTGCCGCCTTGCCGGTGCTCGAAGACGGTGGATCCATCGTCTTCGTCTCGTCGGTGGCCGGCATCAAACCCGGCAGCCGCATGCCCGCCTACGACGCCTCCAAAGCCGCCCTCGGCGGGTTGATGCGCCACGTCGCCCTCGAAGGAGAGCGCCGGCGGATCCGGGTCAACGTCGTCGCCCCCGGCCTGATGGACACGCCGCTCGGCCGGATCGCTTCTGCTCGCCGTCCGTCCAGGGCGCGCACGCCGGTGCCGCTCGGCCGCCAGGGCACGGCGTGGGAGACGGCCTATGCGGCACTCTTCCTGCTGTCCGATGAGTCTGCGTACATCACCGGTCAGACCCTCGTCGTCGACGGCGGCCTGACGGCCCTGCGATAGCGGGCGCCGGTGACTGGTCACGACACGACCGTCCACGCTGGAGGCCGAGGCCGACGCAACGCCGTATCAGCCCTCGGTGATCACGTTGCGGATGCGAACACCACCGTCGATCGGTTCGACCACCGTCGACGCTGAGTCCAGCAGCTGACCCGGCTCGACGGGGCGTCCTGCTTCATCGACCGACTGCACCGTCACCAGCACATCGCGGTCATCGGCGTGGATGCGGAGCGTGGTCTCCTCGCTGCGGTGCACCACTCCCGCCAGCAGTTCCTGAGCGAGGCGCAGCATGAGCACGGATGCGCCGGCGCTGACATGGTCCGGGAGCTCGGCGTCGAGATCGATGACGGCGCCGACCTCCTCGCGCAGTGCGTCCAGCTCGACCTGCAGCGCTTCGAGCAGCGGATCGGTGGCCCCGTCGAACACGGAGGCGTTCTCGTTGCCGACGGCCACGCTCTGCCGCCACGTCCGCTCGCTGCGCATCTGCTCGAGCGTCCACATCAACTGCGGATCGAGCCCGTGCCCCGTCGGCTCGGCCACGTCGTCTTGTGCGTCGGTCGCCCGCGCCTCGGCCGTCACCGCACGCTCCTCGGCGAGCTGAGCAGCCGTGCTTGCCGCGTCGGCGTTCCGCTGCGCTGCCTCCCGGGCGGTTTCGGCGTCGGCTGCCCGCTGCTCGGCGCCGCGAGCTCGTTCCTCTGCCGAGGTCGTGGCGTCCTCTGCCGCCTTCGCCCGCTCCTGCGCCGACGCGGCGCCCGCCTCGAAGGTCGAGGCCCGCTCATCCGCCGCCTTCGCTCGCAAGTCGGCGTCAGCCGCCAGCGCGTCGGCCGCTCTCGCCTGTTGCTCGGCCGTGTTCGCCCGCGCCTCGTCGGCCACGGCCCGCTCGTCGGCGGCACTGGCTCGCTGCTCGGCGTCGGTCGCCCGCGCCTCCGCTTCGGATCGGGCGTCGTCGGCGTCCGAGCGTGCCGCCTGGACGGCGACAAGTTCGCCAGCTCGCTCGTCCAATCGCTCTTTCGCTGCTGCGACAGCTAAATGTTCGGCGGCGAGCTGCCGTCGGCCGAGCACCGCAGCGACGATGGCAACGACGGCGAGCACGCCCAGCGCGACAGCGAGACCGGTCATCCGCTCGACCCTATGGCGCGATTCTCACCTCGTGCGACCGCCGGCCGGGACCGCATGCCGGCATCCGCGACCCGAACGAGCCGCATCGCACGTCGACGACGCCCGGCCCTGTTTCAGTCGGTTTCGGTGTCGTCGTGATGTTTCGTCGTCGCCAGCTTGAGGGCCTCGTCGAGTGCCGCTCGGGCAGCGTCGTTGAAGGCGATGAACCGGACCAGCTCCACGTCGGTCGGCGTGGAGAGACATGTGGTGATGGCGACGCGGGCAGCGGGTTCGGGCGGGTAGCCGTACACGCCGGTTGAGATGGCAGGGTAGGCGACCGAACGGGCTCCGATGTCGGCGGCCACTTCCAGCGAGCGGCGATAGCACGACGCCAGGAGTTGGGGCTCGTCGCGATCGCCGCCGTGCCAGACAGGCCCGACGGTGTGGATCACCCAGTGCGCCGGCAGGCGGAATCCAGGTGTCGCTTTGGCGTCGCCGACGTCGCATCCCCCCAACGTCTTGCAATGCTCGAGCAGTTCGGGTCCTGCTGCCCGATGGATCGCCCCGTCGACCCCACCGCCTCCGAGCAGTGTCGTGTTGGCAGCGTTGACGATTGCATCCACGTCCTGCGTGGTGATGTCACCCGTCACGACCTCCACTCGCACGGGGCCAACACTATGACGGTCGGGCCCACGCATCCGGAACTCTGAGCCGTACGGCCGGTGTCGACGTCGAGCGCTCACACTTCTGAGGCGGGGTGTGACTGATGTCGTAGTCGATGCACCACAAACCCACTTGCATCGTGCGCGCCGAAGGAGCACGATGATGCCCGCAATCCGACGAGCCCGCAAGGAGGTGCCCCGATGACGATGACGAGACTGATCACTGCCCCGTTCGCCGGCGGCCCCCGTGGAGGCACCGTCGGCGATTGCTCACTCACCGCTTGACCAAGCTGACCGGGGTTCCCGGTTGGCGCGTCGAGCGGCTCGTGCGCCGATCGTGACGCCAGACGGCGTCGCGTCCTGACCGACGTCGACGATCGGCGCCTGTTCCACATCCACCAAACCGGGCGCCCGCGCGCGCCCACCCCTGATTGATTGATCGAATTTTTGAGTTATTGAAAGGACAATGACATGTACCAGCTCGATCCACACGTAGTGGCGGTGTTCCACGAGTACCGGCGCCAGGAGCTCCAGCGACTGGCCCGCGACGCACGGATTCGCCGCCAGCGACCCGAGC
>Ga0136625_1000268_pt1 | contig 15134 bp, 13 predicted proteins | sample AntDrymUQ4832306_2_FD_104672 | JGI IMG/M metagenome (GOLD analysis project Ga0136625, IMG submission 104672) | Polar desert sand microbial communities from Dry Valleys, Antarctica - metaG UQ483 (23.06) | ecosystem: Environmental > Terrestrial > Soil > Desert | place: Antarctica: Dry Valley...
CCTCCATCCCCCTCCGGGAGAGACCCCCGCCTTTCCTCCCTCGCTTACCGCGAGAGGCCCCCGCTTTTCTTCCCTCTCCCTCCGGGAGAGGGCAGGGGTGAGGGGATCAAAAAACCCGTGAAACACATTGCCCAAGCCCTCCGACGGAATCAAACCGATGCGGAGCGGCTGCTATGGGCTTGCTTACGGGGCCGGCGGCTCTTGGGCTTCAAGTTTCGGCGTCAAGCGGTATTGGGACCTTACGTCGTGGATTCGTATGCTTAGAGCCGAAGCTCGTTATAGAGGTGGACGGTGGCCAGCACGCCGAGCAAGCGCCAAACGACGCTGCAAGGAGCCGGTATCTGGAAGCCCTTGGATATACGGTGATTCGGTTCTGGAATCATGAGGTGCTGCGGAAGCTGGATATGGTTCTGGAGGAGATCGGCCGGGTGTTGAATTTGATCCCCTCACCCTACCCTCTCCCGGAGGGAGAGGGAGAAAAGCGGGTCGCTCTCCGGGAGAGAGAGAGGGGAAAAGAAGCGCGAGCTTTGCTAGCTCCGCGTATAGGACGTTTAAACCGCCTTTGGGGGATGCAATGGATAAGAACCGGGGGTATGGACCGGGCCAGATCAGGCAGAGCAGCCGCCTGAGATTCCATGTCGGGTGATAGGCGATATAGACGTCGTACTGCACTGCTGCCCCCTCATTGCGGTGCCGGCGGCGCGGGCCGCGCGATCGTACCCGCACAAATGCCTTGGTGGTGAGTCATGGCGATAACGACCATCTGGGCGGCCTCCAGAGCCTCTTGGCCGAGGTGTCGGTCGGCCGGATCCTGACCAGCGTCCCGCAGGAGATCCCCACAGAAGCGAGAAATATGGGCCGCACCGTCCCCTGCGAGGCCGGTCAACACTGGAAGTGGGAGGGTGTGTCGTTCACCGTGCTGCATCCAGAGGCCGGCGGCACCGGCTCCGACAACGAGCGTTCCTGCGTGCTCCGGGTCTCGACCGGTGCCCGTGCGGTGCTCATCCCCGGAGGCCGGCGCCGTCCGTTTCCGGATCGGGGACGGGGTGGGAAGTCCGGTGCGGTACCGCGATGAAACCGCGCGTTACTGGAACGCCCGCTGAAGGTGCGTGGCGTCCCGCCCAGGGTTAGCCCAAGTCGGGTTAGCGTTTCACGAAACCGGAATCGCGCTCGGGTCTCTGCGGCCCTTCGGTGTGGCGGGTCGTCACCGGCTTCGTCAGCTCGATGAGGTCCAATAGGACCTCCGCGGTCTCATGGAGCAGCGGTGCGCCGAGATCGACCTCGTCTTTGCTGTCCTTACGTGCCGCGCTGTCCTTCACGGGGGTCGGACCCCCTGCGAAGGCCAGGCGCAGCTGCTTTTCGAGCTCGGCGCGCATCCCCTCCCAAGCGCTCCGCTCGGCGCGGCGTTTGTCTTCGGCCAGAGTGACCCGGTCCCGTTTTTCGATCTGGTGCGCCTGCTCCGCCTGCTCGGTGAGGAGCTTGAAGATCGGTGAGCTTGCCAACCGCTGCTCGTGGCGCGTGCGCAGATCAAAGAGGGTACGCTGCGGCACCCCCGCTGCGGGGACGTACTCGGCGGGATCGACTCGATCCCAGGGCAAGGCGTGCTCCAGCCCGCGCTCCCCCTGATCGGAGGACTGCAGGGGCGTCGGGAAGGTGACGTCCGGTTCTATGCCTCGGTGCTGGGTGCTGGCGCCGTTGACCCTGAAGAACTGGGCCACCGTCGCCTTGATCTGGCCGAGATCCCCGCGGCGCCAGCGGCCGAGACTGTCGAGGTCGATGAGGTTTTGCACGGTGCCTTTTCCGAAGGTCGGTTCGCCGACGATGAGCCCGCGCCGGTAATCCTGGATCGCGCCGGCGAAGATCTCCGACGCCGACGCACTCTGCCGGTCCACCAAGACCGCGAGCGGACCGCCGTAGGCGATCTCCGGATCGTTGTCTTCGTTGATATCGAGATCGCCATCGGCATCACGCACCTGGACGACCGGCCCTTCCTGGATAAAGAGACCGGTCAGCTCATTGGCCTCCAATAACGATCCGCCCCCGTTGCCTCGCAAGTCGATGACGATGCCCTGCGCGCCGTCGCGGACCAGTTCGCCCATCAGTTGGCGCACGTCGCGTGTCGTGCTGCGGTAGTGACGGTCCCCGCGCGCTCGGGCCTCGAAGTCGATGTAAAAGGCCGGGAGTTTGATCACGCCGATCTTCCTGATCGAACCCGACCGGCCGACCTCTATCATCGACTTCTTGGCGGCCTGATCCTCAAGCTTGATGGTGTCGCGCGTCAGGGTGATGGTCGTGGCCCCGACCTCCGGCGCGCTGCCTTTCGGGATGATCCGCAGCCGTACCACCGTGCCTCTCTTCCCCCGGATCAGGTCCACGACCTTCTCCAGCCGCCATCCGATGACATCCACCGCTTCACCTTGCCGGCCCTCGGCCACGGCCACGATGCGGTCATCGTCGTGCAACTTTCCGCTCTGGTCGGCCGGACCACCGGGAACCACCTGTTGCACCACGGTGTATCCGTTTTCGCTGCGTAGCACCGCGCCGATGCCTTGGAGCGACAAGCTCATCCGGATGCGGAAGTCCTCGGAGCTGCGCGGTGAGAAATAGGCCGTGTGCGGCTCGATGGACAGGGCGTAGGCGTTGATGAAGATGTCGAAGACGTCGTCGGCATTGAGCTGATAGGTCTGCTGCACGAGACCGGCGTAGCGATCCGTGAGGGTCGTGGTGATCTCCGGCGGGCCTTTTCCCGCGACGCGCAGCTCCAAGACGTCGTTCTTGACCCGTTTCCGCCACAGCTCGTCGAGCTCGGCGCGATTCGCGGGCCAGGGTGCCTTGCTGCGGTCGATGACGTAGTCTTCCTCGACGCCGAAGTCGAATGGCTGTCGCAGTAGCGACTTGGCGTAGGTCATGCGCTCGTCGAGACGTCGGCGGAACACCTTGAAGATCTCGAAGGCCGGACCGATCTCTCCCTCGCGCAAGGCCTCATCGAGGCGATCCCGATGGACGGAGAAGGCCTGCAGGTCTTGCTGCAAGAAATAGCTGCGACTGGGGTCCAGGTTCCCGACATAGCGCTTGAGCACCTCGGCTGAGAGGGCGTCGCTGAACGGGACCTTCTTGTAGTGGTAGGTCGACAGGTAGCCGGCGATCAGGATCGTGGCAAGCCGATGTTGGGGGCCCGCCGCCAGATCATCGTCGCCGACCCGCGGGTAGCCGGCCCAAGCCCCGGCGCACAGAAAGGCGAGCGCCGCGCAGTACCACCGTAAGTATTTCATACGCCACCCCTCGGAATAAGCGAGGTGCAAGCCCTTGCCCCCGCGATGTTTGGCCGCGACTGAGGTACAAGCGCTAGGCCCGGTGAAACGGGAAGACCCCGCGAAACCATGGCGGCTCTATCGACTGGAGCCAGCGTTCTGGCCCCCGCTAGAGGTCGGCGTCCACCACCTGAATCAACAGGCAAAGCACATGCCCGGCATGGGGGCTGTTCGCCAGGATGACTGGTAGGGCCGCCGCTAGAATCGCGGGGGGCGGGCATCCGTCACGTACCCCCGTGACTCGGTCGCGACCCGCCACACGTTTGGCTGGGGGACCTGGATTCGAACCAGGGTTGACGGAGTCAGAGTCCGTAGTCCTACCGCTAGACGATCCCCCAAGTTTCTCCACTGGAGGCGCGGGATAGGCACGCACCCGGCGGTCCCGGCAGGCCTTATCGCTTGGAGTACTGCGGCCGCTTCCGAGCCTTGTGCAGCCCGACCTTCTTGCGTTCGACCTGGCGGGCGTCTCGGGTCACGAGACCGGCGCGCCGTAGGACACCCTTGAGCCCTTCGTCGTAGGCGATGAGTGCGCGGGCGATACCGTGGCGCACCGCCCCGGCCTGGCCGGAGATACCGCCGCCGCTGACGGTGACCTGGAAGTCGAACTTCCCGTCGAGGTCGGTGGCCTGCAATGGCTGTCGTACGATCATCCGCGCGGTTTCTCGCCCGAAGTAGGCCTCCAGGCTGCGCCGGTTGATCGTGATCGACCCTTGGCCGCGCCGGCAAAATACCCGCGCCGTCGCGTTCTTGCGCCGCCCTATGGCCTGATAGACGGCCATTCGGGATTCTAATATTCGGGATTCTGGCATTGGGGATTCTGACATCTGGGGATTCTGACCTCACGTCAGTTGTAGCACCTGAGGTTGTTGAGCGCTGTGGCTGTGCGTCGCGCCGGGGAAGACCTTGAGCTTGCGATACATGGCGCGTCCCAGAGGGCCCTTCGGCAACATGCCCTTGACGGCCTTCTCTATCACCCTGTGCGGCGCCTTGGCGAGTAACTCCTCGAAGCGCGCTTCCTTGAGACCGCCGGGATAGCCTGAATGAGAATAATAGACCTTGGCGTGCGCCTTGTTGCCGGTGACCCTGACCTTGGTGGCATTGACCACCACGATATAGTCGCCGGTGTCGATGTGGGGTGTGTACTCGGGTTTGTGTTTGCCGCGCAAGCGCTTGGCGATCTCGCTCGCGAGCCGTCCCAGGACCTGACCCTCGGCATCGACCACGTACCAGTTGTGGGTGACGGTATCGGGCGTGGCTACGAAGGTCTTCACTATAAAAGACATTCTATCAAAAGCGCGGCATCGTAGGCAGGGAGCCGAGTGCTGTCAAGTGACGGTCCGCGGGATCCACGCGGGACCCGGGGCCCGGTCGATCCGACGGTGTGGGTGGGCGGCCGCACTCGGCCTGGTGCTACAATCGAGTCATGACGGGGACGACTCGAAGAGGCATGGCCGAACGGCACTACACCCCGCTCGATGCGCTCATCGTCAATCTAGACAAGGGCGTGCGCACCGTCTTCGGCCGGCCCCCGCGCGGCGGCAGGCCGAGCCCCGGCCAGGCCGCCCTCGACAACGATGCCCCCGAAGCGGATCGGCGCGTGTCGGTGGGGCTCATGCGGGTCAACCACGCGGGTGAAGTGGCGGCCCAGGCCCTTTATCATGGGCAGGCCATCACCGTCAGCGACCCCCTGGTGCGTGATCGAATGGGGGAGGCCGCCGCCGAAGAGAACGATCACCTGTCGTGGTGTGAGGCGCGGCTGAAAGAGCTTGGCGGCCACACCAGTTATCTCAGCCCGCTGTGGTACCTGGGCTCATTTACGTTCGGCATCCTGGCGGGTTGGGCCGGCGATCGCTTCAGCCTGGGCTTCGTGGCCGAGACCGAGCGGCAGGTCGTGGCCCATCTCGAGGGTCATATGGCACGCCTGCCCCAAGGGGATGTCCGCAGCCGCGGCATCATTGAGCAGATGAAGAAAGACGAGTCCCGTCACGCCGCGGTCGCTATGGAGAGCGGCGCGGTCGATGTACCTGTTTATATCAAGCGCTTGATGCGCATGACGGCCAAGATGATGACGACTACGGCCTATTGGGTCTAGCCCGGCGGCTCATTGCGGGTCGTAGCCGTTCCTGTCGACCACGGCGGCCGCTTGCGGGTCGTCGATGACGACCCGCTTGTCCCGACCGCGAGCCCCGCCCGCGAGCCTTACCTGACCCTGTTTGACGCCGAATTCCCGCGCCAGAAAGCGGATCAGCGCCACATTCGCCTTGCCGTCGACGGCGGGTGCCGCGACGCGGATCTTGATCCGGTCACCGTAGCGGCCGACGACCGATCCCTTGCCCGGCCCCGGTTGCACCCGTAGCCATAGCTCCAGGCATTCATCCACCGCCGACACCCGCTGTCAGGAGACTGCCGGCCAGGTCGACCAGGGGGGCGATGGCGAGCATCAGGATGAGCTGCAACAGGATGATCACGACGATCGGCGAGAGATCCAGGCCCGCGATAGGGGGCAGGAGCCTCCGTGCCGGGCGCAGCAGGGGTTCTGACAGGGTGTTGAGCAGGGTGCTCACGGGGCTGTACGCATCCGGCGCGATCCAACTGAGGAGGACCCGGATGAACACGGCGAACAGGAACACATAGACCGCGAGGTGCAGGAGACTCGCCACCGCCAGCATGACGAGGGCCGGGAGGCCGGGCCGGTAGCCCTGGATCCAGCTACTCAGCGAGATCTCCACCACTTTGAGCAGGATCATGAGCAGGACGGCGGCCAGGTCCACACCGCCGAATCCGGGGACCCAGCGCCGCATCGGCTGCAGGACCGGCGTCGTCACCTTGACCACGAACTGGCAGACGGGGTTGTAGAAATCGGCACGCAGGAGCTGGAACAGAAACCGCAACATCACGGCCAGGATGTAGAGGTCGAAGACGGTTTCGACCAGGAAGACCCCGGCGTTCGAGAAGTACGCGCCGCCCATCACGACTCTCCCAGGAGGGCGCCCAGCTCTCTGGACCGGGCCTCCGCTGCCCGGAGCGCCCGCGTGACCATCGATTCGATGCCGCAGTCCTGGAAGGTCTTGATCGCCTGCTCGGTCGTACCGCCCGGCGAGGTGACCTGGGCGCGCAGCACCGCCGCGGGCGTCGCGCTTTCGAGCGCCATCTTGGCGGCCCCGAAGGCGGTCTGGAGGGTCAGAAGCCGCGCGGACTCCGGCGCCAGCCCCATCGACACCCCGGCGCGTTCGATCAGTTCCATGAGCAGAAAGAAATAGGCGGGCCCACTGCCGGAAAGCGCCGTCACGGTGTCCATGAGCGCCTCGTCCTCGACCCATACGGCCGAGCCGACCGCCCGCAGGATGGACTCGGCGCTGTCGCGGTGGCCACGGCCCACGCTGCCGGCCTCCGCATACAAGGCCGCGGCGCCGCTTCGGACCAGCGCCGGGGTATTGGGCATGGCGCGGACGATCGGCACCTCGGGCCCGATCCCCTCGGGTCCGATCCATTTACGGAGGACGCCCGTCGAGAGGCCCGCCACGATGGACAGGACCAGCGGCCCTTGTGCGCGGAGCGTCTCCGCCACATCCTCCACCACGGCCCGCACCACCTGCGGTTTGACCGCGAGGATCACGACATCGGCCCCGGCGATGGTCGAACGGTTGTCGTTACCGGTACGGACGCCGAAACGCTCGCGGAGCGCCTGCAGCCGTTCGGGGTCGGGGTCGGAGACCCGCAGGTGCTCGCACGGATGGCCGTCGTCGATGAGCCCTCCGACGAGACAGCGCCCCATGTTGCCGCCGCCGATGAAGGCGAAGATTGGTTCTCTCATGCAGAGGCCAAGCGGTTGTGCCGGAGCGGCTTCGGTACGCTCCCCCAGTCCCGGAAAGTGTATCACTATGCGTCGGCGAGTAATGCCGGGAGGCGCCGTTCCGATCTCTCCAGCGGGGGGTCACCGCGCGCGGACTCCTCTCGGACCGAACAGGGCCGTCCCGACGCGCACCAGGGTGGCACCTTCGCAGATGGCGGCCTCGAAGTCCTCCGAGGTGCCGATCGACAGGGTATCGAGGGTATGGCCCCGGCCGCGCAGATCGTAGAGGGCCGCGGCCAGGGGCTTGAAGCCGGCGCGCTGTCCGTCGAAATGCCGGCCCGAAGCCGGCAAGGCCATGAGCCCTCGCAGCCGCAAGCGCGGGTAGCGGGCCACCGCTTCGGCCAGGGCCGGCAGATCGGTCAAGGAGACGCCGGACTTGCTCGGCTCGCCACCGATGTTGACCTGGATGCAGACATCGAGCGGTGGCAGGCCGGCCGGCCGGTGGGCGTCGAGCGCCGCCGCGACCTTTTCGCGGTCCACGGTGTGCACGAAGGAGAAGTGTCGAGCGATTAGCCGGATCTTGTTGGTCTGGACCCTGCCGATGAAGTGCCATTCCAAGAGCTGACCCTGTAAGGCGCCGATCTTGGGAAGGGCCTCTTGCGAGTAGTTTTCGCCGAACCGGCGTTGCCCGCTCCCCGCGAGCGCCAGGATCTCCGCGACCGTACGGGTCTTGCTCACGGCGATCAACCCGACCGATCCGCGCGGGCGCGAAGACCGCTCCTCGGCCGAGGCGATCCGGGTCAAGAGGTGTTTCAGCGCGTCCACCGGCGGGTCCGCCACAGGGAGATCACCCGCCCATCCCTGAAAACGGGCCGAGGCGTAGCGATGACCGGCCGACCGAGTGGGGGCGGCCCACCCATTTGAAGAGGGCAGTGGTCCACTGGAAGAATTGCCCATCGGTGTCGATAGCGTCGGGGTTGCCGGCGTCGGCCATGTGGCACGCTATCATAGGTAGATGAGAGCAAGGGAGACAAGCCTCCTGGTGATACGAGGTGAGCGATCATGATAGATATCGGTGAGTTGCTCGCGTTTTCGGTCAAGAACGGGGCCTCTGATCTGCACCTTTCGGCCGGCCTCCCCCCCATGATCCGGGTGGACGGCGACGTACGCCGCATCAATGTCCCGCCCTTGGAACACAAAGAGGTCCATGCGCTCGTCTACGACATCATGAACGACAAGCAGCGCAAGGACTACGAGGAGTTCCTGGAGTGCGACTTCTCTTTCGAGATCCCCGGTCTTGCGCGTTTCCGCGTCAATGCCTTCAACCACAACCGCGGGGCCGGCGCGGTATTTCGGACCATCCCGTCCGATATCCTGACGCTCGAAGACCTGAAGTGCCCGCGCATCTTTGCGGAGATCGCCAATTACCCGCGCGGGGTGGTGCTCGTGACCGGTCCGACCGGATCGGGAAAATCGACCACGCTCGCGGCCATCGTCAACCATGTCAACGACAGCGAATACGGGCACATCCTGACGGTCGAGGACCCGATCGAGTTCGTGCACACGAGCAAGAAGTGCCTCATCAATCAGCGCGAGGTGCATCGCGACACCCTGGGTTTCAACGAGGCGCTGCGCTCGGCCCTGCGCGAGGACCCCGACGTGATCCTGGTGGGTGAGATGCGCGATCTGGAGACCATACGCCTCGCGCTTACCGCTGCGGAAACCGGCCACCTCGTGTTCGGGACCCTGCACACGAGCTCGGCGGCCAAGACCATCGACCGGGTCGTGGATGTCTTTCCGGCCGCCGAGAAGGACATGATCCGCGCGATGCTCTCCGAATCGCTACGCGCCGTCATCGCTCAGACCCTGCTCAAAAAGATCGGGGGCGGACGGGTCGCGGCGCACGAGATCATGATCGGGACCCCCGCGATCCGGAACCTCATCCGGGAAAATAAGGTCGCCCAGATGTACTCCGCGATCCAGACCGGTGCCCAGCACGGCATGCAGACCCTCGACCAGAGCCTCCAGGAACTGGTACGGCGAAACATCGTGAGCAAGCAAGAGGCTAGGGTCCTCGCCGTCAACAAGGACCAGTTCTAAACATTTCTTGTTTGATTTATTTTTTTGGGTCGGGTTTTCACGAAAGGCGTAGCGAGGGCGTATGGAAAGAGATCAAGCGATCAAGTTCATGCGGGACCTGCTCAAGGTCCTGGTCGACAAGAAGGGCTCCGACCTGTTCATCACCGTGGACTTCCCCCCGGCCGTCAAGGTCGATGGCAAGATCGCACCGGTATCCAAGACCAAGCTCTCCGCCGAGAACACCGAGGCCCTGACCTATGCCGTCATGAACGACCGGCAAATCAAGGAATTCGAGGCCACCAAGGAGTGCAACTTCGCCATCGCGCCGGCCGGTATCGGGCGATTTCGCTGCAACGCCTTCGTGCGCATGAGTTATACCGGGATGGTGTTGCGCGTCATCGAGACCGAGATCCCGACCCTCCAGAAACTCGGGCTGCCGGAGGTGTTGCAGGACATCGCGATGGCCAAACGCGGGCTCGTGATCATGGTGGGGGCGACCGGCTCCGGAAAGTCCACCTCGCTCGCGGCGATGGTCGATCATCGCAACCAAAACAGTTATGGTCACATCATCACCATTGAGGACCCGATCGAGTATGTCCACCCCCACAAGAATTGCATCATCACGCAGCGCGAGGTCGGCGTGGACACCGATGACTGGGACATCGCGCTCAAGAACACCCTGCGTCAGGCCCCGGACGTCATCCTGCTCGGTGAGATCCGGGATCGCAAGACCATGGAATACGGGATCGCGTTTGCCGAAACCGGACACCTGGCCGTGGCCACGCTGCACGCCAACAATTCCAATCAGGCCATCGACCGCATCATCAACTTCTTTCCGGAAGAGCGCCGCCATCAGCTCCTGATGGACCTGTCGCTCAACCTCAAGGCCGTGCTGTCACAGCGCCTGCTGCGGCGGCGCAACGGTGCGGGAAGGGTCGCGGCTATCGAGGTGCTGCTGAACTCGCCTCTCATCTCCGACCTCATCCGCAAGGGGGAGGTGCACGAGATCAAGGGGGTCATGCAGCGCTCCAACGAACTGGGCATGAAGACCTTCGACCAGGCTCTTTTCGACCTGTATGAAGCCGATCTGATCACCTACGAGGACGCCCTGAGGAACGCGGATTCCGTGAACGAGCTGAGGCTGCGGATCAAGCTCGAGGGCAAGGCCGCCAAGGCCGCGGACAAGCTGACCGGCCTCGAAGGCATGGGCCTCGTGGAAGAAGACAACGCGCGGGTGATGGTGCGCTAGCGGAACACCGGCGGCATCGCTCGTTCACACCTGCCGCCTGAGCTGCTGAATCCGATCCGGCCGAACCCGATGGACATCACCCCCTACCTCAGGCTCCTGGTCGAGAAACAGGGCTCCGACCTGCATTTTACGGTGGGGGCTCAGGTCAAGATGAACATCGAAGGGAAACTGACCTCGGTGGGAAAGACGTCGCTCACCGCGGAGATGACACAGGCCGCGGCCTACGGGGTCATGAACGCGGAGCAGGCGGCGGGCTTCGAGACAAACTGGGAAGCCGATTTCGCGATCGCCCTCGCGGATGGCAGCGGGAGGTTTCGCGTCAACGTGTTTCGGCAGCGCGGGGACGTGGCCATGTGCCTGCGCCGCATCCCGATCCGCATCCCCACCCTCGAGGAGATGGAGTTGCCCGAGGTCCTGGGCGATCTCGTCATGCAAAAACGCGGGCTGATCCTCATGGTCGGTGCCACCGGATCGGGAAAATCGACGACGCTCGCCGCCATGATCAACCACCGCAACCACCATTCGGCGAGCCACGTGCTGACCATCGAGGATCCCGTCGAGTTCTCGCACCCGAACGTCAAGTGCATCGTCAATCAGCGCGAGGTCGGCGTGGACACCCAGTCTTATCGACATGCGCTGCGAAGCGCACTGCGCGAGGCCCCGGACGTGATATTACTAGGCGAGATCCGCGATCGGGAGACCATGGAAGCGGCGCTGGAGCTGTGCAACACGGGGCACCTGTGCCTATCGACGATGCACGCCAACAACGCCAACCAGGCGCTCGAACGGGTCATCAACCTGTTTCCGCTCGACATCCGCCGACAGCTCTTTCTCGACCTCGCGGCCAATGTCCGCGCCATCATCTCGCAGCGCCTGGCGCGCGGGCCGAACAACAAACGCTGTGCCGCCATCGAGATCCTGATCAACACCCCCCACATCGCCGACCTCATCCTCAAGGGTGACCTGGACCGCATCAAGGACGCCATGGACAGTAGCGGCTTCAAAGGCATGCAGACCTTCGACCTGGCCCTGTACAACCTCTTCAAGGAAGGCCGCATCGACCTCGAGGAGGCGTTGAGGAACGCCGATTCCCGGACCAATCTCGAGGCCAAGATCAACTTCAGTTGAGCGTTACCGAAGCGGGCTACCGCGCATCGCGACGCCTGCTTCGGGCGGTACCCGCCCCTCGGATCCGCTGCACCGACGTTCGGGGATCCCGGCGGCGGCTGTGGTACGATGCCCGGGAAGAGGGCATTCCCCACCTTGACGGGTATGGCCCCGATCTGCTAGGGAAGTTCTAAATAAGTCATGATTTCCTCAAGGTCGTCATTCCAGCGCAAGCTGGAATCCAAGATTTTCAATGCCTTCTGGACCCCAGCTTCCGCTGGGGTGACGAAGTTCCAGACTTATTCAGAGGTTCCCTAGTTCGCCACGCCGCCGACCATAACCGAGCACCGAGGTCGGGCGCAAAGCATGTCCAACGAACAAGAGCTACAAGAACTCCGCGCCCGCATCGACGAGCTGGACGCAGAGCTCCTGCAGATGATCACCACCCGCGCCGAGCTCGCCAAGGCGGTGGCCGCCGCCAAGGGCGGCGAGGTCACCGATTATTACCGGCCCGAGCGCGAGGCCCAGGTGCTGCGCAAGATCATCTCCCGCAACCGCGGGCCGCTCTCGGACGAGGAGATGGCGCGGCTGTTCCGCGAGATCATGTCCGCCTGCCTGGCGCTGCAGCAGCCCTTGAACGTGGGCTTCCTGGGACCCGAGGGGACCTTTACCCATGCCGCCGTGCAGAAACACTTCGGGCGCTCGGTACAGGCGCTCCCCATGGGCACCATCGACGATGTGTTCCGCGAGGTCGAGGCCGAGGCCTGCCACTATGGGGTGGTGCCGGTCGAGAATTCCATCGAGGGCGTGGTCAACCACACCCTCGATATGTTCATCCACTCGCCGCTCCGGATCTGCGGCGAAGTGGAGCTGCGCATCCACCATCACCTCTTGGGTAAGACGGCCAATCCGGACGGTCTCCTGCGCGTCTACGGCCACGAGCAGGCGCTGGCCCAGTGCCGCCGCTGGCTCAACAACCACCTCGCCAAAGCGGCACGCTGTCCGGTGGCGAGCAATGCCGAGGCCGCGCGCCGCGCCGCGGCCGAGCCTGGGACGGCGGCCATCGCGGGCGACGCGGCGGCGTCGATCTACGGCCTCACCCGCATCGTGAACAACATCGAGGACGAGTCCGACAACACCACCCGTTTCCTCATCATCGGCCACCGCTCCACCCCACCGAGCGGCGACGACAAGACGACCCTGATCTTCTCGACCCCCAACCGTCCCGGCGCGCTCTACAAGATGCTCGCCTCCTTCGCCGAGCACGGGATCAGCATGATGCGCATCGAGTCGCGACCCTCGCGGCGCGGCATGTGGGATTACTTCTTTTTCGTGGACATCGAGGGCCACGGCCGCGACGAGGGGGTGGCAGAGGCCTTGAAGGAGCTCAAACAGCGCGCCTCCATGCTGAAGCTGCTCGGCTCCTATCCGCGGGCGGTCCTGTAATATGGGTGCGCCCCCCGCGGACCCGCCTTCGATGGCGAAGCACGCGCCCACGGGCTGCGATTTCGTTTCCCTCGCGGCACCCGGTGTGCCCGGCCTCAAGCCCTATGCGCCCGGCAAGCCGATCGAGGAGTTGGAGCGGGAGCACGGCATCGCGGGTGCCGTCAAGCTGGCCTCGAACGAGAACCCGCTCGGCCCCGGAACCCTGGCCCTGGCCGCGATCCGGGCCGCGCTGGGATCGCTCAACCGTTACCCGGACGGCTCGGGCTACGCCTTGAAGAAGTCCCTCGCGGCGCACCTGTCGGCCAGGGCCTCTTTAGCATGCTCCGCGGCGGGGGCGATCACCCCCGATCACCTCACGCTGGGCAACGGCTCGAACGAGGTCCTGGAGCTGGCCGCCCGCACCTTCGTGACCCCCGCCGATGAGGTGCTGTTCTCCGAGCACGCCTTCGCGGTGTACCCGATCGTGACCCAGGCGGTGGGGGCGCGGCCGATCGTGACCCCGGCGCGGTCCTACGGCCATGATCTGGAAGTCATGCGCGCGGCGGTGACGGAGCGCACCCGCCTCTGCTTCATCGCCAACCCCAACAACCCGACCGGGACCTGGGTCGGGAGCGATGCGCTGGCGGGTTTCCTGACATCCCTGCCGAGGCACGTCCTGGTGCTGATCGACGAGGCCTATTACGAGTACGTGGACGAGCCCGGCTATCCGAACGGCGTCGCCTGGGTCGAACGCTTTCCCAACCTCATCGTGACCCGGACCTTCTCCAAGATCCATGGCCTCGCCGGGCTGCGCCTGGGCTATGGCGTGTCCCACCCGGAGGTGGCCGGGCTCTTCAACCGCGTCCGCCAGCCCTTCAACGTCAACAGCCTCGCCCTCGCCGCCGCCGCCGCCGCGCTCGGGGACGAGGGGCACGTGGCACGGAGCCGCCGGGTCAACCAGGCCGGGCTCCGGCAACTGGAGGACACCTGCGATGCCCTCGGGCTTTCCTACATCCCCTCGGTCGCCAACTTCCTTTGCATCGCCCTGCCACGGCCGGGTAGCGACGTCTATGCGGCGCTCCTGCGCGAGAGGGTCATCACGCGGCCCATCGCCGGATACGGTCTGCCCGAGCACCTGCGGGTGACGGTCGGGACCAAGGCCGAGAACGCCCGCTTCGCCGCGGCCCTGACCCGGGTCCTCGGGTGCCGGACGGAACCCAAGGTGAATGGTGAATGGTGAATGGTGAATGATGAAGGGTGAAGGGCGAAGGGTGAAGGGGGAATGGTCCGGCCGAGCCCCTGGCGCGCCGGACGGATTGAGAGGGCCCATGTGCTGATCGAACGGCTCGCTCTCATCGGTGTCGGTCTTATCGGCGGCTCGTTGGCGCGTGCCCTCAGGGCGGCCGGCACCTGTGGGTACGTCATCGGACAGGACATCGATCACGACCGCCTGGAACGGGCGCGTGGTCTCGGCATCATCGACGAGGGGGCCCCCGACCTCGGCACGGCCGTGGCGGGGGCCGATGCCGTGGTCGTCGCCGTGCCGATCGGGGCGATCCGCGCGGTCTTCGCGGGGATCCGCCCCGCCCTGCCGACACGGGCCCTGGTGACCGACGTCGGCAGCGTCAAGGGCGCGGTGGTCGCCGCTGCCCGGGCGATGTTCGGCGCGCACCTGCCCTACGTGGTCCCGGGTCACCCGATCGCCGGCGCGGAGCACAGCGGGATCGAGTCGACGTCGGCCCAGCTCTTCGCCGGGCAGCGCGTGATCCTGACCCCGCTGCCGGAAACGATGCGGAGCGCTACGGAGCGGGCGCAGGCGATGTGGGAGTCCGTCGGCGCCGAGGTCGAGGTCATGGAAGCCGACCGCCACGACGAGCTCCTGGCCGCGACCAGCCATCTGCCCCATGCGCTCGCCTGCGCCCTGGTCAACGCCGTGACCCGCGTGGGCGGTCCGGCGCTCCGCTACACCGCCGGGGGCTTCGGGGACTTGACCCGCATCGCCTCGAGCAGCCCAGCGCTCTGGCACGACATCTTCCTGGCCAACCGCGAGCGCCTGTGCGCGGCCCTGGCTTGCTTTCAGGCCGAGATCGAATCGTTGCGCGAGGCCATCGCGCACGCCGATGGCGAGGCGCTGCTCGCGAGTCTCTACGATGCCAAGACGGTGCGGGAC
>Ga0136625_1000269_pt1 | contig 15127 bp, 14 predicted proteins | sample AntDrymUQ4832306_2_FD_104672 | JGI IMG/M metagenome (GOLD analysis project Ga0136625, IMG submission 104672) | Polar desert sand microbial communities from Dry Valleys, Antarctica - metaG UQ483 (23.06) | ecosystem: Environmental > Terrestrial > Soil > Desert | place: Antarctica: Dry Valley...
AGCCGTTTCGACAGGTGGAGTCCTTCGAGCACGAAGCCAACAGCGCTGGCAATGGCGGCCGGGGATTCGTCGCCGCCGGTCAGCTCGGCTACGGGGGCACGCAGGGCCTCGATCTCGTCCACCACGCCGGCCAGCTCCCGTGAGGCGATGTCCTGGCCCGTGTGGGCTACGATCCCCTCTTCGAATGCGGCCGTGATCGCCACGAGCGTCTCGGGAGCAACCCGCTCACGGAACACGGTCAGCACGGCGCCGTCGAGCAGGTTCTCGACGATGGCACCGTCACGCCCGTCCTCGAGGGACTCGATCTCGATCTTGCCGCTGGTGCTGGCGGGCAACGCCTCGAGATCCTCCACCCGGGCCACGACCACATCCTCGCCAGAGCGCAGGCCGCGCCGCAGGGCGTTGGCGGCCAGCGCCTCGTAGTTGCTCACCGACAGGCGGACGCTGACGCCGCTGCGTTGGTTCACATGGCTGCTGGCCCTGGCCAGATGGCTGAACGTGGCGATGACGTCGACGAGGTGATCGGGCACGGCGACGCTCCGGCCGTCGATGTCGAGCGCCTTGGCTTCGGCCAGGATGATCTCGACCTCGTTTGTCACGTCGAGCGGGTAGTGCGTGCGGATCTGGCTACCGAAGCGGTCCTTCAGCGGTGTGATGATCCGTCCGCGGTTCGTGTAATCCTCGGGATTGGCCGATGCCACGAGCAGCACGTCGAGCGAGAGACGCACCATGGAGCTGCGGATCTGCACATCGCGCTCCTCCAGCACGTTGAGCAAACCGACCTGGATGCGCTCTGGCAGGTCGGGCAGCTCGTTGATGGCAAAGATTCCGCGGTTCGTGCGCGGCACGAGCCCGTAGTGCAGCGCCAGTTCATCGGACAGGTAGCGACCCTCGGCCACCTTGATGGGATCGATCTCACCGATCAGATCGGCGATCGACGTGTCGGGTGTTGCCAACTTCTCGGCGAAGCGGCGGTCCCGCGGTACCCACTCGATCGGTGTGCCGTCACCGTGTGCCGCCACCAGATCACGGGCGTGGCGCGACACCGGATGGTACGGATCGTCGTTCATCTCGCTGCCGGCCACGATCGGCATCCACTCGTCGAGCAGCGTGGACAACGAGCGGATGATCCGCGACTTCGCCTGCCCACGCTCCCCGAGGAAGATGACGTCGTGCCCCGCCAGGAGGGCGTTCTCCAGCTGTGGGATCACGGTGTCGTCGTACCCGCTGATGCCCTCGACCAGAGGCTTTCCAGCGACGATCCTGTTGATGACATTGCGCCGGATCTCATCCTTTACCGGCTGCGAGGTCCATCCGCACGCACGCAGCTCGCTCAGCGTCGACGCTCGCTCCAATTGGACCGCCGGCTCGGATGGAAGGGGCATGAGCCGAACCTACCGCCGAGGGGCGAGCGCTGCGACCAGGTACCAAGCGGCCATGCGCCCGTTTCGGGGGTCAACGGGGGCGGAGCCCGTGTGTACGCTCACCGCTCGTGGATCTGTCAGGCACGTGGCGGGCGCAGGTCGCAGACGACGAGATCCGCAGGAGCGGCATCGCCCTCGAAGCCGACGATTCTCACTGGGTCGACATCGACGTACCTGGTCACTGGCGGGATCACCCGACGTTCGCCAACGGCGACGGACCACTGATGTACCGCACCGGCTTCGCGCTGGAGGCGCCAGCATCAGGTCGCCGGCGCTGGGTGACGCTCGACGGGATCTTCTACCAAGCCGACGTCTGGCTCGACGGCGCCTACCTCGGCGATCCAGAGGGCTACTTCTTTCCACACACGTTCGACATCACCGACCTCAGCCGGTTCTCCGACGAGCATGTCTTGGCCGTCGAAGTCACGTGCTCACCCCAGCACAGCCACCGCAACCGGCGCAACATCACCGGCATCTTCCAATTCGGCGAGAGCCTCGACAGGTCGTGGAACCCCGGTGGCCTGTGGCGCAGGGTGATCGTGCACGAGACCGGTCCGGTGCGGATCCACCGCCTGCGCGTGACCTGCCGGGACGCCGACGAGTCCAGGGCTCACCTACGGCTCTACGCAGCGCTCGACACCGACATCGCCCGGCGCATCCGGCTGCGCACCCGCTCGGACGGGCTGGCGCTCGAGGAGTCGGAGCACCAGTTGGCAGAGGGGATCAATGAGATCGAATGGAATCTCGATGTGCCCCGCCCGGCGCTGTGGTGGCCACGCACGCTCGGCGATCAGCACCTCACCACGATCGGCATCGAGGTGCTGGTTGGCGGCGCCATCAGCGACCAACGCGAGCGTCGCACGGGGTTCCGTGAGGTGGCGTGGAACGACTTCGTCTGCTCGATCAACGGCGAGCGGCTGTTCTTGAAGGGCGCCAACCTGCTGCCGACCCGAGCTGGGCTGGCCAACGCCTCCGCCGACGATGTGCGGGCCGATGTGGACGCAGCGCTCGACGCCGGGCTCGACGCCCTGCGCGTGCACGGACACATCGCCGATCGGGCGCTCTACAACGCCGCCGATGAGGCCGGTCTTCTGCTGCTGCAGGACTTCCCCTTGCAATGGGAGCAGGCTCGCACGGTCCGCCGCCAGGCCGTGCTGCAGGCGGTCGAAGCGGTCAACTCGCTCGGGCACCATCCCTCGATCGTGCAGTGGACGGCGCACAATGATCCGGCGGCGTCGGCGCTGCGCATCGGCGGCGACAGCGGTCGGAGCCGCGTCGCCGCGATCGTTGGCCAACAGCTTCCGTCGTGGAACCGCACGGTGCTCGACCGCTGGGTGAAGCGGGCCTTCGAGCGAGCCGATCCGTCTCGTCCGACCGTCGCCCACAGCGGAGTGATCCCCCACCTCCCGGCACTCTCTGGCACGGACAGCCACCTGTACTACGGCTGGTACACGGGCGATGTGGAGCAGCTGGCCCGGTTGGCCCGCACGATTCCGCGCCTCGTGCGATTCGTCAGCGAGTTCGGCGCCCAGGCCGTGCCCAACAACGCCGAGTTCTGCGAGCCCGAGCGCTGGCCCGAACTCGATTGGGAGCACCTGGCGGCGCACCACGGCCTGCAGAAATGGGTGTTCGACGAACGCCTACCCCCCACCGAGTACGAACGGTTCGAGGCATGGCGCGACGCCACGCAGCTGTATCAGGCGCATGTGCTGCGCACGCAGATCGAGACGCTCCGACGGTTGAAGTACCGGCCGACCGGTGGGTTCTGCTTCTCCTCGCTCGCCGATCCCGAACCGGCGATCTCATGGTCCGTGCTCGACCACCGCCGCGAACCCAAACTCGGATGGCAGGCGGTCCGCGATGCCTGCCGGCAGGTGATCGTCGTCGCCGACCCGCTGGCGGTGTTCGTCAACGCCGGCGACGAGCTCTCGGTCGACCTGCACGTCGTCAACGACACCCGCGAGGCCATCCCAGGCTCTGCCGTAGATGCCAGCTTCGAGTGGGCCGGCGGGACGCAGGAGTGGCGTTTCGAGGGCGACATCGGCGCCGACGAGTGCGTCAAGGTCGGCACCATCGAGTTCACAGTGCCGGCCACGCTCGGTGCTCTACGGCTGGAGCTGGCGATGGCGCCGCTCGGGATCACCAACGCCTACACCACCGCCATCACCATCGCCACCGCGCTGTGACGGCGCTGTGACGGCGAGGTGAAGTAAGGATCGCCGTCAGCAGGCGGGGATCGCCGTCGGCTCGATCGGCCGCCGGGGCCTCACGAGCGGCTGAGGGACTTGCGGTTCTTGAACTTGGCCTTGAGGTAGTCGGCGTTCATCAGGGCGATGAAGTCGATCGAGATCTCCTTCGGACAGGCCTTCTCGCACTCGCCGTGGTTGGTGCACGAGCCGAAGTAGTCCTCCATCGTCTCGACCATGCCCTCGACACGCTCGTAGCGCTCGGCCTGGCCCTGCGGCAGCAGGTTCAGGTGCGCCACCTTGGCGGCCGTGAACAGGTTGGCGGCGCCGTTGGGGCAGGCCGCCACGCACGCCCCGCAGCCGATGCAGGCGGCGGCGTCCATCGCCGAGTCGGCCACCGGCTTGGGCACAGGGATCAGGTTGGCGTCGGGCGCCCCGCCCGTCGGGGCCGTGATGAACCCGCCCTGCTCGACGATCCGGTCGAGCGTCGAGCGGTCGGTCATCAAATCCTTGATGACCGGGAACGCGCTCGCCCGCCACGGCTCGACCACGATCTCGGCGCCGCTGGCGAAATTGCGCATGTGCAGCTGGCACGTCGCCGTGCCGAGCTGCGGCCCGTGAGCCTGGCCGTCGATCATCAGCGAGCACGTGCCGCAGATGCCTTCCCGGCAGTCGTGATCGAACACGATCGCATCCTGGCCCTCGGAGATCAGCTTCTCGTTGAGGATGTCGAGCAGCTCGAGAAACGACGCTTCCTCGCTGATCTCCTCGATGCGGTAGCTCTCGAAGTTGCCAGGATCGTGGGGGCCTGCCTGGCGCCAGATCTTCAGCGTCAGGTTGGTAAGCGCGTGGGCGGTATCGGTCACTTGTAGCTCCGGGTCTGGAAGTGCACCTCTTCATACGCGAGGTCCTCCTGACGCCGCTCGGCGGCAGCCGGATCGCCCGTCCACTTCCACGCCGCCACATGGGCGAAGTGTTCGTCGTCGCGCAAGGCTTCGCCTTCGTCTGTCTGGTACTCCGTCCGGAAGTGGCCGCCACAGCTCTCGTTGCGCTCCAGCGCGTCGCGGCACATCAGCATCCCGAGCTCGAAGAAGTCTTCGACCCGGCCGGCCTTCTCCAGCGTCTGGTTGACGTTGTCAGCAGAGCCGGTGACGCGCAGGTCCTTGCGGAACTCCTCGTACAGGGCAGGGATCTCCGACAGCGCCTTCTCCAGGCCCTGAGCCGTGCGCTCCATGCCGCAGTAGTCCCAGATGATCTTGCCCAGCTCGCGGTGGAAGTGGTCGGGCGACCGCGAGCCGCCGATCGACAAGTAGCCGTCGAACCGGCTTCGGGCCCCGGCTTCAGCGGCAGCGAAGGCAGGGTGGTCGGTGTCGGGCACGGGTTGGTTGAGCATCGGGGCCAGGTAGTTGCCGATCGTGTACGGCAGCACGAAGTAGCCATCGGCCAGGCCCTGCATCAGCGCAGAAGCCCCGAGCCGGTTGGCACCATGGTCGGAGAAGTTGGCCTCCCCGGTGCAGTACAGACCGGGAATCGTCGTCATCAGTTCGTAGTCGACCCAGAGTCCACCCATCGTGTAGTGCGACGCCGGGTAGATGCGCATCGGCTCGGCGTACGGGTTCTCGCCGGTGATCCGCTCGTACATCTCGAACAGGTTCGTGTAACGCTCTTCGACGACGTCCTTGCCGAGGCGGGCGATGGAATCGGCGAAGTCGAGGTACACACCGTTCTTCAACGGGCCGACCCCTCGCCCCGAGTCGACCGCCCGCTTGGCGGCACGCGACGAGATGTCACGGGGCGCCAGGTTGCCGAAGCTCGGATACAGCCGCTCCAGGTAGTAATCGCGCTCTGGCTCGGGGATCTCCGCCGGTGGACGGGTCTCATCGGCGTTCTGGGGCACCCATACCCGACCGTCGTTGCGCAGCGACTCGGACATCAGCGTCAGCTTCGACTGGAACTCATCGGACTGCGGGATGCATGTCGGGTGGATCTGCGTGTAGCACGGGTTGGCGAAGTAGGCGCCCCTGCGGTGGGCCCGCCATGCCGCCGTCACGTTGCAGGCCATGGCGTTCGTCGACAGGAAGAAGGCGTTGCCGTACCCCCCGGTGGCGAGCACCACGGCGTGGCCGGTGTGCGAAGAGATCTCCCCCGTCAGCAGATCGCGGGTGACGATGCCGGCGCAACGTCCTTCGACGACGACGACGTCGACAAGCTCCATGCGGGTCCACAGCTTCACGTTGCCCAAGCCGACCTGACGGGCGAGCTGCTGGTAGGCGCCGAGCAGCAGCTGCTGACCTGTCTGGCCTCTGGCGTAGAACGTGCGGCTCACCTGGGCCCCGCCGAAGCTGCGGTTGTCGAGCAGGCCGCCGTACTCCCTGGCGAACGGCACGCCTTGGGCGACCATTTGGTCGATGATGTTCAGCGACACTTGCGCAAGGCGGTGGACGTTGCCCTCACGAGAGCGGAAGTCGCCGCCTTTGATCGTGTCGTAGAACAGCCGGTGCACGCTGTCGCCGTCGCCCCGGTAGTTCTTGGCGGCGTTGATGCCACCCTGGGCGGCGATCGAGTGCGCCCTGCGCGCCGAGTCGTGGAACGTGAACGCCTCGACCTGATACCCCAACTCGGCGAGCGTGGCAGCGGCCGAGGCACCCGCCAACCCGGTGCCGATCATCAGGATCTTGAACTTTCGCTTGTTGTTGGGGTTCACCAAGCGGGCATCCGAGATGTACGTGTCCCACTTGTCGGCGACAGGGCCGCCAGGCACCTTGGCCTCGAGCGCCGGATCGCTGCTCGACGAGCCTGGTCCCGCCGTCACGGGGGCATCGAGGGTGTCCGTCATCGCCGAACCTCCGTCAACTCGAGACCTCGACGATCCCGGCCAGTACGGCGATCGGGAACGAGACGTTGCCGACGACGATCGCCGTGGCGATGCCGGTGGCCAGCCCGCGCCGCCAGCGGTTGAATCGGGGGTTGTTCCACCCCATCGATTGGAACAGGCTCCACGTGCCGTGGAACAGGTGGATCCCGAGGGCGATGTTGGCGACGACGTACAGCGCCGCAACCGGGATGCGCGAGAGGCTGGCATCGGTGTTGCGGTACACGGCGCCGCGCTCGAAGCCGGGGTTGAGCCAGCCCCACGTGAAGTCGGCCAGGTGCCAGGCCAGGAACAGCAGCACGATCACGCCGGTCCAGCGCATCGTGCGGCTGGCGAAGTTGGCAGCCACGTAGTCCCTCGACGATTGATACTTGACGGGCCGAGCTCGGTGGTTCATCACGGTCAGCGTGTACGCCGCGTGCACGTGCAGAACGAGGGCGGCGATCAGCACCAACCGCAGTCCCCACAGGAAGTACGTGCGAGGCAGGATCGGCACGAGGATCTCGCGCAGGAACTCGCCGTACACGTCTATGTCGTACACCCGCTCGCCACCCTCGGTGATCAGGCCGAGGTACATCTTCAGGTTGCCGACCATGTGGCCGATCACGAAACCGATGCCAATGATGCCCGTGATCGCCATCACGTACTTTTTGCCGACGGCGGTGGAGTACAAGTCGAGCAGGAACGGCTTGCGCCTGCGCTTCTTGTCGATGGCGGTCCCCGAGACCGGACCTCGCGTCACGGCGTGTGCCATGAGCCCGACGCTATCCGGCGTCCGAAGCGCCGGAGAATTCCCGGGCCGTGTGGATTCGGTCAGACGGGACGTTCGTAGAGGGCGCCGCGGTGGACGATCTCGAAGCCGAGCGACTCGTAAACGCGAAGGGCACGGTTCGGGTTGTCGGTGTCGACGCCGAGCGCTGCTTCGTCGAAGCCGAGGCTGCGGAGTTGGCGCAGGCTGGCGGCAATCAGCGCCGACGCTACGCCTTGTTTGCGCCACTCGCGGCGAGTGGAGATGTCCTCGGTCCACCCCCGGCGCCGCCCGGGGCGCTCGCTCTCCTCTGCGTTGAAGCGAGTTCGCACCTGACCGACGACGATGTCTCCTGACCACGCAACCTGCCACAGCGTTGTGTCGACCTTGGCGTCCGCACGGAACCTCTCCCAGTCCTTCTCGGTCTGCTCGACGTAGTCGTTGTGGTCGCGGAACGCCTCGATGTCCGCTTCCCAGATCTGGCGCAGGTGCAACGGCTCGACGGCGCGGATCTCGAGCCCCTCTGGGAGCGCGGCGTCGGGGATGTCGGCCAGATCCGGTCGGACCATGGCGGCGTAGAACATCCTCGGCGCGAACCCTCGCTCCATCAGCAGCGCTTGGCGCTCACCCCCGTCGTCGGCCTCCGTACCGAGACGGCGGTCGTCGGCCTCGTGGCCCGCAGCCACCTCGAGCGCCCGCCGCTCGACCCAGTCGAGCAGCCCGATCTCCAGCCCGGGTATCGAAGGATCGACGTTGACCACCAGCCAGTACTGGCGGAAGCCCTCGGCGAGGTCCTCCCACATCGTGCGGGCGTAGCCGACGACCGCGCCATCGGGGTCATCTGCCACCACGATGTCCCGGTCAGGGTCGCAGCGCTGCAGGTGTTCGTACTGCGCCGCCATTCCGGCCACCGTCAGATGCTCGCCATCACCGTCTCGATCCACCTGGCGGTTCGCCGCAGCTGTCATCCCGGGAAGATCGGATGCGCCGCAGTAGGCGCGCAGCGTGAAGCTCTCGTTAGCCATCCCGAGCCACCGTAGGAGACGGTGCTGCTACAACGCCCAGCAGTTCAGCCGGATGGCGGTGCTGCCGCCGAGCGCCTGGCGGATCCCCGAGTACACCGTGCCGTCGAGGATCAGTCCCACGTGGCCGACCAGCCTCGCCCAGCATTGGTCCTGGATGCGCACGTTCACAGCCCCGTCGAACAGGGTGGCGTTGTCGACGGGCCGCACCAACTCGTCCTGGGCGGTGCGGAACGTGGTGTAGCGCACGGCGCCGATCGTGTCGTCACCGGCGTTCAGGGCGGCCAGGTAGTCCGAGCCGATGGCCATCTGACGGCACGCCGTGACGGCCAGGCAGTTCCCGAAGCCGAGGAACGAGACCAGGTTCGCCACGTACGTGCCCCGGTTGGGCGTACCGAGCGTGATCAGGCTGTCGACCTCGCCGACGCCACCGAACGACTTCACGTAGGAGCGGGCGACGAGCCCGCCCTGGGAGTGCCCGACCAGGTCGACTTTGGCGGCTCCGGTCTGCGAGCGCACCGAGTCGGCGTACGTGTTCAGCGACCGTGCCGACGCGTTGATGTCCTGGGTGCCCAGCGTCGGTAGTTCGAAGATGTACACGCGGTACCCGTCGCTGCGCAGCCGCTGGGCCAGCGGCTCGTTGGCGAACGCAGGTGAGAACGTGCCGGCGACGACGATCACAGGATCGGCGGGCGCGGCGGCGGCGGGTGTCGGAGATGCCGTGACGAACAGCGCAGCAAGCGTGGCGAGCGCAACGGCGACAGGGCCGGGACGTGTGCGCATGGAAGGAGCTCCTGACGACGGGACGTGACGGACATCACATACGGTAGCGGCTGCGAACTCCCGGGCAGCTCTCCGGCACGTTGCCATAAACTCCACCGATGACCCTGAGTGACGAGAAGTACGTGCTGTTGACAACGTTCAAGCGCGACGGGACGCCCGTGGCCACACCGGTGTGGTGGGTGCCGATGGAAGGCGAACGGTTCGGGTTCTACACCAGTTCCACGAGCGGGAAGATCAAGCGTCTCGATCACACCGAGCGGGTCACTGTGCAGCCGTGCAACGCTCGAGGCAAGGTCAGGGAGGGCACTTCGCCAACCGAGGCCACGGCACGGGCGGTCACGGGCCCCGAGCTCGGCTCCATCACGTCCAAGGTGCGAGAGAAATACGGGTTCGCCACCAAGGTGACAAAGGCCCTGGCAAGGATCGGCGGGCTGATCAAGCGCCGCCACCAGCCCTACGCCGATCGCGGCGTCGTCGTCACCCCGACATCGGGCGGGAGCGCCAACCCGACGACGTGAGCACCCAGTCGGCCACGGTGCCGTCGGGGAACCGGAATGGCGCCCGTAGGCCGGTGTGCGCCCGTGCGTTCGGCAGTGGCAGGGCACCAAGCATGTCGCCCCAACGGTGCCAGCGCCATGCCGGCACCTCGACGACCTCGAGCGACGGCCGATCGGCGACGTCGATGCGACCGTGCACGACGCCCGACTGCTCGTAGCCGTTACCGATGACCGACGGCGCGCCGGTGGCGTACCACTCGAGGTCGAAGGCGATCGCCGTCGGCACACCGTACACCCGTTGCAGGGCCTCGTCGGGATCGTCGAGGGCGGCGGCGTACGTCTCGTTGCCGATCGACCACTGCTCCATCGGGGCGTCGATCGTGTGCTCTGCCCAGAGGGCATGGGCCTTCACGATCATCGGGTCGTGGTCACGAACCGACACGTCCCACTCGCCGATGTGCAGCAGCGGATGGCCGGCCTGTACGAGCGCCGCCCAATACCAGGCCCGGCGCCCGATCAACCGGTGTGCGGAGATCAGTCCGACATCGGCATTCGGGGTCCACGCCGCGAACACCCATTCCTCGATCATGGCGTCCGTGTGGCGCCCGTCGTCCGATCCTGATGCATCCACGATCGGGCAGACTACGGAGGTGGTGCGCTACCTCAGCTTGGACTGGATCGACGATCTCGGTCGGGAGGTCGACAAGAGCGAGCGGCTCGCCGAGCTGGCGGGCAAGCTCGATGTCGGTGTCACCCAAGTGGTGACGGATGGTCCCGAAGGCACCGTCACCTACCACCTGCAGGTGGGCGATGGTGTCGCCCGCTTCGGAGCCGGCGCCGCCCACCCGGAGCACGTCCGCATGGAGCAATCGTGGGACACCGCCGTCGCCGTCGCCACGGGCGAGCTCAACGCTCAGGAGGCGTTCATCGGCGGGAGCATCCTGCTGTCCGGCGACCAGCAGAAACTGCTCGATGCCCAGCCCGTGTTCGGCGCGCTCGACTCCGTGTTCTCGTCCGTGCGTGATCGCACGGAGTACGCCTAGCCGGAGACGGTCGCGCCGTGCCCGAGATCCCCGAGATCCAAGCCCACGCCGAACGGCTGGAACAGGACTACCGGGGCGCTCGGCTGTCCCGGTTCGTCCCCATCACGTTCACGGCGTTGAAGACGGCGGTGCCACCGCCCGACGATGCCTATGGCGAGGCGCTCGACTCGGTAGGCCGGCGGGGCAAGTACCTGCTGCTGCGCTTCGAGCCGATCACGTTCGTGGTGCACCTGATGCAGGGCGGGCGCCTCCTTCCCGACGTCAAGATGAGCGCCAGGCCTCGCGGCGGTCAGGCCAGGTTCCTGTTCGACGACGGGATCCCTGCGCTGCTGCTCACCGAGGCCGGCACAGAGCGCCGGGCCGGTGTGTGGTGCCTCCTGACGTCTGCGGCTCTGGCGACGCCACCGCTGGCCGATCTCGGTCCGGAGGCCAACGACATCGAGCCCGAGGAACTGGCGGCGCGGTTCATCGAGAAGTCGACGAGGCTGCACACCTTCCTGCGCGACCAGCGGATGATCGCCGGGGTCGGGCGCCGTCTCGCCAACGAGATCTGCCACAGGGCCAAGCTGTCGCCGTTCGCTTCGACGAAGAAGTTGGGCCTGGCAGGCGCTACCAAGGTCGTGACAGCGATGCGCGATGCCATCGCCGAGAGCCTCGCGTTCGAACGGACTCGAACCGACATGAGCAAGTCGAAGCAGCGGCCGTCACGGGTGCACAACCGCACGGGTGAGCCGTGCCCGGTATGCGGCGACACGGTGCGTGCCGTCGAGTACTCGTCGTACACGGTCAACTACTGCCCGACGTGCCAGACCAGCGGCAAGCTCTTGGCCGACAACACGACGAGCCGCTTCCTCAAATAGGCGCTGTGCGAGCGCCATTACATTGGCCCGATGCCGGTTCACCTGCGCGCCGAAGACGGCGACTACGCCCCCAACGTGCTCTGTCCGGGTGATCCGCGGCGGGCTCGCTACATCGCCGAGACGTTCTTCGATCCCGGTGCCCGGCTCGTCAACGAGGAGCGGGGCATGCTCGGCTTCACCGGCACGTTCGAGGGGCGGCCGATCAGCGTCCAGTCGACAGGGATGGGCTGCCCTTCGGCGGGAATCGTGTTCGAGGAGCTGGTGATGCTCGGCGCCACGCGCCTCGTGCGCGTGGGAACGTGCGGCGGGCTGCAAGAGCACGTACGCCTGGCCGACGTGATCGTCGGGTCAACGGCATCGGCCGACGACCGCACGCCGATCCGGTACGCCGGGATGGACGGCTACGCGCCGGCGGCCACGTTCGCGCTGTGCGAGGCGGCAGCCCGCCTGGCCCGCGAGTCCGGGGCCACGCTGCACGTCGGCCCGATCGTGACGAGCGGACTGTTCTACGACCCCGACCGTGGCACTTTCGCCCGCTGGAAGCGGCTCGGCCACCTCGGTGTGGAGATGGAGGCGGCGATGATGTACACCGTCGCCGCCGTCAAGCACATCGAAGCCGTGTGCATCGTCACGTGCAGCGACCTGCTGTTCGAGAGCGGTGAGAGTCAGCGCATCACCGACGCCGACCTGGCGAGAGGTGTCGACGACATGATGCGCCTCGCCTGCCACGTCGCCGTTCATGACGCGGCCCCCGAGGCGTGACTACCGGTGTGATCGGTGCCGCGGAGTCGGGGACCTCATCCGTCGCCTGATGGCGAGGGCGAGGACCGCGGAGGCACCGGCGACAGCCGGTGCGATGACGATGCCGGCGCCCAATGGAGATGTCGACGTCTCGGGCCTCGTGGTTGGCGTCGGCGCGTTGGGGTTCGGTGTGGGGGCTGCCCTTGTACTCGTGCCCGTGGTCGTCGCCGGCGTGGCGTCGCTGCTCGCTCCGCTCGTTGCTTCTGGGGTTGTTGCGACTGGGGTTGCTGCGGCGTTCGCTTTGGTGGTCGCAGGCGGCGTGGCGTCGGTGGTGACAGCTTCGGCGCCAGCCTCCGTCGGAGGGGTGTAAACCCCCAGCGCGATCGCTGTTGGTTCGTCGACGACACCACTTACGGCGATGCCCTGCTGAGCTTGGAACGTCCGCACCGCCTCGGCTGTATAGGTGCCGAAGATGCCGTCAACGCCGCCCGACATCGCGATCCCGGCGTCGATGAGCCCTTCTTGGGCCCTGACGACCCGGATGCCGTCATCCCCTTCCCCCAAGGTTTCCCACGGTGGGGCGGGCGGTGTCACGTTCTCGCCGGCAAGCATGCGCCCGACCTGGTCGGCAATGAACGTGGTGACGCCGTCGACACCGTCGGGGGTCAGGTGTACGCCGTCGTACTCGAACCAGCTCGACTTCTCGGCCGAGTGCGTCTCCCAGTCAGCGAGCTGAAGGTACCCGCCAAGTTGGGCGGCCCGATCCATCAAGACCTCATTGTCTTCACGGTACGTGTCGACATTCGTCTGGTGCAGCGGATCTTCGTAGCTGACCTCAGCGGTACGCATGGTCAGCCACATCACGTGCGAGATTCCCTGGCGCTTGGCTTCGGCGACGATCGCGTCAACTCCATCCACGAAGCCGTTGCCCGAATCGTTGTACCCGCTCATCACGGCCAGCACGTCTCCCCACTGGCCCGAAAGCCGCTGCATCCTCTGTAGCGCGGTTTCGGGGCGGTAGTCCTCCCGGCTCCAACACGAGCGCTCGACGAGGCGTCGACACGACGCTGAGTCGAACACGAAGTTGTACTGGCGCAGATCGCCATAGTCGTCCTGCCAGCGGACCCCTGACAGGGTTGAGTCGCCGATCAGGCCGATCTGTGGAGCGGAGCCGGCGTCGTCGTAGACGACAGTTGTGTTCGGGTCAGCGCTTGCTGGGTCGGCCGCAGCCACCATCGCCACGGTGAACACCGCAGCCACAAGGCCGACCTGTCGAGGCAGGTGTCGAGAAAAAGGAGGGAGATGCATGGTCGATCTGCCGGTCTAGCTGCGACTCGATCTGTGGCGCAGCTCGAGGCGGTGCTGCCGGGAGGCTACCGCAGCGCTCGCCGTTGCTCCACGCGCAGGATCAGACGAGGCCGAGGTCACGGACGGCATCGCGCTCGTCGGTCAGCTCCGCCACCGAGGCGTCGATCTTGGCCCGGCTGTAGTCGTCGATGTCGAGTCCTGGCACGATCTCGTAGCGACCGCCGGTGCAGGTGCACGGAAAGCTGGAGAGGATCCCCTCTGGCACGCCGTAGCTGCCGTCGCTGGGGACGGCCATCGATACCCAGTCGCCGTCGGGCGTGCCGCTCATCCAGTCGCGCACGTGGTCGATGGCGGCGTTGGCCGCAGATGCGGCCGACGACGCCCCACGGGCGTCGATGATGGCGGCGCCGCGCTTGGCTACCGTTGGGATGAACTCACCGTCGACCCAGGCGTGGTCTCCCACCTGCTCGTAGGCGCTGGTGCCATTGACCTCACAGTGGAACAGATCGGGGTACTGGGTCGTGGAGTGGTTGCCCCAGATCGTCATCTTGCGCACGTCGCTCACTGGGACGCCTAGGCGCTGGGCGACCTGGCTCACGGCCCGGTTGTGGTCGAGACGGGTCATGGCCGTGAACCGCGACGGGTCGAGACCGCCGGCATTGCTCACGGCGATCAGGGCGTTCGTGTTGGCCGGGTTGCCGACCACCAGCACCCTTACATCCCGCTGAGCACTTCGTCCCAGCGCCTGTCCCTGGGGTTTGAAGATGCCGCCGTTCGCCGACAGCAGATCGGAGCGCTCCATGCCGGCCCTGCGGGGCATGGCACCCACCAGCAGCGCCACGTCGGCGTCACCGAAGGCAGTGTCTGCGTCGTCGGTGCACACCACATCGGCGAGCAGCCCGAAGGCGCAGTCGTCGAGTTCCATCTTCACGCCTTCCAGAGCGCCGAGGGCCGGTGTGATCTCGAGTAGCTGCAGCACGACCGGTGTTTCCGACCCCAACATCGCCCCGGAGGCGATGCGGAACAGCAGGCTGTAGCCGATCTGACCGGCAGCTCCGGTGACGGCGACTCGTACTGGCATGGTCATCAGGTGGAGCGTAGGCGGATCAAACCAAACCGGCCGCCTCAGCGATCCGGTCGGCGTAGAACTCGCGACCATCGCCGGCGAGGTGGAGGTTGTCGTTGTAGAAGCACGCTCCAGAGCAGTCGTTGCCAACCGAAGCCCAGTCGAGCACCCGCGCGTTCGAGTACCGCGACGGCAGCTCGTTTATCAAGGAGTTGGTCCTGTAGACGTACTCCTCATCGAGCCGGTTCGTGACCCACAGCACCGTTGACACCTCCTCCAGCGGGGCCATCATCTGGTCGAGGTCGCCCTGCTCGATGTCGCCCTGGTTGGCGCCGAGATGGATCACGACGATGTCACCGAGGTCGCCCGTGGCCGCCAAGGCCTCGATCACGTCGACACCACCGTCGAACGAGCGGCTCTCCTCGGCGTAGACGCGGAAGCCGTATTCCTCCGTGAGCTCGCGAGCGGCACCGGCCATCACGGAGTCGCCTACTGCGACCAGATCCCCGCCCGGCGCAGGTGGCGGCGGCGGAGCCCCCGTTGTGGGAGTCTCGGTCGCTGGCGGCGCGGTCGCTGG
>Ga0136625_1000271_pt1 | contig 15120 bp, 15 predicted proteins | sample AntDrymUQ4832306_2_FD_104672 | JGI IMG/M metagenome (GOLD analysis project Ga0136625, IMG submission 104672) | Polar desert sand microbial communities from Dry Valleys, Antarctica - metaG UQ483 (23.06) | ecosystem: Environmental > Terrestrial > Soil > Desert | place: Antarctica: Dry Valley...
ACGAACGGCGCGATCAGGTCCTCGGCGGAGCTCCCCGGCGAGACCTGGAGCAGCCGGGCCTCGCTGGTGATCGGCAGCGAGGCTCGGGTCGCCCCCGATTCGAGCTCGCCGAGGTAGGCGATCGCGGTCGAGTCGGAGATCGCCTCACGGGCGTTGGCGGCGGCCTCGACCGGGCTCCAGCGGTCGCCCTCGGCGTCGTCGAGGACGACCGCCTCGACCGCGACGCCGCCCGCCTCGCCGCCGGCCTCGGCGAGCGCCAGCTCGGCGCCGTCGGCGGCGTCCTGGCCCTCGGCAGCGCCCGAGCCGCTCAGCGGCAGGCTGACGTAGACCCGCAGGGTCGCGTCGCCAGCCGCCTCGCCCCCCGCCGTCGAGCAGGCGCCCAGCGCGATCGCCGCAAGCAGAGCGGCGCTAGCCGAGAAACGCCTCGGCAACCGCGAATTCCTCGGGCGAGACCGTGCGCAGCTCGGCGACGGCCTCGGCCAGTGGCACGAGCTCGATGCGGGTGCCGCGAAGGGCCGGCATCATTCCCCACCTGCCCTGGTCGGCGGCCTCGATCGCGGCGACGCCGAAGCGGGTCGCCAGCACCCGGTCGTAGGCCGTCGGCGTGCCGCCGCGCTGGATGTGGCCGAGGACGACCGCCCGGGTCTCGAAGCCGGTGCGCTGCTCGATCTCGGTCTCGAGCCGGTAGCCGATGCCGCCGAGGCGGACGTGACCGAACTCGTCGGTCTCACCCCCGGCGACCTCCATCGTGCCCTCGCGTGGAACCGAGCCCTCGGCGACCACCACGATCGAGAAGAAGCGGCCGCGAGAGTGCCGGCGCCGGATCAGACCGCAGACGTCGTCGATGTCGAAGGGCTGCTCGGGGATCAGGATCACGTCGCCGCCACCGGCGATCCCGGAGTAGAGCGCGATCCAGCCGGCGTGGCGGCCCATCACCTCGACCACCATCACCCGGTGGTGGGACTCGGCGGTCGTGTGGAGGCGATCGATCGCCTCGGTCGCGACCTGAAGCGCGGTGTCGAAGCCGAAGGTGACATCGGTGGCGCCGATGTCGTTGTCGATCGTCTTCGGAACCCCGAGGACGTTGATGTCGTGCTCGGAATGCAGTCGGCTGGCGGCGCCCAGGGTGTCCTCCCCGCCGATCGCGATCAGGCCGTCGAGCCCGAGGTCGTCGAGGTTCTCGCGGATCTGCCGGGGACCGTCCTCGCGCTTGAACGGATTCGTTCGCGAGGTGCCGAGGATCGTGCCCCCGCGCGGCAGGATCCCGCGCGTCGACTCGATCGTGAGCTCCTCGAAGTCGTTCTCGAGCGGGCCGCGCCAGCCGTCGCGAAAGCCGACGATCGCGTGGCCGCGCTGGTCGATGCCCTTGCGCACGATCGCGCGGATGACCGCGTTGAGACCGGGGCAGTCGCCGCCGCCGGTGAGCACGCCGAACCTCACGCGCTGAACATACCCGGCCGCCGGGGCGGCCCCGCGAGACCGGCCTGGCTCAGGGACGCAGCCGGGCGAGGATCGGCTGCGCCCAGCGGTCCATGACCCCGTTGAAGAGGATGAAGAGGAAGACCAGCGCCCCGAGGGTGCCGCCGAGCCCGAAGGCGTAGGCGAGGATCAGTCCGACGAGGCCGACGACGGTGAAGACGAGCAGTCTCACGACGCGAAATCTAACGGCTCAGGCGGCGAGCGCGGCGCGCGCCGAGCTGATGAACTCGCCGACCGCCCGGGTCGCCGCCTCCGCCGAGTCGGCTTCGGCGACCGCCCGAACCAGCCGCGAGCCGACGATCACGCCGTCGGCGAAGCGCCCGACCTCGGCGGCCTGCTCGGGCGTGCCGATCCCGAAGCCGACGGCGACCGGCACCGGCGAGTCCGCCTTGACCGCCTCGACCAGCCGCCCGAGCGAGGCCGGCAGCTGCTCGCGCTCGCCCGTGGTGCGGGTGTCGGAGACCAGGTAGATGAAGCCCTGGGCGTCGGCGCAGATCCGCTTGCGGCGCTCCTCCGAGGTATTCGGAGCGATCAGCTGCACCATCGCCACCCCCGAAGCCTGGAGCGCCTCGCGAAGCGGGCCCGCCTCGTCGATCGGGAGGTCGGGGATGATCACCCCGGAGGCGCCGTGGGCTTCGAGCCTCGCGGCGAACTCGGAGGGACCGATCGAGATCGCGGTGTTGGCGTAGACCATCGGCACCACCGAGGTGGTCGCGGCGATCTGCGCGCAGATCTCGAGCACGTCGGAGAACCGCGTCCCCTGCTCCAGCGCCCTGGTGGCGGCGTCATGGATCACCGGGCCGTCGGCGAGCGGGTCCGAGAACGGGGCGCCGAGCTCGATGATGTCGGCGCCGGAGTCGACGTAGGCCTGCGCCACCGCGCGCGAGGTCTCGAGATCGGGAAAGCCGGCCATCAGGTAGGGCATCAATGCCGCCCGGCCCTCCGATCTGGCACGCTCGAACCCGCGCCAGGGGCCGCTATCCATCGCCGAGCCGCTCGACCACCTCGGCCAGATCCTTGTCGCCGCGGCCGCTGAGGGTGAGGACGTCGAAAGCCTCCGTCCCGCCGGCAGGGTTCGTCAGCAGCCAGGCGATCGCGTGCGAGGGCTCGAGCGCGGGGATGATCCCCTCGAGGCGGGCAAGCTCGCGCAGGGCCCGCAGGGCCTCGATGTCGGTGACGGCCTCGTAGCGAACCCGTCCGATGTCGCGCAGGTGGGCGTGCTCGGGGCCGACCCCGGGATAGTCGAGGCCGGCGGAGACCGAATGCGCCTCGAGGATCTGCCCCTCGTCGTCGGCGAGCACCGAGGAGAGCGCGCCGTGCAGCACGCCCGTTTGGCCGGCGGTCAGGGAAGCGCCGTGGCGTCCGCTCTCAAGGCCCTCTCCCCCGGCCTCGATCCCGATCAGCTCGACCTCGGCGTCATCGACGAAGGGGATGAAGGTGCCGATCGCGTTGGAGCCGCCGCCGACACAGGCGATCACCCGCGACGGCAGCCGGCCCTCGATCGCCAGCGCCTGGGCCCGGGCCTCATCGCCGATCACCCGCTGCAGGTCGCGGACCAGCGCCGGGTACGGCGCCGGCCCCACCGCCGAGCCGATCACGTAATGGGTGGTGGCGACGTTGGTGACCCAGTCGCGGATCGCCGCGCTGACCGCTTCCTTCAGCGTCCGCGCCCCCGCCTCGACCGGCGCCAGCTCGGCGCCGAGCAGCTTCATCCTCTCGACGTTTGGCGCCTGGCGGCGGATGTCCTCGGTTCCCATGTAGACGACGCACTCGAGGCCGAGCAGCGCGCAGGCCGTGGCCGTGGCGACGCCGTGCTGGCCGGCGCCGGTCTCGGCGATCACCCGGGGCTTGCCCATGCGCTTGGCCAGCAGCGCCTGCCCGACGGCGTTGTTGATCTTGTGGGCGCCGGTGTGGTTGAGGTCCTCGCGCTTCAGGTAGACGCGCCGCCCGACCCGCTCGGAGAGCCCGCTGGCGAGGTAGAGCGGCGTCGGACGGCCGACGAAGTCGCGCAGCAGGCGCTCGAGCTCGTCGGCGAAGACCGGGTCGATGCGCGCCTTGGCCCAGGTCTCGGTGAGCTCGTCGAGCGCCGCCATCAGCACCTCGGGGACGAAGCGGCCGCCGTACGGGCCAAAGCGCTCGTCGACGCCGAGCGCCGTCCCCGCCCCGCCGGCGGCGCCCGCCGGCTGTCCGGCGCTCACTGCGCCGGCACCCGGGGCTGCGGTGCCACCACTCCGGCCCGCGCGGCGAAGGCCGCCATCAGCCCGTGGTCCTTGATCCCCGCTGCCGACTCGACCCCGCCGGCGACATCGACCGCGAACGGCCGCACCACGGAGATCGCCTCGCCGACGTTCTCGGGCTTGAGCCCCCCGGCGAGCAGCAGCGGCACCTCGCTGCGGCGCTTTGCAAGCAGGCCCCAGTCGAAGGTCTCGCCGGTTCCGCCGCGCAGACCCGCACGCCGGGCGTCGAGAAGGTGGTAGTCGACACGGAACGCGGCGGCCGCCTGAACGTCGGCGGCCGAGCTCACGCCCAGCGCCTTGATCACCTTGCAGCCAGTGCGCCGCGCCACCTCCTGGCAGAAGGAGAGGCCCTCGTCGCCGTGCAGCTGGATCATCGATAGCGAGGCGTCCTCGGCCGCATGGGCGACCTCGTCGAGGGTGGGATTGACGAAGACCCCGACGACCTCGAGCTGGCGGCGCACCGCCGCGCTGATCTCGACCACGGCCCCGGACTCGACGAACCGTGGGCTGCCGGGCCAATGATTGAGGCCGATCGCCCAGGCGCCGAGGCGCACCGCCTCGTGCGCATCCTCGATCCGGGTGATCCCGCAGAACTTGACCTTCATCGGTCACAAAGATCGCACATAGCGAACTGCGGGCGATCGCGATCGCGGACCGCCGACCTCGCCGAATTCCCGTCTGAGCTAGCCGGCGGCCTGCTCGGGGCGCTCGGTCAACTCGACCTCGACGCTGCGCTCCTCACCGTTGCGCAGCAGGGTCAGCTCCACCGCCTCGCCGGGCTGCTTCGAGTCGACCGCGGCGATCACGTCGGTCATCGTCGCGACCGGCTCGCCATCGACGGCGACGATCAGGTCGCCGCCGGCCTGGAAGGGCTGGCCGCCGACCGTGACCTCGGCGTCGCCGGCCTCGAGCCCGGCCTCGTCGGCAGGGCTACCCGGGACCACCGACTGCACCAGGGCGCCGCCGTCGCGATCGAGGTTGAGGACGTCGGCGATCTCTGAGGTCAGATCGGTGCCGCTGACCCCGAGGAAGGCATGCTGAACCTCACCGTCGTCGACCAGCTGCTGGGCGATCTCGCGGGCGGTGTTGATCGGCACCGCGAAGCCGATGCCGACATTGCCCTCGCCGCCGGCGATCTGGGAGTTGATCCCGATCACGCGACCGGCCGAGTCGAGCAGCGGGCCGCCCGAGTTGCCGGGGTTGATCGGAGCGTCGGTCTGGATCGCGTCGGTGATCGTGAACCCGTTCGGCGACCTGATCTCGCGCTGGATCGCCGAGATGATGCCCGCGGTCGCGGTGCGATCGAGGCCGAATGGATTGCCGATCGCGACAGCGGCGTCACCGACCTCGACCTGTGACGAGTCGCCCAGGGTGAGCGGATGAAGCACCTCCGCGGGAGCGTCGACCTGGATCACGGCCACATCGGTCGAGGCGTCGGCGCCGAGCAGCTCCGCCTCATAGGTGTCGCCGTCCTCGCCCAGGGTGACCGAGATCTCCTCCGCCCCCTCGACCACGTGAGCGTTGGTGACTATGCGTCCCTCGCCGTCGATGACGAAGCCGGAGCCGGTCGCGGTTCCGCCGCCGCCACCCGGCTGCCCGAACGGATCGAAGGCCTCCTGCGAGCCCGCGGCATCGGCCCGGATGAAGGCGACGCCCGGCGCATCCTTGCTGTAGATGTCGTTGACGCTGAGCGCACGGCCGGACTGGTCGGCGACCGGAGCGGTCAGCGGGGTGGCGGCGGGGGCCGCGAGGCCGGACTCGTCGCCGGCTTCGACCCAGCCGGCGGCGATCGCCGCCCAGCCGAGGATGGCGACCACGAGGCCGCCCGCGAGTGCAGAGACAAATGGGGTGCGCAGAATTCGCTTCATCGCGAGCCAGCTAAGCCACGGCCGCTGAAGAGGCGCTAACGAGAGCCGAAACGCTCGCTAAGAATGCACGCCCGCGGCACCGGCGCGAAGCGGCGCGGTGGCGAACTCCGCGACCCCGTCCTCGAACTCGACAGCAGGCCGGTAGCCAAGCTCCGACCGCGCGCGGTCGATCGAGGCGAAGACATGGCGGACGTCACCGAGCCGGAACTGACCCGTGATCTCCGGTGCCGGGCCGCCGATCGCGGTCGCGAGCGTCCCCGCTAGCTCGCCGACCGTGCGCGGGATGCCCGAGGCGATGTTGAACGCCCCTGCGAGTGCCGGATCGGCATCGAGCGCCAGCCGATTCGCGTGGGCGACGTCGCCGACGTGGACGAAGTCGCGAATCTGGCCGCCGTCCTCGAACACGCGCGGCGCGCGCCCTGCCTCGAGCGCGCTGCGAAAGATGCTGGCGACGCCGGCGTAGGGGGTGTCACGAGGCATCCGCGGGCCGTAGACGTTGTGGTAGCGCAGCGAGATCAGCGGCGTCTGCGATTCGCGCGCGTGGACGAGGCACAGATGCTCCTGATGCAGCTTGGTCGCCGCATAGACGCTGCGCGGATCGGCGGGGGCGGACTCCGGCACCGGCTCGGGCTGCAGCTCCGACGAGCAGACCGGGCATGACGCCTCGTACTCAGCGGCTGCCAGCCGCTCGGCAGCTCGCGGTAGCGGGGCGACGAGCCCGTGGCGGCGACAGCGAAAGCGGCCCTCCCCGTAGATCACCATGCTGCTTGCCAGCACCAGCGGGCCCGCGAAACCCTGCTCGTGCATTGCCCGGAGCAGCACCGCGGTGCCCGAGCAGTTGTGATCGACGTAGTCGGGCATGTCGCCCGCGTCGACTCCGAGGCCGACCATCGACGCCTGGTGAGAGATCGCCTCGACCCCGGCCAGCGCCGCCGCCACCGCCGCGGGATCGCGGATGTCACCCCAGAGGTACTCGGCCTCGGGGTTCAGGTAGGGCGGCTGGCCGCTGTGAGCGAGCGGGTGCAGCGAATCGAGCACCCGCACCCGCCGCCCCGCCCCGACGAGCTCGTCGACGACGTGGGAGCCGATGAAACCGGCGCCGCCAACCACGAGTGTCCGAGCCGCCCCTTTCACCAGATCATCGCCACCCCGACCTGGATCGCGATCGCGAGCCCGGCCTGGGCGCCGAGCGCAGCCCGCCGCACCCGCCGGCCCCGCGGCAGCGCCACCGCGGCGATCAGCACCCAGGGCAGGAACGGAAGCCAGATGCGCTCGACCTCGGCCTTCGACATGCCGCTCAGGTCGGCAAGCAACACTGCAACCAGGGCACCACCGACGAGCAACCAGGTGGCCCGGTGGCGAAGCAGGGCGAGGCCGGCCGCGGTTGCCGGGCCTGCGGCGAGGGCGAAGGCAGCGAGGTTTGCGAGCAGGAAGAAGTCGTACGGCCGTGTGCTGGCGACGCTGCCCGCGTACTGCTCGCGAATCGCGGCGAAGCCGTCGAACCACCAATAGCCGGCCGCGGCGAAGGCGAGCACCACCGACCCCGCCCCCAGCGCGGTGACGGCGAGCGGGCGCAGTCGCCCGGCAGCCGCAGCGACTCCCAGGGGGATCGCCGCGAGCAGGGCCAGCCCAGCGGATAGGAAGATCGCGAGACCGAAGACGATGCCGCCGCCGGCGGCGAGCAAGTCGGCGCGGGCGCCCCGCGCCTTGATTGCGAGGATCGTCAGCGCGACAGCCCAGGCGCCGACCCCCATGAACAGCGCATCGGCGGTGGTCGCGATCCAGACGGCGCCGGGCGCGAGGACGACGAAGGGCGCGGCCCGGCGAGCCACCGATTCACCGGCAACGGCGCGCGTCGCGATCAGCACAGCAGGCACCGCCGAGGCGGCGATCAGGAGAATCAGGACGGCGGCCGGCCAGGAACCGCCGAGCCCGAGCTCACCGAGTCCCCAGAGGGCGAGCACCATTCCCGGCGGGTGACTGCGGACGTGGGTCGCGTAGCCGTCGATTCGATCGGTGAACGTGGAGAGGAACTCCCCTGGGGAGCCGACGGCGGGGACCGAGGCCAGGTAGTCGCTGGGGCCCTGAAGCGGCACGTGGATTCCGTCTGGGCCTTCGGTCAGGGCCAGAGCAACCGCCCATGTCAACGCCGCCAGCGCCGCCGTCCCCAGTAGCGGCCTCCAGCGAAGCGTTGCCGCGAGGCTCGGCGCCAGCAGCGTGACCGCGGCTGCGACCCCGACCGCCGGCAGGACGCCGGGGCCGAGATCGAGATCCCACTGGCCGAACAGGGGCGGAGCGTCGAGCAGGATCCGAACCCCGGCGTCGTTGAGCGCGTTGCCCCAGAGGTGCGCGCCGACGATCAGCCCGGCCCAGCCGGCGAGGGCGCCACCGACGAGCACCCGCACGCTCACCCGTCTGTCCGCGCCCGCCGCCAAGCCGACCGCTGCCGCGTTCTGCATGGGGCGCACGATGCAGCGCCGAGATTACGAACCGCGAAACCGCGTAAGCGACCCGTAAGACCAGGTTGTAAGGGTGCGCATATGCCCGACGTCGTCCTCCCGGTTCTCGACGAAGCGGCGGCGCTGCCCGGGGTGCTCGCGGCGATGCCGCCGGGCTTTCGGCCGATCGTCGTCGACAACGGCTCCAGCGACGGCTCCGCGGAGATCGCCGCCGAGCTCGGAGCCGAGGTCGTAGCCGAGCCGCGCCGCGGCTTCGGGGCAGCCTGCTTCGCCGGCCTGGTGGCGGCCGACAGCGAGATCGTCTGCTTCATGGACTGCGACGGCTCGCTCGACCCGGGCGAGCTGCCGCGCGTGGCCGCACCGATCGCCGAAGGTTCGGCCGATCTGGCGCTCGGAGCGCGGCGCGCCGCCGCCGCCGGAGCCTGGCCACTGCACGCGCGGCTCGCAAACCGTGCGCTGACGGCGGAGCTGCGGAGGCGCTCGGGGCTTTGCCTGCGCGACCTGGGGCCGATGCGCGCCGCTGGGCGAGTCGCGCTGATCGAACTCGGGATTCGCGATCGCCGCTTTGGGTGGCCCCTGGAGATGGTGCTGCTCGCGGCCCGAGCCGGGTGGCGCATCCGCGAGCTCGAGGTCGATTACCGGCCGCGGATCGGCCGCTCCAAGGTCACGGGGACCTTGCGCGGCAGCGCCCGCACGGTCGGCGACATGGCCAGGGTGCTGCGATGAGCGATCCCGCCCTGATCGTGATCGCCAAGCAGCCGCTGCCGGGGCGCTCGAAAACCCGGCTGACCCCGCCGTGCACGCCCGCGCAGGCGGCGGGACTCGCCGAGGCGGCGCTCGCGGACACGCTCGCCGCGGTTGCCAGGGCACCGGCGTCGCGGCGGGTGCTGGCACTCGACGGCGTTCCCGGCGAATGGCTGCCCCCTGGATTCGAGGTCGTCAAGCAGGGCGAAGGCGGGCTCGGGGTCCGCCTGGCGGCTGCCTTTGGCTCGATCTGCGGACCGGCGCTGCTGGTCGGCATGGATACCCCCCAGCTCACCCCCGACCTGCTCGCCGCCAGCGCGCGCACCCTGATGGGCGACGGTGTCGACGCGGTGCTCGGCCCCGCTCCCGACGGGGGCTACTGGGCGATCGGCCTGCGCGGCTCGCATCCGCGCGCCTTCGACCGGGTACCGATGAGCGCCGCGAACACCTGCGAGGTGCAACTCCGACGCCTGCGGGCGCTGGGACTCCGCCATCGGATGCTCCCCGCCTTGCGCGACTTCGACACGATCGAGGACGCCCATGTGGTCGCATCGAGCTGTCGCGGATCGCGGTTCGCCGAGGCGCTCGACGCGCTCGACCTGGGGCGCTGGAAGCAGGCGAGCCCTCGCAAGGGCGCCCGGCCCTTGACCGGTGGAGCGGCGTGGGCCGGCGGCTGACGGGTCTGCTCGCGACGTTCGGCGCCCTCTGCGGGTGCGGCTCGGACGACCAGGGCTTTGCGCCCGCGGCCGAGCCTGCCGTCTCGCCGCCGCTCGAGGCGACGCCCGGTGGCCGCTTACTGAAGCTCGGGGCGGAGCCCGAGGGGCTGGTGGTTGACGGCCGCAGCGGGCTGGCGGCGGCGATCACCCGCGAGCCGGACCGTCTGGTGCTCGTCGACCTCGAGGGCCGGCGGGTGACCGCGAGGTTGCCGCTGGCTTCGCGCGGTCGCCACCTCTCGCTGGCGCGCCCCGGCGGGCCGGTCCTGGTCGCTGCCGAGATCGCCGACGAGCTGGTCAGCGTCGCGCTGCCATCCGGGCGCACCGACTCGGTCGGCGTCGGGGGCTTCCCCCACGGTGCCGCGGCCGCAGCCGGGAAGATCTTCGTCGCCAACGAGGGCGGCGACACGCTCTCGGTGATCGAGGACGACGAGTTGGTGGCGACGCTCGAGGCGCCCGAGCAACCCGGCGGGATTGCCGCGACGGCTGGCCAGGTGGCCGTGGTCGCGGTCGCCGAGCGCGTGCTCGAGCTCTACGACGCCGAGACACTCGAATCCCTGGGGAGTGTCCCGGCGGGCGTCGGACCCACGCATGTGGTTACCGACAGCGGCCGCGCCTACGTCGCCGATACCGAGGGCGACGAGCTGCTGGTCTTCGACCTCGGTGCGGAACCCCGGCTCATCGCCTCCGCACCTGCGCCCGGGACGCCGTACGGGATCGCGATCGATCCGGTACGCGACCGCCTCTGGCTGACGCTGACCGCCACCAACGAAGCGGCCGAGTACTCGATCGCCGGCGGCGAACCGAAGTTGATCGCCAGCCACGCGACCATCCGCCAGCCGAATACCGTCGCCGTCGACCCGCGGACCGGGGACGCGATCGTCGCCGGTCGCACGGCCGCGGGGCCGCTGCAGCGGATCGAGCCGACGGAGGCCCCGTGAGCCCGCGACCGCACTTCGGGGACCCGCCGCCGGGACCGTTTCGCCGCGACTTCTGGCGCAGTCCGCTGCGCGGACCTTGGCTGGCGTCGCTGCTCGGATCGGCGCTCTTGCCGCTGATCGTGATCTGCGCGCTCACGGGGTTTGCCTCACACGTCGCCTACTACCCGGAGCTCGGCGACAACGCCATCGTCGACCCGGGCGGGATCGGCTTCGACCTCTACTTCTTCGACTGGCCGACGAGCCCGAGCTGGCTCTACGCGCTTACCCAGGGCCTGCACGTGATCAGCGGCGTTGCGGCGATCCCGATCCTGCTGGCAAAGCTGTGGTCGGCGATGCCGAAGCTGTTCGAGTGGCCGCCCGTTCGAAGCCTCGCCCACATGCTCGACCGAGCCTCGCTGGCCCTGCTGGTCGGCGGCAGCCTCTTCGTCTTCTTCACCGGCATCTTCAACGTCCAGAACTGGTACCCGTGGGGCTTCAGCTTCGTCCCCGCCCACTACTACGGGGCCTTCGTCTTCCTTGCCGCGCTGGTGCTCCATCTGGTCATCAAGGTCCCGGTGGTACTCCGCTCCTTCCGCGAGCGCGGCGTGATCGCGCCGCTGCGCGACGACCTCGCCCATACCGAGCCCGAGCCGCCGGCCGAGGACACCACCGCGCCCCACTCGCCCGCCGCGCCGACCATGTCCCGGCGGGGGCTCGTCGCCACGATCGGAGCGGGGTCGCTGGGGCTGGCCGTGATCGCTGCGGGACAATCGATCGGCGGTCCCCTTCGCCGGCTGGCGATCCTCGCCCCCCGTGGCGGGGCGACCGGGTCGGGCCCCAACGACTTCGCCGTCAACAAGACCGCGGCGGCGGCGCAGATCCGCGACCGCTGGGTCGACGCGAGCTGGCGTCTCACGGTCCGTGGCCCGACCACGATCGAGCTCTCGCGTGCCGACCTGCTGGCGATGACCCAATCGACCGAGTCGCTGCCGATCGCCTGTGTTGAAGGCTGGTCGACGACCCAGAGCTGGACCGGTGTGCCCCTGCGTGACCTCGCCGCACTCGCGGGTGCCGAATCCGAGGCCGTGGCGACGGTCGAGTCGCTGCAGCGCTTCGGCTCGTTTCGCGCCGCGACGCTGAGCGCCGGCCAGGTCGCCGATCCCCGCTCGCTGCTGGCCCTGCGCGTCAACGGCGTCGACCTCTCGCCCGACCACGGCTTCCCGGCCCGAGTGATCGTCCCGGCGGCACCGGGCGTCCACAACACCAAGTGGGTGGCCTCGATCGACTTCACGGTCGCCTGATGGAGGGCCTGCGAGCGCGTTACGGCGCCGGTCCGCTGCATCTGCTCGCGGCGATCGCCAGCTTCGCGGTCGCGACCTACGCCTTCCTCGAGATCGCCGACGGGACGGCCCCGCTCAGCTTCGTGCTCTGGTTCGCCGGCGCCGTCGTTGCTCACGACCTGCTCGCGTTCCCGCTCTACTCGCTGCTCGGGTTGATCGCCGGTGGCGCCTCACAGGCCGGCGGCGAGCTCGGTCGCCGGACGCTCAATCACGTGCGGATCCCGGCCCTGCTCTCGGCGTTTGCGTTCGTGGTCTGGTTCCCGTTCATCCTCGGGGTCAGCGAGGCGACATACGCGGACGCCTCGGGACGGTCGACCGACCCGTATCTCGGCCGCTGGCTGCTGCTCACGGCAGCTCTGTTCGCGATCTCCGCGCTCGTGCTCGCGCTCAGGCTGCGGCGAGCGCGCGCTCGAGGTCTCGCCACAGATCCCCCGAGTCCTCGCAACCCACGCTGATGCGCAGCAGGCCCGGCGCGACCACGGCGCCCGGATGCCATCGGCCCGGGCGCTCGATCAGGGTCTCGACCCCGCCGAGACTGGTCGCGTGGGTGATCACCTGAACCCGTGCGCAGACCGAATCGGCGTGCGCGGCCCGATCGAGCTCGAAGGCAAGCACTGCTCCGAAGCCGCTCATCAGTCGCTGCATCGGGACGTGGGCTGGATCGCCGGCGAGGCCCGGGTAGCGGACGGCGCGCACCGCCGGATGGCGGACCAGGTGCTCGGCGAGCTCGCGTGCAGTGCGCGAACCTCGCTCGATTCGCAGGGCGAGGGTGCGAATGCCGCGCAGCCCGAGCCAGGTATCCATGGTCCCGGGGACGGTGCCGGCCATCGTCCTGCCGGATCGCAGCCGTTCGGCCAGCCCGCGGTCGCGAGCGACCGCGGCGCCCAGGAGCAGATCCGAATGCCCGCCGATGAACTTGGTCGCGCTGTGGATGACCACGTCGGCGCCCAGCTCCAAAGGCCGCATCAGGATCGGCGTCACCAGGGTCGCGTCGACGACGAGCCTGGTCTCGCCTCGCCGAAGCCCCGCGGCGATCAGGTCGACGTCGGGCACGTCGAGGCCGGGGTTGGCGAGCGCGTCGAGCCAGACCAGGTCGGCGCCCTCGGCCGCCGCGAGCAGTGCCGCCGTGTCGAGCGGATCGACGTAGGTGGTCGTCAGCCTGCCCGAGTTCTCGCGATCCTCCAGCAACCGGCGCACCTCGAAATACGCGGAAGCCGCGGCGACCACGCGACCGCCGGGCCGAACGAGATCGAGGGTCGCCACCGCCGCGGCCATCCCGGAGCCAAAGGCGACCGCGACACCGCCATCGAGCGCCCCGAGGGCCTCCTCGAACGCTTCCCAGGTCGGGTTCGCCACGCGAGCGTAGTCATGCTCGCCGCCGGCCCGGAAGGCGGAGGCGAAGACCGGGGGCCGATTGAGCGGCTCACCGGTCTCGCGACCACGTCCGGCGAGCACCGCGAGCGTCGCCGGCTGCAAGCACGCAATCGGGGTGTCTCGGTCTCGGTACACCCGCCCACGCTATGGGGCCGATCTTTCCCAGTGCTTACGGCGAGCCAGCGGCGCCGCCCGCGGCCGGCAGGACGATCGCGAAACGCGATCCGCGCGCCGGCTCGGACTCAACCGCGATCGTTCCCCCCAGCGCCTCGACGATCCGCTTGGCCAGCGCCAGCCCGAGGCCGGAGCCATCGCTGGCACGGGCCGCGTCGCCGCGCCAGAACGGCTCGAAGATCCGGTCGACCGCCGCCGGCTCGATCCCCTCGCCGGTGTCGGCGACGGCGAGCTCGATGCCGCGGCCGTCCTGGCGCGCCTCGACCAACACGGTGCCGTCGGCCGGCGTGTGGCGAATCGCGTTCTGGAGCAGGTTCTGGATCACCCGAGTGAGCCGCGGCGAGCAGCTCGCGTCCGCAGCGTCGCCGAGCTCGGTGCGCAGGATCAGGCGCTTGTCGGTCGCCTGTCCGTCGCAGGCGGCGATCGCGCTGCGCACGACCTCCTCGAGCCGGGCCCGCCTGGTCTCGGCCTCGATCGCCCCGGCGTCGAGCTGCACGAACTCGAACAGGTCGTCGACCAGCGTGGTCAGCGACTGGACCGCGTCACCCATGCGGGCGGTGTAGCGGTGGATCGTCTCCGGATCGTCGACGACGCCGTCCTCGATCGCCTCCGCCATCGCCCGCAGGTCGGCGAGCGGTGTGCGCAGATCGTGCGAGACGGCGACGATCAGGTCGCGGCGCTGCGATTCGGCCTCGCGCTCGCGCTGCAGCGACGCTTCCACTCGTTGAGCCATCTCGTCGAGCGTGGTCGCGAGGCTCTCCAGCTCGCGGCCGCCGCCGACCCGCCCAGCGCGCGCGGAGAGGTCCCCGCCGGCCAGCCGTCGAGCCGCACCGGAGAGCTTCTCGACCGCCGCCGAGGAAGTACGGGCGGTGGCGATGCCGGCCCCGATCGCCGCACCGGCCGCGTAGACGAGCAGGGTGGCGACGAGGATCGCGTCACTCTCCGTGACCAGCATCTGGATCGCGATCACGGCCAGGTTGGCGAGCCCGATCAGGGTCGCGAACACCGCGATCGCGATGAAGCGGGTGCTCAGCGAGGCGCCGGGGAGATGGCGGGTCGCGATTGCGGTCGCGGCGACGGTTAGAACGACCGCGATCCCCAGTGGCACGATCAGATGGCTGGCCTCCTCAGCGCCCAGTGCGAGGACCCCGAGCCCCAGCGAGAGCAGAGCCCCGATGGTGGCCGAAAGTGCGGCGAAGCCGTGCGGCGGCAGCCGGCTCAAGGCTCGAACCGGTAGCCGGAGCCCCAGACGGTGACCAGCCGGCTCGGGTTCGAGGGATCGGGCTCGATCTTCTGGCGCAGGCGCCGCACGTGGACGGTCACCGTGGAGGGGTCTCCGTCGTAGGCGACGTCCCAGAGCTGGTCGAGAAGCTGATTTCGGCTGAAGGCGATCCGCGGGTTGCGGACGAAGTGCAAGAGCAGATCGAACTCCTTCGGGGTGAGCGCGATCGCGGTGCCGTCGAGGCGGGCTTCGCGGGCGGCTGGGTCGACGGCGAGGCCGCCGAAGCTGAGTCGCTCCTCGACCGCCCCGACCACCGCGTGCTCACCGGTGCGACGCAGGACCGCGCGTACCCGGGCGATCAGCTCGCGGGGTGAGAACGGCTTGGACACGTAGTCGTCGGCGCCCGATTCGAGCCCGACGATGCGGTCGGTCTCCTGACCGCGCGCCGTCAGCATGATCACCGCGGTGGAATGGTCGCGCGCGCGAATCTTGCGAAACACCTCGAAGCCGTCCACCCGCGGCAGCATCAGATCGAGCAAGACCAGGTCCGGGCGGACGGAGTCGAACGCCTCCAGCGCCTCCCGCCCGTC
>Ga0136625_1000272_pt1 | contig 15112 bp, 17 predicted proteins | sample AntDrymUQ4832306_2_FD_104672 | JGI IMG/M metagenome (GOLD analysis project Ga0136625, IMG submission 104672) | Polar desert sand microbial communities from Dry Valleys, Antarctica - metaG UQ483 (23.06) | ecosystem: Environmental > Terrestrial > Soil > Desert | place: Antarctica: Dry Valley...
CCCGAGCCCTACAAGGGCAAGGGAATCCGCTACGCCGGCGAGCACGTGCTCCGGAAGGTGGGCAAGCGCGCATGAGCCACGCGACTACAGCCACCCGCGCCTCCGCACGCGTACGCCGGCGCCGGCGCGTGCGGGCCAAGGTCCGCGGCGCCGCGGAGCGTCCACGGCTGTCCGTGTTCCGCTCGAATCGAGGCATCGGCGCTCAGCTCATCGACGATGACAGCGGGCACACCGTGGCCGCGGTGAACTGGACGGAGTCCGACCTCAGGGATCTCTCACCGATGGACCAAGCCCGCCGCGCAGGCGAGCTCCTGGGCGAGCGCGCAAAGGCGGCCGGCGTGGAGACCTGCGTATTCGATCGCGGCGGCTACCGCTACCACGGCCGGGTCAAGGCCCTCGCGGACGGCGCACGCGAGTCGGGCCTCAGCTTCTGATCGTGAGACCGAATGAGCGACCGGTGCTCGGCCGGCCAACGCCCGGCCTGCGCTCCATCGCTACCGTGAGCTGACCATGGCCACTCGAGACAGAACCCGTGATCGCCCGCGCGGGCCGGGCGGCCAGGAGCTTCAGGAGCGTGTGGTGGAGATCAACCGCGTGGCCAAGGTGGTCAAGGGCGGTCGGCGCTTCTCGTTCACCGCTCTCGTGGTGGTGGGAGACGAGAAGGGCTCGGTCGGCGTGGGCTACGGCAAGGCCAACGAGGTCCCCGTGGCGATCCAGAAGGGCGTCGAGCGCGGGCGCAAGGACATGTTCCGCGTGCCCATGCACGGCAACACCATCACCCACGAGGTGCTCGGCATCCACGGCTCTGCCCGCGTGCTGCTCAAGCCCGCCAGCGAAGGCACCGGTGTCATCGCCGGTGGCGGCGTGCGCGCCGTGCTCGAGCTGGCCGGCATCCGTGACGTCCTCTCGAAGTCGCTCGGCTCGCAGAACCCGATCAACCTGGTCAAGGCCACGATGGAAGGTCTGCGCTCGCTGCGCAACCCCCGCGAGATCGCCGAGCTGCGCGGGCTGACCGTGCGCCAGGTGCTCGGCATGCCCGACCGGACCGAAGAGCAGGCCGAGGCACCCGCCGATGACGCCGCGCCCGCCGAGGGTGCCGAGGGCGCCGAGGCGGACGACAACGCGAGCGCGCCCGAGACGGTCGCCTGATGGCCGACCTGAGCCTGCACCAGCTGCGCTCGCCCAACGGCTCGAACAAGAAGCAGCGGGAGACGCTGCGCTCGCTCGGCCTCGGCCGCATCGGAGCTACCGCGACCAAGCCCGACGACCCGTCGATCCGCGGCGCCATCGCGGCTGTGAGGCACCTCGTGGAGGTGCGCGAGTAGATGGACAAGGGCCTACACAACCTCAGCCCCGCCCCAGGCTCGCGCAAGAGGCGCAAGCGGGTCGGCCGCGGGGAGGGCTCGGGCATGGGGAAGACCTCCGGACGCGGGCACAAGGGTGCCGGCGCGCGCTCGGGCAGCAAGCGGCGCGTGGGCTTCGAGGGCGGGCAGAACCCGATCCAGATGCGTATGCGCAAGCTGCGCGGGCCGACCATGAAGAAGTCGATGCCCTTCGAGCAGTACGGGCGCACGAGGACGCAGCCCGTGAACCTGAGCGACCTCGAGGAGCGCTTCGACAAGGACGCCGAGGTCACGCCGGATTCGCTGCGGGCGGCGGGCCTGGCCACCCGCCGGGACGTGCGCGTGAAGGTGCTCGGAAGCGGCGGGCTCTCCAAGGCGCTCACAGTCCACGCCCACGGCTTCTCCGCCACCGCGCGCGAGAAGATCGAGGCGGCGGGCGGCAGCGTGCAGGTGGTCGAGGGCTAGGCGCAGGCCGTGGTCAAGACCTTCATAAACGCCTTCCGGGTCAAGGACATCCGCAAGAAGCTGCTGTTCACGGCGGCGATGCTTGCGCTCTACCGCCTCGGCTCGTACATCCCGGCTCCCGGGATCAACATCGACGCCGTCAAGGAGATCGGGGAGAACAACCTCACCGGCAACAGCGTCCTCGGCCTGCTCAACACCTTCTCGGGCGGTTCGTTCCAGCGCTTCGCGATCTTCGCGCTGGGGATCATGCCCTACATCACGGCGTCGATCATCTTGCAGCTGATGACGGTGGTCGTCCCCTCTCTTGAGAAGCTGCGCAAGGAGGGCGAGGTCGGCCAGCAGAAGATCACGCAGTACACGCGCTACCTCACGGTGGGCCTCGCCTTCGGACAGTCGATCGGCTACACGTTCCTTTTCCGCAGCTTCGGCGGCGGCGCCAACGTGGTCGACGAGTTCACCTTCGGCCGCGTCTTCGTGATCGTCACCACCCTCACCGCGGGCTGCGTGCTGGTCATGTGGCTCGGCGAGCTGATCACCCAGCGCGGGATCGGCAACGGGATCTCGCTGATGATCTTCGCCTCGATCGTCTCGGGCCTGCCGAACGGCATTCAGAGCTGGTGGAACAGCCCCGACCAGATCTTCGTAGTGATGATGCCGTTCGTGGCTCTCGCGGCGATCGTGGCGATCGTCTTCGTGCAAGAAGGCCAGCGGCGCATCCCCATTCAGTACGCCAAGCGCGTCATGGGGCGGCGTACGACCGGCGGCGGATCCACCTACCTGCCCCTGCGGGTGAACATGGCCGGCGTGATCCCCGTGATCTTCGCCGCGTCGCTGATGGCCTTCCCGCCCACCATTGGCCAGATGTCCCAGGCGGAGTGGGCGCAGAGCTTCTCGGCCTTCTTCGCTCCCAGCGGCGCGCCCTACATCATCGGTGAGTCGATTCTGATCGTGCTGTTCACCTACTTCTACACCGCCGTGACCTTCAACCCGGTGGAGCAGGCGGACAACCTCAAGAAGTACGGGGGCTTCATTCCGGGGGTGAGACCCGGGCGGCCCACGGCCGAGTACCTGGACCGAATCCTCGCCCGGCTGACCTTCCCGGGAGCTCTCTATCTGGCGGCGGTGGCGGCTTTGCCCACCATCCTCATCAACTCCACAAGCGCGAACTTCTTCTTCGGCGGGACCTCGATCCTGATCGTCGTGGGCGTGGCTCTCGACACCATGAAGCAACTCGAGGCCCAACTGATGATGCGCACCTACGAGGGCTTTCTCAAGTAGGGGCGATGCGCCGCGCCGACCCACGGCCAAGGTCCGCGCGTGTTCTTGGCACGCTTGAACAGCCGTACTAGGGGGCCCGATTCGTAACGACCGCGGCGCGCCCGGGTTCTCCCCGGCACGCATGCGGCGCGCAATCATCCCCTTGGCTGTAGTCGCCGCTTTGCTTGGTTGGGCTGCCGGCGCCAGTGCCGACCAGGTGCTCGAACAGCGCACTCTGTTCGCCGGCCGCAACGTCTATTCGCCGGAGGTCGAGAAGGTCGCCGGTGGCCAGGCCATGTGGTATGGCGGCTGGCAGACCGAGCGAGATCGAGCCGGGGGAGACAAGATCTACCGCCGGCTCTCGTCGGACGGCATCGCCTGGGGAGCTCACACGACGGTGCTGACTCCCGCCAACATGCCCGGTGGCTCGGCGGCGTGGCGCCACGTGAACGATCCGTCCATCACGATCGACGACGGTCCGAAGCCTTACACGATGTTCTTCACCGCGTGCCGCAACCCCTGCGCGGTCACCCAGGGCAACGAGATCTGGTCCGCCGAGTCGGTGAACGGCGTCGACTGGACGAACCTGAAGCCGCTGCTCGCCGGGTTCCCGCACCCGGCGGAGCCGTCGGCCACCGTAGAGCGCTCAGGCGCTCAGGAGTGGAAGGTCTACTACACGGGCCGCTCGGAGTGCGGGAAGGTCAAGATGGTGAGCGTCGACGCTGAGCGCGAGGTCATCAGCAAGCCGCAGACAGTTCTCAGCACGAGCCGTCCGGCGAGTTGCCTGCTCAACCCCGAGGTCAAGTACTTCCACTCGGCCTGGCACATCTTCTACGAACGTTCCGATGTCTGGACGAACCGGCGCGACATCGAGGAGTCCGAGTCGGACTCGAACACGTCGTGGACGGGGTTCAGCAAGCTGATCAACAACGATGGCCCCATCTACTGCGCCACGGTCGGCCCCGGTGTCCTGCCGCTGGCGGGGGGCAGCTACGACATGTTCGTCGGGGTTACGCGAAGACGCTCAGACGGCACGTGTGACGTCTCCTATCAGCGCAGGATCGATCGCTGGCGCTGGCGCCGGCCACTGACACCGCTCGGCCAGCGGTACCCGGCTTGGGTACCCTTCCCGATCCCCACGTGGCCGACCTGAACCTCGTACTCATGGGCCCGCCCGGCGCGGGCAAGGGCACCCAGGCCGAGCGTCTGGTGGACGACTTCGACCTGCCCTACTTCGCCACGGGCGACATCCTGCGGGCCGCCGTCGTGGAGGAGTCCGACCTCGGCAGGGAGGCGAAGAGCTACATGGACGAGGGCGATCTCGTGCCCGACGACATCATCTGCCGGGTGATCATGGAGCGCCTGGACTCCGGCGAGGCCCAGGACGGCTTCCTGCTGGACGGCTTTCCCAGGACGGCGGGCCAGGCCGAGACCCTGCAACAGGCGCTCGACAAGCGAAGCCGCCGGCTGACCGCCGCGCTGCTGATCGAGGTGGCCGACGACGAGGTGGTCCGCCGCCTGTCGGGCCGGCGGATCTGCAAGAAGAACGGCCATGTCTACCACCTGGAGTTCGACCCTCCCAAGAATCCCGACGCGTGCGACCAAGACGGGTCGCGGCTGATCCAGCGCGACGACGACAAGGAGGAGACCGTCCGCAAGCGGCTCGAGGTCTACCACGACCAGACCGAGCCCCTGGTCGGCTTCTACGAGGACCGCGGGCTGCTGCGGCGCTTCGACGGCGAGCGCCCCCAGGACGACGTGAACGGACACATCCGCGCCACGCTGGCCACCCTGCGGCTCGAAGCCGAGCTCTGAGTAGGCTCGAAGGTCCATGGTGATCCTGAAGACCCCCGAGGAGATCGAGCGGATCGCCGCGTCCGGCCGGGTGCTCGCAAGATGTCATCGCCTGCTTCGCTCGAAGGCCCGCCCGGGGGTCACGACGGGTGAGCTGGACGAGGCCGCCGAGCGCTTTATTCGCTCCCAGGGCGCCGAGCCCGTCTTCAAGGGATACAAGGGCTTTCCGGGCTCGATCTGCGCCTCGCCCAACTCCATGGTGGTCCACGGGATTCCGGGCAAGTACCGCCTCGAGCGCGGCGACGTCCTATCGGTGGACGTCGGCGTGGACCTCGACGGCTGGGTCTCCGACGCCGCCGTGACCCTGCCCATCGGCAAGGTCACCCCGGTGGCTCGCCGCCTGCTGGCCTCCACCCGCTCCTCGCTGTACGACGCCGTGCAACAGTGCCGGGTGGGCAACCGCCTGGGCGACATCTCGCACGCCGTGCAGTCCCGGGTGGAGGGCGACGGCTTCGCGGTCATCCGCTCGCTGGTGGGCCACGGGGTGGGCCGCTCGATGCACGAGGACCCGCAGATCCCCAACTTCGGCGACCCGGGCACCGGCCGCCCGCTCGAAGAGGGCATGGTGTTGGCGGTCGAGCCGATGGTCAACGCCGGCGGGGCGGGGGTGCGGATCGGCTCCGACGGCTGGGCGGTCTACGCCGAGGACGGCTCGCTGGCAGCCCATTTCGAGCACACCGTCGCCATCACCGCCGAGGGCCCGTTGATCCTCACCCCGTGGGACCCCGACGAGCGCACCGACGCTCGGCCGGCACCCTCTGCGGCGACGGCCTGAAGGGGCCGAGCGGCGGTGTTCGGCCGGCCGACGCCCGGCCTGCGCCCCAGGCGCTATTGCTATATTCCTCCGTTGGCGCTCAGCCGTCTCCTGGGCTCTGCGCCGCACCTCTTGGAAGCACTAGAGAAAGTGGAACGTGAAGGTCCGAGCCTCGGTCAAGCCCATGTGCGAGAAGTGCAAGGTGATCCGCCGCGGTGGCGCGGTGCTCGTGATCTGCTCGAATCCTCGTCACAAGCAGAGGCAGGGCTAACAAATTGGCACGAATAGCAGGGATAAACATCCCACTGAACAAGCGCGTCGAGGTGGGGCTCACCTACATTTATGGGGTGGGTGACTCGAAGGCCCGGCTGGTGCTCCAGCGGGCCGGCGTGGACGCCAACACCTACGTGAAGGACCTCACCGACGACGAGGTGCTCAAGCTGCGCGACGCCATCGACGAGGAGATGGTCGAGGGCGACCTTCGCCGCGACCAGTCCCAGAACGTCAAGCGCCTGATGGAGATCGGCGCCTACCGCGGCCTGCGCCACCGGCGTGGGCTGCCCGCCAACGGCCAGCGGACGAAGACCAACGGCCGCACCCGCAAGGGCCCGCGCAAAATGCAGATCGCCGGCAAGAAGAAGGTGAAGAAGTAGTGGCTCAGCAGCGCCCGGGGCGTCCCCGGGGCCGGCGGCGGGTGCGAAAGAACATCCCGTTCGGCCAGGCCCACATCAAGACCAGCTTCAACAACACGATCGTCGCCCTCACCGACCGCGAGGGCAACGTGATCGCGTGGGAGTCCGCCGGCGGCGCCGGCTTCAAGGGCTCGCGCAAGTCCACCCCCTTCGCCGCGCAGGTGACCGCCGACGCCGCGGCCAAGAAGGGCATGGAGCAGGGCCTTCAGAAGGTCGAGTGCTTCGTGAAGGGGCCGGGCTCGGGCCGCGAGACGGCGATCCGCTCGCTGCAAGCCGCAGGACTGGAGGTCACCAGCATCCGCGACGTGACCCCGCAGGCACAACGGCTGTCGGGCCCGCAAGAGGAGGCGCGTGTAATGGCGCGCGACTCGGGGCCCCAGTGCAAGCAGTGCCGCCGCGAGGGCCAGAAGCTGTTCCTCAAGGGCGAGCGCTGCCTGACCGACAAGTGCGCCATCGAGCGCCGCAACTACCCGCCGGGCGACCATGGCCGGGGCCGCTCGCGCCAGTCCGAGTACCGCGTTCAGCTGCGCGAGAAGCAGAAGACGCGCCGCTACTACGGCGTGCTCGAGAAGCAGTTTCGAAACTACTACTCCAAGGCTTCGCGACAGCCGGGCGTGACGGGCGAGAACCTGTTGCGGTTGCTCGAGGCGCGCTTTGACAACGTCCTGGTGCGCCTCGGCTTCGCGGGCTCACGCCGCCAGGCCCGCCAGCTGATCCTTCACGGGCACTGGACCGTGAACGGCAGGCGCGTGGACATCCCCTCCTACCAGGTGCGCGCCAACGACGTCATCGCCTTCAAGTCCGGCTCGGGAGCCGAGCCGGTGGTGCGCGACGCCACCGAGCTCACCTCGGCCGTGCCGGCGTGGCTGCAGGCCGACCACGACGGGCTGACGGCAAAGGTGCTCAGGCACCCCGATCGCGACGAGATCGCGACCCCGGTGCAAGAGCAGCTCATCGTCGAGCTCTACTCGAAGTAGAACACCAGCGCACCCCGGTGGTGCGCGAACAACAAGAAGGAATCGCCTTTCCCCATGATCGAGTTTCAGACTCCCACAATCGCCACCGAGACCGTCGAGGACAACCGTGGCTCGTTCACCATCGAGCCGCTGGACCGCGGCTTCGGCTACACGTTCGGCAACTCGCTTCGCCGCGTGCTGCTGAGCTCGCTCGCGGGCGCTGCCGTGACCAGCGTGCGCATCGAGGGCGTGGCTCACGAGTTCTCGACCATCTCAGGGGTCTCGGAGGACGTGACGGACATCGTCCTCAACCTCAAGGAGATCGTCTGCCGCATGCACTCCGACGCCGCGGAGATCGAGGCGCCGCTGGTGGTCACCGGTCCCGGTGAGATCACCGCGGGGGACATCGACCTGCCCTCGGGCGTGGAGGTGCTGAACCCCGAGGCGCACGTCGCGACCCTCGAGAAGAAGACCAAGCTCGAGATCTACCTCACCGTCGGGCACGGCCGCGGCTACTCGCCGGCGGAGGACAACAAGACGCCCGACCAGCCGATCGGCGTCATCCCCATCGACTCGATCTTCTCGCCGGTCAAGCGCGTGGCCTACGAGGTCGAGGCAGCCCGCGTCGGCCAGCGCACCGACTACGACAAGCTGCACCTCGACATCGAGACAGACGGCTCGGTCGACCCCCAGGCCGCCCTGCGCGAGGCGGCCGAGATCCTCATCAAGTACCTGGCGATCTTCACCGAGCCCGAGCGCGTCGATGCCCTGCGCGAACAGGGCGCCAGCATGCTCGGCGACGGCGATTACTCCGGCGTGCCCGGCGTGCCCATGGGCGGCGGCGGGCGCTCGGCCGACGGAATGGACGACATCCTGATCGAGGAGCTCGAGCTGGGCGTTCGGTCCTACAACTGCCTCAAGCGCGCCGGCGTCCAGACGGTCGGTGACCTCGTGCAGAAGTCGGAGTCCGAGCTCAATGCCATTCCGAACTTCGGCCGTAAGTCGATCGAAGAGGTCAAGGAGACGCTCGAGGTGCGCGGCCTGAACCTGAGGCCCGCGTAGTCTCTCCGGCCAGACCATGCGTCACCGCAAGCAAAAGGGCAAGCTCTCCCGCAGCGCCTCGCACCGCAAGGCGCTGATGATGAACCTCTCGCGCGAGGTCATCGAGCACGAGCGCATCCAGACGACCGAGGCCAAGGCCAAGGCGGTCAAGCCCGAGCTGGAGCGGCTGATCACTCTGGCGCGGCGCGGCGATGCCCACTCCCGGCGCCAGGCGATGGCCCGCCTGGGCCAGGACAAGTTCATCGTCTACCGGCTCTTCGAGGAGCTGGCGCCGCGCTACGCGGACCGCAACGGCGGCTACACCCGCATCCTGAAGCTGGGGCCCCGCCGGTCGGACTCGACGGAGATGGTCTTCCTGGAGCTGGTCTAGGGCCTTCCCAGCCCGGCCCCGGTCACTACCTCGGCGGTCTGCAGCCCTACAGAAGCGACTCGTAGCTGATCTGCCCGGAGTCGCCGTGGGCGGCCAGCAGGGGCGGCCAGCAGGTGCCGCCAGCCGAGCACCTTCGAGCGTCCCGGCATCAGGCCGCGGGGCCTGACGGCCCCGGTCATCACCGAGAGGTCGAAGCCCGAGCCGTCGTCGGTGACCGAGAGTTCCCACACGGCGCCCTTGGCCTGGAGGTAGGGCTGCAGCGTAGGGCGCAGGTGCACCAAGCGCGCGGGGTCGTCGGTGTAGCGGCGCTCCACGCGCCACTCATGTTGCTGAGCCTCGGCGGCCAGCTTCAGCCCGGTTCGCAGGCGGACGACCAGTTCGGCGGCACGGCGGCGGCGGCGCAGCGTTGCCAGCACGCAGAGCGCGACGACGAGAAGGAAGATGGCGGTCGGGAGGGCGGTCATCGACCATGCATCGGCCGCCGGGGTGCGAGGCCTGAGTCGATGGGTCGCTTGCTGCAGAGCGCTCGAGTGCAAGGAATCCTGCAGGTTGCAGGAGTTTCGGTTGATAGAACGACGGTCTCAAGGACGCCGAGTCGCCGTGGCCTCAGGGCGCGGTGAGCGGGGGACCCAAATGCGGACTCGTTCTGCAGGGGCGAATCGCCCGACCCGAGGGCCGAGCGTAGCGCGAGCCGCGAGCCCGTCAGCTAACCCCGCAGGCGTCAAGGCAACAGGTAAGGCGGTTTGAACTTGCAGAGGGATTTGGGCTCCCCCGACGTGTGGGAGCAGTCACTGGAGCGCTCGCGCGCGCGCCGCACGGCGTCCGCGCCGCGCAGCGGCCGGCCGGCCGAGATCGGCGGGCGAAGCGTGCCGCTTGCGGCAGTGCTGCTTGCCGCCGGCGGGTCGTTGGCGGGCGTCGCGGCGGCCAGCGCCGTGGGCGGTAGTGACCAAGGCACCGGCACGGGCGCCACGGGCGCGAGGACCGCTGAGGTGGTCGACGGCGCGCGAGCCACGGCGAAGCCCGAGAAGCCCGGCGTGCCCCAGCCCAAGCCCGCGGCGCCCTCCAGCTCGACCGCCACCTCGCGAGGGGGCTCGACCGAGATTCCCGCCCTCCCGCGCCGGCAGGGCGCCGAGGCGTCAGCCGAGACGGTCGAGTTGCCCGTGGCCGCGAGCCTGCGTCCGAAGGTGACCCGCGCGAGCAAGCGCCGTGTGACCACCAACACCAAGACCGCGGCCCCCAAGCGCCGCGGTGGTGGCGTACGCGCCCTCCAAGCGGCGCTCGGCCTGTCCTCCGACGGCGACTTCGGTCCCGCGACCGAGAAGGCCCTGCGCCGCTGGCAGCGCGAGCGCGGTCTGTCGGTGGACGGCGTGGCCGGCCCGCGAACCCTCGCCGCTCTGAAGCTTCGCTCCGGCAGGGTGCTCAAGCGCGAGCGCCCGGCCAAGCGCAGGCGCAGGCGGAGCCGGACCGCCAAGCCGCGCACTCGCGCCCGCAGCGCCCGCAGCGCCCGCCGCGCCCGCCGCGGCGGAGGCGTCCGCGCGCTGCAAGCTGCCCTCGGGCTGTCGCCCGACGGAGCCTTCGGCCCGGCCACCGAGAAGGCGCTTCGCCGCTTTCAGAAGAGCAAGGGCCTTCCCGTGGACGGCGTGGCCGGTCCCGCCACCCGGCGCGCGCTGCGCCTGGGCCCCGGCAAGACGCTCAAGCGAAGCCGTCCCCAGCGCCGCCGGCGATCGGGAGGCGGTGGAGGCGGAGCAGGTGGCTCGTCCACCGTGGCGCGCGTCCTCGCGGCGGCCAACCGGATCGCGAGCAAGCCCTACCGCTACGGCGGCGGCCACGGCTCGTTCAACGACAGCGCCTACGACTGCTCCGGCTCGGTCTCGTACGCCTTGCACGGCGGAGGGCTGCTGTCCGCACCGATGGCCTCGGGCGCGTTCAGGAGCTACGGCGCGCCCGGGCCAGGCAAGCACATCACCATCTACGCGACCTCCGGTCACATGTACATGACGATCAACGGCCGGCGCTTCGACACCAGCGCCCGTCGCCAGAGCGGCTCGCGCTGGGGCGGGCCCCGCCAAACCGGCGGCGGTTACGTCGTGCGCCACCCGCCCGGCCTCTAGGCCCGGCTCCAGCGCAGGAGCGCAGCTCGATCGTCGATCGAGCGAGCACCGCACGCTCGGCGTTCTAGGATCGCCGCCATGGACGTGGCGAAGCTGAAGGCCCAGGCCGCCGAGACCTGGGGCAAGGGCGAGTACTCGGGCCTCTCGGAGATGCTGCGCCCCGCCGCGCGCGTGCTGGCCGATGCGTGCGCGGTCTCCGCCGGCCAGGAGGTGCTCGACAACGCGGCGGGTGACGGAAACCTCGCGGTCATCTGTGCAGAAGAGGGGGCGAGCGTGGTGGCCGCCGACATCGCCCCTGGGATGGTGGCTGCCGGGCGCGAGCGCTCCCAGGCCGAAGGGGTGGACGTCGAGTGGGTCGAGGCCGACGCCGAGGACCTGCCGTTCGAGGACGCGCGCTTCGACTGCGTTGGCTCGGTCTTCGGGGCGATGTTGGCGCCGCGCCCGCGCGTGGCCGCCGAGGAGATGTTCCGGGTTGTGCGACCGGGCGGCACGGTGGGCATGACGGCCTGGCTCGACAAGGGGCCGAGCTACGACATGTTCCGCATCGGCCGCAGCTATGCACCGCCGCCGGAGCCGGGCGTCGAGACCCCGCCCGGCATCGAGGAGTGGTCGCGCGAGGACGTGGTCCGCGAGCGTTTCGAGGGCTTGGCCGGCAGCATCGAGGTCACGCAGGCCACGCTGCCCTGGGAGGGAGAGTCCCCCGAGCACTTCGTGGCCATGATGGAACGCCACGCCCCCACCCAGGCCGCGGCCAAGGAGAGCATGCCCCCGGCCCGCTACGCGCAAATGCGCGAGGAGATGGTGGAGATGGCGCGGGGCTGGGCCGGAGGCGACCGGCCCTTCTCCGTCGAGGGCCACTTCGCGGTGATCGTGGCCCGCCGCCCCGGCTGATCCCCTGGCCGCCCGGCTGCTCATCGAGTACGACGGGACGGACTTCGGCGGGTGGGCCCGCCAGCCCGGCCGGCGTACCGTGCAGGAGACCCTCGAGGAGGCGCTGGCCACTGTCCTGCGCGAACCGGTTACGCTCACCGTGGCGGGGCGCACCGACGCGGGTGTGCACGCTCGCGGGCAGGTGGCCAGCCACGCGGGCGAGCCGATCGCGGTCGCCCGGCTGAACTCGCTGCTTCCGCACGACGTCGCGGTACTCGCCTCCCACGCCGCGCCCGAGGGCTTCGACGCCCGGCGCGACGCGAGCTCGCGCACCTACCGCTACCGGGTCGTGTCGCGCACGGCCCGCTCGCCCCTGGACCGCCGCGCCAGCCTGCATTGGCGCAGGCCACTCGAACGCCAGGCACTCCACGACTGCGCCGGGGCCGCAGCTGGCACGCACGACTTCACCGCCTTCACTCCGACCGACACCTACCACGAGCGCTTCACGCGGCAAGTGCTGCGCTCGGAGTGGCGCGAAGACGGTGACGTGCTCGAGTACTGGATCGAGGCCGACACCTTCATGCGCAGCATGGTGCGCACGTTGGTCGGGACGATGCTTTGGGTGGGCTCTGGGAGGATGGAGAGGGAGGCCTTCGAGCGGCTGCTTGACGGCCGCCCGCGCGTCGAGGCTGCCGACACCGCGCCGGCGCACGGCCTCTGCTTGGAGGCGGTGGGCTACGACTAGCCTCAGCCAGTGATGAAGGTCCTGCTCACCAACGACGACGGCATCCGCGCGACCGGCCTGAACGCCATGCGGCGGGCGCTGATGGAGGTCCCCGACATCGAGCTGGGCGTGATCGCGCCGGACTCCAACCGCTCGGCGATGGCCCGGAGCATCACGACGCGCAAGCCTCTCAGCGTCGAGGAGGTGGACTTCGGCGACGGCACGACGGGCTTCGCCACCGACGGCACGCCGGTCGACTGCGTGCGCTTCGGGACGCTCGGGCTCATCCCCTTCCAGCCCGAGCTGATCGTCTCGGGGATCAACCACGGCTCGAACCTGGGCGACGACATCACTTACTCGGGCACGGTGGCCGCCGCGCTCGAGGGGGTCGTGCTGGGCCTGCCCGCCGTGGCGGTCTCCCAGCAGGCCGAGCGCGGGCGCCTGGACGCATGGACCGGGCCGTCGAGCTGGGACGAGGACGACTTCGCCCAGGGAGCCGCTTTCGCCGCGGCGATCGTCGACCGTCTCGACGAGGTGCCGATGCCGGAGGGCACGCTGTTGAACGTCAACGCCCCCGCCGGAGAGGCCAAGGGCGCCGAGGCCTGCCGCCTGGGCAAGCGCATCTACCGCGACCAGCTCGAGCTGGCCGAGGAAGTTGACGGGCGCAAGCACTACCGGATCTACGGCGCCGAGCCCGGCTACCACGAGGAGGAGGGAACGGACTTCGCGTCCGTCGCTGCGGGCCGGATCGCCGTCACGCCGCTGCACTTCGACTTGACCGACCAGGCGGGGATCGAGGCCCTCGGGGGCTTCGACCTCGAGGCGCTGGTGCGTCCCGCCGCCCGCGAGGTGTGAGCAAGCCCGAGAGGGGATCGAGCGGCGGTGCTCGGCCGGCCGACGCCCGGCCTGCGCTCCGGCGCAACCCGCAAGAGCGGGCGGCCGAGCTTCGCAGGGGGCTCGAGCACCACAACCACCGCTACTACGTCCTCGACGACCCGGAGGTATCCGACTCCGAGTACGACGCGCTCATCAACGAGTTGCGCGACATCGAGGCTGCGCACCCCGAGCTGCTCACGCCGGACTCACCCACGCAGAGGGTGGGGGCCAAGCCGCTCGAGAAGTTCGAGGCCGCCGAGCACCTGCAACCGATGCTCTCGCTGGCCAACGCGCGCAACGAGGAGGAGCTCGAGGCGTGGGTCCAGCGCACCGACCGCCGGCTTCAGAAGGAGGAGGTCGAGGATGCGGACATCCGCTACGTGACCGAGCCCAAGGTCGACGGCCTGGCCATCTCCCTGGTCTACGAGCACGGCGTGCTGGTCCGGGGGGCCACGCGGGGTGACGGCCAGGTGGGCGAGGACGTGACTCAGAACCTGCGCACGATCAAGGCGATACCGCTGCGGATCGACGACGCCCCGCCGCTGCTCGAGGTGCGCGGCGAGGCCTACATGCCGCGCAGTGCCTTCGCCCGGCTCAACGAGCAGCGCGCCGAGGCCGGTGAGCCCACCTTCGCCAACCCCCGCAACTCGGCGGCGGGCACGATCCGCCAGCTGGACCCCGAGCTGGTCGCAGCGCGGCCGCTCTCCATGTGGTCGTACAGCGTGGGGGCGGTCGAGGGGATCGAGTTCGCGACGCAGTGGGAGTCGCTCGGGTGGCTCTCCGAGCACGGTTTCCGGGTCAACCCCGAGATCGAGCGCCACGACGATGTGCCCTCCGTGGTCAAGACCTGCGTGGCCTGGGAGGAGCGCCGTGACGCCCTGGACTACGAGACCGACGGGGTGGTGGTGAAGGTCGACGACCTGGCGCTGCAGCGTCGCCTCGGGGTGGTGGGACGCGAGCCCCGCGGCGCGATCGCCTGGAAGTTCGCCCCGATGACCGCTACCACCATGCTCGCCGGAGTGATGTGGAACGTGGGGCGCACGGGCCACATGGTGCCCTTCGCATCGCTCGAGGCGGTTCAGGTGTCGGGGGTCACTGTGAAGCTCGCAACCCTGCACAACGAGGAGGACCTGCGCCGCAAGGACGTGCGCCCCGGCGACGAGGTAATCGTCATGCGAGCGGGCGACGTGATCCCACAGGTGGTGTCGCCCACCCCGAAGGCCCAGCGGCGCAAGCAGCGTTCGCCGGTGCCCGAGCCTCCGGCGCAATGTCCCTCGTGCGGCACACTGACGATCAAGCCCGAGGGCGGGGTCTGGACCATCTGCCCCAACCGCGCCGGCTGTCCCGGGCAGGTCTTTCAGGCGGTCAAGCACTTCGTCTCGAAGGGAGCGATGGACATCGACGGCCTGGGCGAGGAGAACGCGCGGCGCTTTCTCTCCGACGGCCTGATCTCCGATGTGGCCGACATCTACGAGCTCGACGAGGGAAGGCTCACCTCGCTGGAAGGCTTCGGTGAGATCTCCGCCAGCAACCTGGTGGCCTCCGTCGAGCGCTCCAAGCAAGTGCCTTTCGGCCGCGTCCTCTACGCCCTGGGGATCCCCGGCATCGGCTACGTGAACGCCCGCAACCTGACGGCCCACTTCCGCACGATGCACGCCCTGCTCGAGGCCACGCCCGAGGAGGTGACCGAGGCGCCGGGCATCGGCCCCGTACTGGCCGAGACCATCGTCGAGACCCTCTCCGAGCAGCGCACCCGCGAGCTGATCGCCCGCTTGCGC
>Ga0136625_1000273_pt1 | contig 15110 bp, 12 predicted proteins | sample AntDrymUQ4832306_2_FD_104672 | JGI IMG/M metagenome (GOLD analysis project Ga0136625, IMG submission 104672) | Polar desert sand microbial communities from Dry Valleys, Antarctica - metaG UQ483 (23.06) | ecosystem: Environmental > Terrestrial > Soil > Desert | place: Antarctica: Dry Valley...
CATCTCCTCCGGCAGCCCCTGGGCCAAGAGCTTGTCGGGGTGGTGCTGGCTCATGAGCCTTCGATAGGCCTTTTTTACCTCGCCATCGCTCGCGTTCTCCGGGACGTTGAGGATGGCATAGGCATCGACGAGCCCGTAACGCGGCGGGGGGGCTTCGGGCCTGGCCTGTCGGCGATGCCGACCCTCGGCACGCACCATGGCCTCGAGTTTCCGGAACTCGAGGTGCGAGAACCCGAGGCGATCGCAGATATGGAGCAGGATGCGCTCCTCCGCGGTGCCCAGGGCCCCGTCGGCGTAGGCTGCCGCGAGTTGGATCTCCAGGAACAGGCGCAACAGGCGCCGTCGACCGCGGACCTCGTGACGGAGCTGACCCAGGATCTCCTCGATCGGAAAGCCCGGCGACTTGCCTTCGTTGAAGAGACCCATGGCGGCGCGCGCCTGATCCGGGGACAGGTCCATGCGCGCCATGACCAGGCGCGCGAGACCGATCTCGTCGGGCGAGACCCGCCCATCGGCCTTGCAGAGATGGCCCATGATGCAGAAGGTCGCCGTGAAGAAGGCGGTCTGGATCTCCTCGCGCGACCCCGGTGCTCTCCGCGAGGGGCCGCCGAACGGCCGGTCCAGACCCCGATCGACGTTGTGCCCGAGCGCCGCGCCGAGCACCGCGCCTAGCGGTCCGCCCAATAGGAAGCCGAAAGCCCCCCCGACGATCTTGCCCCACCACCCCATGAGCAGGGCATTGTACCAGCCGTGCGCGACCTTCCCTTTCCTGCTGAAAACTGCCACCGGTTGATATATCCTCGGTCCTGCAACCGCGCTCGACCACATGACACCGAGCCGCGCGGTATTCGAGACCCGAACGTTCCGCAGGCATGTCGCGCTGCCCCCATGATCGAGTTCCTGCTCACCTGGTACCGGCGGTATCTTTCCGATCCGCAGGCCGTGCTTCTCGCGGTGTTTCTGGCGCTCTCGTTCGCGGTCATCTTCCTGATGGGCCGAACCCTGGCCCCGTTGCTGGCCGCGATCGTCATCGGCTATCTCCTGGAGGGGCTGGTCGCCCAGATGGAGAGGATGAGGATCCCGCGGCTCCTCGCGGTGGCCTGCGTGTTTTCACTGTTCCTGGCCGCGGTCGTGTTCCTGGTGCTGGGCCTCATCCCGCTCCTCTACCACCAGGTCGCCGACTATGTGCAGGGTTTGCCGCGGCTCATCAACGACGGGCAGCAACTGCTCCTGCGGATGCCGGAGGCCTTCCCGGGGTTCGTATCGACCCAGGACGTCGTGGACCTGACGCTGGTGATCCGGCGCGGCATGGCCGACTTCGGTCAGAACGTCCTGTCCTCGTCGCTCGCATCGATCCCCGCCATCATGACCGCGCTCGCTTATGTCTTCCTGGGATCGCTCTTGGTGTTCTTCTTCCTGAAGGACAAGCGGGTGATCATGGCCTGGGCACGGGGCTTCCTGCCCCGCGACCGCGGTATCCTGGTGCGCGTGTGGCGGGAGATGGACGACCAGATCGGGAACTACGTGCGCGGCAAGTTCATCGAGATCCTGATCGTCGGCTCCGCCACCTACATCTTCTTCGTGTTCCTGGGCCTGTCCTACGCGGCGCTGCTCGCGGTGCTGGTGGGGATATCGGTGATCGTACCGTTCGTGGGCGCCGTGGTCGTCACCGTACCGGTCGCCTTCGCCGGCTACGGCCAGTGGGGTTGGACCACCGACTTCGCGTGGTTCATGGGCGGCTATGCGCTGATCCACGTGCTGGATGCCAATCTGCTCGTACCGCTGCTGTTGTCGGAGGCCGTCAATCTCCACCCCGCGGCCATCATCGTCGCGGTCCTGATCTTCGGGGGGTTCTGGGGCCTCTGGGGGGTGTTCTTCGCGATCCCGCTCGCGACGCTGGTCAAGGCCCTGCTCAGCGTCTGGCCCAGATCCCCGGCGCCGCCGCTGGACGCGGCGTCGGAGACGGGATAGCGCGCCAGCGCCGCCGATGCGGCGCGCGATTGCGGCGGGCGCCGAGGCCCTCGCGTCATGGGTCGCACCGCCCATTGCAATCGGGTGCTTCCACCGCCATCATTAGCGGCTCGCAACGGAACGATAAGTCGCCGTCGGGCCGCACGACTCCCGCCGGCGACGACACCAGGACAACAACAAGACGGCGCCCCTCTTGATACAAGCTATAGCCCCGAGCGGACTCGATGGACGCGCCCCGGGGGCTCTAGTCGGCGTCCGACGAGACCGATCCACCGGTTGATTGAGCGGTGACCCGGTCGGCGCTTCGAGGATCACTACATGCACACCAATCATAAGATGGCTCCGGTATCGCGGCGGCTGCGCAAGACCGGGGCGTTCAGGCTGGACATCGACGCGGTCCGCAAGGCCTACCGGCGCTATGCCGGTTTCTACGACCTCTATTTCGGACCGGTCATGCAAAAGGGGCGGCGAGCCGCGATCCGACAGATGGACTGCCGGTCCGGAGAACGCATCCTGGAGGTCGGCGTGGGCACCGGGCTGTCCCTAGGCCTCTATCCCCGATCGGTGTATGTAACCGGGATCGACGTTTCAGCGGAAATGCTCGAGCGTGCGCATACGCGCAAGCAACGCCTGCAGCTCGACCATGTGGTGGATCTCAGGGAGATGGATGCCGAGCGCATGCAGTTCGAAGACCACGCCTTCGACAAGGTCGCGGCCATCTACGTCGCTTCGGTGGTACCGAACCCGGTGCGCCTGGTCAACGAGATGCGCCGGGTTTGCAAGCCGGGCGGCCAGATGTACTTTCTAAATCACTTCCAGAGCCGCAATCGATTGATCGCGGGGATGGAGCGGGTGCTCGCGCCGCTGTCCAAGCTGCTCGGCTTTCATCCCGACATGTCGCTCGAGGGTTTCATTGAGGATACCCGGCTCGACGTGATCGATCAAAGCCGTACCAACGTGCTCGGGTACTGGACGCTCATCACGGCGCGCAACGATGCCGGCATCGTCGACGCCGCATCGCTACCGGCGGAGGAGTTTTCGATCGAGATCGGGGCGCGGTCGTGGACCCGGAGATCGAGTACCTGAGGCCCACCCAGCACTGACATCATGGCGCGTACGGCATGCCCCTCCGGGCGTGGCTCTGCGCCCCAGGCGCTCCGATCCTACCGGCCGAGGAGCATCGCCCGGCGTCGCTCCGCGTATTCCTCGGGCGTGATGAGGCGTTTGTTCTTTAGCTCCTCGAGGGTCGCGAGGCGCCTCTGCAGAAGTGGCGAATCGTCTGCCCCGCCTTGGATGTCGCGGAGTGACTGCCGCATGCGGGCCGCCTCCTCGCGCTCCTGCCGGCGTTCGAGGTCGAGCCGGCGGGCCTCGGACCGGGGTTGCTCGACGGCCTTGGGGGGAGGCCTCACACCGCTCTGCCTGCGGCGCAGTGCCGCAAGCGTGTTCGGGACGTCGATCTCGATCCAGTCTCCGCGCGTCGTGTCGGCCCCGACATGGAACGATTGCCCCTCGGTCGGCACGATGCGCCAGTGGTGAGCAATGTCGCCGGCGCGCGTGCCGATGCGCACCGGATAGAGACGTTCCCCGGTCTTGGCGCCCCCGTGCCGGTCCGGGCCGGGTCGCCCGGCGGGCTGGTGGAGATCGCCGAAGATGATGTGCAGGCGTTGATCATGATAGAAGACCCTGCCACCGATGGTGACCGGTTCCTGTGCGAAGAAGAAGGCATTGCGTTCCCCTTCGACGGTAAAGGCGACATCCTGGTCCGGTCGCGCCGCCGCGAGCGCAGTCGCGAGGGCCCGGGCGAGCACGCGGGCTTCGTCTTCCGTAAAGACGGAGATGGGCTCCGCGCCCGCCCCGAGAAAGGCCGGCCCACCGAACACCGAGATGGCGGCGAGGATCGTGCGCAACTCCGCCGGGCTCGACGCCGCCGGATGGTCGTTGGGTGGGGCGGGTCTGTCCTGGGCGACGAGGCGAACGGACCGGCCGGGCGACGCCCAGAAGGTCTTGGACGCTTCGTCGCGCGCATCCCCATCGCCGGGGGCCGCCGCAGCCGGCCGGACTGCCGGCTGCCACAGGGCGAGGAGTAGCATGGCGAGCGCTCGCACCCCGGCTCGCCGCTGGTTGGGTATCGATTTCATGTCACATAGGTAGGGTCGGCGCCTACAGGGTAGCGGAGCCGGCCGACTCGCTCAATCGATGCGTTGTGCCCGGGTCATGATGGAGAATCCGCCACGACGTGATTAGAATGACTGACGTCGCACACTGCCCGGTCTGCCGCCGGTCAGCCCGTGCCGGCGTGAGGAGCGACTAAATGGCTGAAGATATTGGGGCTGAATACATTTGGGTGTGGGTCTGCGCCGGGTTTGCCGTGGCGTTCCTGTGCGGGGTCTTCATCGGGCGTTGGTTCTCGACCGGGGTCAAGCGTATCAAGGCCCTCAGGGTGGAGATCGACGAGACCCAGGCCGATCTCGCCAAGGCGCGTTCGGATCTCGAGCAAACCCGTGTGGTGCTCGAAGAGACCCGCCAAGAGGCCAACGAATACCGCCACAACGTCACCGAACACTTCTCCAAAGCCGCCGATCTTTTCAACAGCCTGACCGTCAACTATCGTGCGGTCTACGAGCACTTGGCGAAGAGTTCCCTGGTCCTTTGTGACGAGAACACGGTCATGTTGAGCGAAGGCGCCCCCGCGGAGCGGCGTCTGGGCCAGAACGCGCCCACGGCCACACCCGCGGTGGGGCCCAAGCTGGTTCCCATCCCGACGGTGCCGGAGCCCAAGGTCCTCCACCCCACCGCGCGGGCGGTCTCCCGCCCGGACCTCCCGCCAGGAGGCCGGTCCCGCTAGCCCCGTCCGCCGGCGCGTGCGGGCGCGCGGGTGTCGGAAGGCGCGCGTTGCCTGCGCCAGGCTCGCAGGGACACCAACGGGTATCTGTCTTCGTCTCTAGCTAGGGCGTTCGTCTCTAGGCGATAGTCGGCGATGCACCATTGGCTGTACCTGGCCGCCGCCATCCTCTTCGAGGTGGCCGGCACGACCTCCATGAAGCTGGCACAGGGATTCACCCGGCCCCTCCCCTCCGTGCTCATATTCGTGTTCTACGCACTCGCCTTCGTCGCGCTCACCCTGACGTTAAAGAAGATGGACATCAGTGTCGCTTATTCCGTGTGGTCGGGGGTGGGCACCGCGCTCATAGCAGCCATCGGCTTTTTCTGGTTTCAAGAGCCCCTGACCCCAGTCAGGCTCGCGTGTATCGCCCTCATCGTGATCGGAGTCGTCGGCCTCAATGCGGATGCTATGAGCCGATAGGCCGGGGTCGCCTCCACGAGGCAGGTCCCGCGGGAACTTTACGACGGTCCAGTATCGTGGCGTCTAGGCGAATAGGCTGCCGGCGGAAGTAACGACAGAAGTCACAATGGCGGTCCTCGAAGCTAAAACCCCCTTGACCGGCCTGGCCAGGACACTGGTTGCGAGCGGACTCCTCAACGAGGATGCCGCCCGGCAGGCGGTACTACAGTCCGCTAAAGAGAAGGTCGCGCTCGTCCCTTTCCTCACCGGGCACAAGCTCGCCTCCGGTCGTGACGTCGCCTCGGCGGCGTCGGCGGGATTCGGCGTGCCCCTCTTGGATCTCGATGCCTTCGATCCGGATCCCGAGATCACCAAGAAGGTAGCGGACAACCTCATCAAGAAGAACCATGCCATCCCGCTTTTCAAACGAGACAATCGCCTGTTCATCGGGGTTTCCGACCCGACTAACCTGCAGGGGCTCGACGAGATCAAGTTCCATACGGGTCTCAATACCGAGGCCGTCCTGGTCGAGGACGACAAGCTCACACAGGCGATCGAGCGGGCGCTCGAGGCCTCGGACAACAAGCTCACGGAGCTCCGCAGCGACGACCTGGGCAATCTGGATGACCTGGAGGTCAGCGACGAGCGGCCCGACGAGCGGGAAGACTCCGACATCGACGACGCACCCGTGGTGCGTTTCGTCAACAAGGTGCTGCTGTACGCGATCCGCAAAGGGGCCTCCGATCTGCATTTCGAGCCCTACGAGAAGATCTACCGCGTGCGCCTGCGCATCGACGGTGACCTCGGCGAGCTGGCCAAGCCACCCGTGGCTCTGGCCAACAAGATCGCCACCCGCATCAAGGTCATGTCACGCCTGAACGTGGCCGAGCGTAGGGTGCCCCAGGACGGCCGCATCAAGCTCCGGCTGTCGAAGACCAAGGCCATCGACTTTCGTGTCAGCACCTGTCCCACGCTCTACGGCGAGAAGGTGGTGATGCGTATCCTGGATTCCGACGCCGCCCGCTTGAACATCGATGCCCTCGGTTACGAGGACTTCCAGAAGAAGCTGTTCCTCAAGAACCTGAGCAAGCCCTACGGGATGTTCCTGGTTACCGGCCCGACCGGCAGTGGCAAGACCGTCTCGCTCTACACCGGCATCAACATGCTGAATACCGGCGATGTGAACATCTCGACGGTAGAAGACCCCGTGGAGATCAACATCCCGGGCGTCAATCAAGTCCAGGTGGACGAGAAAAGCGGCATGACCTTTCCGAAGGCCCTCAAGGCCTTTCTGCGCCAGGACCCCGACATCATCCTGGTGGGGGAGATCCGCGACATCGAGACGGCGTCCATCGCCGTCACGGCGGCACAGACCGGTCACATGGTGATGTCCACCCTGCACACCAACGACGCCCCGCAGACCATCACCCGCCTGTTCGACATGGGCATACCCGCGTTCGCTATCGCCACGACCATCAACATCATCATCGCCCAGCGGTTGGCGCGCCGGCTGTGCGTGCATTGCCGGGTGGTGGTGGATATCCCCAAGGATTCTCTATTGGCGGAAGGTTTCACCGAAACGGATGTGGCCCGCGGATTCAAGGTCTACCGGGCGGTCGGTTGCGAGCAGTGTCACGGCGGCTACAAGGGCAGGACCGGGATCTATCAGGTCATGCCCGTCTCCGATGCCATGAAGCGGCTGATCATGGAGGGAGCCAATGCCATAGCGCTGGCCGATCAGTCGCGCACGGAGGGCATCCCCGATATCCGCCGGTCCGGCCTCAGGAAGGTGCAGAACGGCGTCACAAGCCTCGAAGAGATCAACACCGTAACGATGGAGTAGTGCCATGGCGGAAGCAGCCATCAGACAAAACGTGTTTTTATGGGAAGGACTGGACAGGTCGGGACGGCGTGTCAAGGGTGAGATGTCGAGCACCAGCGATGCCACGGTCAAGGCATTGCTGCGGCGTCAAGGCGTCAACCCGCTCAAGGTCCGAAAGAAACCGGGATCGCTCTTCGGCGCGCTCCGCAAGAAGAAGGTCACGCCCAAGGATGTCGCGGTGTTCAGCCGTCAGCTCGCGACCATGTTGTCCTCGGGCGTGCCACTCGTCCAGGCGTTCGAGATCGTGGGCCGCGGTCACGAGAACAAGGGCGTGCAGGACCTCGTCCTATCGGTCAAATCGAACGTCGAGGCCGGGGGCGCGCTGGCCGATGGCTTGCGCAAACACCCGGCCCATTTCAACGAGCTGTACGTCAACCTGGTCACGGCCGGCGAGGCCTCGGGCATCCTGGAGGCGATCCTGCACAAACTGGCCACCTATCTGGAGAAGATCGAGGCGCTGAAGTCCAAGATCAAGTCCGCGCTCTTCTACCCGACCGCGGTCATCGTGGTGGCCTTCATCATCACGGCGATCCTCATGATCTTCGTGATCCCGCAGTTCGAACAACTGTTCTCCGGCTTCGGTGCCGATCTGCCGCCCTTGACGCGGCTCGTGATCACCATCTCGCAGTACTTCCAGGAATACTGGTGGTTGATCTTCGGTGCCCTCATCGGATCCGTGGTGGGCATCCTCAAGGCCAAGAAGCGATCGGTCGCGGTGGCGCACTTTTTCGACAGGATGCTTCTCAAGCTCCCGGTCCTCGGCGGGATCATCGAGAAGGCCGCGATCGCACGATTTGCCAGGACGCTCGCGACTATGTTCGCGGCCGGCACCCCGCTGGTGGAGGCCATGAACTCCGTCGCCGGGGCCTGCGGCAACATCATCTTCCACGATGCGACGCTCAAGATGCGGGACGAGATTTCGACCGGATCGCAACTCCAGGCGGCCATGCGAGACACCGGGATCTTCCCCAACATGGTGGTGCAGATGGTCGCCATCGGTGAGGAATCCGGGGCGCTCGATGCGATGCTGGGCAAGGTCGCCGACTGGTACGAGCAGGAGGTCGATGACGCCGTGGATTCCCTCACCAGCCTGCTAGAACCCATCATCATGGCGGTGCTCGGGGTCATCATCGGCGGGCTGGTGATCGCCATGTACCTGCCGATCTTCAAGATGGGCCAGGTGGTCTGACGGCCCCGTCCAGCCGCTCATCCCGAATCAGCTAAATCGGGTTAACCGTGTGGCGCGACAACGCCGTCCCGGGGCGTTGCCGCGAGGCTTGCCGGCCCAAAGCGCAACCACTATAGTGACCGGCACTCGATGACCGCCACGGCGCCGTGCCCGGCTGCAGAGCCCAGCCGCTTGGCCGGCACCCCCGAGCTTCCTCAGACCGGCACGAGCGCGGCGAGCCCGCGTCCCTCGCTATGCTCACTTGTAATCAATTGGACCCAGGGGTATTCATCGTCGTCCTCACGGTCCTGGCGCTCTTCATAGGCAGCTTTCTCAACGTCGTCATCCATCGCCTGCCCAAGATGATGGAGCAGGACTGGCGCGCGCAGTGTATCGACGTCCTCGGCCTCGATGCCGCGGCTCTGCCGGCAAAACAGCGCTATTCCCTGAGCCGGCCGCGTTCCGAGTGCCCGCATTGCGGCCATGTCGTCTCCCCGATCGAGAACCTCCCGGTCTTGAGCTTCGTGTTGCAGCGCGGCCGGTGCCGTGGGTGCCACGGCCGGATCTCGTGGCGCTATCCCGTCGTCGAGATCTCGAGCGCGGTGCTGGTTGCTGTGGTCGCCTGGCACTTCGGTTGTGGTTTCCAGGCGCTCTGGGCCGCCATCCTGACCTTTGCCCTCCTGTGCCTCGCATTCATCGACTTCGATACGCAGTACCTCCCCGATTGCATCACCTTGCCGGTCCTGTGGCTCGGCATCACCTGTAACCTCTATGGCGTCTTCACCTCGCTCGAAGGGAGCGTGATCGGGGCGATAGCCGGTTATCTCTGCCTGTGGTTGGTCTACCATGCCTTCAAGCTCCTCACCAAGAAGGAGGGCATGGGGCACGGGGACTTCAAGCTCCTGGCGCTGCTCGGGGCGTGGATGGGATGGCAGGCCTTGCCGCCCATCGTGATCCTTTCCTCCGTATTGGGTTCGCTCGTCGGGATCGGGCTGATCGTCAGTGGACGCCGGGACCGCAACCTTCCGATGCCGTTCGGTCCCTATCTGGCCGGCGCCGGTTGGATCACGCTGATCTGGGGTGCGGAGCTGACGGAGGGCTACCTGGGCTTCATCGGCTCACCATGACCCTCCTGGTGGCGTTGACCGGCGGCATCGGCACGGGCAAGTCGACGGCCTGCGCGATCTTCGCATCCCTCGGTGCCCCGGTGCTCGACGCCGACCTCATCGCCCGCGAGCTGGTGGAACCCGGCGCGCCGGCGCTCAAGGCCATCGTCGAACGTTTCGGGCACGATCTCCTCGGGGCGGACGGTCGGCTCGACCGTGCCAGGCTGCGGGCCCTCGTCTTTCCGTGCGCCCCGGCCCGCAGGCAGCTCGAGGACATCCTGCACCCCAGGATCCTGCACGAGATGCAGGCACGCGCCCGTGCCCTCGAAGCGCCTTACTGCATCCTGTGCATCCCCCTCCTCGCCGAAACGGGCCAAGCGCGGCTGTTCGACCGCGTCGTAGTCATCGATGCCCCGCGGGACGTGCAACTGGCGCGCGTCGGGCGGCGCGACAATTTGACAGCCGGGGAGGTCGAAGCGATCATGCAGACACAGGCCTCGCGGGAGGATCGCCTCAGGCTGGCCGACGATGTCATCGTCAATACGGCGGATATCGGCACCCTGAGGGCGCAGGTCTCCGGGCTGCACGCGCGCTACCTGCAAGCGGGCCGCGCGACGGCCGGCGCCTCGGTCTGAACGGCGGCTCGCCCGCGCGTGCAGATCGGCAGTGGGCCGAAGAGCGCCACGTAGCCGTGGGACCCACCCTTTACCGAGGTAACATTGGCTCCCAGAGAGATGCCGACCGACTGCCCGCCAGGCGGTGCGACGGTCGTCTACGAACAGCCGTTGAACGAGCGCATGCGCGCCTTCCTGCGCCTGGAGCACCTCTTCCGCGCGCTGTGGTACAAGGTCGAGGGCGTCTCCGAGACCGACAGTCGGGCTGCCATCGCGGCGATCATCGATGTCACCGATCTCCTGTGGCGCTCCGACATCAAGGGCGATCTCATCAAGGAGATCGATCGCCAGGCGGCCACCTTCGCGCGACTGCGCAGCAACCCTCAGGTCGATTCGGAGCGCCTGAACGAGACCCTGGTGCGCCTGGAGGGCGTGCTCGAACAGATCAAAAACCCGAGCCATCAACCGGGCCAGGCGGTGCGCCAGGACGAGCTTGTGGGGGCGGTGCGCAAGCGCATCGCGATCCAAGGGGGCACGTGCAGCTTCGACCTGCCGGCCTTCCATTACTGGTTGAACCGAGCAGCCGAGCACCGGGTGCGCGACCTCGAGCGCTGGGTCGTGGATCTCTGCGCCATGCGAGACGGCATTTCCGCGGTTTTGCAGGCCGTGCGGGACTGCAGCGACCTCTGCAAGCTCGTGGCCCTGGGGGGATTCCACCAGCAGTCGCTCGAGGCCGGCGCCACCTGCCAGCTCATCCGGATACACCTGCCCTCGGAGGCCCGGTTGTTTCCGGAGATCAGCGCGGGGAGACACCGCTTCACCGTACGTTTTCTGGAGCAGCCCAAGACCACGGCTCGGCCGACACAGACGGCCCGCGACGTCGAATTCGGTCTGCAGTGCTGCCTCCTGTGAGCCTGCGCTGCCCGCACTGCGGAGGCCCGGCGAGCGGTCGCGGCGAGAACCCATGGAGACCCTTCTGCAGCGATCGCTGCCGGCTGATCGATCTCGGGGCCTGGCTCGACGAAAGCCATCGGATCCCCACGGAAGAGGCCGACGCCGTTCTTCAGGACGTTTCGCTCGGCTCAGATCCCGATAGTAGTTGACGCGCGGCTATCCGCGGGGGCACCCGGCCTCCGCGGGGTGGGCGTCTCAGGCACCGCTCGCCACCCGCCCCGCGCGCTTGCGCTCGTGCTCCTTCAAGAGCTTCTTGCGCAGGCGGATCGATTTCGGTGTCACCTCCACCAACTCGTCGTCGTCGATGAACTCGATCGCCTGCTCCAGATCGAAGCGCGCCGGCGGGGTCAGGACGATGTTCTCGTCCGAGCCCGCGGCGCGGATGTTGGTGAGTTGCTTGGCCTTCATCGGATTGACCACGAGGTCGTTGCCACGGGAATGGATACCGACGATCATGCCCTCGTAGACCCCCTCGCCCGGACCGATGAAGAGCCGGCCGCGTCCCTGGAGGTTGAAGAGGGCATAGGCGAGGCTCATGCCGGGGCCGTTTCCGATGAGCACCCCATTGGAACGGTTGCCGATCGGGCCGGGTTTCAAGGGCCCGTACGAATCGAAGGTGTGGTACAGGAACCCCTCGCCCGAGGTCAGGGTCAGGAACTCGGTGCGAAACCCGATGAGGCCGCGCGCGGGGATGCGGTAGTCCAGGCGCACCCGATCGACCCCATCCGGACGCATGTCCAGCAGATCGCCCTTGCGCTCCCCGAGCCGCTGCATCACCGCGCCCTGGAAGAGGAGCGGCACATCGACCACCAGTTGCTCGTAGGGCTCCATGCTCCGTCCATCGACCTCCTTCACGATGACCTCGGGGCGCCCCACGGAAATTTCGTAGCCCTCGCGGCGCATGTTCTCGATGAGGATGGCGAGGTGCAGCTCGCCGCGGCCCGAGACCAGAAAGCGGTTGGCATCGGCGGTCTCCTCGACCGACAGGGCGACGTTGTGGATGAGCTCCCGCAGGAGCCGCTCGCGGATCTGGCGGCTGGTCACGAAACGGCCCTCGCGTCCCGCGAAGGGCGAGTCCGAGACCTCGAAGCTCATGCGCACCGTGGGCTCGTCGACGGCGAGCGCCGGTCGCGCCTCCACCTTCGCCGGATCGCACAGCGTGTCGGAGATGCGCAGCGCCTCAATGCCCGTGACCGCGACGATGTCCCCGGCCGTGGCTTCCGGCACCGCCATACGCTCCAGCCCCGAGAAGCCGAGCACCTGGAGCACGCGGCCATTGCGCCGCTCGCCGTCGCGATCCACGACGACGACGGGGGCGTTGCCCCTGACCGTGCCGCGCTGGATCCGGCCGATGCCGATGGCGCCCACATAGCTCGAATAGGCGAGCGAGCTGATCTGCATCTGGAAGGGGCCGTCCCGGTCGACACTGGGCGCGGGGACATCGGCGACGATGGTCTCGAAGAGCACCTCCATGTCGCGGCGCTCGTCACTGTTATCCGCGCTGCGGCTCGCATAGCCCCGCAGGGCGGAGGCGAACACCACGGGAAAGTCGAGTTGCTCCTCGCTCGCCCCTAGGCGATCGAAGAGGTCGAAGGTCTGGTCCACGACCCACGGCGCGCGCGCGCCGGGCCGGTCGATCTTGTTCACGACCACGATGGCCTTGAGACCGCGCGCGAAGGCCTTCTCAGTCACGAAGCGCGTCTGTGGCATGGGGCCGTCCACGGCATCGACGAGCAGCAACACGGCATCGACCATCGACAGGATGCGCTCCACCTCGCCGCCGAAATCGGCATGTCCCGGGGTATCGACGATGTTGATCCGATAGTCCCGCCAGCAGAGCGCCGTATTCTTGGCGAGGATGGTGATCCCGCGCTCGCGCTCCAGCTCGTTCGAGTCCATGATGCGCTCGATGCGCCCCGCGCGCTCGCCGAGGGTCCCGGACTGCTGCAGCAGGCGGTCGACGAGCGTGGTCTTGCCGTGGTCGACGTGGGCGACGATGGCGATGTTGCGAAGTCTTTCCCGCAAGCTGATGCTCCCGGCATGGCCGATCGGGTGGTCGATACCCCTCCAGCGGGGCGGGTTCGGCGTCTAGGGGTACGGATTATGCCACGTACGCGCCAAGTCCCGGGACACTTTGCACCACGCGACGGATGGTGTAGTCTCGGCGCGCGAGCCCGGGTGGCCAGTGGTGCGGCGCACTTTGGGAACACCTGCGGCTTGGTCGTCCTCTTCAGGGTGGTGCATACATAGCGTGACCGTGTTCGTTTCGCGCCGGATGCAGCGCCCCGAATGACCTTCCGAGGGACGGATCCCGTGGCCCGGCTATCCTTGAAAGCGGTTCTTGCGGGTTCTTCGCGGGTTCTCGCCTTGCTGGTAGGCTCCCTCGCCGTCGCTTTCGGGCACCCGTTGCCGGAGGGTCGGGTCGGGGGAGGAGAACGGGACGCAGCCGTGCCGGGAGCGGACGCCGGCTCCGTGCGGGCCCGTCTCATCGCCCGCGGAGAAGCGCTGTTCTTCAACGAGACCTTCAACGGCAACGGGAGGACCTGCGGCACCTGCCACCCCGTGGAGAACAATTTCACCCTGGACCCGGGGTTCATCGCCACGCTCAAACGCAACGACCCCCTGTTCATCGCGGAACGGGATCCGACCCTGGCCGGTCTCGAGAACCCGCGGCTTTTGCGCGAGCTCGGTCTCATCCTCGAAAACGTGGATGGTTTCCAGAATCCAGGCGTCCTGCGGGGCGTCCCGCACGTCTTGTCGTTGTCCACCTCGGTCGCGAGCTTTTCCGGGCCGCAGACCGGGTGGTCGGGTGACGGGGCACCCGGCGATCGCACGCTCCGGTCGTTCGCCACCGGCGCGGTGATACAGCACTTCACCAAGACATTGCAGCGCGTGCCCGGCGTGGACTTCAGGCTGCCGACGGAGGCGGAGCTGGATGCCTTGCTGGCCTTCCAGCAGTCGCTCGGCCGGCAGTCTGATCCGGCCCTGCCGCTGCCGCTCAGGGGCACCGTGCCCCTCAGGGGGCAGGACATCTTTCTCGATGATGCCCTCGGGAAGTGCAACCTGTGCCACGTGAACGCCGGGGCCGATACCGACCTCGGCGCCGGAAATCTGGGGAACATCCGCTTCGATACCGGGGTCGAGGCCCTCCTGGACCCGCCAGCGGGTCTGACGGGCGAAGCCGTGCCCCCCGACGGCGGGTTCGGAGCAAACCCCAACCCGAACCAGCAACTCGGCTTCGGGGACGGGAGCTTCAACATCCCTCCGTTGGTGGAGGCCGCCGACACCCCCCCGTTCTTCCACAACAACGCCATCGCCACCCTCGAAGGCGCGGTCGCGTTCTATAATAGCGATGCGTTCAACAACTCCCGCGGGGCTCGGCAGATCGGGGGCGGCATCCATCTCGATACCACCCAGGTGGAGGCGGTGGCCGCGTTCCTCAGGGTCATCAACGCGTTGGACAACATCGACGGCGCCATCCGCTTGCAGCGTTCCGCCCTGAAGAGCCGAAACGCGGCGCGCAGGGCACGGTTCGTGGCACGCTCGGCGGGCGAGATCGAAGATGCGATCGAAGTCCTCGCGGGCGCCGGCCTGCATCCCGATGCCGTGACGCTCCTTGACAAGGCCAGGTCGTCCGTGACCGGCTGCAAGCCCTGTTCGAAGACGGTGATCCGAAGGGCGATTCGAAGACAACGGGCGGCACGCGGGCGCATCGCGGCGCCCACCGCACCGTAGCAACCAGCCGACAGGAGATGACGTCTATGGAAACCCCCAGGGCACTTGGCGCCCCAGCGTTTTTTTTCGTGGGATATCTCCTAGCGTTTCCGGTGCACGCCGGCTTTCACTTCGTCCAGATCAGCGAGGTCATGGCCGGGACCGATGGCAATCCGGCTATCCAGTTCATCGAGCTGACCATGTTGGCAGCCGAAGAGAACTGCCAGCAGAGCGGCGAGGCCGATCCTACGGGTCCGAACGGATGCGTGGACGGGTCCGGGTTTCCTCCCGATTTTAGCGCCGCCCGATTGTTCTTCTTCGATGCTACCGGCACCCCGATTGGAGACCCGGACAAAGGCTTCGGTTTTCCCCACAACACCCCGATCGGGGGGGCGGGCCGATCGATCCTGGTCGGTAC
>Ga0136625_1000274_pt1 | contig 15092 bp, 15 predicted proteins | sample AntDrymUQ4832306_2_FD_104672 | JGI IMG/M metagenome (GOLD analysis project Ga0136625, IMG submission 104672) | Polar desert sand microbial communities from Dry Valleys, Antarctica - metaG UQ483 (23.06) | ecosystem: Environmental > Terrestrial > Soil > Desert | place: Antarctica: Dry Valley...
CTTCCTGCAGAACACGGGCGACGACCTGCTGATCGCCGGGCTCAGCATCAACCCGTTTCATAACGTCGTGCATCTGACGATCGGTGCCTTTCTGATCATCATGTCGCGTCAGGGGACGACGACGGCCGAGGGTGCTTGCCTTGGTGTCGGCATCTTCTATGTGGCGGCGTTCGTGATCGGCTTTGTCGGTCCGACGAACCTGACGATCTTGAGCATGGACGGCCGCTTTGACCTGGAGAACTTCAACCACCTGCTCAACGGCGTCGCGTTGCTGGGGCTGGGGTTGATCTCCACGGCGGCGTCCGACGCGCAGGCCAAGCGCAGCGGGATACGCGCCTAGCCCCGCGCCGCTCGCACACCATCGCGCGCTTCTGCAGCGCGAGGGCGAACGGTTCAGACGGCGACGCCGCGCGATCAGGGGGTCGCGCGGCGTCGTGTCGTTTGGGCCTGATCCGGCCAGGCGCCACACTGTCGGCGTGGCCGACCGCCTCGACGACTACCGCCGCAAGCGCGCCGAGCGGACGACGCCGGAGCCGGCCGCCGGGCCGGCGCACAAGGCGCCCGGCGACGGCCGGCGCTTCGTCGTACAGGAGCATCACGCCACTCGGCTGCACTGGGACCTGCGTCTGGAGCACGACGGGGTCGCGGTGTCATGGGCGATCCCCAACGGGATCCCCGAGGACCCCAAGGACAACCGCCTCGCGGTCCACACCGAGGACCACCCGCTGGAATACCTGAACTTCGAGGGCGAGATCCCCAAGGGCTCCTACGGCGCCGGAACGATGCGCATCTGGGATCGCGGCACCTACGAGGAGCACAAGTTCGACGACGCAAAGGTCGAGATCACCTTCCACGGCGAGCGCCTCAGTGGCCGCTACGGGCTGTTCCCGCTGAAGCGTCGCAAGGGCGAGCCGCCCGGCAAGGACTGGATGATCCACCGGATGGATCCGCCGACCGACCCGACTCGGCAGCCGATGCCCGCACGTGTCAAGCCGATGCTCGCCAGGGCCGGCGCGCTGCCGCCCGACGGCGATCGCTGGGCCTATGAGATCAAGTGGGACGGCATGCGGGCGCTGGCCTACTCCGACCCCGGCCACATCCGCCTGCAGAGTCGCAACGGCAACGACGTCACGGCGTCCTATCCGGAGCTGCGTGGGCTCAACCGCGCGCTGAGCTCGCATCAGGCGATCCTCGACGGCGAGGTCGTGGCCTTCGACGAGCACGGCAGGCCGAGCTTCGGGCGCCTGCAGTCGCGCATGCACATCAGCTCCGAGAGCGCGGCGCGCCGGCGCGCCAAGGAGGTGCCCGTCGCCTACATCGCCTTCGACCTGCTGTGGCTGGATGGTCATTCGCTGCTGGAGCTGACCTACGAGCAGCGCCGCGAGCTGCTGCTCGCACTCGAGCTCGACGGCGCCGCCTGGCGCACGCCCGAGCACGTCGCCGGCGACGGCGCCGCGATGCTGCAGGCCAGCCGTGACAACGGCCTGGAGGGCATCATCGCCAAGCGGCTGGACAGCGTCTACGAGCCGGGGCGCCGCGCCCCGACCTGGGTGAAGATCAAGAACGTCCGCCGCGAGGACGTCGTCGTGGGCGGCTGGGTCACGGGGACGGGACGCCGTCGCGAGCGCATCGGCGCGCTGCTCGTCGGCGTGCCGGAGGGTGGCGGGCTGCGCTACGCCGGGCGCGTCGGCACGGGCTTCACCGATGACGAGCTCGACCGCCTCACCGGCATGCTCGAGCAGCGGCCCGACTCGCCGTTCTCCGCGGGCGCCGCCCAGCCTCCGCGCGCGTCGGTCTTCGTGCAGCCCACGCGCGTCGCGGAGGTCGAGTTCACGGAGTGGACGAGCGACGGCCTGCTGCGCCACCCCTCCTACAAGGGCCTGCGCGAGAAGGCCCCGCGGTCGGCGTTCCTGGACGCCGGAACGCCGGTCCGCGACGGAGTGCAGGTACAGGTCGGTGAGCGCGCGCTGAAGCTCACCAACCTCGACAAGGTCCTCTATCCGCAGGCGGCGTTTACCAAGCGCGACGTCATCGAGTACCTCGTCGCGGTCGCGCCCGCGATGCTCGCCCACCTGGAGGGGCGCCCGCTCACGCGCAAGCGCTTTCCCGACGGCGTCGAGGGCAAGAGCTTCTTCGAGAAGCAGTGCCCGGGCCACCGCCCCGAGTGGGTGCGCACCGCGCCGATCGAGCTGTCGCGCAAGACCGTCGACTTCTGCGTCTGCGACGACCTGCCGACCCTCGTGTGGCTGGGCAACCTCGCCGCGCTGGAGCTGCACACCTCCCTGTCGCGAGCGTCGCCGATCGGCTGTCCGACGGCGATGGTCTTCGATCTCGATCCCGGTCCACCGGCCACGATCGTCGAATGCTGCCGCGTCGCCCTGCTGCTGCAGGGCATGTTCGAGCACCTGGGGCTCAAGGCCTTTCCGAAGACCTCGGGCAACAAGGGGATGCAGGTCTACGTGCCGCTGAACGTCCCCGGCGCGTCCTACGAGGCCACGAAGGGCTTCGCGCGCGCGGTCGCCGAGACGCTGGAGGCCTCCGAGCCCGATCTCGTCGTCTCGCGGATGGCCAGGTCGCTGCGCGCGGGCAAGGTCTTCATCGACCACAGCCAGAACGACGAGCACAAGACCACCGTCGGCGTCTACTCGCTGCGCGCCCGCGATCGCCCCACGGCGTCGACGCCGCTCACCTGGGAGGAGGTGCGTGCCTGCCGCGACAGCGGCGATCCCGGCGATCTGGTCTTCGAGGCCGCCCAGGTCATCGACCGCGTCGCCGAGCACGGCGACCTGTTCGCGCCCGTGCTGGCGCTCGTGCAGGAGGTCCCGGCGTTCGGTTGATCTCAGCTGGATCCAGGCTCAGCCATTACTCTCGCGGGTGGTGACCGAGACAGACATGCCCGAGCTGCCAGGCATCGAGCACCGCTTCGTCGACGTGCGAGAGGCGCGGATGCACGTCGCCGACAGCGGCGGCAGCGGTCCGCCCGTCGTGCTGCTGCACGGCTGGCCGCAGCACTGGTGGACCTGGCGCCGGGTGATCGAGCTGCTGCGCGACGACGCTCGCGTGATCGCGATCGATCTGCGCGGCTTCGGCTGGAGCGAGGCCACGCCCCGCGGCTATCGCAAGGAGGAGCTCGCACAGGACGTCGTCGGCGTGCTCGACGCGCTGGCGCTCGACAGGGTGTTCCTCGTCGGCCACGACTGGGGCGGGGTCGTCGGCTTCATCGTCTGCCTGCAGCACCCCGATCGCGTTCGGCGCTACGTGCCCATGAACACCGGGCACGTCTGGCCCCGGGGCGGGCTGGGCATCCTCGCAGCGCTGCCGGGCTTCGCCTACCAGGGGCTGCTGGCAAGCCCCGGGATCGGCCATCGCATCGGGGCCTCGCCGCGCGTACTGGGCGCGATCAGCAAGGCGATCTCAACGCGCTCGGACGTCGTGATGTCCGAGGTGCAGCGCTTCGCCCCACGCTTCGCCGAGCCGGCGCGCGCACGGGCGGCGCAGCAGGTGTACCGCACCTTCCTGCTGCACGACTACCCGTCCTGGGTGCGCGGGCGATTCGCCTCCCAGCGGCTGACCACGCCGACGCTGTGGATCAACGGTGAGCAGGATCCCGTCCTCAAGCGCGGCTCGGTCGAGGACGTGGGCGCTCACGCCGACGACGCCGGCTTCGCCTACCTGCCAGACTGCGGGCACTTCCCGCCCCAGGAGCGCCCCGACCTCGTCGCCGAGCGGCTGCGCGCCTTCTTTCTTTCGGCCGCGTCCTGAGGAGCAGCTCCATGCCAGTGCGACATCCGCTTCCCGAGCCGCCCCCGCAGCGGGTGGCGCTCGACGCGACCGCGGGCACGTTCACCCTGACCTACTCCGGTCAGGAGACCGCTGCGCTGGCCTTCGACATCAGCAGCGGCGAGCTGCAGCAGGCGCTGGAGCGCCTGGGAAGGGTCGGCACCGGCAACGTCGACGTGAGCGGAGCCGACGGCGGACCCTTTGAGCTGCGCTTCGGCGGAGCGCTGGCCGGTAGGGACATCGCCGTCGTGGAGACCGACGACGCCGAGCTCGACGGCACGGCGACGGTCACGACCGAGGTCCCGTCACCCTGGGCGTGAACGCGCCAGGCAGGTTGGCTCCCGCGCTCAGCGGCGCAGGCGCACGCGATCGCCGGGCTGCAGCTCGGAGGGCTTGATCTTGGGGTTCAGGCGGCGCAGCGTCGCGATGCTCTTCCCGGTGTCGGCCGCGATCGACCCGAAGGACTCGCCCTTGCGCGCGGTGCGATAGCGCGGACCAAGCGGCTTGGCGCGCGGCGCGGGGATGTCGTCGCGCAGCTTCAGCCGCTGCCCCGGCGTGAGGGTCGATGGGTCGATTTGCGGGTTGAGATTCTCGAGCCGGTCGACGGTCAGGCCGGTGCGGCTGGCGATCTTTGAGTAGGTCTGGCCGCTCTTGACCGTCCAGTAGTCCGGCAGCTCGCGGTTGGCCGATTCGGCTACGACCGCGTCATCGGCTCCCGACTCGGAGCCGTTGAGCGTGGCCACCGTCACGAGGCCGACCGCGAACAGCAGGAGGACGATGCCCAGCGGGACGAGATACCACAGCGCACGGCCGGCGGGATCGGGCAGAGGATCGTCGTCTGGTGGCATCGCCGATCCAACATACCGCGCACAGGTGGCGGTCAAGACTCGAATTTCGGTGCGCCGACCTGGCGCATTCACGTTCTCACAAACGGGACGGCGGTAGTCAATCGACCCGAGAGGAGCGCCCAAGGGCGTGCAGCGCGCCCGAGAGGATTTGAACCTCTGACCTCCCGCTCCGGAGGCGGGCGCTCTATCCACTGAGCTACGGGCGCGTGCCCACCCAGGCTACAGCGCGGCGGGGAGGCCGGCACGCCTACCCGCTCGGTGGTGGCGGCGCAGGGCCAGCGTGACGCGAATGCCCTCCAGCGAGATCGCCAACGTCATCTTCGACGTCCCCGCCACCCGCTCGCTGAACACGAAGGGCACTTCCTCGATGCGCGCGCCGGCGAGGTGCGCGACCTGGGTCGTCTCGACCTGAAAGGCGTAGCCGGCGCTCAGCAGCGCGTCCATGTCGATCGCCGCCAGGCAGTCCGCGCGCCACAGCTTGAAGCCGCCGCTGAGATCGGAGAAGGGCAGGCCCAGCGCCAGGCGCGACGCGCTGCAGCCGGCGCGGCTCATCGCCAGGCGCGTGCGGCTCCAGCCGTCTGTTCCGCCGCCGGGCAGATAGCGCGAGCCGAGCACGAGGTCGGCTTCGCGCTCGGCGAGGACACGGCGCATCCATCTGGCCGATCACCGCGTAGCCGCGCTGCAGGCACCAGGCGAAGCCGGCCCGGTAGGCCATGCCGAGGCCGTCCTTCTCGGCGCGGTGCAGGACGTGTATCCACGGCCGTCGCGCGGCCAGATCCTCCGCGAGGTCGCCGGTGCCGTCGGGGGAGCTGTCGTCGACGATCAGCAGCTCCATGCCGGTGGCGGCGAAGCGCTCGACGAACGCTCCCAGCGCGTCGATCTCGTCATAGGTCGGCACGACGACGATCGTCCGCGCGCCGTCGAGGTCGCGGCGCGCGCCGGGCGCGGCGCAAGCGGATGATGTCGCGGCGGTCCGCACCTGGCGGGCGAGCACGAGCGCGGCGAGCTCTGCGGCACCGGCGGCCAGCAGCTCGGCGCCCAGCAGCACGACGCGCAGCGCCAGCGCGAGGGCGGCGGCCGGGCCGGCGCCCGTGGCGGCCGTCAGCCCGACGACCAGCACGGCGTCTCGCGGGCCGATGCCGGCCGGCAGCAGCGGCAGCAGCACGCCGACGACCCACGCGAGGGCGAAAGCGCCGAGCAGGATGGCCATCGACGGCGCCGCGACGCCGAGCAGACCGTTTGCCAGCAGCGCCGCGCCGGCCGCCGTCGCCGCCCAGCCGGCGAGGTCGAGGCCGACCATCAGTCCCAACGTTCGCTGGCGCAGCGGACCCGCGACCGCGATGCCGCGGCGCGCTGCCCAGCGAGCGAGGCGATCGCCGAGCCATGCGGGACGCACGGCCAGGGCGCCGGCCCCGACGGCGCCCAGCAGTGCCAGAGCCGCCAGCGGCGGCCTCATGCCCGCCAGCAGGAAGCCGCCGACGGCCGCGATCGCTCCCGCGGTGACGGCGGCGAGCTGCTCGTAGCCTGTCGCCGTCAGCACCTGCGGGGTGCTCGCTCCGAGCGCGTCACGACGGCGGGCGCGGTAGGCGAAGCCGACGATGCCGCTTGGCTCGTAGCGCAGCAGGAAGGAGCGCCCCCACACGCGCAGCGTCTCTGCGGCTGGCGCGGTTGCACCGAGGCGGCGCAGGGCGATGCGCAGCGTGAGCGCCTGCAGCAACGGCGCGACGGCGAGCAGGACCACTGCGCCGCCCAGCGCCCACGGGTCGATCGACCAGTCGACCGCGGCGATCGCCTCGCGGTTGGCGGCCAGCGTCAGCGCGAGCCCGACGACGAGCGCGATGCCCGCCAACAGGCGGAAGTGCTTCCAGGCCCAGCCTCCAACGATTCTGCAGCGCTGCGCGAATGCGGCCATGCCCTCTCCCGATGTTGTTGACCACTGGTCGACAAGACCCCGGGGTGGCGCGGCGGTTACACCGGCGCGATCAGATGGCGGCCCCGGTCACCTGCGACGTGCAGAACGCACAGCGCGTCGCCGCCGCCGGGATGTCGCTGACGCAATGCGGGCAGGAACGCGTCGGAGCGTCCGAGGAATCGGTGTCCACCTTGCGCCTGGACATGAGCGCGTTGATCGGCTTGATCACGAGGAAGAAGATGACCGCTGCGATGATCACGAATGCGAACAGCGCGTTGATGAACTCGCCATAGAGAAACTCGCTGCCGTTGATCTTGAACGTCAGGCCCGAGAAATCCGGTTGGCCGCCGATCGCCGCGATCAGCGGCGTGATGAGGGACTTGACGAGCGAGGTGATGACGGCGCCGAACGCGGTCCCGATCACGACCGCGACCGCCAGGTCGACCAGGTTTCCTCGCAGGATGAACTCGCGGAACTCCTTCAGCATGCTGCCTCCTCGGGCCCGTGGATCATGGGTCGTCTGTGCGGGACCTTAACCCGCTGAGTACGCTCGCCGCGATGGATCTCTCGCTCTTCTTCGCCGGCACCGCGGCCTCCGTGCCGTCCGCGCGCCGCGGGCTGCCCGCGCTGCTGATCCGCCGCGGCGCCGAGCGCATCCTCATCGACTGCGGTGAGGGGACCCAGCGCCAGCTCGTGCGCAGCATCGGCCTCGCGGAGCTGACTGACGTCTTCCTGACGCACATGCACGCCGATCACTGGCTGGGCCTGCCGGGGATGCTCAAGTCCTTCGAGTTGCGCGACCGCGAGCTGCCGCTGACCGTGCACGGACCGCCCGGCATGACCGCGCTGATGGAGCGTATGCGCCCGATCTACGGGCGCCCGCGCTACGGCCTGACGCTACGCGACCTGGAGCCCGGCGAGGTCGTGCGCCGTGACGGCTTCGAGATCGCCGCCTTCAGCGTGCGCCATCGCGGCGTCGCAAACGGCTACGCGGTGATCGAGGACAACCGTCCCGGGCGCTTCGACGCGGTCCTCGCCGAGCGGCTCGGCGTGACGCCCGGCCCGGACTTCGGCCGACTGCAGCGCGGGGAGGTCGTCGACGGCGTGCATCCCGAGCAGGTCGTCGGCGAGGCGCGCCGGGGACGCAGGGTGGTCGTGACCGGCGACACCGCCCCGACCGACGCGGTCGTCGTGGCCGCCCACCGCGCGGACGTCCTCGTCCACGAGTCGACGTTCCTGCACGAGGACGCCGACCGCGCCGCGCAGACCTGCCACAGCACCGCGCGCCAGGCCGCGCAGATCGCCGCCGACGCCGAGGTCGGGATGCTCGCGCTCACCCACGTCTCCGCGCGCTACCCGGGCGGCCAGATTCGCGACGAGGCGCGCGAGCTCTTCGCCGCGACCGAGGTTCCTCGGGACTTCGACACGATCGAGCTGCCGCTGCCCGAGCGCGGGGGGCCCCAGCTGCTGCGCTGGGAGGGTGGGCGTCCAGCCGCAGCCGCTGTCGCCGACGCGCGCTCTTGAACTCTCCCGGGCACGTCAGGAGCGCGGCACGTCGATCGTGACGGTCTCACCACCGTAGCCGTTGTCCTGGTCGCGGCCCTGGATGGTGACCCGGGAGACGCCGTCGGGAATCTTCAGGTTGCTCTGCGTACGCGAGAACGGCTGCTCGTCGGCGTGGTCGTGGGCGAGCATGTGCTCGCCGAGCACCTCGTCGGTGCCGGCCTTCAGCACGCGCCAGCCGTCGGCGTAGCGCTCGGGCGTGTCGTAGGGGCTGGAAACCGTGACGGTCGCGTCGTAGACCCCGTTCGCGGTCGGCGTCAGCGTGGCCTTGCGGATGTCGGGGAAACGCTCGCTCGTGCCGGCGGCGTCCCGGGAACCGGCCGGCGCCGTGCTCGCGGGGGCGGGCGCGGTGGCCGCGCCTGTGGAGCCACCGTCGGAGGCGCCGCAGCCGGCCAGCAGCGTCGCGGCAGCCAGCGCGGCGAGCAACGGTGTGCGCTGCTTCGATGCGGTGGGCATGGACGAGGTCTACCCGCTTCGCGTCTTACCGGTCCATGACGGCGACGCGGAATCGACCGCCGGACGCGCGGCGTGAGGCATGCTGCAGTCGACCAACGAACGGAGAGCCCGTGCCAGCGCAGACCTTCGACGTGATCGTGATTGGAGCCGGACCGGCCGGCGAGATGGCCGCCGGGCGGCTGGCCGGCGGGGGCCTGGAGGTCGCGATCGTCGAGCGCGAGCTCGTCGGCGGCGAGTGCAGCTTCTACGCGTGCATGCCGTCCAAGGCGCTGCTGCGCCCGCAGGAGGCGATCGCCGAGACGGTTCGGGTTCCCGGAGCGGCCGAGGCCCTGGCGGGCCGGGACATCGACGTCGCCGCAACGCTCGCCCGCCGCGACGAGATCATCAACGGCCTCGATGACTCAAACCAGGTGCCGTGGCTGGACTCGCGCGGCATCGCGCTGATCCGCGGGACCGGACGGCTGGACGGCGAGCGCCGGGTCAGCGTGGGCGACGAGGTCTACGAGGCGCGACGCGCGGTGATCGTCGCGGTCGGAAGCGGCGCGGCGATGCCGCCGATCCCCGGACTGGCGCAGGCCGCGCCGTGGACCAACCGCGAGATCACGACGACGAGCGAGGTTCCCGGACGACTCGTCGTGCTCGGCGGCGGTGTCGTCGGCGTCGAGATGGCGCAGGCGTGGCGCTCGCTGGGCTCTGAGGTCGTCGTCGTCGAGGCGCTCGACAGCCTCCTCTCGCGCGAGGAGCCGTTTGCCGGCGAGCAGGTCGGCGACGCGCTGCGCGCCGCGGGCGTCGACGTGCGCACCGGCGTGCGCGCCGAGCGCGTGACGCGCCGCGACGACGGGACCGTCGGCGTCGAGCTCGGCGACGGCGGCTCGGTCCACGGCGACGAGCTGCTCGTGGCGGTCGGCCGCCGCCCGCTCACCGACGATCTCGGCTTGGAGACCGTCGGCCTGGAGGCCGGCGGCTGGATCGAGGTCGACGACGCGCAGCGGGTGGCCGGCCACGACTGGCTGTACGCCATCGGCGACGTCAATGCCAGGGCGCTGCTGACGCACATGGGCAAGTACCAGGCGCGGATCGCGGCCGACCGCATCCTCGGCGACGAGCAGGCGCGCGTTGTGGTCGAGGGGCCGCTGTCGCCGCGCGTCGTCTTCACCGATCCGCAGGTCGCGGCGACCGGGCACACGCTGGCCTCGGCGCGCGAGGCGCAGATCGCTGCGGAGGTCGTCGACCTGCCGACGTCGGGCACCGCCGGCGCGAGCTTTCACGGCCGCGGCGCCGACGGCACCACGCGCTTCGTCGTCGACGCCGAGCGCGACGTGCTGGTTGGCGCGACGTTCGTCGGTCCCGACGTCGCGGACCTCGTCCACGCCGCGACGATCGCGATCGTCGGGGAGGTCCCGCTCGCGCGCCTCGCGCACGCGATCGCACCGTTCCCCGCGCGCAGCGAGCTGTGGCTGAAGTTCATCGAGGCTCGGGGCCTCTAGCACGATGAACCTGAGCCCCGGACAGCGCTTCCCCGATCTCGATCTGCCCGATCACACGGGCCGCGACCGCATGCTGTCAGACGTGGCGGCAGGCGATCCGCTCGTACTCGTCTTCTCGCGTGGGTGGTGGTGTCCGAAGGAGCAGCGCTATCTGCGCGAGCTGACCGAGCTGCAGGACGAGTTCGAGGTCGCCTACTCGCGGATCGCCGTCGTCAGTGTCGACGCGCCTGAAGTCCAGTCTGCCTTCCGTGCCGGCCTCGGCGCGCGCTTCAGCTTCCTGTCGGATGCGCGGCGGCATTGGATCTCGCGGCTTGGACTCCAGGAGACGACGGACACGACGCACGATCCATACCTGCCGACGGCATTCACGCTGCATCCCGACCTCACGATCCACGCCGCCTACCACGGCTACTGGTACTGGGGACGCGCGACGATGCAGGAGCTGCGCGAAGACATGCGCGCGATCTCACGCCTCGTGCGCGCGGACTTCGACGGCCCATGAGTGGCGCTCCCTTCACCTGGCGCGAACGCGCGTTCACGATCGACGCGCGCTGCCTGGAGGGCGATCCCGTGCGCGGGGCGTGGGTGCACGTCTGCGCTCTGCCAGACCGCGCCGCGCGCATCCCGTTCGATCAGCCGGAGGTCCAGCAAGTGCGCCGCGATGCGCTCGCCTGGTGGATCCCGCTGCTCGGCGACGCGCTCGTCTGCATCTCCACGCTCGCGCTCGACGAGGTGCACTACGGGGGTGCGGTGACCGTCGCGCGTTCGCCGGAGCACTTCGGTCAGGACCCGTTCGCGCGGCTGTTCGCGGGAACCGTCGAGCGGTCGGATGACTTCTGCGCCGTGGCGCCGCCGGCCGGTCCGATCCTCGAGCGCTACGCTGGCGTCCCATGGCCCGGGGGACGCTTCGGATGAGCTTGGCGGGCCGGCGGGCGATCGTCACCGGTGCCGCGACCGGCATCGGACGCGCCACCGCGCTGCGCCTGGCGGCCGACGGCGCGCACGTCGTCGTCAACTACCGCGGCAGTGAGGCCGAGGCCCACGAGGTCGTTGCGCTGGTGCGCGACGCCGGCGGGCGAGCGCTTGCGGTCCAGGCCGACGTCTCGCAGGAGGCGGACGTCGTCGAGCTGTTTGACCGCGCCGCCGACGCCTTCGGCGGTCCGGCGGATCTGCTCGTCAACAACGCCGGCATCGAATCCGAGCACCCGCTGCTCGAGCTCGAGCTCGCCGACTGGCAGCAGGTGCTCGACGTCAACCTCACCGGCCCGTTCTTGTGCTCGCGCGCGTTCGCCCGCGGGCTGGTCGCCGCCGGTGCCCCGGGTGTGATCGTCAACGTCTCAAGCGTCCACGAGGAGATCCCGTGGCCGGGCTTCGCGCACTACTGCGCCAGCAAGGGCGGGCTGAAGCTCTTCACGGGCACGATCGCGCGCGAGCTGGCGCCGCAGGGCATCCGCGTGGCGAGCGTCGCGCCCGGCGCGATCCGCACGCCGATCAATCAGGAGCTGATCGACGACCCCGGCAAGCGCGCGGAGGTCGAGAAGCAGATCCCGTGGGGTCGCATGGGCGAGCCCGAGGAGATCGCCGCGGCGATCGCGTGGCTGGGCAGCGACGAGGCGTCCTACGTGACCGGGACGACACTGTTCGTCGATGGCGGCATGACGCAGTACCCCGGCGTCACCTGATCAACGGGACTTCGGCGGCACGATGCGCAGGATGCGGTCGTCTCCGCGACGTGGCGAGCCGCGCCCGTCGCGGTTGTTCGTCAGAACATACAGCGAGCCGTCGCGCGCCTCGACGACGGTGCGCAGCCGCCCGAAGCGCCCCTCGTAGAGGACCCTGTTGCTCGTCACGCGGCGTCCGTCGAAGCTCAGGCGGCGCAGCTGTTGGCCGCGCAGCGCGGCGAACAGGTAGTCGCCGGTCCACGTCGATCCGGGCAGCGAGACGAACGTCGCACCCGACGGCGCGACGCTCTGCGGATACACGACCAGCGGCGCTCGGAACTGTCCGTGATCGCGCCCGCGCACCGTCGGCCATCCGTAGTTGCCGCCGCGCCGGATGAGGTTGACCTCGTCGTCGCCGTCGGGTCCGTGCTCGGTTGAGATCAGCCGCCCGCTGCGCGGCTGCCAGTCAAAGCCCTGCGGATTGCGATGCCCGCTCGAGTAGATCTCGGGCGTCCCGCCGTCGCCGCGGTATTCGTCCGGATCGAGGCGCAGGAACTTGCCGTTGAGGCTGTCGCGATCCTGTGCGAGCTCGGGCTTGCCGGCATCCCCGGTCGAGACGTACAGGCGCTTGTCGGGACCGAAGTGGATCCGTCCGCTGTCGTGGATTGGACCGGCCTCGATCCCGTCGAGGATCGTCCGCTGGCGCCGCAGCCGCGTGCCGGTCAGCCGGTAGCGGTCGATTTTCATCCCCGCGGAGGTGGTGAAGTAGAAGTAGACGAAGTCATTCTTGGCGAAGCTCGGGTCGATCGCCACGCCGAGCAGTCCGCCCTCGCCCTGCGCGGAGACTCGGATGCGTGCCAGTGGCTCGCGGCGCAGCTTGCGCTTCGCGTTCAGCAGGCGTACGCGGCCCGGTCGCTCGGTCACCAGCGCGCTGCCGTTGGGCAGGAACGCGATGTCCCACGGGATGTCCAAGCCTGTGGCGACGGTGCTCACCCGCGCGCCGCGGCTGGAGCGGGCGAGCTTGCGCTTGGACGTGCTCCTGCGAGCGGTCGTCGCCGTCTCGGGAGCATCAGCGGACGCGGCGGTCGGCGATGGCGGTGTCGGCTCGGTGAGCTTGGCGGGCTCGGCGACGCCGGTAGCGGTCGGTCCGCGGTCGCCGTCGCCGCATGCGCCGAGCGAGAGTGTTGCCAGGACCGCAAGCGTGACGGCGGCGCGCCTTCGAAGCGACGGTGTCATCGACACTGACCTACCCGTCCGAGAGACGTCACATCTGACGAGCCCATGAACACCCACAACACGTTCGCAGGTCCCCGACGCTCCTGAGCCGGCCCCGCCTCAGTCGGCCGTAATCTTGCTGCGTCTGGTCATGTGTGCTCCTCGGTCGTGGCCTGGGCCTGCGACGCTGGGCCGCGTGGACGAGATCGGCATGGGTGAGGGCGCTCGTGCGGAGTCGGGTCCAGCGTCACCCCCGCGGGCTTGAGACCTATGCTTGAGCCGATGGCTGTCTTCGAGCTCAGCGAGCGGTGGTGCGGCTGGAGAGATCTCGACGTGATCTTTGTCGCCGCTCGCGCGGCCATCGAGGCCGGACCGTTCGATCCGCCGCTCTGCGAGGTCGTCTTCGACGAGGAGTTTGACCCGTACGCGGTCGACACGCTCGAGGAGGCGCACGAGCACCTGCGCCGCAACCGCGTCCGGTCGATGGACATCGTCGTCTCGCCGATCGACGAGGACGCGGCGCGCGTGACGCTGCGCTACGCCGGCGAGCGCCTGCAGCTCAGCGCCCGCGGCTTCGACTGGGATCGCGGGCGCGCGGCATACGACGCGGCGCAGGCCGTGCTCGCAGGTCATTTCGGGATCACGACGTTCAAGCTCCCCAAGCTGCCACGCGACACCGTCGCCGAGACGCGCAAGCGCCTCGTGATCGAGGAGCTCGAGGCGGCGCTCGAGAACGTCGACTCGGGCCTGGAGGATCGCTGAGCCGCCGAGCTCGCTGCTAGGCTCGACGCAGCACACCGACAGATCCTTTAACCCGGTCCCGTGAGGCCAGGAAGGACGCACCAGATGACCGACCCGAAGGTCGTCCTCGACAGCGAGGACATGCGCCGCGCGCTCACCCGCCTGGCTCACGAGATCGTGGAGAACGGCGGAGATCCCGCCCGCCTCGCGCTCGTCGGCATCCACCGCCGCGGCGCCGTGCTCGCCGCTCGATTGCGCGAGCTGCTCGACGAGCTGCACGACATCGACGTGCCGCTCGGGGACCTGGACATCTCCTTCTACCGCGACGACGTCATGTCGCGCGGCGGAGCCCCGGTGGTGCACGCCACCCACCTGGACTTCGACGTCGACGCGCGGACGATCGTCATCGTCGACGACGTCCTGTTCACCGGTCGCACCGTGCGCGCGGCGATCGAGGCGCTGTTCGACTACGGGCGCCCCGCGCGCGTGCAGCTCGCCGTGCTCGCCGACCGCGGGCACCGCGAGCTGCCGCTGCGCCCCGACTACGTCGGCAAGAACCTGCCGACCGCCCGCGGCGAGCGCGTCTACGTCCGCGTGCGCGAGCTCGACGGGGAGGACAACGTCACGATCACCGAGCCCGCGGCGGCAGCGGCATGAAGCACCTGCTCTCGATCGCCGACCTCACCCGCGAGGACATCGAACGGATCCTCGACCGCGCCGCCGCCTTCGAGGAGGTCTCCGACCGCGACATCAAGAAGGTCCCCGCGCTGCGCGGGCGCACGGTGCTCAACCTCTTCTACGAGGCCTCGACGCGCACCCGCTCCTCGTTCGAGCTCGCCGCCAAGCGCCTGAGCGCCGACGTCGTGAACTTCGCCGCCAGCGGGTCGAGCGTCGAGAAGGGCGAGTCGCTGAAGGACACGGTGCTCACGCTGAGCGCGCACTCGCCCGACGCGATCGTCGTTCGCACCCCGCACGCCGGGGCCGCGGCGCTGGTTGCCGGCTGGACGACGGCGGCGGTCATCAACGCGGGCGACGGCAAGCGCGAGCATCCGACCCAGGCGCTGCTCGACGTCCACACGCTGCGGCGCAAGCTCGGCTCGCTGGAGGGCCGCAACATCTGGATCGTGGGAGACGTCGCGCACTCGCGCGTCGCGCGATCAAACGTCCTGGCCTTCCGGATGATGGGCGCCCACGTGACGATCTGCGGCCCGCCGACGCTGATCCCGCGCGGCATCGAGGCGCTCGGCTGCGAGGTGCGCTACGACCTCGACGACCTGCGCGAGGCCGACGTCGTCTACGCCCTGCGCATGCAGCACGAGCGCATGGACCAGCACTTCGTCCCGAGCCTGCGCGAGTACGCGGCGCGCTACCAGATCAACGGACGACGACTGGGCCCGTGCCAGGTGCTGATGCACCCCGGGCCGGTCAA
>Ga0136625_1000277_pt1 | contig 15056 bp, 18 predicted proteins | sample AntDrymUQ4832306_2_FD_104672 | JGI IMG/M metagenome (GOLD analysis project Ga0136625, IMG submission 104672) | Polar desert sand microbial communities from Dry Valleys, Antarctica - metaG UQ483 (23.06) | ecosystem: Environmental > Terrestrial > Soil > Desert | place: Antarctica: Dry Valley...
CCGTACAGGCGCCGCTCGCCGGTCGCGGGATCGCGGGTGAAGCAGACGCCTGTGCCCGAGCTCTCGCCCCGGTTCCCGAAGACCATCTGCACGACGTTGACAGCGGTGCCCATGTCGTCCGGAATGTCGTACGTGCGCCGGTAGACCTGAGCACGTGGCGAGTCCCACGAGTCGAAGACGGCTCGGTACGCTCGTCGGAGCTGCTCGGTAGCGTCCTGCGGGAACGGCTCGCCGGCCTGCTCCTCGTAGATCTGCTTGAAGGTCTCGACGAGCTCGCGCAGATCGTCCGCGGTGAGCTCGACGTCCTGCTCCACGCCTCGCTTTGCCTTGAGATCCCTGAGCGCTTGCTCGAAGCGATGGCCGTGCACTCCGTCGACGACCTCGCCGTACATCTGAATGAGGCGGCGGTACGAGTCGAAAGCGAAGCGCTCGTTCCCGGTCGAAGCCGCAAGACCCTCGACCGCGACGTCGTTCAGGCCGAGGTTCAGGATCGTGTCCATCATCCCGGGCATCGAGACCGCCGCCCCGGAGCGAACGGAGACGAGGAGCGGGCTCTCCGGGTCACCGAACCGCCGGCCCGCGCGCTCCTCGAGCGCGGCGATGCGCTCCTCGATCTCGCGATCGAGGCCCTCGGGTACGCAGCCGCCCTCCGCCATGTAGGCGCGGCATGCATCCGTCGTGATCGTGAACCCCGCCGGAACCGGGATCCCGAGCTGAGTCATCTCCGCGAGGCCGGTGCCCTTGCCGCCGAGGAGCTCGCGCCCGCCCCCGGAATCCTCGTCGAAGTCGAAGACGTAGCGCATTTGCGCGAGGAATCTACCTTCACCGCATGTGGAGCGGGAATCCGCATGGTTGCGTGGTCGTCCCTGCCATACGTGCGCCTGGCCCCACCGCGATCTGGTGGAGCTCCTCGAGGCTGAGGCCGCTCTCCTCGAGCCACCACCGGGGTGTATCCCGACGCTCGAGCCCCCGGCCGACCACTTCCTCGCCATCCTCGGAGCGCTGCTGCCCAAGTGGTGGCTGTTCTTCGTCACGCTCGAACAGGGCGGGCTACGTATCAGCGAGGCCGCCAGCCTCCGCTGGGCGGACGTGGACGTTGCAGGTCTGCGACTTCGGCTACCGAGGTCCGCGACCCAGTCCGACCGGTCGCGCTGGGTCTAGCTTCCCACTGGCTCATGGAAGCGATCGAGACGACCTGTCCGCTCGAAGATCGCGTGCCTGAGCGCCGGGTATTTCGGGGCTCCAGCTTTCGGCCGGACGTCAGCCCATGACTCGGGCGTGTCGCGAAGCCAAGGTGCCGCACTACTCGCCGACGACCTCCGGCACCGTCGCATCACGATCTGGCACCAATCGGGTGTACCAGCTCGGGAGCTTGCGGAGCGCGCGAGTCACGCTCGGCCGTCCCATGAGCCTCGACGTGTAAAGCCATGTCATGCCGCCGGACGAGGTCCCGTCTGAGCGGTTTCTGGCACTGATCCAATCGCTCGAAGTCTGAATGGGGTGCCCTGGCGCGGGCTAGAGTCCGCGTCGTCAACCAAGGAGGAGCACTGTGTACGTTCGAATCGCAAGGTTCGAAGGGTCGGAGGACAATTGGGATGAGCGGATCGGCCAAATTCGTGAGCGGATGACGTCCGGCATGGGAGATGCAGACGGTCCGCCGATCAAGCGTTCGTTGATGCTCGTCGATCGCAAGTCGGGTCGTGGCGCGGCTGTGTCGTTCTGCGAAACGGAGGACGACCTCCGCAAGGTCGACGAGTACATGAACAACATGTCGCCTCCCAGCGGTTCCGGTACTCGTTCTTCGGTCGAGATGTTCGAGGTTGCGCTCGACTCCGAACAGCTCTAGCGGCCGTCAAAAGAGGCGCGGAACTGTCGCCTCAAGTTCCTCGGAACGCTGTCCTGGTGTGGTCCCGATGTGGTCGCAAAGCCGTACCGGGGCCACAAACCCGCTCAGCCACGCGAGTAGCGCATTTGCGGGAGGAATCTACCTGGGCCAGTGACTATGCGGAAACCCGCATGGTTCCGTGGTTGCCAGTGCCGTATACGTTGCCGAATCGCGTGCTGGTGTGACACGGGTGTGACACCGGAGCTGTCGCCAGCCGGAGCAACGGGAGACCTTCGACGCTTACCTCGTCCCCCAGATCGCATCCGCGAGCTCGACGATCTCCTCGAGCGTGAACCGCTCCAGCCACCATCGCCGGTCGGCCTCGGTCGGGCGAGGATGCGGAGGACGTCGGCACGTCGAGCAGATGGGAGCGCGTCCCGTTCGCCGGTGCTCAAGCTCACGGCGAACGCTCAGTGTGTAGAGGTCGCTGCACTCTCCGCAGCGAACCTCGACCCGTCTCTCGGAGAACGCTACCGCGGCCGTTGCCCGCGCTCTTTGGCGATCAAAGCTCCCAATGGGTTCGTTCCCGGCATGGCCCCGCTGACTCCTCTCGAGATGATCGGAGTGCCGCGCCGTCGCCGCCAATCGTGGCCGTCAGCACCCCGTGTAAGCCGAGACGAGGCTTTCGAGTCGTCGACCTCATCGGGTAGGCCGCCGGACTCCAGGATGATCCGCGTGAGTCGCCGTGCGTCCTCGAGCTGCTCCTGGCGGACGTAGAAGCGCGGTAGCCGCTGCGGCACGCACCGATGATAAGCGATGACGACGGTTGTCGTATCCGTCGTATAACATCGGCTTATGCCTAGAACGATGGAAAAACGGATCGTCTCAGCGCAGGTGAGCCAGGAGCAGCGCCAGGAGCTCGAGCGGCTGGCCGAGCGGGGAGACAGAACACTGTCAGCGGAGGTACGGCGTGCGATTGCCCGCCACCTCGAGCGCACGCAGGCGCAGAGATGAGCATGGGCCTGAAGGTTGTCTCCTGGGAGGCGGGGGGTTCCGGCGACGGTGCCCCCCGCACGGCGCCACGATCTCGGAGAAGCGGCGCAGGACGGCTCTCCACGAGGCGGGGCACGCAGTCGTCGCTCGCGCTGCCGGGTTCACCGTCAACGAGGTTTCGCTCCACGAGGAAGGCGGCGGCGTGTGCTGGGTCGAGGCTCGGACGCGCACCTCCCCCGAGGACATCAAGCGTGAGCTTTCCTGGGTGCTCGCCGGCCGACTGGCCGTGGCGCTCGATGCAAACGAGTACCTGACGAGTCTCTCGCTGCATGAGATCGTCGAGCGGGAGGCAAACGCCGACTGGCCGGGTTCCTCCTCCAGAGGTCTACGTGGTTACCGGCGCTCCCTCGAGGAACTGCTCCCTGCCCACCGAGCGCCCGATGGCTGGCTCGACGATTGGCTGCCCGTGGTGCGCGATGAGACGGCGCGAGTTCTACTGCGCGCTGGGGCGAGGTGGTCGAGCTGGCCACTCGGCTCATGAGACACGGCAGGGTCGATCTTGGGGAGGCGCGATCCATGCCGGCGAGGCGAAAGCCGCAATGGGCTCGCATGCGAGCCTTCAGCGACCCGCTGCGTCGGAACGAGCCTCGCTTGCAACCGGTCGAGATCGCTAGTTGTCTGCGTTCCTCGCCGACACAACCGGCGCTGCGAGTGAAAAGGCCAAAGTGCAGTCCTTCCTCTATGAGACGGGATACGAGGTGGAATACCAATGACCGACGTCATCGCTGAGTTCGACGAGCAGCTTGCAAAGCGGAAAGCCGCCGCACGCGAGATCGAGCAGAAGGCTGCGGAAGCCTCGGCCCTAAGGAGCGCCCAAGAAGACCTGAAGCTCGACATCGTGCGTGCCGAGCACCGCGTCCGATCGTTGCGGGAGATCGGCAAGGGCCACATCGAGCGCAAGCAGGAGGAGTACATCTCCGCGTTCGGGATGATCCAGTACCAGCCACTGAAGTCGGTGAAGACCGGCAACGAGCTCGCGGATAAGCAGCAGGTGAGGCTCGACGAGCTACGGGCAGCGCTCGCCGAGAACGAGCGCAAGATCGCGGAACTGCTCGCCGAGTAGAGCGTTCCGTGAAGACGTGCATCATCTGCGGCCGACGTAGTTTCGCCGCCCGCCCTCCCCACCGACGCTCTCTTCAGCGGGGGGACGACCTCGGCATCGCCCAAACGTTCTCGTGCATGGCGCGTACACGGCGCAACGGGCGCTTGAGGCCGGCGTGCTCGACGAGTTGATGATTCACCAGGCCCCCGGTGCTCCTCGGCCGCGCGGCCGCCGGTTGTTCGGTGAGCTGCCATCGGGCGTCGAGCTGGAGATCGTCCGGGTGATCGACACACCCAGGCCACGCACCTGCACTATCGCGTACGCCGCTGAGCCGGTCGACCAGCCTGTCTCTTGGTTGTGGTTGGTCGGGGCGAGGTGGCGGATCAGCGCCGCGACGCAGAACGTGAAGCAGTGGCACGCTCTGGGGAGCGCCGGGCGCGAAATCGCGTTTAGGGCAACGGCAGGCTCGGAGGCGGCACGGCTTCCGTCGCAAGCTGCGACAGCGGCGGGAGCTCGCCCGGGGGTATCAGCGGAAAATCGACCGGGGGCAGCGGCGGGACGTCGACAGGAGGCAGCGGCGGGACGTCGACAGGAGGCAGGAGGTGGGTCGGAGGCTCGATCACGGGAAGCTGCGGGGGAGCGACAGGCAGGTCGACGGGGAGCTCCGTCGCAGGCGGCAACGTGTCTGCGGGAAGGTCCGCCTTCCGTTCCGGCCCGACGGCCTCGGGCAGCGGCGCGGCCGGAACGACGCCGGGATCCTGGCTTACAACGCGGGACACCGCTCGCGGGCCGGACGGTCTTGCCTTCTGTCTCTCGGCCGACCCCGCCGGCGTCACCCTCGACGGGGCCGTGGCGCGCACCGCCGATGCGCTCGCTCTCGACTCGCCCGCCGAGTGATCGGACGTCCGAGGAGCAGGTGCCGGCGGAACCTTCGGCTCCGCCAGGCTCCTCTCGACGGCGATACCTCCCACCCCCAGACCGACGACCGCGACCGTCGTCACGGCCGCCTTCGTCGAAGCGCCACCGAGGAGCGCCTTGACGTGCGACCTGAGCTCGATGATCAGCCATACGAGGGCGACGACCGGGCGGCGCGGCAACCTCAGCGCCTGGGCGAAGGAGTGACGCGCCCGCGTCAGGAGCGCGTGCGTTGCTGTCGCGCTCATACCGAGCTCGCCTGCGATCTCTCGCGGGGTCACTCCCTGCCACTCACGGAGTACGAGCGCGCGGCGCTGCTTCTCGGGCATCGATGCCAGCGCATCCTGGAACCCGATCAACAGCTCTTTCTCGTCGTCGCCCGGCTCGGCGAGCGCGATCGTGTCGAGGTCCATGTCGCTCGCGAGAGGACCGCGCCGATTCAGCGTTCGCCGCTGCGAGTGGCAGACGTTCCTGGCAATCGTCGTGAGCCAAGCAGACTCGCACTCGGGGACGACCCCGCGCCGAAGCGCTCGAAGCGCATAGAGGAACGTCGTCTGGACCGCGTCCTCGGCCTCGGAGCGCGAACCGAGCTGTCCCAGGCAGTACCCGAGCAGTTGCTCGGAGTACGCTTCGAACAGCCTGGCCGCTTCCGTCGTAGCGGGGACCCTGTCAAGCGGTAGTGCGACAGCGGTCAAGCCGAGTCCTCTCAGTTGTCGTTCGCTGTATCTAGGTGTGGACCGGTTCGTCACCCCGTGCCACCCTCGTTCGAGGGATTCGCGACTTTCGAACGTTCGATTCGGCCCCGGCTGGCTTCGTACGGGATGGCCGCGAAATTCCAACGAAAGAGGCACGAGATGGCAAGCCAGGTCAATGAAAGAGCGGGTGAACGGACAGCACGAGGCGCAATGTCCTCCGCTGGGGTTCGAATACTGGTATGCGCAGTGCTCGCGGTGCTCGCTCTTGCCGCGCTCACCGGACTCGGCTCCGTGGGCACGGCTCTGGCGACGAACCACGACAAGGTCGCCCTCTGTCACGCCACGGGGAACAGCGACACGTTCCCGGCGGAGAAGTACGTGCTGATCGAGCCGGACGCCAGCGGTGCCTTCAACGGGCATCTCGGCGGCGGACACCAGAACGGCAATGACATCATTCCGCCGTTCGAGTACCAGGGTCAGACCTACAGTCAGAACTGGAACGCCGTCGGTCAGGCCATCTTCGCCGCCGGGTGCAGCGCGCCCGATGACGAGGAACCACCCCTCGAGCCCCCAGTCGTACCCCCCACGGTCGTGCCCCCAGTGGACCGATGTCCGCCGGGTCAGTTCGCGACAGCCGGTAAGGACGGCGAAGAGGGTAACGACGAGTGCGAGGAACCCCAGCCGGGAGTCCCGATCGAGGTTCCGATCACGGGGCCCGGGCCGGTCGAGGTTACCGGGCCAGCCATCGTCGTAGACAAGAAGCCGGGCGGGGTCGTCATCAAGCCGACCAAACCGGGCATCGTCACCGTCGTGCGTGGCGTCCAGAAGGAGAAGGTGGGTGTCCCCACGGAGAACGCCGGGGAGCAGCTCACCGGATGAGGGCCCTCATCGAGGCACTCGAGCCGTACCGGATGGAGCCAGTGCCGGACATCCGAATCAAGCTCGTCCCTCCCCCAGCCCGAGAGAGCCTGGGGGAGGGACGGGGAGAACGGCGCGACCCCTTCTAGATCCACCCCAGGCGGCACGGACGGGTCACTCCCTCCCGACCCGCGCCGATGCCGCCACTCCCAGCGACTACTGGCCCGGCCGCAGCGGGCCAGTAGGGGGGTGGGCTCGCGTCGCGCGGAATGGCTTAGCGACCGCGCAATCCGATATCTCCCCCCGATTCGTGCGAGCGCCCGTAACGGGTGTACCGGCCACAGATTCGGCGAAGCGTGACCGGCTGGCTTCCCACGACGAATCTCCACCTCCAGGCCCGAGACGACGGCAACGGTCTATGTGGATTCAGCAGAGGCGGCATCCGTGCTGACATATACGCTGCTCCTCGATCGTCGTCTTCGCGACGTTCGTGGTAATCCGTGTCCAGCTCGGCGCCCGCTCTTAGGCGGGCGTCAGTCGTTCGGGTCTATCCGCCGCGTTTGTTTTAATCCGCGGCGATGCCAAGACACGGCATAACCGCGAACCGGGCGAGACGATGGCTGCTCGTGAGCTGACCGAGCTTGACACGCTCGCTGTTGAAGAGCGCGACGTCCGCGTAGTTGGATTTGCGTTGAACGAGCGTCACGTCGCGCTCTTCGAGACGCTCGCGGACGAGCTGGGCGAGGTCGACATCATGTATCTCACCGACGCCGAGGCTGACGACTTCGGCCCGCTGCGTTTGGCGTCCGTCTTCCAAGACGGCGGACTCTCCGATGCGCAAACGCAGCGGGCTTGGGAGATCGTGTCCTCGTATCGCCAGCGGTTCGCCGAGGACGTACGAACGATCAGCCCAACACTGACGCGCGAAAGAGTTGAGGAGTTGTTGGCGGTGGAACTGGACAAGCTGACGGCGGAGGAGACTCGCGAGTTGATGGTCGCCGGTGAGCTCGCGGAGGCACGAGGCGGTCCCGGCGTCAAGCCGAAGAACATCGCCCGCGTGCTGTACGGCCGCGTCCCTATTCCAGTCACTTGCGTTGCGCCGCGCCGATCTGGGCGACGCGCTCCGCGCTCTCGTCGCGTTGTTCGCCGTGCTCGCTCTCGTTCGCCTGGTCGACCAGACCCTCCAGAACCTGAGCCGCCACCACTAGCCGACGGTAGGCGGCGGTGGTGAGCGTGGTTGCGCTCCATGCCGACTCGGGGGATTTCGAGCAGGCGGCTGCCTGGGTCGACGCCGTTTGGGGCGACCGCGAGGGACACTTCCACTTCGCCTTCGGCGTCGGTGGGCACTTCAACAGCGGCGGCAAGTACGGCTTCGAACGCTGGCACGAGCGCTCCGGGCGGTGGCCGGATGATCGCGAACGGTTCCTCGAGGAGGCGACGGCGAGGGCCGCGCTCGACGACGTCTACGTCGCTCCGTACCTGCGATCGAGTCCGAGTCGCAAGAAAGGGAACGCCCTCCCTAGCCGGTGGCTATACGCCGACGTCGACGTACTGTGCGACGGAGTCAAGAGTCCGTCTGGCATCGCCCTGATCGGGCCGGGCGGGCTCCTTGTGGACTCGGGTCGCGGCCGTCATCCGTACCTGCGGCTGCCCGCGGAACTTGGGCCGGAGGAGCTCGAGCGTCTGAATCGCCACCTTGCCCGGGCGCTCGAAGCCGATGCCGGCTGGGCCGAGAACAAGGTGCTTCGGCTGCCGGGTGCTTGGAACCACAAAGGGCGGGCGCTCGAAGGCGGGACGTCTTATCCGGTTACGTTTTGTCCGTTCATCCCGGCCGTGAAGGACTGGACGGCTGAGGAGCTCGTGGCTCTCCTCGGGCCGCCGCCGGCCGATGTGGGCGCGAACGGTGGGCCGACAGCGATTGAGCCTCAGACGCCCCAGAGCGTGCCGGCGCACTTGCTGGTGCGGTTGGAGGAGGAGCTTGCTGATCGCTCGGCGCAGTCCTTCGCGTTCGTCGTCGCCTGCCTCGAAGCCGGGCTCTCGGAGGCCGAGACGCTCGCCCTCGCGCTCGAGCACCGCCCGACGAAGGACAAGTACGGGGAGCGTTCTCGAGCGGAGATCAGGCGGTCGATCTGCAAAGTGGGTCCCTCGAGGGCCGCACTTGGGCCGCACCTGACTCAGCCTTATAGAGTCAGTGAGTCTGAGTCACCTCCCCCGTGGCAGTTCGGAAGTGACTCCGACCCCGAGTCAGTGACGGTTCCAGGGCGGCCGTTTGCGCTCCCGGCTTCCGAGTTCGTCGCGCTCGAACGACCGAGGGCCGAAGCTCTGTTCGCAGACGTCGACGGGCGGGCGGTCGTCGGGCGTCACTCGCTGACGCTGCTCGGTGCGCTCGGAGGGCACGGCAAGACCACCTGGTTCATCGACCTCGCCCTGCATCTTGCAGCCGGCGTCGACTACCCGCCATTCACCGTGCCTCGTGCCGTCTCGATCCTGATGATCGAGAACGAGGGTCCGGAGGAGTTGTTCGCGGAGAAGCTCGCCGCCCGTCTGGAGAACTTCCCGCACGAGCTCGAGGCCAGACTCGATGTCTGCACCGTCGAGTGGGGTGGGTTCTCGCTGGCCGACGAGGGATTGCGCTCCAGACTCGCGCAAGAGATCGTGGAGAAGGAGTACGACCTCGTTTTTGGGGATCCCCTCGACTCGATGGGGATCGAGGGCGTCGGCTCCCCGGAGGATACCCGGAAGTTCCTCGACCTCATGAAGCAGACGGGGCTCCACCGCAGCGTCGCGTGGTGGCTCAACACACACCCGCGCAAGGAGGAGACGAAGGAGGCGCTGAACGAGATATCAGGTGCCTGGGGCGGCCGGCCAGACGCGGTGTTGCTGCTGCGCATGCTGGACGACGACCGAACGCAGATCCGCTTTCCGAAGCTGCGCTGGGCGAAACGGGGCAAGCGGCCCACGATCTTGCTCGGCTTCGATCCCGATACCGAGGCGTTCACCTACCTCGGCGAGCAGGTCGAAGAGGAACGCGACTACAAGGCCGAGATCCGCGACCTACTGGCGGGGACCACCAAGTGGCTGACAGCGAGGGAGATCGCCTCCCCAAAGAAGGACGGCGGGATTGGCGCGAACCTCGACACGGTCAAGAAGATCCTCGACGCACACCCCGACGTCTTCGAGTCGCGCACCGGGGAGGCGGCGAAGGAGGTCGACAGGAGCGCACAGGCGACTGTGTGGCAAGTGCACAAGGAGGACGACGAGCAGACGTGAAAGCGCTCTTCGTCCTCCCCTTCGCCACCTTCGACGCCCCGAAGTGGCTCCACGAAGCGCTTGAGACTCGTGCGCTCGCCACGATCACCCGCCGCTGCCCGTGTGGCGCGAGCTATGACCGCTCGGAGGTACGCCCCGGCGAGGTCCACACCCCGGCGATGCTGCACGAGCACGACTGCCCGGCTGCCGACCCGAGGCTCCAGAGCCCGGCCGTCCTGCCCGAGTGGGTTGAGCTCCATGCGATCGGCGTTGATCTGCCGGACGAGGCGGCAGCGTGAGCGAGCGCCTCCCAGAGCTCCTCGACGCGAAGGCACTCCAGGCTGAGCTCGGCGTCACCCGCGCGGCGGCCGAGGCGATCATGCGCCGCCTGCCTGTCGTCCAGGTCGAGGGGCTGCGCAAGGTGTACGTCACGCGCTCCTCGGTCGCCGCCTACATCGAGTCGCGGACGTTCACGAAGGACGAGGTTGCAGTCTGAAACCCACAACGCCGCGAAGGCGGCAAGGAGGTACGCGATGACCGCCACCACCATCAGGCCCACCAGGCTCCCAGACATGGTTGGCTGGAACCTTCGGCGGCCGACCGTCGACGAGTGCGAGCTCGTCGGCCGTGATGTCGGGTACGCAGAACCTCTCGCGACGGTGATGCTTGACGACGGGGACACCGTCGTCGAGACCACCCCAGATCCCGAGGCTCAGGCGAAGCTCGCGGAAGCGTTCGAGTTGTTCGGGATGTGCGATATGGCGCACGTCATCCCTGCAGGCGTGTACCTGGAGGAGTGACGTAGCATCGTGAACCGGGACGGGCATCGGTCGGAACGCCTAGACAACGCTCCTCCGTGCCCGTCCCGTTGTATGCTCCGGTCGTCTAGGCGTTCGATCCAAGGAGGAGCGTGATGGCGACCATCACCATCAACACACGGCAGACGACCACCGGCAAGCGCTACGACGTTCGATACCGGCTGGGCGGCAGGGCGTACCCCGTTGTCCGCGCGGGCACGTTCAAGACCGAGCGCGAGGCGAAGGCGAGACGCGACCTCGTGTCCGGCGAGATTGCCCACGGGCGCACCCCGCCGACCTGCTCAAGACGTTCTGCACGGACACCGGGCAGTTCGTCACCCTCGAGGCGTGGGGCGAGCGCTTCGTCGCCTCGCGGATTGACGTCGCCGAGAACACCCGCAAGATGTACCGCTCGCACCTGCGCAAGATCGGAGAGACCTTCGGTGACCGCGACCCGGCCTCGATCATGGCTCCCGACGTCGCCGCCTGGGTTGCAGAGCAGGCTGAGGAGCGAAAGCCAGGGACGGTGGCGCAGTACCTGGACGTCTTCAAGATGCTCCTGGATCGCATCGGGATCCAACCGAACCCGGCCCGTGACCCGCGCGTCAAGCTCCCACGTCGCATGACCGAGGAGGCGAACCCGCCCTCGGACGAGCACTTCATCGCGATCATCGACAAGCTCCTCTCCCGCTGGCGGTTGTTCTTCATCACGATCGAGCAGGGCGGCCTACGGATCGGCGAAGCCGCTGCCCTGCGCTGGGCTGACGTCGACGTGGCGGGGCTGAGGCTGCGTCTCCCGCGCTCGGCGACTAAGACCGGCACCTCGAGATGGGTTCAGCTTCCGGCGTGGCTCATGGAGGCGATCGAAGAGAACTGCCCGCTGGAGGATCGCGTCCCGGCGCGTCTCGTGTTCCAGGGGCTCAACTACTCGTCCGCGCGGCAGGCGATGAGCCGAGCCTGCCGTCTGGCGAAGGTCCCGAACTACACACCGCACGACCTACGCCACCGACGGATCAGCTTGTGGCATCAGTCAGGCATCCCCGCGCGGGAGCTCGCCGAGCGCGCCGGACACTCAAAGCCGTCGATGAGCCTCGACGTGTACACCCACGTGATGCCCGTCTCGGAGGTGTCAAACGACCAGTTTCTGGCCCTTATCGACCCTTCGCCTGCTGCCCTGGTGTGACACGGGTGTGACACGAGCGGCGAGGATGCGCCGCAAACCCGCTCCAGTTCTCAAAGTGCATATTTGCGGGAGGAATCTACACTCGCCCGATGCCTGGCCACATCCTTGCCGGTGGCGGGTCGTCCCTCGGCGGCCCGTTCGACGATCTCGTGCTGGAGCTCGGCGGGCCGCGCGTCTGCTTCGTGCCGACCGCGAGCGCCACTCCGGAGACCAGGCTCGTCTCCTTCTACGAGTCCTTCGCGCATCGCGCGGAGCCGAGTCATGTCTCGTTCAACCCGTGGCCGCGTGAGGATCTTCGCGAACACGTTCTTGCACAGGACGCGATCTACGTCGCCGGAGGGAACACCGCAAACATGCTCGCTGTCTGGCGCGTGCATGGATTCGACGGGCTGCTCCGCGAAGCGTCGGAGCGTGGGATCCTGCTCTGTGGCACGAGCGCGGGCATGATCTGCTGGTTCGAGGCCGGCGTGACGGACTCGTTCGGCCCCCAGCTCGAGGGGATGCGCGATCTCCTCGGCTTCCTGCCCGGCAGCGCCTGCCCGCACTACGACAGCGAGGAGCGGCGGCGGGTCGTGTATCGAGAGCTCGTTGACGCCGGGTTCCCGCCGGGATACGCGGCCGACGACGACGCGGCGCTGCGCTTTGAAGGAACCGAGCTGCGCGAGGCGATCTCCTTGCGTGAGGGAGCGGGTGCATATCGTGTCGAGCTCGGGATCGAGACTCCGCTGGAAGCGCGATTCGTTTCGTGAGACGTGTCGTGATCGTTTCGAGCGCCAGCGGGAGCGGGAAGACGACTGTCGGTCGGGCACTGGCCGACCGACTCGGCGTCCCGTTTCACGAGCTCGACGCGCTACATCACGGCCCGAACTGGACCGAGGCGACGCCGGAAGAGCTTCGTGCAAAGGTCGAGCCGATCGTCGAGTCCGATGTCTGGGTGATCGACGGGGCATACCGCGGAAAGCTTGGCGATCTCGTGTTCGAACGAGCAGACATCGTGGTCTGGCTCGACCTTCCGCTGCACGTTTGGCTGCCGCGCCTCTTGCGGAGGACGGCGCGGCGCGTGATCAGCCGCGAGGAGCTCTGGAACGGGAACCGAGAGCAACTCCGAGACCTCGTCCACCCCCAGAACTCTGTGATGTTCTTCGCGCTTCGCCACTACCGAGATCGGCGTAGGAGATACCCATCCGAGCTCGCGCGCTTTCCGGTTGCACGCTTGCGCACGACCGGCGAGGTCGACAGCTTTCTCAGGAACGCCGCGCGCGAGACGTGAGCTCCGCGACCCACGCGGCGGCACGCAGTCCGAGCCAGATCGGGGTCAGTAGCACGTAGAAGACGAGGTCCCCGAGAATGAGCATGAACCACCAGAACGCCATCCTCGGGAACGGGAGCCAGCCCTTCTCGCGCAGATCGCCCTTCCCGCCGGGTGGCGGCCGGAACGGATGCCGGAGTGGCACCTGTCCGGGCGCGCCGTGCGGCTTCGGCTCGTCTTGTTTCATACGTGAGCGGCGCGCTTGCGCTTCTCGACGAGGCGGATGATGCGCATCGCGGTCTCCTCGACCGAGAGCTCGGACACGTCGATGACCGGACAGCCGAGCCGGCGGTGGATCCCTGACGCCTCCTCGAGCTCTGCATAGATGACCTCGAGCTCGGCGTAGCGTTTCTTGGACGCGCCCATGCTTTTCACGCGCGCCGTGCGGATGTCCAGCAGGCGATCGGCCGCGATGGTCAACCCGACGATCTTGGCCGGATCGATCTCGAAGAGCTCCTGCGGCAGGTCGATCCCACGCACCACGGGTACGTTCGCTGCCTTGTGCCCGAGGTAGCCGAGGAAGATCGAGAGCGGCGTCTTTGACGTGCGGGAGACGCCGACGAGAACGATGTCCGCTTCGTCGAGACCGCTCCCCACCCCGTCGTCGTACTTGACCGCGAACTCGATCGCCTCGATGCGCTTGAAGTAGGAGGAGTCGAGCGGCGCGCGCGCTCCGGGCTCCATACGCGCGGCGACACCGGCCACGCGCGAGATCGAGTCGATCGGATGCCCGAGCAGGTCGCAGTAGTGCACGCGGGCGCGGCGGCAGAGCTGGCGCATCGCGTCTCGGAGCTCGGATCCGACGAGCGTGTAGACCATCACCGCCGGGCGGCCGCGAGCCTGTTGCACGGCGATGTGCAGGTCCTCGACGTTCTCGGCGCGCGGATGGCGTATCTCGACGAACAGCTGGTCTGGGAACTGGGCCTCGAGGGCGAGCACAAGTCGCTGCGCCGTCTCGCCGGTCGAGTCGGAGACGATGTGGAGCTCGACGGGCTCGCGACCGGACTCGTTCGTGCTCATCCCGCGGAGGCTACAGCCGCGCCTGACTCGTCCTATGCTGCCGTGTCATCTCAGAAGGAGGAGCGAGTGGCATTCGCAGAGTTGAAGGCTCGACAGAGCGTCATGTGGGGGAACGGCCCGTACGAGCGCGTCACGAACACGATTCGCGACATCCACGCACGCGTCGTCGAGCGGCTGAACCCGCAGCCGGGCGAGAAGGTGCTCGACGCTGCAACCGGCACCGGCGCGGTGGCACTTCTCGCCGCCGAGCGCGGCGCCGACGTCGTCGGGATGGATCTTGCTCCGGTGTTGCTCGACACCGCCCGGGAGCTTGCCGCCGAGCGGGGTGTCTCCGTCGAGTTCGAGGTCGGTGACGCCGAGGAGATGAGGTACGACGACGCGAGCTTCGACGTCGTTGCCTCGACGTGCGGGGTCATGTTCGCTCCGGACCACGAGGCGGTGGCGAGAGAGCTTGCTCGCGTCACTCGACCCGGAGGCCGAATCGGGCTTGCCTGTTGGACGCCCGAGGGCGGCCTCGGCCAGATGTTCCGGATGATGGGACCATTTCTGCCGACGCCCGCTCCGGGCGTGGGGAGTCCCTTCGCATGGGGTAAGGAGGAACACGTCCGCGAGCTCTTGAGCGATGCCTTCGAGCTGGAATTCGAAGAGCACGTCTCGACGCTCGCGGTCGAGTCCGGCGAGGAATACTGGGAGCTGTTCTCGTCGTCCTACGGCCCGACGAAGACCGCTGTGGAGGCACTCGACGAAGAGCGCCGCGAGGAGTTCCACCAGACGTGGGTCGACTTCTTCGAGGCGCTGCGGGAGGGCGACGAGGTCGTCCACCGACGCGAGTACCTGCTCACGCTCGGCACGCGCCGGTAATCGTCCTAGCGCGCGAGCTCGCGCGTGTGACCCGGCCCGGAGGTCGGCTCGGTCTCGCGGCCTGGACGCCGGACGGTGGCATCGGGCATATGTTCGCCATGCTGCGGCCCTTCTCCCCACCTCCGTCTGAGGGGGTGGGAAAGCCCCTCGAGTGGGGCCGCGAGGAGTACGTCCGGGAGCTCCTCGGCGACGACTTCGAGCTCGAGTTCGAGTCGCACGACACCGTCATGCGGATCGACTCCGGCGAGG
>Ga0136625_1000279_pt1 | contig 15012 bp, 13 predicted proteins | sample AntDrymUQ4832306_2_FD_104672 | JGI IMG/M metagenome (GOLD analysis project Ga0136625, IMG submission 104672) | Polar desert sand microbial communities from Dry Valleys, Antarctica - metaG UQ483 (23.06) | ecosystem: Environmental > Terrestrial > Soil > Desert | place: Antarctica: Dry Valley...
AGGAGGATGCGCCACAGCTTCACCCCGGAGGCAACCTGCTGAAGACCTACCGGATCGATCGTGGAGATGCACAACAGGTGATGGCGAGCTCGGCCCACGTCGTGACCGAGACCTTCGATACCCAGTTCATCGAGCACGCGTTCTTGGAGCCCGAGTCTTCCATTGCGTGGACCGACGACGGGGTCATGCGTGTGCTGTCGGGGGGGCAAGGCATCTGGGACGACCGCCGGCAGATCGCCAGCGTTCTCGGCGTGGAGGAAAAAGACGTCCACGTCACCTTGATCTCGAACGGAGGCGCCTTCGGGGCCAAGGAAGACCTCGGAGTCAACGGCCAGGCGGCGGTCATGGCGCGCGCCGTGGGACGGCCGGTCAAGCTGACGCTGTCGCGCGACGAGTCGATCAGGATGCACGCAAAGCGACATCCCCTGCACATGACTTACACGCTGGGGTGCGATGACAACGGTGTCCTGACCGCGCTCGAAGCGCGCATTGTCGGCGACACCGGCGCCTACGCGAGCGTTGGCGACAAAGTTCTGCAGCGCGCCTGCGGTCACTCGTGCAGCGCTTATGAAGTCCCTAACGTCTACGTAGAGGCCCATGCCGTTTACACGAACAATCCGCCGTGTGGGGCGATGCGAGGCTTCGGCTCCAACCAAGCAAACTTCGCCATGGAAGGGTGCATGGACAGGCTCGCCGAGAAGGTCGGGATCGACGGCTGGGACATCCGCTTTCTCAACGCGCTCGAGACGGGGAAGGTCTTCGGCACCGGACAGGTGCTCGGCGAGGGGGTTGGGCTCAAGGATTGCCTGCTTGCGGTCAAGAACGCCTACAAGAGCGCACAACACGCCGGTGTCGCATGTGCAGTCAAGAACGTGGGAGTGGGCAACGGGCTGCCCGAATCCGGCAGGGCTTCGCTCGAGGTCAAGGACGACGGCTCGATAGTGTTGCGACACTCGTGGACCGAGATGGGCCAGGGTGTCCACACGGTTCTGCAGCAAGTCGTGGTTGAGGAGCTGTCCTCGTACGGGCTCGAGCTCAAGCACCTCAGCGCGCGAGTCGATACCGAGCGCGAATTCGCCACCGGGCAAACCACAGCGTCGCGAGGCACCTTCCTCGGCGGCCTCGCGGTCAAGAAGGCGTGCGACAAGCTCAAGGCAGAGCTGAACGGCGACCGGCTGGCCGACCTCGCGGGGAGAGAGTTCACCGGCGAGATCGAGCTGAAGCTGACTCAGCCGATGGATGCCGAGGATCTGAAGCGCTCGCACATCTGCTTTGGCTGGGGCGCGCAGGTCGTCATCCTCGATGACACCGGCCGCATCGACAAGGTCATCGCCGCGCACGACGTCGGCAAGGTCATGAACCGCAATCTGCTCGAGGGACAGATCGAAGGTTCGATCCACATGGGGTTGGGCCATTCTTTGACCGAGGAGCTGGTCGTTGAAGCCGGTTACATCAAGACCGGGACCCTGAAGTCTCAGGGAATCATCCCGGCGAAGGGAATGCCCGAGGTCGAGTGCATCTTCATCGAAGAGCCCCAGCCGGAGGGACCTTACGGCGCCAAGGGAGTCGGGGAGATCGGCCTAGTGCCGACTGCCGGAGCAGTTGCGGGCGCCCTCCATGAGTTCGACGGCTCGTGGCGAACCCGCCTCCCGATGAAGGACTCCGCCGCGGCCCGAGCCGCCCACCCCCGGGCCGCGCGCCGCTGAGCATCGTTCTGGCGGGCGGCACCATCGCCCGCAGTCTCTCGGGTGTAGTTGAAGAGACAGACCTCGTGGTTTCAGACGGCCGCATAGGGGGCGATCCGGTGGGGGCAACGCAAGCGGATTGCTCCGGCTGCCTCATCATCCCGGGCCTGTGCTGCGCTCACCATCATCTCTACTCGGCGCTGGCGCGCGGCATGCCGGGGCCGGGCAGGGCGCCGCGCGATTTCCTCGAGATTCTCCAGCTTGTGTGGTGGCCCCTGGACCAAGCTCTGAGTCTCGAGGACATCGAGCTCAGCGCCCTGTGCGGTGCGGTCGAGGCTGCTCGCTGCGGCACCACAACCATCGTCGATCACCACGCGTCGTACTCGGCGATCGAAGGGTCACTGGATGCGGTCGCCGCCGGGCTCGGAAGTGCCGGAACGCGCGCGGCGCTGTGCTTCGAGGTCTCCGACCGCCACGGTTCTGCCTCAGCGGCGGCTGCGCTCGAAGAGAACCTGCGCTTTCACCGCTCGAACGGTTCCCCGTTGTTTAGAGCGATGATGGGAGCGCACGCGTCGTTCACAATCTCGCCCGAGACGATGTCGTCTCTTGTCGGCGAAGCGCGCGACGCCGGCCTGCCTCTTCACATCCACGTATCAGAGGACGAGCTCGACGAGAGAGACAGCCTCGCTCGATACAGGATGCGCACTCTGCATCGGCTGCGCACCGAAGGGGCGGTTGAGGAAGGCGACCTCATCGCCCACGGAGTCCATCTCCAGGAGGCAGAGCTGGTCACGCTGCGCGCCTCGGGAGCATGGGCCGCCCACAACCCGCGCTCGAATCTGAACAATGCGGTCGGTTATGCACCCGCGGTCGGTTTTGGCGAGCGTGCTTGTCTCGGCACCGACGGAATCGATGGGGACCTCTTCGCCGAGGCCCGCAGTTGTTACCTGCAAGCACGAAGCGCCGGAGTCCCCGATGCCGGCGGCTTCGCGCGGGCACGCCTCGAGAGCTCGAGCGCGCTCGCCGGCGCCTTGTTCTCAGAGCCTGCCTTGGGCACCCTCGAGCCGGGTGCGCCCGCCGATCTCGTCGTACTCGACTACCACTCCCCGACGCCGCTTGACTCGACGAACCTGGCCGGCCACCTGCTTTTCGGACTTACCTCGGCCCACGTCCGCGACGTCATGGTGCAAGGCAGGTTCGTTGTTCGGGAGCGCGTCCACCAGATCGTGGACGAACAAGAGCTGGCGAGCCGCTGCCGAGCCGCGGCCCCCTTTCTGTGGGAGCGCATGGCTCATTATTCATCGAGTGGTCGTTAAAGGTCGCTGTGTAGCCACTGGCGACCACTCGATGGATTTAGGGACTGCGAATCAGCACACCGGGCAAATCCTTGAACCCAGCGGCGTCGACCGTTACCACCTCTCTCGATCGTGCCAAAGCGGTCGCGGCGATTATCAGGTCGTGTGCGCCTCGGGGCGTTCCTTTTCTGCGGACCCACGCCAGAAGCTTGGCGTGGGTTCGGCACACACTGAGGTCGTAGGGGTCCACCGACACGACTTCCAAGAGTCCGCCGATGCGCCGGCGCCGGCGCATCGCAGCCCTGCCGGTGGCGAGCTCGACGCCCACCAAGAGCTCCGCCACGGTGATCGCCGCCACCGCGACATCGTCGTCATCGGCGATCAGCTGGGCGACGCCGCCACCACTGCGTTCGAGCGAGACCAGCACGGAGGTGTCAAGGGTCAGTCTGGCGACGTGGATCCTCCATCAGTAGCACGGCTCGCAGCTCTCGAAGATCCTGTGCCCAGGCCTCGTCCGGAGGGTGGTCGTTCAAATAGCGTTTGAGCGCTCGACCGCTCCGGGGCTTGGCCGGGCCCACCACCGCTACGGGCGTCCCCTGGCGGGAGATGACGAAGCTCTCTCCTCGATGTTCCACCGCATCGAGGAGGTCGGAGAAACGCCGAGCCGCCTCTGTTGCGCTCAGTTCGGTCATAAGATCAGATTATCATACTATTCATCGAGTGGTCGTTAAAGGTCGCTGTGTAGCCACTGGCGACCACTCGATGGATTTTTCCGGTGCTACGTTGAGCCGGTCCCGAAAGGAGTGACGTGGAGCGGGCATCGTTGAGAGGTAAAGATTTCATCTCGACCGCCGATTGGTCGGTCGACGAGCTCGGCGTAGCGCTCGCGGTCGCGTCCGAGCTCAAGGCCTCGTTCAAGGCCGGCGAGCCGCACCGGTTGCTCGAAGACAAGACCCTGTTCATGATCTTTCTGGACCTCTCGACGCGCACACGCAACGCCTTCGAGGCGGGTATGACGCAGCTCGGCGGACACGCCCACTTCATCGACGCGAACACGTCTCAGATAGCCCACGGCGAGAGCCCCCGCGATATGGGAATCATCCTCTCCTCCTATGGTCACGGGATCGCCATTCGCCACGACAAGGTGCCGGGCGAAGGCAACGCCTACATGCGCAAGGTCGCGGAACATGCGGAGGCGCCCGTCATCAACCTGCAGTGCGACGAAGACCATCCCACTCAGCAGCTCGCCGATCTCATGACCATCGAAGAGCACTTCGGAAAGCGCAGCCTCGAGGGAATGAAGGTGTGCGTGTCCTGGGCCTATGCCCCGTCCTACGCCAAGCCGATGAGCGTGCCGCAGGGACTGGCGTTACTCCTCCCCCGCTTCGGCGCGAACGTCGTCATCGCGCGGCCCTCTGAATACCGCCTTATGGCCCATGTCATGGAAAGGGCGCACACCCTCGCTGCCGAGGGTGGCGGGAGCATCACCGAAGTCGAGGACATGGACGAGGGCTTCGAGGGCGCACAGGTCGTATATCCGAAGTCGTGGGGGGCCGAGCATCTCTTCTCCAACGAACGAGAGGCGCTGGCATTAAACGCCCGCTACCGCAACTGGATCTGCAATCAAGAGCGCATGAAGAGAGCTGCCGCAGACGCAATCTACATGCATTGCCTGCCCGCGGACAGAGGCAGCGAGGTAACCGACGAGGTCATCGACGGGACTCAGTCGGTCGTGTTCCAACAAGCCGAGAACCGCCTGCACTCGGGCAAGGCGCTGCTCGGCTTGACCATGGGCGGATACGGCTGACGGGTTTAGCACGGGGCCTGCGCCGGTGAGATCTGACATCCGGCGAGCGATCGTTGCTGTGTTCGTGGCACGCACCGCCGCCAACTCCGGGCTGCGAGTCGTCTACCCGTTCTTGCCCGCCATCGCCCGTGGGCTCTCGGTCTCGGTCCCAGCGCTCGCGGCGGTGGTGGCGCTGCGAAACCTCGGCGGGCTCACGACCCCTTTGGTTGCGCGCCTTGCGGAGCGCACCGGCCGCCGTCGCCTCATGGTTGCGGCCATGATTGCGGTCACCGCCGGCTGCGCCCTGAGCGCCGTCACCTCGAGCTTCGCCGTTGCCGCGGCCGGCATTGTCGTAGTCGGCATCGCCAAGCCCGGTTTCGACATACCCATGCAGGCCTGGTTTGGCGACCGGGTCCCGTTTTCAGAACGCGGCCGGGTATTGGGAATCACCGAGCTTACGTGGGCGCTCTCGCTCGCCGTCATCGTTCCCGCGTCGGGATTCTTGATCGCCGCCACCAGCTGGCGGGCACCGTTCGTGCTCGTGACGCTGTTCGCGGGAGCGGGAACGTTCGCCGTTATCCGGGGCATCGACTCGGACGTGCCTCACAAGCGGGAGCCGCGGCCTCTGACTCTTACCGCGCCTCGCCGGCTCATGCTGGCGGCCACGGTGCTGTTCTCGACCGCGGCCGAGATCCCCTTTGTTGTCTACGGTCAGTGGTTGGAAGGGACCTTCTCCCTTTCTGTTACAGGGATCGGATTGTTCACTCTCGTCGTGGTCGCAGCAGAGCTCTCGGGAGAGGCAATGGTTGCAGCAGTGTCCGATCGGGTCGGTATCAGGCGCATGATCATCATGGGGTTAGTGGTCTCAGCTCTCGCTTATGCAAGCTTCTCGCTGACGGGAGACTCGTTGGTGCGGGCGATCGTGACGGTAGCGGTGTGGATCGTCTCCTTCGAAGTGACCATCGTCGCAACGATCCCGTTCGTGAGCGAGCTGGCGGCGGAGTCGCGCGATCGTCTGCTCTCGCTGCTGGCGGTGGCCGTCGCTCTGGGCCGGGCAAGCGGCGCCCTCCTCGGCCAGCCTCTCTATTCCGTGGGGGGCATCCGCCTGGCTGGGGGCCTGTCGGCGCTCTGCGCCCTGGTCGCCCTGGTCCTGGTTCAGCGCGCAGGGGGCGCCACGAAGGCTCCGACGGGCGCTGTCCAGGGTGCGTGATTCTAGGATCCAACTCGGGGTCGGCGCGATCGGGACACTCCACCAACTCTTGTCGTTGTTAACGCAGCACGTTATGCCACGGCGTGATCAAGAGCCTCCGCGACCGGGGCACAGAGCGTCTCTTTGATCGTCGGCCGATTCGGAGATTGGGATCAGAACTTCAGAGAATGGCGCTGCGCAAGCTCCGCATCCTGGATGCGGCGATGAGCTTGGGCGATCTCCGTGTGCCTCCGGGCAACAGTTGGAGCGGCTGCGGGGTGCTCGGGCCGGCCAGTACAGCATTCGCACCAACGATCAATGGCGCATCTGCTTTCGCTGGGACGAGGGAGACGCGTACAACGTGGAGATCGTCGATTATCACTAGGAGGGTTTGATGACATCCCGCAAGTTGGCTCCCGTCCATGCAGGAGAGATCCTGCTCGAGGACTTCCTCGCCCCCATGGGCCTGAGTCAGTACCGGCTGGCGAAGGACATCAGGGTCCCACCTCGCCGGATCAACGAGATCGTGCACGGCAAGCGCTCGATCTCAGCGGACACCGCATTGCGACTTGCTCGGTACCTTGGGACCTCGGAGAGGTTCTGGCTGAATTTGCAAGCCCAGTTGACCTCGATGTCGAACGCGATCTGCTGGGCAACCGCCTAGACGAGGAAGTGACCGTCCTCCGGGCCGGCTAACGGCGACGATGGCGAACCGTTCCGTTTACGGCCCGGCGCGGCGCTCGTAGGCCCCGAGTGTCGGTAGCGCCTTCCGTCGATAGCCGCAGATGTCCGCGGATGCGACAAGGCCCTCCCAACCTCTTGGATCAGTCTCGGATGCCATCGTGCCCTATTCGGCCACGACGCCGCTCTGGCCCGAAACTCCTCAGAGTGGATCGGCCCCTCTAGGCCCCACGATGCGCTCGTAGGCCACGGGGTCGGTCGCGCCCTCGGTCGACAGCACGAGGACGACCGCCCCTTCAAGCCGCGGGTGGCTCGCTGCGAGCAGCTCCAGCACACCGCCCACGCCCGCGGCCCCCGTCTCTCCAGAGACGACGCCGGCCGCTGCCAGCAAGCGCATCGCCTCTTGCGCACGCTCGTCGGGGATGGCGAGATAGGCGTCCATGCCCTCGGACACGAGGGGCCAGGCAACCTGCGACGGCGTCCCACAGTTGAGCCCCGCCATGATCGAGTGCTGTGAGCCTTTGAGGGTCGTGATCTCCCCGGCGCGCGCCGAGGCCAGCACGCAGGCGGCGTCCATTGGCTCGACACCGATGAGGTCGGGGCGGGGCTCGAGGCCCGCCCGGCGATAGTGACGCACAGCGGCGGCCGCCAATGCTCCCACACCCATCTGCACCACCACCACGTCGGGTCTCTGCTCGAGCTGGTCCTCCAGCTCCCAGAAGATCGTGGAGTAGCCCTCGATGACCCAGGCAGGGACCTCCTCGTAGCCCGGCCACGACGTATCCGAGATCACGAGGCAACGCTCCGAGGCCTGTTCGGCCGAGCGCCTCACCGCGTCGTCGTAGCCACCCGGCACGACCTCGCAATCGGCCCCCTCGGACTCGATCGCCGCGATCCGGGCCGCCGCCGTGCCCTCGGGCACGTGGATGAGGGCCCGGAGCCCGAGCAGAGAAGCCATGCGCGCCACGGCCCGCCCGTGATTTCCGTCGGTGGCGGCGGCCAGCGTCAGGGGGGCGTGGGGGGCAAGAAGAGCTGCGAGCTCGTCGGCGTCGCTCCATGGCCCGATTTCTCCGAGCCGCTCCCCGAGCGCCTGGAGGATCGCCCAGGAGGCGCCCAGGATCTTGAATGAGGGGAGGCCCAGACGACTGGACTCGTCCTTGATCCACAGGGCGCCGAGGCCGGCCGCCTCGGCTCTCACCAGCGGGGTGACCTCGTAGGAAGGAAGCTTGCGATGGAGCTCGAGCGGGGCTTGCGACGGCTCTTCGGTGACGAGGGCGGAGGGGGTCGGGCGCTCCAGGATCTCGGTCACTTCGGAGATATTAGGGGGCCGCGGTCGTAGTGCCTCCGTACATGCGCTTCATCCTGTTCCTTTGGGAAGCGGCGGACGAACCTCACGGTTCTCGTTCGGCAGAGTCCAGACCGTTGACGCGGGCCGTCTCTAGCAACGCGTTCCGCAGCCGCATGTTCCATGCGCGCCCGTATCGACTTCTCCAGCTTTGGGAGCCGAGTCGACCTCCAGGGCTGAGGGAGCGGCTACGCCGCCCTCTCCGGCGGGACCCCCAACACCTTCTACACGAGGGGCTTTGCGGCACCTCGAGCGGGCCGCCATGGTGGTGGCCGCGGCTCTGTCCAGCGCCATCGAAGCCCGGCCGGCGAACACCTCATTGCGCGCCAAGCCCGCTCCATTCTGGAGAACACCTGCAGCGCTCAGGATCCCTCTGTCCCGGGCAGATCGGCCCGCTGCCGAACTCCGCGCCCACTCTCGCCACGTCGGCCGGCTCGCGCCAGGATTGGCCGCGCCAGATCAGGAAAGGTTGCCGCTCGGCCCCCTGCTCAGGTAGCGGCCCCATCCCGGCTCCCCCACCGGCTCGCCGGAGCGCGCCACCACCCGGCCCCGGCACAGCACCAGCTCGGGCCAACCACGCACGACCACATCCTCATAGGGCGAGTAGTCGACGTTCATGTGCAGCCGTTCCGCCACCAACGGACGCTCCTGCGCCGGATCGAAGATGACCACGTCGGCGTCCGAGCCGGCGGTAAGCTCGCCCTTGCGCGGATGGAGACCGAACAGCTTCGCCGGGGCGGTGCAACAGCGATCGACCCACGCCTCGGGTGTGAGGCGGCCCTCGACCACCTGCTGATAGATGAGCGCGAGGCGGGTCTCGATCCCAGGAAGGCCGCCGGGAATCCCGGTGAAGTCTGTCCAACCAGCCCCCGAAAGCCCGCGGTCCTTGTCCGCCTGAGTGAACGGACAGTGGTCGGTCGCCACGACCTGAAGGTGGCCCCGGGCGAGGCCTTCCCACAGCTCCTCGGAATGACGCGGGTCGCGCAGCGGCGGCGCGCACACGAAGCGGGCGGCCTCCGAGGCGACGCCCTCGTAGCGCTCTGCCGAAAGATAGAGGTACTGGGGGCAGGTCTCGGCGAAGAACGGCAGCCCCGCGTCTTGTGCGACGCGCACCTCGGTGAGGGCATCGGCGCTCGAGAGATGGACGACATAGCAGGCGCTCTGAGCCTCTGCGGCCATCCGCACCGCGCGCGCCACAGCGTCGGCCTCTGCACTCGGGGGCCGCGACCACGCATGCCAACGCGGCTCAGTGCGGTCGGAAGAAAGCGCCTTTGCTCGCAGTCTTGCCACTGTTGCGTCGTCCTCGCAGTGAAGGCAGACGAGACAACCTCGCTCACCGGCGGCCTTCAGGACCGAGGCGATGACATCGTCCGACACCATCAGGCGCTCCGGGTAGGTCATGTAGAGCTTGAAGCTCGTGACCCCGGCCTCCGTCATCTCGTCGACGACGTCCGCGGCAGACGCGCGAAGCTCGGTGAGCGACATGTGGAAGCCGTAGTCGATCACCGCCTTGCCCTCGGCCTTGGCGTGCCATGTCGCCAATCCCTGGGCCACGGACTCGCCCCGGTATGCAGTAGCAAAGTCGAGCACGGTCGTGGTGCCACCGCAGGCGGCCGCCCTGGTGCCGCTGGTAAAGTCGTCCGCAGACCGAGTGGCGCCGACCTCCATGTCGAGGTGGGTGTGGACGTCCACCGCGCCGGGGATCACGAGCTTGCCGGAGGCGTCCACGACCTTGCCCCTGAAGCCGGGCTCAGAGCCGGGCGGCCCCAGCAACGAGATGCGTTCGCCCTCTATGAAGATGTCCGCTTGTTCAGTGCCGGACGAGCGAACGATGGTTCCGTTCCTAATCGCCAGCGATCCAGAGACCATGCTTGCAAACGTACCCGGACCTGGCTCGGAGTCCGGGACCGCTAATTGATCTCGCAGATCGCCTTCCGTCGACTCCATCACCCCCTCGAAGAGAAGGGGGGTAACGAGTGGCATCCTAAACATCGAATGGCGGACCTCGGTTCAAAATACAACAGGGCCAGGTCAGCGCTTCCTCCGGCCACTAGCTCCAGCCGGCGAGCTCGTCATTCCGACGCCTCGTTCGCTGCTCCGCCACCGCCAGGGCCGAGAGCCAGAGCCAATACGCGGGTTAGTGGCCTAAGTCTGCGATGCAAGGCCGTTCGAATAAACGCTAATTTCCACGACGGGGCACTAGTGTCCCGAGTCCGAAAAGGCTCGCGTTTTCCGATGATTCGTCGTAACCTCCATTGCATGGGGAACCAGAGGACGACCAAAAGCCGCGTTGACGCTCAGCGACGAAGAGCTCGCCACACTGGAAAGGTGGGTTCGGAGACGCAAGAGCTCGCAGGCGCTGGCGTTGCGCTCGAGAATCGTGCTCGCCTGTGCCAGGGGAGCGACCAACAATGACGTGGCCGCGCATCTGGGGGTAAACCACGCGACCGTATCGAAGTGGCGCTCCCGGTTCGTGGCGCGTCGCCTCGAGGGGCTCACTGACGAGCCCCGCCCTGGTGCCCCTCGGACGGTCACCGACGACGACGTCGAGCGGGTCGTGGTCAAGACACTCACCGATAAGCCCACGGACGCGACCCACTGGTCGAGCAGGGACATGGCCACGGCGACGGGGATGTCGCAGTCGACCGTGTCGCGCATCTGGCGGGCGTTCGGGCTCAAGCCATGGAGGAGCGAGAGCTTCAAGCTCTCCGAGGATCCGATGTTCATCGAGAAGGTGAGAGACATCGTGGGCCTGTACCTGAACCCTCCCGAGCATGCGGTCGTGTTGTGCGTCGACGAGAAGTCCCAGGTGCAAGCGCTCGACCGCACCCAGCCCATCCTGCCGATGCGGCCGGGCACGCCTGAGCGCGACACCCATGACTACGTCCGTCACGGCGTGACCAGCCTCTTCGCCGCGCTCAACGTCGCAACCGGAGCGGTGATCCACGAGACCCATCGTCGGCATAGGACCATCGAGTCAAGAGGTTTCTGGTCGCAATCGACAAAGCCGTGCCCGCAGAGCTCGACGTGCATATCGTGCTTGACAACGCGTCGTCGCACAAGACCCCCACCATCCATCGCTGGCTGCTGCGACATCCCCGTTTCCACCTGCACTTCACCCCTACTTCGAGCTCGTGGCTCAACCTGGTCGAGCGTTGGTTTGCCGAGCTCACCAACCGGTGGCTGAGAAGAAGCACCCACCGAAGCGTGAGAGCTTTGGAAGCATCCTTGAAAGAGTGGGCCGGGAATTGGAACGAGGATCCTCGGCCCTACGTGTGGCACAAGACCGCGGATGAGATCCTCGAGACGTTGGCCGGATATTGTGAACGAATCTCTGACTCGGGACACTAGATGGTACTCGGAAAAACCAACCAAACGTGGATGGCTCATCAGCATACGGTCAGAAGAAGGTTATAGGGGTCAACAGCTTCTCCATCGTATGGATGCCACTCGAAGTGATCGTGCGGAGCGGTAGTGGATGCGTTGCCGCTGTTGCCCACATAGCCAATGATCGCGCCTGCAGGCACGGGACCAAGAGCACCGTAGCGTGACAGGTGAGCGTTGTAGACGTAGCCGAAAACGCCCTCGACCCTTACCCCCAGGCCTCCGAGCTCACTCGGGGCTTTGACAGCCACTCCGGCGAAGGGAGCTCGCACCGGCGTACCCGTCGGAGCGAAGATGTCGTTGCCTGCATGAGCGTGATAGCCGCCTCCGTAACGGGGAGCCCCGAAGTCGTCCGACCAGCGACGCGGTGGATCGACGGGGCAGATCCATGTGGACGCGGGGTCCCGGGTCGCCAAGGCTGCTCTGGCTCTTGCGAGGAAGGAGAGGTAACGGCCCGTCTCGTAGGTGGTCCAGCTGTCAAAGGAGCTCCCGTTCGCCTCGTAAATGCCGAAGGCAAGCTCCGCGTTGCATCGTGGATCGAGCGTGCACGACGCAGGATTGCCATGAACGGAGTTGATCTGCCACAACCCTTCGTCGCTGGTTCCGTTTGGATTGGACGAAAAGGCATCGGCCACTCCGCCGGACTCCGCCAAGGCGATCGCGACGGCGATGCCGAGATCAGAGCCCGTCCAGCCGGCAGATGCCGCGAGAACTGCAAGCGCACAGTCCGACAACCTATTGTCGAGCTCGAGGGCCATGGGGCAGCCACTCTTGAGCGTCCACTCCAGGCCCACCCCCGTCCGGTTCGTGGAATGGCGCTTGAGGGCCTTTGCTCTCGCGGAGGCGCGGCGTACGTCCAGGATGCGCGCGGCCAGCGCCCCATCGTGACGTTCCAACTCCCCGGCCGCTCTCATCAGCTCGGCATCGAGCACGTACAGCATGTGGCGTTGCTCCTCGAGCCTCGTCGCGCGAAGCCTGTTGGCACGCGACAAGGACGTCGCGGCTTCCCGAGTGGCCGTACGAGCCGCCATCCCTTTGTGCCGTCGCCCTGTGTCATAGATCAGTCGGCGGATGAGACCGGATGCCTGCCCAAGACGCAGAGCGGCCCGCCGAACATCAGCGAGAAGGCGTCTAGCTTCGACGATCTGAAGTCGCCGGGCGGAGCCCGAGACCCCTCTTCCTCGCACGAGCCAACCCGTCCCCCATCGAATGTGAGCGCGCGCTTCCACCAACCGCCTCTTGCCCTCCAAGACAGCTCCGATGAGCGTACCTGTCTCAACCTCAAAGGTTCCGGCGAAAGCAGAAGCGATTGGTGTGTGCGTCCTCGATCGATCGTCGCCAGCGCGGTCTACGGTCACCAAGGCCGAGGGCACAGGAGCCGCGGAGGCCGACGTCCCGTGGCCGATCAAGCTCAATGCAACCGCCATCACCAGGATAGTCCGCTCGCCGACGGGGCACATCAGTTCATTTGATGGACCCGGAGGATTCCGCCCGTCGCCTCTGCCTCGGCGGCACAGTCGAAGCCCCAGCTTGCCCCCGGCGGCCAGCTGCTGCGGTTGGCGATGCCGTTGGCCACCACGGCTCCATCCGCGTCGACGAAGGTGCAGCCGAGCTCGGCATACGAGATGACGCGGCCGCTCTTGTTCGTCGCCACCCCCACCAGATCGCTGTAGCCGTAGGAATTGGTGAGATGCACATCGTTAATCTCGATGTCATTTCCGAAGCCGGTGCTCTCGACCGTCACGCCCTCTCCGTTCGGCACCCACTTGGGAACACGCTTCGTCACGGTTCTGGTTCTGACGATCGTCCGTACCTTCGAGGCGCGCACGCTCTCTACTTCCCCGGCAAGTTCCGCCACCCGAGCGCGCAGCCCTGCAGAACCCTCAGCCAACGCCTCGATGCGTTCGTTTGCAGTGGAGAGTCGCTCGTTTGCGACCGCGAGCTTTCCTTCAGCCGTCGCCCTACTCTCGAACAACTCACGTACCCGCATAGTCCCTGCCCCGGCGATTGCGAAGAAGACAACGAGGGCGCACACGATCCAGACCGTCCTTCTGTGGGTGGTCGCCGCCGCATAGAGACTCCAACGGGAGCCCGGCAGGACCCTCGTGCTTAGTTGCTCTCTCTCTTCGTCGCCCGCATCCCCGCCCCCAGGCAGGCCCTTGAGAGCCGATCTAGCCACAGTTGCCCCCTCGCTTGGTTTCAGGACCACGCTTCCCGTCTACCTCCGAGCAGGAAGGCACGGTGCCGCGGAGCCCCATTCGGCCCGCGGCACCGCGTCCCCCCAGCTCGAGAGTTCGACTAGAGAAAGCGGAAAACGATTGGGCAGTTGACCACTATCCCAGTCGATCCGAACCGAGCGCCCTCCGGACCGGTGATCCATCCTTGGCGCACCAGTTCCAGAAGCTGGAACTCGTCTATGACTCGGGCGCGATATCCGCGCCTGATCGCCTCGGGCGTCCACTCGGCCAGGTTGAGATCCCACAGCGGACTGTAATCCAGGGCCACCGTAGGCACCCCCCCGATCACGTTCAGAGGATCGAGGCCATCCGTCAGAGCGCTGCTCAAACCCTGACGCTGAGGATTGTTCTTCCCGATCGGTCCGTTGGCGATCGGAAAGAGACGCTCGATGGCACTGAAGGCGCTGTCATCCCGCCCGATCTGTATGTCGCCCAGAGCTGGAGCAAAGGTCCCAGCATCGAGAGCCGCTACGACGGGATCCGAAGCCTCGGTGCTCATGTAGAGGGTGGGCTTGGCGAAGCTGAAGATCGTCGAGAGATCGATGGTCACCGTGCCTCCGCCGTTCCCGTCGGGGCAGATCCTCACGACTCGGTCGTGGACCAGGCTGTAATCGACGCTGCCCTTGCAGAAGCGTATCTGACTCTCCTGCACGTCGAAAGCGACTACCGGCGCGTTGTAGATGTGGTTGCCCGCGTTCTCGATCCTGACAAGCGGGCTGTAAGCGGCATCACCTACGGACCCTGGCCGGGCCGTCTTGGGCGGGAAGAATTTGGGGGCCGCTCCCGGCACCAGCGTGCGCTGAGGGCTGAAGTCGACCGCGCCCCCATCGAAGGTGATTGACGTATCCGCCTCGAGGCGCCCCACGCGCACTGCGTTCCCAACATCGGAGTACGTCATCTTGGCGGCGTGATTCAGCCCGAGCGCCTTCGCGTTGGCTTCGTCGGTCGTGTCGGTGAGAATGAACCACACGGCCCGCCCGTCGCGAAGTTGTCCACGGTACAGAGGGAGCTCGATTGTTCCCTTCCTCTGGTCGAGCTTTCCCGACCTCAGCAGCTGGAGCGGCCCGATCAGTCGCTCCTGATCCATTCCCAGGCTCTCCGAGGGCATAGGACCGAAATAGCTGCGCGGGATGTTGGTTCCGACAGAGGGATCCGGCGGCGTCGGCACGTCAGTTTGGGCGAATGATGGGACAAGCACCTGACTCAGCAGGAGCCCTGCTATCAGCATGATCCCAGCGCGGCCCATCAACCTCCGGCCGCCTGCCTTGGCCGACAATCTGTTCAGCTTAGATCTGAAAAGGTTCACGAATCCTCCTTGCGCCAAGAGCGCGTTTATGAGCCGGCTTCATGGCCGGCATTCCGATTCTGAGCTGGGCCCTGGGGGATATTGTCAGTCGCTCGGACAGTCCG
>Ga0136625_1000281_pt1 | contig 14946 bp, 18 predicted proteins | sample AntDrymUQ4832306_2_FD_104672 | JGI IMG/M metagenome (GOLD analysis project Ga0136625, IMG submission 104672) | Polar desert sand microbial communities from Dry Valleys, Antarctica - metaG UQ483 (23.06) | ecosystem: Environmental > Terrestrial > Soil > Desert | place: Antarctica: Dry Valley...
GCCTCGCTGGCGAGCTGCATCAGGAAGTATCCGGCGTTCATCTTGAACATGCTTGGCAGCAGCTCGGCGTAGTCCACGTCGGCCGAGTGCACCGAATCGCAGTCGCCACCTGGGCATGTGTGGATGCCGATGTTGGCTCGCTCCTCGGGACTGAAACGGTCGATCACGCGGTTGTTCAGCTCGATGAACTGGTCGAGCATGTGGCGCCCGGTCCACGGGTTGCGCGGGTCGTTCTTGTTGGCCAGGCGCCCCTCTGTGAAGTCGATCGAGACGCGAACGGCCCCGGCGCCGAACGCCTTGCGGATGTCCTTCTCGCACTCGTCGCACAGGTCGTCGAGGAACTGCTCGCGGCTGTAGCCGTCGATCTCGTCGTCGAGCGGGTACAGCAGTGCGAGCATCGAAGGGGCGATGACCGCTTGCTTCATCGGCTTTGTCGCCATCGGCAGCGACTTCTCGAGGTAGTCGGCGGCGAACGTCTTGTACCGGAACGGTCCACCTGTCAGCCGCGGCAGCTGGCGGTGGTGGCCGTCGTCGAAGATGGCGAAGTACTGGCCGTCACCGGCGAGGTTGTCTGCCAGGCCCGCCCCGGCGAGCGTGTCGGCGAGAGGATAGGTGGCGAAGCTGGAGGCTCGCTGCTCGCCGTCGGACACTATCGGTGAGCCGGTCGCCTCCATCCGTTCGATCGAATCGCGACACGCCGCATCCTGCTGCTCGGTGAGCTGCGCGAACTCGATGTCGCCGGCGTCGTACGCAGCGATCGCCTCCTGCAACTTCGTCGGCCGCGGTAGCGACCCGACCGGCTCGGTGGGAATGGTCATGGGACGTTCTCCTGTGCTTGATGACGGGTGCTGTTGTGACGCTCGCCACGCCCGGGGCACCTTAGTCATCTGCGCTCCGGAGCCGTTGGCCCGCCCGCGTAGGGTCAGGTGATGCCTGAACGAGTGACCGCACGTGCGTTCCATGAGCGCGACGATCTGCCCGATTGGCGATACCTGCTGGCCCGGATCGACGCCACCTACCAAGCCGGTTCCTTCGATCGTGGGGCCGACTTCGTCCTACGGGTGTCCAACGCCGCAGAGGCCGCCGGGCACCATCCCGACATCGACCTGCGCTACCCCGGCCGCGTCCACATCGCGCTCACGACGCACGCTGAAGGCGGGGCCGTCACGGACGCCGACGTCGCCTTGGCGAGCACCATCTCGCAGTTGGCTGCAGAAGCAGGGATCCGGAGTGATCCGCGCTCCAGCCAGAGTTGCGAGGTAGCGATCGACGCCGTCGACATCGACGCCGTGCGGCCGTTCTGGCGAGAGGTGCTCGGGTACGTCGACGAGCGACCGAGGTCCAACGGGCAGTTGATCGCCATCGTCGACCCGGCCAGGATCGGGCCTGCGTTCTGGTTCCAACAGATGGACGAACCGCGCCCGCAGCGCAATCGGATCCACATCGACGTCACCGTGCCCCACGACGTCGCAGAGGAACGCATCGCAGCAGCGCTCGCCGCCGGAGGCCGGCTCGTCAGCGATGCCGAGGCGAAGGCGTTCTGGGTGCTCGCCGACCCAGAGGGCAACGAGGCGTGCATCTGCACGTGGCAGGACCGCGACTGACCGCCGCCGGCGATGGGTGACTGGATCCTCCACGTCGATCTCGACCAGTTCCTTGCCGCAGTGGAGATCCTGCGGCACCCGGAGCTGGCCGGACGGCCGGTGGTGGTAGGAGGCGATGGCGACCCGAGCCGGCCGCGGCAGGTGGTTGCGACCGCGTCGTACGAGGCGCGGGCGTTCGGGGTGCGGTCGGGGATACCGCTGGGCCTGGCGGCCCGCAGGTGTCCAGACGCGGTGTTCCTGGCGTCAGACCGCCCGGCGTACGAGGCGGCGTCGGCCGGAGTGATGGTGACCCTGCGGTCGTTCCCGGTGGTGGTCGAGGAGTTTGGCTGGGATGAAGCGTTCGTGGGGGTCCGCACCGACGAGCCCGAGACGCTCGCCAGCGCATTGAAGGCTCGACTGCTCGCCGAGACAGGGCTGACATGCGCAGTGGGGATCGGCGAGACGAAACTGCAGGCGAAGACGGCGACAGGGTTCGCCAAACCGGGAGGCATCGCCCGGCTCACGCGGCGCACCTGGATCGAGACGATGGGTGACAGGCCCGTCACGGCGATCTGGGGCATCGGCGAGCGCACGGCGATGCGGCTGGCCGACATTGGCATCCGCAAGGTCGTGGAGCTGGCGGCGGCGGATCACCATGAGCTGGCGCAACGGTTCGGCCCGACGATCGGGCCGCACCTCAAGGTGCTCGGGCTTGGCGGTGACGATTCACCGGTGGTCGACGAACCTCACGTGCCACGGTCGCGCAGCCGGGAGGTGACGTTCGAGCGCGACCTCACAGTCCGGACCGAGATCGACGAACACGTCGCCCGGTTGGCAACAGAGGTGACCGAGTCGGTGATCGCCGAGGGGCGACGGGTGACCCACGCGGCCGTCAAGGTGCGCACGGCAACGTTCTTCACCCGCACCAAGATCACGAAGCTCGCCGAGCCGACGACCGACCCGGCTGAGGTGGCCCGGACGGCGCTCACCGTGCTCGACCGGTTCGAGCTCACCCGACCGGTCCGCCTCCTGGGAGTTCGCGTGATGCTCGAACCACCACCAGCATGATGCCGGTGACGTGTCCGGTGGCCGCACCAGCTCTCCTGCCCAGTTCACCCAGCGAGATCTCTGGCTACGTTAGACCTCATGGAGCCCATCATTTCAACGGTGTTGACCGATGCTCAGTTCGCAGCGGTGCGCCGTCTGTTCGGTGCATACCAGCGAGACGTAGCGACGTTCGCCTCCGAGGCGGAGGTATGCGTTTGATTCAATGACGTCGACGAGGAGCTGGTGCAGCTCCCTTCCGTCTATGCGCCTCCCGGCGTCGTACTGCTCGCCTCGGACGAGCACGGCCGACCCGTTGGCTGCGTCGGTCTGCGCGACCTCGGTGACGGCATCGCCGAGGTGCGCCGTCTGTTCGTTGTGTCACGAGGGCGAGGCTCAGGATGGGGCCGGCGACTCATGGAAGGACTGCTCGAACGGGCGCGTGCCGGCGGTCTCGAACGGTTGGTGTTGACCACCTTGCCGACGATGACGGATGCGCTAGCGCTGTATCGATCGCTCGGATTCGTCGCGTGCGCGCCATACGTCGAGAACCCGACAGCGGGTGTGCTGTGCTTTGAGCTCGCTCTTGCGAACCCGGCGTCAGACCGCCGCTGTCTCGTTCGGGCGCGACGCGGCGACGCGACGGGCAGTGTACACGGTGACGAGAAGGAGACCCGCGGCGATGGTGGCGGAGCCCGCCAGGACGTGAAAACCGACCGCTCGTCGGATGAACCCAGAGGCGAAGCCGGCGAGGCCGCCGCAGAAGCTCATCAGTAGGTCGGCGACGCCTTGCACCCCGACACGTTCGGTGGCGGGGATGCTGTCGATGAGGAGACTGGAGCCTCCGATGAGTCCGAAGTTCCAGCCGAGACCGAGGACCCAGAGTGATGGAAAGAGCAGCTGCTCGACACTGCCCGAAACGGCGGCCAGGACGGTGGCCGCCACGAGAAGCACGGCACCGATACGAATGGTCGGGAGCCGTCCGCGTTGGTCGCAGTAGCGGCCGACCAGGGGGCTGAAGGCGTACATCCCGGCGATGTGCAGCGAGATCACGTACTGGCTGACGCCTTCGTGGCCGTTCAGTTTGAGGTGCACAGGAGTCATCGCCATCACCGCGACCATGGTGACCTGCGAGATGACCATAGCGAGCACGGCGAGGCGCGCCGATGGCTGACGGTTGATGGACCGGATCGTCGCACCGATCCGCAGCGGCGTGCGCGGGTCGCCAGGTCGGCCGGCGATACCGCCAGCGGCGATGAGCGGGTCGGGGCGAAGGCGAACGGCCGTGTTGATCGTGGCAGCCGAGAAGAACATCGAGCTGAACAGCCATGGCCCGGCGTACCGCTGAAGACCGAACCAGTTCTCGCCGGCGTATTGGGCGGGGCCGATCAGCAGCGGTCCCAGCACCGCACCGAACGTGGAGGCGAACACGATACGGCTCATGGCTCTGCTGCGTTCCTCTGGCTTGGCGAGATCGGTCGCTGCGTAGCGGGCGAGCAGGTTCGATGCCTGGCCATTGCCGTACAGGAACAGCCCGACCAGAAAGAGCACCAGTGACTCGAGGTGCGCGCCAGCAGCGGCGATGAGCCCGCCGACCACCGCAAGGCCGTAGCCGAGCTGCAGTCCGGCCCGGCGACCGCGGCGCTGCATCAGACGGGATAGTGACTGGGACATGAACGCTGTGCCGGTGGTGACCGTCGCAGTGGCGGCGCCGGCCCACGGGGTGTCCTGGCCGAGGATGTCCTGGATGACGAAGGCGCCGACGGTGACCGCCGAGGCCAGGGCGGCAGCACCGACCACCTGACCCGAGGCGAGCACGCGCAGCGTCCGGCGCTGTAGCGCCATGCGTTCCGCCGGGTCGAGGGCGACGATCGGCGGCGCCGTCACGGAGCAGACTCGTCGCGAGCAGCACTACCGGGGGTGTTCATGACGTGAGCCTCGCGGACTGTGCAGCCTCGATCGGGAGCTGAGCGTCTTGCCATTCCGGGTACCCGTCCTGGAGGCGTCGGGCGCTGCGTCCCCGCCGATGCAGGAGACGGACGGCATCGTCGGCGAACACGCAGTACGGACCACGGCAGTAGGCGACCACATCGATGCCGGGCGGGAGAGCACGGAGCTGCCCGGAGAGCCGATCGATGGGAATCGAGACCGCGCCGCGATGTGGCCTGCGGTGTACTCGGCCACAGGGCGGACGTCGATCACGATCAGATCTCCATCGTCCAGACGGCGGGCGATCTCCTCACGGTCGATCTGCTCGAGCGCGCGGCGGTCGCCGAGGTACGCGGTGGCGAGGTCGCTGATGATGTGATGGTGACCCGCATCTCTCCACCGGTCCCCGCTGGCCGAGCTGACACCCGCGCCGTCGCACACAGATATACCGGGCCGGGGTATATCTTGACGTCGATGATACCCTAACCCCGTATCCCTATCGACGGAGGTAGCACCATGTCTCAGCCCGATCCCAAGCGGTGGGCGGCACTTTGGTTCATCGCCCTCGCCCAGTTCATGGTCATCATGGACACCTCGATCATCGCTGTCGCGTTGCCCGAGATCCAGCAGGACCTCGGCTTCAGCCAGGCCAACTTGACGTGGTTGCTCAACGGCTTCCTCGTCGCCTTCGGAGGCCTGCTGCTGCTCGGTGGGCGTCTGTCGGACCTCTTCGGAGCCAAGCGCATCTTCACCGTCGGATGGGTCGTCCTGCTGGAAGGATCGGTGCTGTGCGCGCTCGCCGGCTCGCCCGGCGTCGCAGTCGCCGGCCGGGCCGTTCAGGGTGTCGGATCGGCACTGATCGCGCCGGCAGCACTCACCTTGCTGATGTTGCTGTTCAGCCATGACCCCAAAGAGCTCACGAAAGCACTGGCGCTGTACGGCGCTGCGGCACCCGCAGGTGGTACCGCGGGTGTGTTCCTCGGCGGAGTGATCACCGAGTGGTTGAGCTGGCCGTGGGTGTTCTGGCTGTACGTGCCGATCGCGCTGGTCGCGCTTGCGGCGATTCCGGCACTGATGCCTTCATCGCCTCCGCAGCCGGGCAAGCTGGACGTGTCCGGGGCGCTGGCCGTGACAGCGGGCCTGGCGCTCGTCGTGCTCGGCATCGTGCGCGCCCCCGCCGAAGGGTGGGGCTCGACGTCCACGCTCTTGGTGCTCGGCGGCGGTCTCGTGCTGCTAGCGGTGTTCGCCGCCATCCAGCGCACCGTCAAGGCCCCGCTGATGCGATTGAGCATCTTCAGGACGCCGAACCTGGCGGGCGCCAATCTCGCGCAGCTGTTGTTGGGCGCGGCGTGGGTGCCGATGTGGTACTTCCTCAACCTCTACCTTCAACAGGTCCTTGGCTACGGGGCCTTCGCCTCCGGCGCGGCGTTGCTGCCGATGACGGTGTTCATCATGATCGGGATGATCGGACTGGCACCCAGGCTGATCAACCGTTTCGGACCAAAGCCGCTCATCGTCGCCGGCCCCTTCGTCCTGGCCGGCGGGCTGGTCCTTCTGGCCCTGGTACGGCCGGACGGCAACTTCGCTGTCGACGTGCTGTGGGCGTCGATCATCGCTGCGGGCGGTCAGGTGCTGGCGTTCATCCCATCGCTCGGAATGGCCATCTCGAGTGCCCGTCCGCAGGAGGGTGGCCTCGCTTCGGGCATCGTCAATACCAGCTACCAGGTCGGTTCGGCGCTCGGTCTGGCAGCCATGAGCGCCCTCGCCCTGTCCCGGGGGGCGGGCCAACTCGACGATCCCGTGGCCCTGACCGACGGATTCTCGGCCGGCTTCCTTGGGGCCGCTGGGATCGCCACGGCTGGCGGTCTGCTGGCCTTCATCACCATCCGCAAACCGCGCTCATCCGAATCCGCCCCCGTAGAACAGGCATCGGAGCTCGCTACTCACTAGGGCAGCCGTCCACTGTCGAGGGTTGGGGCTCGGTGGCGATCCCGCGACGCACGGCGAAGCTAATCAGCCGCGCCCGATCGAGAGCTTCGTGCTGGAACCGGCCGTCATCTCTCGGGAGCAACCCGAGGTTGGCCCATCGTCGGATGCGCTCGGTGGATTCCTGCGCCGCTTCCGCGAGCGCATCGAGCGAAAGATCGTCAGCGGTCACCAGCCCGTCCTCACCGGAACATCATCGCGCCGGTAGTCCGGTGAGGCGGAGCGCTACGCTCGTGAGAACAGTGAGAATGGGGACATGGCGACGATGACACGTCGGCCTGGCGGCGCACTCGAGCATGACGTCTTGGCGGTCTTGTGGAACAGCGATCATCCCTTGACGCCTGGCGAAGTGTTGTCTCGGTTAGGTGTCAAGCTGGCCTACACGAGCGTGGCCACGGTGTTGAGTCGCCTTCACGCCAAGGGCTTGGTGCAGAGGCAGATGTGCGGTCGCGCCTTCGGGTACCGCGCCGCGATGTCCGAGGGAGAGATGGTTGCCCGGTCGATCGGGACGGCTCTGGACTCGGCCTCGGATCGGCGGTCGGTGATGAGCCGATTCGTAAGCGGCTTGAGCAAGCGTGACACGCAAACCTTGCGGTCCGTTCTCGAAGAACTCGACCGGTGATGTTCACCTCGTTCGTGCCACTGATCGGCGCCGTTGCCCTGGCGCCCATGATCGCTGCGTTCCACCGGCGGGTGACGCCACGATTGGCAGCTCACATTCTGACTGCGACCCTGCTACTCGTGGCACTCGCAGCGTTGCCGAGTGTGTGGATCGTCGGCCTCGGCTTCGTGGGTCATCTGCCCTTCATTGGTCACCTCCTGGGTTGGTGCGCATCGGCCGTCGGGCTTGACGAGCCGATCTCGCCGCTCGTCGGAGTGCCAGCGGTCGCAACGACGGTGCTCGGGAGCGTGCGGATGGCCCAGGTGCTCGCTTCGTACAGGCGGATGTGCGCGTCGCGGTGGAGCCCGGTCGAAGTTACCCCCGAGCACGTGCCGGTGGCTTACACCCTGCCGGGTAGTGCTGGCCGAGTGGTCGTCTCGACGGGTCTGGTCTCAATGCTCGCAGGGAACGAGCTCGACGTGGTGCTGGCCCACGAGCGAGCGCATGGCGTCCATCGTCATGATCGGATGGTGCTGGTGGCGCGGTTGTCGCAGGCAGCCTTGCCGGTGCTGAGACCATTGAGTGATCGTCTGCTGTTCACGCTCGAGCGGTGGGCGGACGAAGAGGCTGTGACCGCGGCTGGCGGCGACCGCCGGTTCGTAGCGCGGACGATCGCCAAGGTGGCGCTGCAGGTATCGGTGCCCGTCTCGGCGTTGGCGATCGCCGGGCTCGGTGTGCCGGCACGGGTTGACGCGTTGCTCCGGCCTCCTGTGGTGTATCGCTCCAGCGTCCTGTTACGGACGATCTGGTTGGCGATCGCTGTTACGGCCGTCATGGCGAGCTACCAGCTGCATCACTTGGCCGCGTTCGTCTCGGCGCTGTGCCCGGGCTGAACGGCCACGGAGCACGGTTCCGGTTTCGGTACTGCTCGGCTCAGCCTTCGAGCAGCGTGCGCATCTCGCCGATCTCGGCTTGTTGGGCGTCGATGATCTGCTCGGCGAGCTCCATGGCGTCAGGGTTGTCGCCATCATCGATCTCGATCTCCGCCATGGCGATGGCGCCTTCATGGTGCTCGGTCATCATCTCCATCCACGTCCGATCGAACTCGTCGCCGCGCAGATCGGCCAACGACTGCATCTCCTCGTCGGTCATCATCCCGTCCATCTCGCCCATCTCATCCATGCCCTGGCTGCCGGCGGTCTCGCCAGAGGCGTCTTGGCCCCAGGCGGCCAAGAACCCGGTCATCAACTCGATCTCGGGGTCTTGCGCCTCTTCGATTCGCGTTGCCAGGTCTTGCACGTCGGCACCTGCCTCGACGGACGGGTCCAGGGCGATGGCGGCCATCTCGACGGCCTGGCGATGATGCGGGATCATGCCCCGAGCGAACCCAACATCGGCGTCGTTGAACTCCGCAGAAACCGAAGTCTCACTCGTGCTGCTGCTGCTGGCGGTGTCGTCATCGTCGCCGCAAGCCGCCAGGCCGATGGCGAGGACGGCAGCGACGACTGAGAGGCGCAGACCACGTCGGCGGAGGGGACGGTGTCGATGAAGATTCGTCATTACGACTCACCGTAGTAGGACCCACGACGGATCAGGCGTCGGGTGGCGCTCGCCCGTGTGGCTCCTCCCCGCCGGGCAAAGCCCTCTCGCACCCGCAGATCGTCCGTGACCGGTTCCGAAGATTCCGCTTCGCCCCCGAGCGTCTCTCTACCGCCGCGGCCCCTAAGATCCTCGGCGCTGCGACCGCGCCGGCCAGCTGAACCCAGGAGATCCTCCATCACCAGCCGCCCGTCCCCCGCCTCGAGACCGCACCGTCAAGGTGGGCGGCGCCTGCTGCCCGGCGCCGCCGTGGTCGTCGCCGCGATCGGTGTGTTCGTCGGTGTGCGCATCGCCGGTGACGACGATCCTGGACCGAGCGACCCCAACGACGCATACGGTGTGTCCCATGTCCACGGGCTCGGCATCAACCCGGCCGACGAATCGCTCATTGTCGCCACCCACAACGGATCGTTCCGCATCCCTGCCGACAGCAATGAGGCCGAACGCATCGGTGACAGCCTGCAAGACACCATGGGCTTCACCGTCGTCGGACCCGATCGCTTCGTCGGCTCAGGGCATCCCGACCTTGCCGGTCGTCGCGCTGGCCAATCTCCAAGGCTAGGGCTCATCGAATCGACCGACGCCGGCGCTACCTGGACCGGCATCTCTCTCAGCGGTCAGGTCGACTTCCACGCCCTCGCCTACGCGCACGACCAGGTATACGGCTGGGACTCAGGCACCGGGCGATTCATGGTGTCCGCCAATCGCAGCGACTGGGACACCCGCTCGACGCTCGACATGTACTCCTTTGCCGTTGATCCAGCCGACGCCGAGCACCTGATCGCCGCCAGCCCGGACGGTCTCGTCGACTCCGGCGACGGAGGCCGAACGTGGGTGCCGTCGAAAGGCCCTGCGCTGATCGCCGTCAGCTGGGACCGATCTGCGGGTCTGTGGGGTGCCGATGCAGCCGGCAGCGTCTATCGACAGAGCTCAGCCGGATGGGCGCGACTCGGGGAGATGCCCGGCGAGCCCCAAACGCTGTTAGCGACGCCCGACACCCTGTACGCCGCGGCGCACGATTCTGATGGCCTGACCGGGATCTACCGCTCGACCGATGACGGCGTCACCTGGAGGCTGCGCTACCAGGACCCCGCACCATGACCCACGCATAGTGCCCGATCACGATGCCGCCAATCACTACGACATACTGTCGTAGTGATTGATGGGCTGCGATCGAGATGGAACGGAGTTCGGATCCTCACCGTGACGCTCATCGTGGCCGTGGTCGCCGGTCTCGGATCGGTAGCGGTGACCCGCGAAGCACCGCTCCCAGGGTTCCAGGCTTCAGGCGACCCAAGACCGTTGCCGCTCGAAGGAGCGTTTCCTTCGGTGTCCGTTGCCGAGTTCGAAGGGATCCTCATCGGTCAGGTGGGACGACCTGTGGTGGTGAACGTCTGGGCATCGTGGTGTGCGCCGTGCAGGACGGAGATGCCGTTGCTGCAACGGGCCGCACAGAACTATGCCGGGCGCGCCGTGATACTGGGAGTGGCGTCCAAGGACTCTCCTGACGCCGCGCAGGCGTTTCTGGATGAGTTCGGGCTCATCTATCCGAACGTGTTCGACACGACCGGTGAGATCCGCGTCCGGCTCGAGTTGTCCGCTTACCCGACCACTTACGTGTTCGGTGCCGACGGCCGCCTCCGGTCTCGGGTGGTCGGAGGCGTATCCGAGCAGCAGCTGGCTTCATTGATCGACGACGCCTTGCCGTGAGGGACTACGGACTGCTCCTCAGCATGTTGGTCGCGTTCGCCGTCCCGTCGCTTCTTGCTCGGCTGTGGCCGCTCCGCACGTTCGACCTTCCGGCCGGCTTCCTCGATGCCGCGCTCATGCCGACAGCTGCCGGGTTGGCGGTCGGTCGGTTGACTGCGATCGCTCTCGACGATCCACGCTCGATCGGACGAGTCGCCGACATACTGGTGGTCCGCAGTGGTGTCGAGTTCTGGCCAGGGGTCATCGCCGCCGTGGTCACCGCTTCGTGGTCCGCTCGACGCGCCGGGACCGCGCCGCTCGCCAGGTTGGCGGACATCGCGCCACTGGGGATGCTGGGATATGCCGGCTATGAGGTGACGTGTCTCGTTCGGGACGGGTGTTACGGACCGCACAGCGGTTTCGGACTCGTTCCCGATGGCCTGCTCAGCCGGATGCTTCCCGTCGGGGTGCTCATCGCGGCTGTCATCGCTGCCAGCGCGGTCATCGTAAGGCAGGCGCAGCTGCGCGGCAGCTCGCCTGTGCTCGTCGTGCTGACGGGGATCGCTGTGATCTCAACCACTCGAGCGGTCGGCTCGTTCTGGCTGCCCAAGGTCGGCGACGGATTGACCCGCCAGCATCTCAGCTCGATCATCGTCAGCGCTGCCTCGATCGTTCTCGGTGTCGTCGCAATCGTGGGCAGCCGACGAACACGACAGGTGGCGACGTGATCGACGCCCCGCTGGTCCTGGCGCTCACCGCCGGCATGGTCGGCGCCATCAATCCGTGCGCATTCTCGCTGCTGCCTGCGTACATCGGGTTGTTCGTGGCCGGGAACGAGCCCGAGAGCACCCTCGATCGGCGCCTGCTCCGCGCTGCTGGGTCGGCGATCGGCGTGACCATCGGGTTCGTGGCCGTGTTCGTGATCCTTGGTGTCCTGCTCGATTCGATCGCCGATCGGTTCCGCGAGGACCTCCCGTGGGTGACGATCGCCGTCGGCGCGCTCCTGGCACTCGCCGGCCTCGCCATGGTCCTCGGCCGCGATATTCGTGTTACGTTGCCGACGCCGCGAGTGTCCACGTACCGGGGAGCGGGCGGGATGGTGACGTATGGAGCCGTCTACGCCCTGGCCTCGCTCTCATGCACCGTCGGTCCCTTCTTGGCGATCACTGGGGTGGCCATGGACCGGTCCGTGACATCGGGCCTCGCCACCTATGTCACCTACGGAATCGGGATGGGCGTGGTCATCCTCGTCATCGCCGCCGCTTCGGCGCTCGCCCGCCCTCGCCCGATCAGTCAGCTGCGACGGCTGTCTCGCTACGCCGGCGTGGTGGGCGGCACGTTGATGGTCCTCAGTGGCACGTATGCCATTTGGTACGGGAGATGGGAGTTGGCGGTGTATAGCGGTGATCTCGACGACGACCGCTTCGTCAACGCCGGCGAGAGAATCCGAAGCGATCTCGTCCGCCTCATCGAGCGGGCCGGAGCGTTGCGACTCACGATCATGGTCCTCGGCGTCATCACGGCAGCAATCGTCGTGCTCCAGATCCGCCGGTACCGCGGCAACGTGAACGACGACGACGGCTCGGCCGCTTCAGACCTCCCGCGGATCGCGAACGAGTGATCGGCCGGCCGCCACCAAGGCGTCCATCCCGCCTTCGAGGTCGGCGACATATTCGTCCGACAGCCGCCCGTCGAAGTCGGCGCGGAGAGCCGCGTGAGCGGGCCGACGGTGCCCATCGTGTCGTCCGTCTCCATCTCTGGCATGTCGTCCACGCCGGGGGAGGAGTGGTCCATTCCGGGCATGCCGAGCACGAACCAGATCAGCAGGGCGACGAACACGGTGACGACGAAGATCGCCACCACCCACCTGCCGTCAACAGCACTGTCGTCAGCTCCGGCCGGCTTGGTTGTCATCGGTAGATCGTCGTCCCACGATCGAACAGACCGAGGAGCCACGTCGAACCGCCAGCGATGCAAAGGCCGACAAAGAGGTAGGCCTCGCTGTGCCCGAATGGCAGAAACGTGTTGTCGTTCACGAGCATCACGTCATTGACCACCGCGAGCAGGACACCGATGACGACGCCGATCCAGCCGGCGGGACGATGCCACCTGGGACGGGTCCGGACCGGCTTGCTCGGCGGCGTGTACCGCGAGGAAGCAGCAGGTTTCCGGCCAGGGACCGACGTCTTCCGCACCTGCGGGGAAGGCCCAGCAGCACGACGGTCTTCGACCCGGTGCGCCTTCGGATCAAACGTCTGGGGCAGACCAGCCACGGGCACCTTTTTCTTCGGAGTGACCCGGCCGCCGACCTTTCGCTTCGGAGGAGCCATGCCAGCAGCCTACGACACACTGTCGTAGACACGCCGCTCGCAGCGATTCAGCCGGAGAACGCTGCGTCGAACGCCGTCTCGAGCTCAGGTGTTGCGGCGCCGCTGAACCCGCAACCGTTGACCGTCCCGCTCGTCGCAGTCACCAAGTACCGCTGGCCCGTGACGAGCTCGACTCCGTCGAGCGCGACGGACGTGTTTCCAGCCGGCAGAGCGACGTCGACGAGATCCGTTTCATCGGAGTCGGTCCGGTACCAGTGATCAACCTGCAGGGTGGCGGTCGTGGAGGTGATCTCGGTAACCGTGCCGGCGAACGCAACGGGCATGTCGGCGAGGAAGTTCACGTCGAACGGCACGCACGACGACATCGTGGTCCCAGCGTCAGCGATCGCGAGTGACTGCCGGCTTGACGTCTCATCGTCATTTCGAACGACGACAGTGCCCGCGATGGCGACGGCCGCCGCAGCTGCGGCTCCGCCCACAAGGATCGCGCCCCGACGCCGGCGACGGACCTGGGCGGAAGGCGTCATGTCGCGTTCGCCAGGCGCCGCTGATCGGGTGTTGGTCGGTGTTGTCATGATCTCCTCCAGGACGGCTCGGGCCCGGACGCTGCCTACGGCATCGACGGGCACACGGGATGGCATCGGATCGAGTTGCTCGAGCCTTCGTCGCAGATCGTCATCCATCATTCGTGCTCCATGTGTCTGGCCGTTGAATGTCCGGCCGGACGTGGATCCTTTCGCCGGTCGTGTTGTTGCCGAAGCCGCTGTTTGGCGCGATGCAGCCGGATCGCTGCGGCGTTGGCGGTGATGTCCAAGGCGACCGCGATGTCGCGTGCTTCCAAGCCTTCCCACGCCCACAGCGTCAACAGCTCCCGATCGCCGGCGGCGAGCCCCGCCAGCGCGACACGAAGGTCGTGATCGCTGGCGACTGTGGCGTCGGCTGCTGCGGTGACCAGCGTCGCCGGAGGTGTGGTGGAGCTCAGACGGGCGAAGAGCCGGCGGCTGCGAACGGCGGAACGGTGATGGTTGGCGAGCGAGCGTCTGGCGACGCCATAGCACCAGGCAAGCTCGTCGCCCTCGACCACCTCGTCGAGGCGCCGCCACAGCACGAGCAGCGTGTCGGCCACGACATCGTCGGCGACCGCGTCGGCCACCCGTCGTTTGGCGAATCGCTGTAGCGGCTCATAGACCACGACGGCGGCGCGCTCGAACCGCTCCCGCCGACTCTCGTTCTCCTCCCCAGAGCTCACATCGACTCCTTGTCCAGCACCGCACCAACTCTTTCAGCCCGGGTGCCGCGGACGGAGCGCGTTCACGGCCAATGAGACAACCCCGGTCCGTGCGCGCTCGACGGGCCAGCGCTGTGCGTGGCGGAGATGCACATAGCCCCAGCCGATGACGTTGAACAGGACGGCGGCGGTCTCCATTGCATCGTCGACCTGGTCAAGGGTGCCGTCCAACGCTCCGTCATGCAGCAGCCGGGCCAACGGAGCGACGAAGAGGTCGTGTGTCTCGGTATCGGTCGTCGGAGTGTCGTCGACCGAGTGGAACGGCGACTCGGTTGCAGCGAACACGCCTGCAAGTAGCGCGAGGTGTTCGTCGGCGACGGCGCAGATCGCGACGGCTGGCGGCGCCTACCATATAGTTGCAATATCGAACCAAATGGTTGTATCATGGAACCAATGGAGGAGGTCGGAGCGCTGACAGCAGAGATCGTGCGCTTCGTCCGCGCGTTCGGACTCCACCGGCCCGACGACACTCCATGCGGTGCCGGCGTCTCCGTGTCCGAAGCGCATGCCCTCGCAGTGCTCGCCACGGCGCCCCCAATGACCCAAGGCAAGCTCGCCGCTGAGCTGTGCCTCACGAAATCCACGATCAGCCGGTTGGTCGATCAGCTCGAGGAGCGTCGTTGGATCACGGTTGGCACCAGCGACACCGACCGCCGGTGCCGGATCTTGTCGCTGACCACGGTCGGGCAGACCGCCGCAGCCGAACTCGGAACTCGAAGGCGCGAACGCATGGCGGGTCTACTCGACGCAATTCCTACTGATCGACGTGCCGATGTGATCGACGCGTTGGCTCTACTCTCGGAGGCAGCTCGTGCATCGACCTGAACGATGGTCCCGACTCGGAGCGATGGCGTTCGTTGTCGTCGCCCTCATCGGCTGTTCGTCAAAGGACCGCGA